>Ga0207659_10000130_pt1 | contig 44214 bp, 79 predicted proteins | sample KBSM43metaG_FD_184330 | JGI IMG/M metagenome (GOLD analysis project Ga0207659, IMG submission 184330) | Miscanthus rhizosphere microbial communities from Kellogg Biological Station, Michigan, USA - KBS M4-3 metaG (SPAdes) (version 2) | ecosystem: Host-associated > Plants > Roots > Rhizosphere >...
TGCCGACCGTCGGTCTGCATCAGAAGGGCAAGCGCGCCTATGACCTGCCGGCGATGGCCCTGCTCCTGCATGGCATCGAGGATGTCCATGTCTACATCGAACATGCCCAAGCCATGCCAAAACAAGGCGTATCAAGTTCCTTTTCCATCGGCTATGGCTACGGTGCCTGGCAGGGTATCCTGACTGCACTCCAGTTGCCCTTCTCCATCATCGTCCCCCGCGAATGGCAGAAGGTCATGTTCGAGGGGGTCGATAGGACCGACACCAAAAAAGCATCGGCCTTGATCGCCAGGCGACTTCAGCCAGGTACAGACTGGCGGGCCTCAGAGCGCGCCCGCACGCCTCACGATGGCCTGACCGACGCCTATTGCATCGCCGAATACGGAAGAAGAAAAGGACGCCTCTAGGCGCCCTTTTTCTTTCCTTTCGGATATTCCGTATTCCCCTTGGCGACGGACTTCTGCTCCGAGTCCAGACTGTCCATCCCGCCCCCTTTCGCCTGAGCCTTGTGGAGCGCCAGGCGATTGACACCGCTTGCTGCCATAGATTCAGCGTTTAGTACGCTTAGACTTCTTGCCGGTCGGTCGCCAGCCATGATCAATGGCGTTCAGGAGCCGCGCCTGCGCCTTGGCCTTGGCTTTGGTCGTGCCTTTGGCCTTCACGCCATTCGGCGTGCTGACACGATACTTCTTGCCGACTTTCTTCAAACGGACAGGCATAACTACTTCACCAGTTTCTTGATGCCCTTCTTGACCTTGCTGGCCATTTTCTTCACAGCGCCTTTGACGCCTTTACCTTTACCCTTCTTCATACGATAAGGGAAATCTGACGATGTAATCATCCGTCAGTTAGGCCGGGGTCGCCTCGGTCTTCTTGGCTTCGACAGCGGCACTCTTCTCCGACTCAGCGGCGATCTTCGCGGCAGCCTCAGCGGTCGCCAGGCGGCTCTTCTCAGCCAACTCCTCTTTCTTGATCGCTTCCTTGGCGGCTTTCATGTCCGCCTTGGCCTTCTCCTGCGCTGCCTTGGCGTCCTTGGTGTCCTTGAGCGCGGCGCTCACCTCTCCAGGCGTCATCGCGGCCTCCGTGCGCTTCTTCGCAGCCTTCACGAGCAATTCCGCGAACTCAGCGGCATCATCAGCGGCGGTGATGCGCGGGTCTTGATCCTCGACTTTCTTGTCGTCCTTCTCATCGGTCGGCATACGGGTTCACTTAGATTTATTACTCTCATTGTACGTCAGCCGTCGTCCACTTCCAAATCATCGCACTTATCGCATGTGAGGGTCTTGGGGTTCAGGTGCCTTCCACAAAGAGCGCAGCGCATATCAGCCCGGTGGCACCGCCTCGCCGCTCGGTTTCTCCACGGTCTTTTCCGTCGTCGTGCTTGGAGTCGTCGTCTTCTCCGTCATGATGGTCTTCTGAGGATTGGCGATCTTCTGAACGACATTTGAGGCTGAGAAGATGCCGATGATCCAAGTGATGAACTGGACCTTAGTGGTGTCGTCGATGTGGAGGAAGAAGGCGACGACCGCCATGCCGAACATCGCGGCGAGGAACTTGCGCGAGAGGAGGCCGATGAGCGTTGATTTGAGGTCTGGGTCCATATCAGGCTGATTGGAATTGCGCTTCGTAATCCAGCCAAGGCTGGTCGAACTTGAGGTCTTTCATAGGGATGCCGTGACGTCTCGCAAAGGCATGCAAACGAAGGTGGGCGGCGTTCTGCCTCATCAGAGCAAGATTATCTGGATGATTGTTACGCCTGTTCTCGTCCCAGTGATGGACCAGCTCCTTCGGTTTAAGCAACCGCATCATCTTTTCTTCCATGACGACCCGATGCTCGCGTGGCATTTTCTCCCCATGGACACGACTCATGGGCTTGTAATTGTTCTTATGGCTATGGTTCTCATAGCGTTTCAACGCGCTTTGAGACATTTTCTCCCTAGTCGCTTTTGTGTTGACGCGACCGAGATTCGATTCGATGATCCGTTGCCGATGTTCTGGACTCAATTTAACGCCCTTTGGTCCCCCTGTCTGTCTAGCTTTGATACAGGAGGTATCTCCGCAAGTCGCAATAAAACCATTTCTATTACGAAGACGCGCTCGGCGTGGCTTTCCGCAGTCGCAAAGAGGCACTGGTTGCATATCAGGAAACGGCATCAACCGGCATGTCCACTCCTTTCAAATTTTTCTTCGGGATTGCAAGCCACTCGGCCTTGGTGAGCGTGCCCGTCTTTCCTGCCGTGTTGCCATTGTTCCTGACCTCCCACGAGGCGAGAATCTTGGACAGGTCATCGACGTAAAGGACTTGCCCGATTGCGAGGGCGAAGCCACCGTGGACGTTTGTTTCGCCTTCCCCCTGCACCTGTTGGTACAGGTAATTCTCGTTCAAGACTTTGGACATGGAAATCTTATCTAGTGAGATTTTGAGCGCGGAGTCGATGTAGTAGTCCCAGGCGAGCTTCTTCTTGGCCGGGAGGTAGGAGTCGAAAATCTTCCAGTACTTCCCTTCCTCGTAGCCGTAGAGCATGACGGCGTGGTTGGTCTCACCCGCGATCCGCGTGTGGATGCCTTGGTCGTTCGTCCTCCCCCATGCGCGGACACAGATTTGGACAGGGCCGTACTTCAGGGCTTCCATCAAAGTCTTAGGCTCGACCGTCCCGTTCCGCCAGTTCTCCTGCACCCACTCGTAGCGGATGAGGTAGTTCTTCGGCATCTCAGCAGCGGCTCTCTTCGCGGCCCACGACGGTTCAGCATAATACTCGGTCCAGGTCGTGTGCGGTGGGATGGGCCAGACGACCTCCTCACAGATGCCGAACTTCTTCGCGGCGTTCACCACGTTGGACAGGTAATTCCCCCATGGTTTCGTACCGCTCATCTGAGCAAGAAAGCGATCGGCATGGTCATCATCGAGGCCGTACTTTCGCTTCTTGAGGGTCGAGCAGATGTAGCAGGCCGAGTGCGAGACGCAGGCCATATCATCGAAGAACGGCTGGCTCTGAGGCTGGAACTTGGGGAGCCACTCGTCGTACTGACCACTCTCTTCCAAGACCTCACCAGCGATGCCCGTTACACCGAGAAACCTATAGTCGGTGACGCTGAAAGGACTGGGGCGCAATCCCCTGTCTCGAACGTCTGGGTCTTGTACGGGCGGCAGGTCGGGCATGGGTGTGTTTAGGCGTGGCCTTCGTCGATGAGGTCAGCGAGTTCGCGGAGCTTGGTAGCGATGAAGGTGGGAATCTCCTGACCTTTCTCCTTCATCTTCTTGATGTGCTTCTCCAGCGATTTGAGCACGTCTTCAAGGTTCTTCATATGGCGTTTGACCCACGGATTAGGCGGATAGCAAGCACGATAATTGCCAGGACCAAGATTGCGTGGATGAGGCTCCCTGCGTGAAAGACGGCGTAGCCGCTCGCCCACATCAGGACCAGGATCACGATTAAGAGGTCCAGCATAGGTTACGGAACGAGCGGGGGCCAACCGCGCCAGACGAAGATGATGGCAGCGATTGCGACGATGGCCTTCAGACCAAGGACGATGGCACCTGCCGCGCTTCCGAGAGGGAAGATGGCTGCGAGAAGTCCGACGATTGCCGGAATCCCCCAAGCGAACAGGATCAGTACGATGATGACCGCCAGGATAAGACGCATGAGGAAGTTTCCCCAGTTTCCCATATGTTTGAGCTAGTGAATTACCTACGCACGCTTACCGCTATCATGCACAGGACCGCCACGACTACCGCGAACGCGACGCCGAGGCTTACGCAGTCGATCCTGAGAGCCAAGCGGTCCACCTCATCCCGCGTCGCGTGTCCCCTCGCTCGATATTCCGCTTTCGTCATACACGTTTGGTGATGAAGAAGTTGACGATCTGTACTGCGACGGCAGTGAGGACGATACCTACGAGGCCGAAGAGGATGCGCTTCATCAGAGTGAACTCGTCCTTGGACGGCGTGTCTGCCGAGACCTTGACCAGTGCCGAGCGGAGGTCGGTCTTCAGTTCAGTCACGGAGATAATCAGACTGTTCAACTGCGTCTGAAGGACGGCGATCTGGACCTTCAGTTCAGTCTCCTTGTCCACGTCCATATCAGAGCATGTGAATGAGGAACAGGAGATAGATGATTAAGCCGGACAGGACGATGATGCCGAGCGACAGGACGATGACCGCTACCCAAAGCCAATGGATTTGCTGCTTCAGGGAGGCGATCCGCTTTGACTTGGTAAGGAACTTAGCGAAGGAGATTGGGTTCTCCAGCTCCCGCAGGTCTTTGTCCTCGTTCTCCTCGGCGTACTCAAGCCATAACTGGGCGAGTTCGCCGTCCGTCATCTCGTCCGGCATACCTCAGTACGCCCTGCCGGAGCCTACGCAGCTACCGAGGGAGGCGATCAGGAACATGATGACCATGAGCATGATGCCACCGACGACCAAGGTGGCGATGTTGTTCGTCGCCCACTCAAGAAGTTTGTGCGCGTACTGGGAGAACTCGTTCTCCTTCACCTCCTCTACCTTGTGCGCGGTCATAGAGTGTCGGTTACTGGTTTAGCATCCAGAGGCCACCGAGCGCGTTTGCTGGCCTGTCCGAGTACACCGTGGCGTTGGTGGCCGAGGCGATGTAGGAGTCTCCCTCTCGGTAGAGCATCACGCCGTCCGGTAGTTCAGCGAAGATGGTGGAGATCGTGATGGAGTGACCTTGGGGCCATCCTAACTGTGACATCTTGAGTCTCATCGAACTGTCCACGGTGTCTCCCTTGTCCTCATGCTTGGCGTAGGAGATGCCAGCGAACACGACGCCCATGAGGATGAGGAAGGCTACCGCGCTGTACTTCAACTCGTTCTTCATGGTGTCGTCGGGATATTCACGTCCACAGGAGCGGAAGACTCCGCGCCCTCAATCTGTACGTCCCACGTCGAGGTGTCCGGCTCGACGATGACGGGCTTCTGAGCCTCGGCCTTACGGGTGCGGATGGCGTAGAGCCGTTCAGCGAACACGGCCTTGGCGAAGGTCTGCCACTCTTCGAGCGAACGGTCCTCCAAGAGTTCGGTCATCGCGTCGTCGTCGATGCTGATGGTGATGTTTTTCATAGGAGTTATCTGGTTGGGTTATAGCCGTGGTCGTAGAGGTCATCTTCGTCGCAGTTCCAGCAAAGACCATCACTCATCTTCCTCCCGCACGTCCGGCAACCAATGAGGTTCTGCTTGATGTACTGGATGGCCTTGGAGAAAAGGGACATATCAGCGGCGCATGAGGGTGAGAAAGGGCTTGGTGTCTACTGGAACAGCATAAAGCGCGGTAATCTCCGCCTGCGTTAACGCGTGGTTGTACATGCGAACATCAGAGATACGTCCATTCATCGGTGAGAGAAAGGAGCTGGTCGGCGTTGGGTTGCGCGGTTGCGCTCCGAAGATGAGGTCCGCTGTGTTGGTTCGGACCGTATCGGAGAGAGCCGCTGTTGTGCTTCCTACTGTGCCATTCACATAGACCTTGACCGTTGTGCCATCGAACGTCCCTGTCACCATGTACCAAGTGTTCGTCGAGATTCCAGAAAGGCCTGTATAGGCGATATGGTCTGTGTTTGACGACGCACCAGCCACATCGAAGGCGAATCCCTGAGCCGTGTTCTCGAAGAACAGGTCATAAGCGCGGTTCGTCCCATCCCAGAACTTTCCGATAATCGTGCTAAGCGCGCTGAGCGAGGTCAACTGACACCATACGTTCAGTGAGATATTGCTGGAGGTCAGTCCGGCATTGTTCGTCACCTTGATGCGATCCGCGCTGTTTCCGGCGAAGCCGTAGCAGTTCGTCGTTGCGTTCGGCGCGGGGTGGCCTGTCTGTGTCGTAGGCGAACCCACCACGGTTCCGTTCAAGGAGCCGACAGAATCGTTGGCGTTACCATCGAGTGTCCAGCGGTGAGTCAGGGACATATCAAGCCTCAGTTCCCACAGTGAGCAAGTTCCACTTCGAGAGGTTCGCGTTCCACTCGAACAAGGCGGTCATGTTCTTGGAGACCGTCGTGGTCGTAGGGAGGGCCGTACCGTTCTTGGCGACGTAGTTCGTCCCCCAAGTGAGGGCGCGTGCTGTGCCGTTGTCGAGGAAGCGAAAGAGCATGAGTTCGCCGTCAGCAGGGGTCGAAGTCGAGTGGTTGTTGATGGTCGTCGCAGCGCTCATTGCCGTCAGGTGGAAGATGTCGTAGGTGGCAATTTCAGGCGTCAACGAAGCGTTGTTCGTCGTCGAATAGACGCGAGGCTGATTGCGCTTGTTGGTCAGGGTATTGGCAGCAGAAACGGTATCAACGACGACCCCCTCCACGGCAAGGACGCCAGCGGCAGAACGGCTGAGGGTCGTATCTGAAGCGTGGCCCAGCTCCACCGAGCCGACACCAAGGGCCGTAGTCGTAGAGGCCGTGATGCCAGCGACGGGAAGGCCCGTAGCGTTCGTCAGGGTGCCGGAGGATGGGGTACCGAGTGCGCCACCGGAGACCAAGATGTTGCTACCCTCGATAGCTGCAACTCCTGCCGAGACGCGAGTGATACTGGTGTCGGAGGCATGACCGAGTTCAATGGAACCGACTCCCAAAGCTGTAGTCGTCGAAGACGTGATGCCGGAGACTGGGAGGCCAGTAGCGTTGGTGAGGGTCGCCGCGCTAGGAGTACCGAGATCGGGAGTCGTGAGGACCGGGGAGGTGAGCGTCTTGTTGGTCAGGGTCTGCGCGGTCGTCTTGTCCACCGTGACCGCCGTGTCGATGGCGACGCTATTGCCCGTGATGGCGATACCGTTGCCAGAGGTCAGGCTTCCTTGGCCTGCGGTCTGGACGAAGGTGATGGCATCGGTGCCCATAACAGGCAGGTCGTTGCCGTTGTAGGCCCAAGTGGTCGCGCTGTTGGCCGTGCCGGAGGTGACGAAGAGGGAGTCACCTGTCGTCCATTCACCAGCTTGGTCAGCGTCGTTCGTGCGCGTGAGGACGAAGACCGTGACGCCGGAGCCTGCGATGGTGACGGTGTAGATGCCGTTCTGGAAGGTCGATGCTTGGTTCTTCACCAAGATGCGGTTGCCGACAGCGACGTTGTTGCCGTCCACCGAGAGTTGGCCGACTGCGACACCCGTAAGCGTAGCCCCGACACCGGAGCTACCGTTCGAGTAAGTCAAAGAGGGAAGCGCGGCGGTCGTGGCGTACTTGGCGGCTTCCTTGAAGTTCTGACCAAGGACGGCGTTATCGACGTAGGCGGTCGTTGCCAGCTTGGTCGAGTTGTCAGCCGGGGCTTGGGTCGTAGCCGTCGAGCTTCCGAGCGCGGCGGGAAGGGTGATGGCACCAGCGGTCAGACCGGAAGCCGTACCTGTGAGGTTGGTGGCGACGCCAGAGGCCGGAGTACCGAGGGCAGGAGTGACGAGGGTAGGAGAGGTGATGGTCGGGCTGGTGTCTAGGACGATGTTGCCTGTACCCGTGACGGTGTTGCCTTGGGTCGTGAATTCGCCTGCGTGGTCAGGGAACGTGTAAGTCCGGCCAGCGGCCATCGAAGTCAGGGCGATGGTGGCGACCTTGGAGGCGTCGGAGATTTCGAGGACGCCGCGCGCGCCAGAACCGTTGCGATCGCCGAGGTTGAGGCGAACACCGCCGCCGTTGGAGTTGCCGGAGGATGCGCCTGCGGAACCTGCTTGGATGACGACCTTGGCACCAGCATGTGACGCATCATTCTGAGCGACGACGTTGAGGGTCGAGTTGGTAACGCCTTGGAGGTTCGCCACTTGATCCACCACGCCGGAGTCGTCGATGGTGACTTGGCCGTTCTGAATCAGCCTGCCTGTCGTGCCATCGAAGCGCGTGACGGCGTTATCCGTCGCGCTGGAAGCTCCTACGACGTTCCCCTTGGCGTCAGCGTAGGCTTTGACGGCCTTCTGGCTGGCGATCTTGGTGTCAGAGTTCGCCGCGAGGGTGACATCGGTATCGAGGTCAGCGGCCTTGAGCTGCGCGTCGTTGGTGACGTTACCGAGACCAACGTCACCTTTCACGATGCCCGTGGGGGTCGTGATGTTGGGGGAGGTGCCGAAAACCGCCGCGCCTGTACCAGTCTCATCAGTGAGGACGCCTCGAAGCTGGGCCGAGGTAGTAGCGGCAAACTGTGAGAGGGGGTTGGCTACGAGGGCGTCACCGCCTCCGCCGCCGGAGGGGACGTAGAACTCCAAGGCCGTCTCGCCAGCGTTGACGCGGACGGACTTGGTGCCTTGGCCTGTGAACGTCGAAGGAACATCGGTGAGGCCGATGAAGGACGTGGAACCGGGTGCGCCGGGGGCACCATCAGCTCCATCGGCACCGTCAGCCCCGTCTGCGCCATCGGCTCCTGCGGGGCCAGCCGGTCCTTGTGGGCCTGTCGGACCCGGTGCGCCGTCCGCCCCAGTGCCTGTGATGCCGAGGTTAGCGCGGGCAGTAGCGGCGTTGGCTACGTCGGAGAGGTTGGCGGATTTGACGAGAAGACCAGAGATGTCCTGATCTCCTGTATTGCTCCCTGACAACGAAGAACCAGCGGCGATGGTGACGCCAGAGAGCTTCTTATTCGTCCCGCCTTGGACGATGGGGATGAGGTCTGATGCTCCTACCGCTGTGGCGGCGGGGTCCGCGCTTATCTTCGTGTCAGCCATAGACTAGTTAATGTTCGTGTAGAAACTTAGTGCCGTCTTCTCTGAGAATGTAACTGCCATCTTCCCGTAGCATGAAAGACGGCGTCGGCGGCCCCACGCCACCCGCGCTCTGCGTATCGACATCAGTGACGCCAACCCCGATACCGAGCGAGATGTTCATAATAAAATCAACCTAATTATACCATGCTACGATCCCGCTCGCAGTCGTGCCTGTGGCGAGAACTTGCGTCACCTGGACGGAGAACACGCCGACAGGGACGTTCGGGTGGATGACCGTCACTCCAGCCCTGTTCTTGAGGGCGATGTCTCCCGACACGCCGACGTACAGGACGGAAGATTGCAGGAACTCAGCGGTATCACTCGGCGTTACGGCGACAAAGTGTGTCGCGGGGTTGATGAGGCTCATATGACTATCTTATCACGATTTAGGGAGTCGGGGACTTGACATATCGGCGCGGATATGGTAAGGAGGATGGGATATGAATCCTCTCCAAGGACGAATTGAACGCGCTCTCCTGTGGTTCATGGGTTCCGTCTTTGTTTTGTGCGCTTTGCAGTTCATCGTGACTCTCGTAGTCGCTAATGCGTCTTTTATCTTCACGACTCTCTGCATCTGGCTTCTGTTCAGAATCGTCGTCAGTGCTTTAAAATCTTAGAACCGACATAGCCCGCGCCCGCAATCTCCGCACCGATTCTTGCGCCCGCGACCAAGTTAGGATGAGCTTTGAGTATTGCTTGGAAGCCAGTCTTTCCACCTTTGACCGCGATACGCGCCCACTCCTGAAGGTTGTCCCTGAGATCGAAAGCTTTACTCATGTGCGCCATCGCTTCCTCAAAAGTATTAGCCGCGCCAGCTACACCTGCTGTACCAGCCGATTCTACAGCTCCGCCCGTACCGTCGATGATGAATTGGTTCATAGCCTCACGGACATTCCTAATAGCTTGCTTCGTTGCGGTCGAAGTGCCGTCAAAGGCGTTGGGGAATTGGTCGGCCACGGCCTGATCGAAGGCTTTACGCGCGTCCCAAAGCCCCGTCATATTCTTCGGATTTTCATCCACTATCTTCATCGCCGTGTCGATGACTTTTTCGTATGTCTGCGCGCCGTCGTTCGCCGTGAAGTTGATGGGCTGATCCTCAATCACGGAATCAAGCGTAGATTTCAACGTCTGTTTGTTGAAAATACTGTTATGCGATTCAAGGAACGGGCGCACCGTATTCTCGCTTACGTCAGCAATATGAGAGTTCAAAGCATCCGCCGCTGCCGCCGGTTTGCCGATGTTGGGTCCGAGTTGGTCAGCGAACTCCTGTGCCGTCGCCCTGTTCGCATCAGTAACAGGAACAGTCGCCTTGCCGAACAAAGTCGGGTCTTTGATTCCCCCGCTCTTGCCGGCGGCTTCATCTACCGACTGGACCATCTGCGCCATCTTGTCAGCATTGGCCGATGCCGCCCTATCTGCCAAACCCTTCTTCGTTGCCTCGATCGCGCCCGTTGCTAGGTTGGCTTCTGCGGCAACGATAGGAAGATTCGTACCGATGTCATAGGTACTCTTGAGATCAGCGGCGACCGTAGGATGCTTGGTAGCGAAGTCATTCCAAACCTTAGCGACGTTTTGAATCGCACCGACGGTTTGTTTGGCTGTCTCGGTATCACCTAATTGTTTAGTAAGGCTGGTCAAATCGCCTTGACTGACAATATCAGTGAGATGCCACAATCCGTGGAGAGCCGAAGAAAAACCTTCAGTGAGCGGAGAAGCTGCCGCCTTCACGAGCGGCGCGGTGACTTGAAGACCTGTCGAAAGAGGGTCGAGACCCGGCCCGTTACTCATATTCCTCTGAACCGCTGTCTTTGCCGCACCATATGACTCACTCAGGCCATGCCCGATGTCCTGCGCCACGCGGGAACCCCACCAACCCGTACTCTTGAAAGCAGCGGTGAGCGCGGGGTGCATCGTATCCGTTCCGCCGGCGAGCTTGCTGTTCAGGTTGGCGATGACGCCCTGATCGGGAGTGGTGGGGGCGGGTTGAGTCCCAAACGAATCAAAGGATGACACCTGCGGAGCGGTCGGCGCAGTCGGAGTGCCTGGTTGCTTACCGAATTCATCAAAAGTCATATCAGTATGGTTTGACCTCATTAGGCCCAGTCTTGATGAACCACGCGCCATTCTTGAAACCGAAGTCCCCGACCTTCATGGCTTGGAACTGAGCGGCAGTCGTCTCCATCCGATAGGACGTTTCCAACTTGTTAGGGTCGATACCAGCCGAACGGAGCGAAGCGCGGGCGGAGTCTCTGAGAATCGGCGTGGCTTCCGCACCCATCGCATCACGGTACTGATCGCGGAGAGCGTTCACACGCCCGCTCATTAGCCCCGCGAGGGCTGACGTGACAGCAGCGGTCTGTTGCGGGGATTGGGCAGAGTGCAGGAAGTTCTTGGCTGAAGCGATTTCAGTATCCGTCGGTGCCGTACCGCCACCCTTGAGGATTTTGGCAAACTCCGTAGCCACGGCGTCAATCGACGCATTTGCCGGCGTGAGTCCTGTATTGCCGCTTTCCTTGGCGATCCAGCCGACGATACCGTTGTACGCTGGAACCTTGGAGTTCGCCGCCGTCGTCATCACGCCAACCAGTTCTCCGACGTGGTTGGAGAAGGTGTTGATGGAGTTGATGTTTCGAGAAGTCTGTCCGCTCGTCCAGTCAGTCCTGAACTTCTGCCGGACGGCGTAATCAGACTGGGAGAAGTCGGGGTTGAGTTCCTTAGCGGCGGCGAGAAGTCCCTTCCGTTCCGCTTCAGGTACGCGCGAAAGGTCAGCGTCATATGAAGCGACAAGCTGAGCCTGTGCCTTATGCGGAGCGTCAAGCGTTGCGTAGATGGCGCCGCCGGTCGGTTCGGTATTCGCGGCAGGACTCTCCCCGACCAACGATCCGTTCCCACCTTCGGCCTGATAGATGCCTTTGATGACAGCATCTTGGGTCGCCTTATCAGCCGCCGCGAAGTCAGCGTTGGACTTGATTCCGTACTGCGCGAGAACGACCTTGCCCGTATGGTTCGAGTACCAAGAGAAGGCCATGGGAGAACCAGCGAGCAACGCGCGCGCGCCTTCGATGCCGTCTTGTGGCGTAGCGAACTTGAGCGTCTTGAGTCCTCCGCCGAAATCCGCCCCTTCTTCAGTCGTGAAATTGACGCCCGCCGCTTTGAGGACGTTCATAAACTCTGGCGCCGCGTTCGATACGGCGATTGGATTGTTGTTCCTGTCCGTCCTCATGCCGGTTTGCGTAGACCATGTACCTGAACCATCGGTCGGGCCTACCACAATGGTGTCGCCGGACGGAACACCGTCCTGTGACTGCGCGCCCGTAGCGAGGTTCGTGTAGACACTATGCTTCGTGCCGTTCACATCGGTGAACGTAGATGTCACGCGCCACTGTGAAGATGAGCCTTTGTTCGCTTTCGCCGCCTGCTCTGCCTTCCAAGAAGCGGAGTTCTGTACCTTCTCCGCGATCTGCGCGGGAGTGTCCGTGGGACTGATACCTGCATCGGGATACTTCACGATGATGTCAGCGACCGCCTGCTGGACGATTTGGTTCTGCTTGTCGAGAGGCGCGTTTTCCAATGCCTTAATTTGCGCCGCTTGAAGCGCCGCGTCATTCTTGGCTTTAACAGCATCCTGCTGCGCTTTGATGGCATCGGTCACATTCTTGTAGGTATCGTCGATGACCTTCTGACGCCTCTCGACGGCCTTGGAATAAACGGAGTAGGAAGCGTTGATGAGGTCAAGATCGTTTTTCATAAACGCATCCTTGGCCTTCGTGATGGCATCGAACATCTCCGAGTTGATTTGCGCGATGGACTGCAAGCCAGCGGAGACAGCGGCGGCGATGTTGCCTTGGTTGATTTGCATGGCGCCTTCCGCGATACCAGAACGGAACCCGGCGATGCCGACGGCGTTCTGATAGTTCTGATTCGCTACCTTCTGCTGCTCGATGAGCAATCCGTACTTCTGCGTCATCGCGTCAATCTGCGCCTGCTGGTTCGGCGTCAGCGCGTAGGTGCCGTTCTTGATGGCGTTGATGTCATTCAACGTCTGCGTATCCTGCGCGTCAGCGGCGTCTTGGTTGATTTTGGTGGCGGCATCACGCGCCGCTTGAGCGGCGGCGGCAGAGGCGTCTGTTCCGCCTGTCTCGCCCGTTCCTGTGCCACCCGTAGCCGTTCCAGTACCACCAGTAGTCCCGCCCGTGGTCGTACCACCAGTCGTAGTACCGCCTACCGTGGTTCCACCTGTCGCCGTCGTCGTTGGCGCGCCCGTGACTGTCGCACCTTCAGGTACTTTGAAAATACGCCCCGTAGCATCCTTGGCGAAACCTTTAGGAAGGTTAGGATCGTAGATGAGATTGCCTGTCTGCGTGGTCGGCCCGTACGCCGTGGAGTTGGGCGTCGCCGTGTTTTGTCCGGCGATGTTGGCCTGAATCTGCGCGGGAGTGAGCGCGGGACCAGCGTTGGTCATCACGTTCATCTTGTTGTTCACGTCCTGCTGCGCCGTGGTGGAAGTCGAAACGACAGGCGGTGTAGCAGGAGCAGGGACAACAGGGGCAAGAACAGGTGCAGGAGCGACAGGAACAGTAGGCACCTGTGTGACAGGCGCCGTCGTACCGACCACGGACGGTCCCATCGTCCCCGGCGCCATGCTACCAGTCGGGAGTCCAGTCAGGAGTGTTTCTTGGGAGACGGTGGCCATAGTTTAGACTTCAGCTTCCCAAAGGAAAGTGATTCCTCCGTTTGATGTTGAACTCCAAGTCAGCGTGATGAGCGTTGCATCTAAAGCAGCACTTGCATTAACGCCTGTACTGATCTGATAAATAATTTTATTCGTTCCATTCGTATAATTTGAAGCACCATTATTCGCTTCTGAAGCGAGATAGGCGTAAGTCGTCCCGTCAAAAATACCTTCTGAAGTATTTAACGTGGCTGCATTAGGCGCTCCAATTGCCTTAATGCGAATCCGTTTTGGAACAACGCCCAATCCATGTGCAATCGTCTGAGTCGTAGCACCATTTCCAAATGATGTACCGAAGGTCTTCTTGTGGAAATGAAGCGTGTTGATCGTCGATGAATCAGTCAAGTATTCGGCTTCAACACTCGTAATATCTGTCCCACCAAAAAATGTATTGGCTTCAGGAAGATTAGCGTATGTCGTGTACTGTGGCGCCGTCGCACCAGCGGTCAGGAAGTCTCCAGTAGTGCCTTTGGGAAGACGCGCGAGATCAGTACCATCGGAATACACGATGTCACCAGCGGTCGTGAGGCCAAGAAGGGAGTCGTCGATGAGGCTATTGGCTTTCGAGCGAATGACTTTGGAGGCGCCTGTTGTGGCTACATCATTCGTCCCGACGGCGATGGGATCAGTCGGTGAAGTCGGCGCGACATTCAGTTTCGTGATGCCTTTGACTGTCGTAGAGGCATCCTGCGCGCCACCGACGACGACACCGTTCACATAGGCCACCAAATCATTATAGAACGCGCCCGTATTAGAAATGACGAAACGCGTACCGCCGAAGTGCGAGCGCAAGAAGCCTGTCGTCTCCGTAAATGGCGGTTTGGCAAGAACGGACTTGATGCCCGTGATTGTCGAAGTGCCGTCAGCGTTCACAGTGATACCGGAGAACGTGATGGCCTCCTCATTGTTGGTGCCAGGCTCCATCGTCCCGAATCCCTTGAGGCCGATGTCGGCCATCGTCAGGACATTCCCGTAGATGTCGGTGAGCGCCGAGAGTTTTACGCTGGTCTCGCCGATCGAAACGCCAGACCCGTAAAGGGAAGTGGCTTTGTCCTGCGTCGGGAAGTTCGTTTGAGCCATATCTACTTCATCTTATCACTAATTTCAGATTTCGATGTCCGTAGGTTTCTCCGTCGTGACTGAGGCATCCGTCGAGAAGGTCACGATCTGCCAGCGCTGGTCGATGCCATCGGACCAGAACGACGGTTGCTCCTCGAAGTTCGGCGTGCGCGGGTACGTCAGATAGACCCTGAACTTCGGGATGTCAGGGATGCCCTCGAAGGTTGCGGTACTGCTGCCGAGAGGGTTGTTGCCGAGTTCGGACTTGCCGAGAGAGGCGTCATCGGGAATCTGGCCGACGATGACTTCATCCGTACCGAGGACATCGGGAAGCGTAGCCAGCGATCCGCCGTATTCGCGCCGGAGAGAGGAATGGAGCGTCGTGTTCGAGGAGATATACCCTTCGATGAACAGCTCATCGGCGCTCTTCCGCAGGTTCCGCGAGCGATGGGTGTCATACGCGAAGGTCGCGCGCGCCTCGTAGGAGTGGCCGTTGTCATTCCAACCGTCGAAGAGCTTGAAGGTCTCGCCGTCCGTGCTGGAGTGGCCGTACAATTCACCCTCGATGATGGAAAAGCAACCGACAGGGAGAATCTGCGGCGCTTCCCAGTAATAACGCGGCGAGGTGTCGTCCTGCGAGTCATCCTGCGTCATGTTGTAGACGATGACGGTACTGTTGCGCGGCGCGGAGATGAAAAGGTTCTTGCGGAAGAAAATCGCGTGACCGCCCGTGAAATCGTAAGCGTTCATGTCGTTCACGATAGGCGCGGAATGATCGACAAGCTGTGGGACGTTCAAAATGTTCTGATCTATGCCTAAGAAGTTCACGATGGGTTCAAAAGACACGAACGCCACCTTATTCTTGATTTTGCAGGTGAGTCCCTGCGACTGCGACGCCTGAAGGGGGCCGGTCTTGAGCGGAAAACGCGACAAGCTCTCTTTCGTCAGGTCAGCCGATAGCGTAAAGGCCGTCCGATACCAGTAGTCCTTGCCGACGGAGAAATAAACGTCGGAGTCCTGCGTGACGATGGCCGTAGGCACTCCCTTGAACGTGAGTTGAGCGCCTTCACCGATGATGCGCGGGGACGAATAAGAAAAATCCCTGAAGTTGTTGAACTTGGAAACGAAGACGCTGAAACTGTCGCGCGACGAGACGTAGATTTGATTGCTCTGCGAAGCGATGAGGGTGTTCTTGAAGCCCGCCGGGATGCCCGTCATCGAGGAGTTCGGGACAGTGACGACTTTCTGGACGACCACCGAACCGTTGGCTTCACCGACAGGGCTAGGCGTCACGCCCGTGAGAGTCCCCGTCGTGGCGCCACCCGTGTAGGCGTAGGTATTCCCGTTGATGAGGAGTTCGCGCGTGTATCCCGTACCCGTGAGGAAGCCAGAATCAGCCCATGTGCCGCCGCCCGTGAGAGTGATGGTGTTGGCTGTCGTTCCGCTGATGGTGCCGATACCCCCACCCCACGCGAAGATGTTGCTCGTGCCGTCCACGAAGAGCAGGATGGAAAGCTCTTCGGCGTTGTGCGCCGCGTTGTCATCCCAGAACTCCGCGAAGTTGACGACATCGCCCGTGAGAGTGATGAGATCGTTCCACGAGACGACGCCAGCGGAACTCACCGCGCGATATTGGAGCTTGTGATTGGTATAGCGCAGATGGCGCTCGAACGCCTGGTTGGTCGTCCAGTCATAGCTGGCCGTGACGGGATGGTTGTCCTTATTCGCCGGGCCGTCCAGCGTATACCCGCGCCGGTTGCCGACCGTGCCGTTGGTGCTGGTAAGGACGTTCTTGCTCCCGACGACCATGCACTTCGGATTGAGCGAAGTGATGTCCTCACGAGAACGGTAGCCAAGTTCAAAACCTGAAACCGCAGCGAACTCCGAGAGCTTCGCCTTCTGCTGTTGCTTTTGGAAATAGAGGCTCTTGCTCTTCGGCATGTCCTAGCGATACCAGATACGGCCTTGTAGCGATCGCTTGCGGGGCATCTGATAGTACGGCGTGATCGGCGGCGTCACTTCTGAACGGTGGGTCATCACATATCGCTGAAGATTCTCACGGTACGCATTTTCGTAGTGAGGCCCATCAGCGACGTTGGCATCAAGACCTTGGAGTTGTTGAGCCAACATCCAGAGAAAGCACGAGAGGAAGACTTCGTAAGAATCTACATCTAAATTTAGCAGGTCAGAATCCGCCGTCACCTTCTCCTTGAAGGCGCCGGTGATGCCGTCGCGGAACATGAATTTACTGTAATACTCCATCTCATAGATGCGACCGAGCTGCGCCGTCACCGAGTCCATGCGGACGCCGGCGATAGGCGCCGAGACCGTATAGGAGACGCGGAGATACTTGATATTGGTGATGTCCGGCGTACCGACCGCCGTAGCCGGCCAGTGGAACTCGGAGAGGTTCCAGCCGAGCTGATAGGCGTTCGTGGCGTGATCGGCGGTCGCGGTAGCCGTCCAGTAGTTCGTGGAGTTCGTCCCCCAGCGCAGTTCGACGGAGGTAAGCGCCGAGACGGGGAGGTAGACGAGGTTGAACAGGCTGCCGATGTCCTTGATGTTGGTAAGGTCAACGGTATCGAGCGTCGAAGTCTCGATGTATCCCGTGCCGGTGCCGACATCGAAACGGAAGGAAGAACTTCCTTCGTAGAAGTTCTGAGTATCAAGTAGGAGGTTCGTAGCCGTGCCGCCGAGCGTCCAGCCCGTCAGGACGGAAGCCGGCGTCAGGGTGATGGGCGACTGATAACCGGCGCTGATGCGGAGCGTCTTGATGCCGTTGCTCCAGCGGATCGTCGAGATGATGTCGGCGAAGGACGGGACGGAGTAGATGAACTCCTTCGAGTACGTCTGCTGGTATGACCCCATGCCGTAGATGCCAGGGTAGGCGCCTCCACTCGGGCGCGGGGACTGGGAGCGGATGTCCACGATGCGGTCGCCCTTGAGGTCGGAGGGGCAGGGATAGTCGTAGATGCCGGTGAAGAGCGGGCTGGTGATGGGGATGACGCGCTTAGTCTCGGCAGGATCGATGTCGGAGACCACGCGGCGCGCGGCGCGGTTCAGGAGACCGTACACGTTGCGGACCTTGTTTATCGTGGTGCCATGAAGAGCCGCTTCGGTGTCCGCTTTGATCTCGGTAATCGAGAGTGACATAGGCTCCAAAGATTATCCTTGCCTCCAAGCATGGAGGAGGCAAAGGAATCCTTCGAGGATTAGGAACCGATCACGACGAACCCGAACCAATCCGGGCAGTACGAGGTCTCCCGGAAATTTCCTTGGTAGAAGTACGTCCGGTTGGTGGACATCGACCAGTCGCGCAGCGCCGTCTGAACGCCCTGCCGCACGACGCGGATGATGGGGGTGTTCTGGGCGATGAGGAAGCAGTTCGTGTCCGAGCCACCCGCAGTCTCCGCACCGAGGTACGGCGAGGTGACAACGCGCAGGCCGTAGACGTTGCGGAAGACGTTCGTGGTGTTGAGAGACGAGTCCGACACGAGGACGGACTGAGTGATCTCAAGCGCCGTGTCCCAAAGAGCGAGCGGAACCACGAGCGTCGCGCCCGTCGCGCCCATCGGGATTCCGTTCATGTTCTTCATGCGGCGCATGAGGAGAAGAGCGGCCTTGAGGGAAGCGATCGAGAGCGGGCCGGGGACGATGTTCGACTGGACTCCGCCCTGCGTACCGATGAGCGGGTGCGAGGCGTAGCCGAGCGGGAACCCGTCTGCGGTGAGCGTGGTGGTCGTGGCGCCACGGAAGATGCCGAACGCGGCGATCTGCTGGGTGACGCGGGCCATCTGTCCGAATTGGCGGATGATGTTCTGCCAAGTGTCGCCCATCGCATCGTCCATGAGATTTTTGGAAATCTCGATGCCGTCTGCGAAGTCCTCCGGAATCACCGTGAAGGCGTTGCCGAGGACCGGGCTGGACTGCGGAATCTGTTCGACCTCGCCGATGCGCTTCCACAGGCCCGTGCCGACGGAAGTGATGCCGAGATAAGCGCCGTTGTCGATGGTGGTCGTGCGGAAGAGGCTCGCGTCATCGACCGAACCCATGACGTATGCGCCGTCACTCGTCGCGGCTTCAAAGGCGTTGAAGAACACCTTGTCGTACATCGTACGAGTGATGGCTAGGTTGTCTGCTTCAAGAATCATATGTTCAGGTTAGTTGAGAGGATCAACTTCCTGGCGGAACGAGAAGCGGACCAACCCAGGGTACTCGGAGATGTTCATGGGTTCGACGACGCACCCATTAGTCGCGCCATCAGTGGCAAGGATCGTGTAGACGCCGGCGGTCAGGTCGAGAAGCACTCGCTTACCGACGAGAGCGTTATATTTCGCCTGAGTGTCCCACGACGCCGGAACTTTCGGAGCGATAAGCCACGAAGAGGCCGGGTTGAGCGGGCAGACTTGGACGGAGCCGGCGGCGGTGGCGGTCTGCGTGGAATCCGAGCAAGCGATTCCAGGGCAGTAATCCGTCCCGACGACAGGGAAGTTCGTCGCTGCGGCGGTCACTGTCGTCGCGCCGGGGGCGCGGGAGACAGGCTCTCCGGAGAGGATGGCGGTCGCGGCAGCGGCGACGTTCGCCTTCTTGCTGCCAGGCCAACCGAAACCTGCTTCCGAATAGACTTGGATATTGCGTCGAGCCATAGTCAGTTTCGACGCAGAGGCGACAGATTCTTTACTTGGTCTTGGTGAAGCTTTCCTGCGCGGAGAAGTAATCCTTATTCCGCGCGCGGTTCTCGGCGATGGCGATTTCCGCATCGGTGAGTCCGCGCTTGCGGAGCGAGGCTTTGTCTTCTTCCGTCCAGTAAGCGTTCGGGTCTTTGGGTTTCGGATCGTTCACGGGCGCGGAACCGCTGCCACCGCCGGTCGCGGTCGCTGCCGGCGCTGCCTTGAGAAGCCTTTGAAGCTCGGCCTTCTCCTGACGCAGCCGTTCAAGTTCCTGACGCTCCGAACGCGCCTCATCCTCGGCCTTCCTTTCGAGAATCTTGTCCTCTACGAGATTGTTAAGGTGTTCATCAGCCGCGACGGGATCGGAGAGGTCTACGGGTTTGGCCGACTTCTTACCCTTCGCGCGAAGCAAGCCCTGCTTATAGTTCTCCTTCTCTTCTGCGGCCTTACGCGCTTCCTCGGTCTTGGCGGCTAGCTGGGCCTCCAATTCCTTGACGCGCGCCTCACTTGCTGCGGTGGCCCCAGCATCCGTAACCACCTGTTCGGCTGCGGGAGCGACAGCCTCGGTCTTAACTCCCTTGTTTGCGTCGTCCATAGTTTATTGAACCGGATTGGACTGCCTCCGGCGGGCGAATAAAACGGCCTCTCATTTCGAGAAGCCGCCTATTCACGGGTTCGCGCGCGAAGGTCCAGAAACACGCACGCCCCCGTGAAGAGGTGGCACCTCGAAAGGTGTCGGTTGGACCTTCGACACTAGATTTTCAGTTTTGCCAGTTCCTCGATCGTACCTTCCATCATGCCGAGGACGAAGTAAATGGCCTTCGCGTACCGGGCATGTTCCTCCACAGTGTAATCGACGATGCCGATTTTCACCGCGTCAGCCCGCAGGCTCTCTACCATCATAGACCATAACTTGCTTGCCTTGAAAGCCTCTGCGTCAGCGCGTAGCGCCTTCGCGAGCGGCGTCGGCGCTATCCCATCCGGCGTGAGGATGACCGTCTCGGCGCCTTGTTCGATGATCCTGATTTGTCGCTTCGGACTGTACAGCTCCTTGCGGTTCATGCCTCTACCGCGTTATCGAGGATGTCAGCGGCCTCTACGAAGCGCTCACGAAAGGACTCGCCCTTCGGCCCGACCCAGAAGTTCACCGAGGCGTCAAGGACGTTCACCAGGTCATCAAGTTCCTCGTCAGCGAGGGTCACTTCGATGGGCTGGTCCTTGTACTCGTCGAGCTTGGAGGTCTTGTCGATCTCGCGCACCTCGGCGTGCATCTTAGTCGTGTAGTCGGCGCCGGTCTCCTTCTTCTGCTCTTCAGGAATCCCGTCACCGAGTTCGTTGTACTTCTTCTGGTACGCATCCACGACGGCGTTCCTCTCCGCCGCGAGGCGCTGAAGTTCCTCATAGTGAGGATTGAGTCCCTTCTTCAGCTTCTTGAGGAGCTTGGACAGCTTGCGGTTGGCGGCGGAGGGCTTGAGTCCCGCGAAGACCTCGGCGGTCTGCTGGGGGGTGAGCATGTCTACGGCGGTCGTCAGGTCAGTGAGCAGGTACGCGGGCATCGTGAACCGTTTCATACGATTTCTTTCTTGGGTCTGCCAACTGGCTTTTTAGTTTCTGCTGTCGTGACGGTTTCGGGGACGCTCATGCTTTTGGCGCGCACAACTGCGAGTTGCCAGAGATGGTCATAATCCGATGATGTGTCGCCCGTGAAATGTTGAAGAGAGGCGAGCGTAATCTGCATCAGATCGGAAGTGGTGAAGCCGTCGCTCTGAACGGTGTGTTTGCCGTTACCTGCGACAACTTGGCGTTGGCCTGTGGGACGGATGGAGAGTTCGCGGGCGAGAGTAGTGCGAACTTCAGGTGGTAGGCTGAGCCACTGGCGCGGGAATACCTGGGACATTGGGAACGGATGCTAACGGATTAGGTTGGGCTTGTGATTGGGCTTGAGGCTTAGCGAAGTACAGGTCGGGGTCTTTGGCGGTACGCTCGTTGTCTTCCAACAAGAGTACCTTCGCGGCCATGTCGAGGTCCACGTTCGAGCCGGCGCCCTTCGCCTGGATGAGACGATCGAACGTCTGGAGGTTATACGCCATGCGGACCTGCTCGGACTTGGGAGCCAGGACATCATCGCTCAGCACCGACATGAACTTCAACTTGCGGAACGCGATGGGATCGATGCGCGTCACCTTCGTCCCCGTGTCCCACTCCTGCTGAAGCGTCTCGTAGGATTCCTTGAGCGCGTCCTTCGTCATCTTCTCGAACTTCAGCCTCTCGGCGTCGCCGTGCTTATGCTTCACGAGGAAGGAACGGTACGCCAGGCCGGAATCGCCGGTGATGTTCGACACGTCGGGGAGGGTGAAGTATTGCACGATGTCCCCACGGATGAGACGGGTGAGCTGCGCGCTGAGGTCGATGATGAGTTCCGCGAAGGGTCCGAGGGATTCGTTGCGGCGCTGTTCGGCCACCGAGAGTCCGTAGGCCGTCGAGTAGTTCAGCGCCTCCGGCGTGAGCTGGCCCATGTCCGTCGCTTGGTTCAGAGACTCCTCGGCCTTCGTGACGGCTGAAAAGCCGGAGTTCAGGTCGAAGGGCGGGGCGAGGGGCATCACTTTTGCGTCCTTGTCGGAGAAGCTGGTCATCGAGCCGGGGATCATCACGTCGCTCGATACCTTCTCCCTGCCGAAGTAGGCCATCGGAGGCCGCGAGTTCCAGATGGCGCCGTCGATGACGATGGGATAGAGCGAGTTGATGACGCGCGCATCGTAGCCGGCGATATGGACGAGGGAGGCGTAGTAGAAGCAGTTTTCCCTGAGAAGCTGGTAGCCGGATTTGACGAAGGGGTACAGGCCGTCCTCTCTCTGGTTCTCGCCATCCTTCATCACCACGCCGTTCAGCGTGACGTACATCTTTCCGTCGAGGTCGTAGCTCGTCAGCTCCTCATCGAGTTCCTTCTGGAGAGCGCTGTCGTAGACGTAATAGAAGTCCCCATTGGCGTCGGTCGAGAGACAGTGCATCCCTTTCCTGACGTACTCCCAGTTCTTGTTGCCTTTGTACTTCCGCTCGTAGTAAGCGTGACCGCGCACTTGGCGGAAGACGAGCCAGCCCTGCTTCTGGATGTCCGGCTCGAAGAAGTTCTCGATGTAGAGCTGATCGACGGGGACGTTCGTGAAGGTGTACTCGATGTCTTCGCCCTTGTGCTTGCACTCCAGGTGCATGATGCCGGCCGGGTTCACGAGGCACTGGGTCATCAGCATGAGCTTGTCGCGCCGAGACATGAACGTGTTGAAGAGCCAGTTGGCGAGGGTGTTCATCACCCGGCTCGCTTCCTGCTGCGGAACGGAACCCTGGCTTGCGGCCTCTTGCTTCAGGAGGCCGAGCCTGGAGATGGCGTGACCGGAGATGGAGATGACTTTGTTGCGCTCTACCAGTCTGAGAGCATTGGAGCGCCATGAGTCGATGCCATCGCCCGTGTGACCGTCGCCGGCCTGGTAGCCGTTGTAGGCGAGCGTGCAGGCCGTGTCCTTGTCGAGAACGCTCAGGTCATTGAACTCGACCCGGCCTTGGCGCGCGGTGGAGTAGCCTTGCTCCATCCGGTTCTTCATCACCTTCATCACGTCCTTCTCGCGATCGGTAGGCTCGTAGTCGGCTCTTTCCACCGGCTCGGTATTCTTCTCGCCGTCGAGGAAGAGTCCGATTTGCTTCAGGGAGTCGGTAATCATTGAGTTGGGGTTGAATGTCTCGACCAGCGGCCTGTGTATCTAATGTTACTACGGCTGGTCGATGGCGTTAAATCTTCCGGCTGTAGTGGCACAGCGAAAGAAAGGGCCAAGCTATCGAGTACGTCTGGCGAGCGATGGCCGCGCTTGATGAGTTCCTTCTTGCTGATGATGTGCTTCTTGTTCTTGCCGTCGCTCAGGAAACGCATGATCTTCGCTTGCTGTTTCCAAACAGGATCGTCTGAGAGAGCGCCGCCGGCGGCCAGCCATTCCTTCAACCTGAAATAGACACAGGCGCGATCGTTGAAATACTTATCATCGTCGAGCGCCATGCCCTCGGTAGATTCGCCTAAATTGACAGCCTTCACTTTGTAACCGAGAAGGGAGAGTTCCTGGAGCGCCTTGAAGCCAACGCCGAAGGAGTCGATGACGACGGATTCCGCCGGCACGTCATATTCGCGCATGGCCTGGAGGACGAGGGCGGCGATGGACTTGCCGGTGGACTTCTTCTCCCGCGCGAAGATGAAGGCTTGGAACTCGCTCCTGACGACGATGGCGGTCTCATCAGTCCCTTCGCCGCCGGGATCGACGCCGATGACATGCGGTGGCATCGGAGTGAACTGGCTCACGACCGGCTCAAAGTCAGGAAAGAGCGGAAGGAAATTCTGTTTGTCATATCCGTTGCCGAAAGGATCGATGGGGTTGCCGAGCATCTCGCGCTCGAAGTTCGCGTCGCCGATGTCGGGGTCACGCATCGAGCGTCTGATGGTCTCGATGCTGATGTGCTGTGGCTTCATCCTGAGTTCATCGTCGGTGAGGACGTGGCGCTCTGGCCAGGCGGGTGAGCCGTCGTCTTTCAGTATCCAGACCTGTCTCACTCTGAAGTAAGGGTCATCCTTGCTGCGCTCGATGAGGTTCTGGACGTTGCCAGTTTCTGAGAGGCGGTTGCCGAGATACAGGATGCGTCCGTTCTTCTGATCGATGCCACCCTTCAGCTCGGAGAGGTGTTCCCTGACTTCTTTGGTCGCGGCTTCACTCCTGATGGTCCCCAAGTTCTCGAAGTCATCCATGATGATGAAGTCCGGCCTGTGTTCCTTGTGTCTTCTGCCACGGATAGGACTCTGCGTGGTATGCGCCTCGCAGCGGATGTCGGAGGTGGTGAGGAAGTCCGTCACGCGCTTCTGCGTCTTCTCCTGCGTCTGCTTCGGCGCGTTGAAGAGTTCGCCGTAGTCGAAGCGGATGCGTGGATTGGTCTGGAGGTTCAGCACGACCTCGAAAAGAACGCGCTCGGAGTTCTCCCGCTCTTGGGCATCGCAGTTGATGTAGCGGAACCACTTCGAGCAGATGGCCTGGATGAGCAGGGACATCGAGAGGGAGGACTTAGCGCTTTCTCTGAACGTGAAGAGTCCCAGTTCGTGAATCTTGCCGGTGATGAGATCGCCGAAGTCCTCGGCCCACTCAAGATGGAAGTCGGCGAACGGACTCTTGAGGAAGGCGCTGTGGTAATAGGCGAAGAAAAGAAGGCTGGAGTATGGGTTGGCGAACACCGCCCTGCGTTCCGCCGGCGTCAATCTTTCAAGCTCTAGGAGTTGCTGGTGGGTCGGGCGTTGGATCACAGGTTCAGTGAAGAAAAAATCTCATGGAAGAGCGCGGAAGGGATGCGGCTCCTTTCTGCGGCTCCTTTCAATCCTTGCGTACCAGTCTTGGCGCCGCGCGGAGCTGGCTCATGGTCCGGGTTCCCGTTCTTGCACGGAGGCTTGGGTTTCCAGACATGCTCCGGCACGTTGGTCCAGATGTCCGTGGGCTTCGCCCTCTTGTCCCCGTACCGGCAGTACCAGACCGTGACACGCCGGAACGGTTCCATGAACGGCATCTTCCGCAGCACCCCGCGAGGGTTCTCGATGAACCACCAGCGAGGCTTGATGTCATGGATGAGCCTGATCGTCGTCTGCACGAGCTCGATGCCGAGGCGCGCCTTGTCGGTCTTGGGGACGTAAGCCCTGTGTCCTCCCATCCAGTTCGCGCCGATGGAGGCGACCGAGAACGCGGTGCATGGCGGCGAAGCCCAGAGGATGTCCACCCCGCCTCCTTTCCATGTGAAGTCTCTCACGTCCACGACCTCATCCGGCTCGAAGGCCGGTTCAAGTTCTACGGTGTAAGTCTCATGCCCGCGCTCCTGCGCCACCTTGGAGAACGATTTCGTGCCGGCGAAAAGTTCGAGCGTTTTCAGTTTCACAATAAGTAATCATCAAAGAGGCCGGAGTCACAAAGCATCGTGTAGAGGAAAGCCTCTTCGTCTATCTCATTGAGGAGGTACAGCGCCCAGAGCTGCCGGAGGGTCGGAGTCTGCGGCGAGTGTCCCTGATTCTTGTGATCGGTCTGCATTGTGGTGTTGTTGGATGACGACACCTTCGATCGGGGCGTGTTCCGGGAGCGCGAAAAGCCTGGCCAGTCGGGAGTGTTCCTCTGGGGGAAGTTTGGGTTCCGGTGGTCGTAGCTCGATCTGCGTGCGCTTGCCCCACTCTTGAGGCTCACGGCGTTCAAGAATATCTATCGCGAGTTCAGGAGACATCGGATCGTTCTCGTCGTTCGCGTTCTCCATGATGGCGTTCAGCCGTCTCTTCACTTCCACGAGGGGGAGCTTGGCGCGTATCGCCGCCTCTTGGATTGCGTGGGGGTCGATGGTGGAGATTGTCGCGAGAAGATCACTTAGACTTGATTGCTTCAGCCCAGCCTTGAACAAGGCGATGTCGTCAGAGAGTCCCTGTGACTTCGCTTGGAGGAAGAGGTTTATCTGCGTCTTGGAGAAGGATTGAAGCGCCGGAGCGTGGGTGATTGTCATGGGCGTGGGATTCAATCTCTATATCCAGTTTATCAGTTCTCTCCGTTTCCTGCTTCTCCTTCGCTTTGGTAATGAGGTCTACGAGGAACGGCGTCATGTGCATCCCGCGACGGATGGAGGTCTTCTTGACCCACTCGTGGAGGGCGTCGGGCATTTCGAGGTGGAATTTCATAGACCAAGTTCTTTCATCTTTTTATAGAGTTTAGGAGCTGCTTCGCCCTGTGATTCCTCGTCGTAAAGCCTCTCTAGAATCTCCCAATTCTCGATGACGGCCTTCCATTCTTTGGAGGAATCAGCCAGGAGTCCGACAGTTCCACCCACCCCCTTGGGAAGTTCCCGCATCAGCAACAAGCATCTACGGAAATCTGACGGATCGAGCGGGTGTGGATACGAACGTCCCAAGGCACATCTGCCAGTCAGGATTACCGAAGCGATTGCTTTTGATGATAGGCCAGTGTCGCCACCAACCAACCAATCTCCGATGATGCGTGAAGCAATATCACGCGTAGCTGAATCCATACTGTGGGTAAGATAGGTAGGTACTCCAATATGGTATCATGGGTAGGGAACGGAGAAGTGTGGAAAACTAAAATCCTCGGATGCTCATTCATGCCGTGGTCGTCTAACGGATAAGACGCCCGCCCGCTAAGTGGTTGATCTGGGTTCGATTCCCAGCCACGGCAAGAATGAATTTCTGAGGACAAGTACATCGTAGACTGAGTGGGTGGGGTGAGTCAACGGGGGAGGATGGGTACTTTTGAAGAGAATGGGTAATGGGATGTATGCGAGCTTAACTTTATTTCATTTTACCCCCCAACTTTTTGCCCCCCATACCCCCGACACAAACCCCCAACCTTAGCACAAAAACGCCCCGTTGTCAAGGCTTACGTTTGGGCAAAATCGTTCGGAGACCAGTTAGCTTATCACGTTTTCCCTTATTTGTCAAGTGTCGCGCAATATCAAAACAGGGCCGGAACCCTGTTTTTTCGCGCTATTCAGTCTTCACGCCCGTTCCTTCGCATTGATGGCAGATAACACACCCGTCGCCGTCTGAATTGTGCTGATTAATCAGGCATTTACGGTTCGGCTTCGTCTCCCCATCGTTACAATATGGGCATTTTACTTGCCCATCCTCGTTAAGCTCCTCCCCCTTCGACGGCTTCACGGTCACGGGCGCGCCTACCAGGTCACGCCGTAGCGTTTCCTTGCCTTTCCCTAACAGATCACGGCGTAAAAGCTCATTGACGTACCTTCCGACCGTCGTTAGCTCCTTCGCGGCGCGTTCCTCAAGCGCCGGCACGAGGGTCGGCTGAATGAAAACCATCTTTTTCTTGCCCATAATTGTAACCCCACAATTAGCACGGTATTAAAACGCTTTTGATACTGTATCGCAACGGTATTGATAAGTCAAAAGTGCCTTATTCACGCTAACATTAGCGGTTATTTTGATTTTGTGGTCTAAAAAAAAAATCTTGATAACGCATTCTGATCAATTTCATCCAGCCCATTATATATATTTATGCTAATATTACACTATATTACCCCCCTACTTATAAGAAAGTCAATAATGCGTTATCATCGTTATCAGTCTATCATGCTATCCTATACCCCTTGACAGCATACTATAACTATGCTAGTATGCCATCATAACCTAATAGCACATCATCGTCAAAATGGACGCGACCGACGAATGTACCTATTGCGGCAAGTCCGCATCGTCCCTTATCCGCGTCCTCGACTCCTATCATCCGATTTGCACCTCCTGCATCGACAAGGCTAACGAATATCGCAAGGCTTAACCCCTGACGCTAGACCCCTTCACGGGTCCGGCGCTAACGGTTAAACACAAAAACATGACCCCAGACATCTTCGGCCTCATCATCGTCCTCCCCGTCTTCCTCCTGGTCCTCGTGGGCGCTATCTTTAACGCCTTCACGCGCTAACCGATCCTATATGCTCATCATCCAAATCGCCCTTGGCATCCTCCTGGTCCCCGTCCTCCTCATCGGCTTGGGCCTCCTCTTCACGGTCGCCGGCCTCCTCTTCGATATCGTCACCTTCCCGATCAAGGCGCTTCTTAAAGTCATATTCGGTTCCCTCTAACCCTCCCCACGAAAACAAACCTTGAACATATGGAAAAAATCATCAACCCCGGCGCGGTCCTCATCGGTCAAAAACATGCCCAAGTGTATTGCCATATCCGTTTCAATGACGGAAGGCTCTCAATCACAGGCGTCGAAGGTCCATTACCTTCCGGCAACTGTCGCGGCGCATGCGGTCAAATCGTTATGCACCTCAAGCCCGCCGATCTTAGACTATCGAAGGACTGGACGCGCCCCATGCTCTCCCGGTTCCTCAAGGCATGGGACACTTATCACCTCAATGACATGCAGGCGGCTTGCGAACATCAGCGCGCGCTAGGCTGGACGTGGGCGACACACCCGGAAGCGCCGTGCCTGACGTGCGGTTACAAACTGGGGACTGAATGGAAGCGCATGGAAGTCCCTGCGGACGTTATCGCTTTCCTGTCATCGCTTCCCGACTCGAAGACTAAGCCGGCATGGTGCTGATATGTCTACCCCATCCCCTAAAGCCCGCCTCGACCTGTGCATGGCGCGGAGGCAGCGCTACCTTGCCCCCAAACTGGCGAACGATGGTGCGCTATACGATGACCATGCCGCCTATGCTGACGGCACGCTCGTGGGCATGAGACTGGCCTATGACATCCTCACGGGCGTTCCCTTCCAGTACACGGCGCGCTTCACTTGCCTTGACTGCAAGGCCAACGTGAACGCTTGCCATAACGCCGCGCCTTGTGTGGACGTTCCGCGCCTGGCGTACTTGCACGATTGACTATGGACTACACCTCCCTGACCCTTGCCTACTTCTTGGGGCATCCAGACTTGACCATCAAGAGGGCCGCCATGAGCTTGCTCAAGCGCATGATGACCTTGCAAGCGCCTAGCCTCTCCGATCTTGACGGCTGCGACGTTCACGGGTCCGACATGCTCCCGTGCCATCCCTGCGTCTTCCAGCATGACCATGCCGACGGGAAAGACTGCGGGACCGTCGATGACATCCCGCTCTGAGCCGTTCCTAGCCGTCCCCTGAGCCGTTCAGGGGCCGCATAGGGCCGACTATCACGGCTTAATAAACAAACATGACACAAAAAGAAGCACGCGCTGAACTTATGTATGCTTTCAAGCTCCTAGAGGACGCCTACGGGCGCCTCCCAATCCTTGACGATAATTCAGACGCGCTCGATGTTCTTAATCTTGACGCCTACGGCTATGAGACCGGCTATGATGCTATCCGCCGGACCTACGTTCAGCTGGCCAAGGTTCTGAAAGTCCGCGCCAAGTACGCTTAACCTTCCACGTCACGGCCCCTATGGGCCGGCTCGTGGGCCGTGAAGCCAGCATCATCCGTCGCGCCATCGTCTACCCCGTAGACCGCCGCCGACACGCCTATGCTATCCGCTAGGCGTGTTTTATTTTCGTTCCGGGCCTTCCACGGCGCCCTTGGTGAAGCCGGAACCGATCACGGGTCATGCGGGACCGTGACGCGCCACAAGGCATCCTGGCGCCTCATGCCTACAGACCATCAGCACCCCCACGCCCAAGGGACGCGCGCAATCCAAAATCCTGGCAGGGGTCTGGAAATCGGGAGATTTCAACCGAATCGTAGATTTTCAAAACTCTTTTCCAAAATCTCCTTCCACTCTCAGTTCAAAGTTGAAAACCGCCAGGCTTTGATTCTGAAAAAATCGTTTTCAAGGAAATCGCAAAGCCCTCCCTGCCGTTTTGTGCGTGCCAGGAGAGCTATGCCCATGCTCGCGCGGGACTGGAAGGTAAATGTAGTGTGGCATCCCTTCGTCCCATCCCCAGTCTACCACACCCACCCCTAGCACACTTGACAAGGATAGGATACTATGTTAGTCTATGATCACAAATAACACTATGACTGAACTCATCCTCAAGACCATCAAAGAAAACCCCATGTCCTCACTCGGTACGCTCTCGCAGGCTACTGGTCTTTCGCGCACGGCAGTAAACTATCATCTTAACAAATTGCAGCGGGATCAGCGAATCAAGCGCGTGATTCCCGTCGCGCGCTGGGAAATCCTTGATGACGCGCCGAAAGAATAAATCTATGACCACCACGAAAACAAAGACCCAAAGCAAAATCAGCATCGAGACCGTCGAGGCCGAGTACGCCTCCATCCTCGAACAAGAGAAGGCTCTTGCCGCGCGCAAGGAGGAACTCAAGTCCATCGTTCACAAGCAACTCGACCGTTCCTCCGAGGATCACTGGGGTCGCTTCCGCTTGTCCACGCGCCGGTCTTATCACTGGGAGGTCGCCGTCCTCAAGACCATCTTCGGCAAGGAGTGGAGCGCGTACGTCGTCGCTGATGACAAGATGCTCCGCGTCAAGGCCGAGTCCATGCCCGTCCTCCTCAGCAACGCCGCCGTCACGGAAGTGCAGGCGCTCGTCTTCTCAAAATAAAACCACCTATGGCAAAAGCCAAACGCGAGTACAAGCGCAAGATGTTCCATGTAACTTTGGCGTTCTGGACCAACGGCATCCACCCGAAGATTCAGGAGTGGGCCGAGAAGGACGGCAAGAAGGTGGCGTGGGATTCCGGCGTCATCTACATCAAGAGCGGTGCCGACCACAAGCGCATCGCTCCCATGCACTTCCACAAGTTCAGCGAACTGATCGGCGTCATCGACGATGCCGTGGAGAAGTCCGGCGTCATCCTCATCGACTCACAGGACTGACCTATGGACGGCAAGCTCGAAACCCGTAAGATAGCCCGCCAGCTCCTGTCTCTGGGCTGGCGGGTCACGAAGAAACGGAAGCACTACCAAGCCATCCCTCCTGACCCATCCAAGCCCCTCGTCCATTTCGGTGACTCCATCTCGGACTACCGCGCGGTGGAGAACATCAAGAGCCGTCTAAGAAAAAGCGGGATAGACCTCAAAAAGATAAACCAGCTATGAAACCGTTCCTCGAAGTGATGATGGAGGTGAAAAATGCCGAACCCGAAGATTTGAAGCGAGAGTACCGAGAGGAACTGAAGAAGACCGGGCGCACCTTCAAGATCACGATCGAGGGCGACGGCATCGAGACCGTGAGCCTCAGCGGTATCCCCGCCCTCATGATCTTCACGGCGCCTGATGGAACCCTGAAGGGCGGCGGCACCACCAGCCTCATCGGTTCACGGGAACTGTTGCTGGCTTTGGGTTGCATCATCCCTGAACTGATTGACTCGCGCATGGGCGAGGGGACGTGGAAGTTCATCGAGGAAATCCGGCGCGCTAAAGACTTGGCTGAGGTGCTTTGAATATGCTTTTGGATGGACTCATTGAACAAGTGAAAACAGTACGCGCCGCCCTGCTGGAACGCGAACCCTATGACGAAGATGTGGTAGACCGCGCTGACGCTTTGCTTCTCAGGCTCCTTGAGCTTCGTGGAGAGTGATATGGAAGCCAAGAAATGCAACCGCTGCAAAGGATTTTACGAAGTAGCCTTCGGGGGCTACTTGACAATCCTTGAAATAGACAAGGCGAAAGTAATGAGTGCTGAGAAACCCCGTCTCGACTTGTGCGAACCGTGTCTGATCTCTTGGAGAAACTGGTTGGCTGAAGGTGAAAAGAAAGAAGAAAAAAGTGAGCTTAAGGTGGAGGAACCACCGAAAGTAAAGACGCCTTCAAAAGAACTCAGCCGCGACGCACGATCCGCTGGCTTGATGCTTTCCTGAAACTGACTATGCTCTTCACCATCCTCTTCGCCCTCGGCGTCATCTTCATCTTCTGCTTCCTCGCACCGATGGCGGTCGGAGCCGTGTTCAACTTCATCCTGTTCCTTATCGTCTCCTTCATCCGCCTTGGACACGCCGTGGCGGAGGCGTGGAGAAGGAATGGGGAAAGTTGATATGCGGTGTCTCCATCCGAACTATATCATCATCTATGCTGATCTTTACTGCTGCGTGAACTGCGGTAAGAAGTGGAAAGAGAAACTATGACCCTCCCCGACGCCATCGTTTGGTCCGCCCTTATCGTCACCCTCGGCCCGCTCCTCATTGGGTTTACCGTCTTCCTCTTCATCGCCACGATCGTCGCGCTGGTCTCGGTGTGGGAGTGGGTCAGTGAGATGTTCAGGAGGAAGAGAAACTAATATGGAAAAAATCTCAATCAAACACGCGGGAGAGTTGAACTTCAAACCTGATGGTATTGAAGTTGAAGCGCGGAGTTACGCGGATGTTTCCGATGGCTACCATACCATCGAGGAACTGTACGACCACCGCATCACGCTCTACATCGCCCTCGCCCGCCTCATCCGTAGACACCCTGAAGTCCTCGGTACAGAAAAATGGTTCGATTCCTGCGTCTGGCGATCTAAACTTCACCATGACGGAACAGGCTATGACGGCTGGTTCATGCTTGGCATCGGCAGGTCGTTGGGGAGACAGATTACTTACCACATTCCGCTCTCGCGTTGGGCCGAAACCGACTTCGCAGAAACCTTTGATAAGGCACCATTTCCTTTTGACGGCCACACCTCAGACGATGTGTTGGAACGGCTAAAGAAGCTATGACCCCCCTCGCCGACCTCCTAGCCCTGCTCCAGTCGCTCCCTGACACTAAAGGGACGGTCTGCTTCGATGTGGACCCCTTCATGCCAGGCTTCATGCTCAGCGAGCAGGATCACGGGTATCTGGCCCGTTGCACCGTCGGAGGGAGATTGTTCTTCGGTCGCGCGCTGAACCTCGAAGAAGCCGTCCAAATTCTTACTGATAAAATAAAGAAAAAGTATGCCAAACCCTGACTGCCCAATCTGCGGTGGTCCGACAGTCGCCACGTTGGTAGGAGATGAGCCGGTGCCACGCTGTTCCGACTGCAAAGCATTTATCTACGAATAAACCTATGAACGCCACCTCAACCCCCACCCTCGGCAACGAAGAAGGCGCACCCGTCGAGAGCCACGTCATCGTGACCAACCCCACCCGTGGAGTCGCTGACAGCACGACGCTGTGGGTGGTGGGCATCATCGCAGTCACGATCGTTCTCGTCGTCCTCTTCGCTACGAGGAAGGACGGTCGCTCAAATGGGGAATAACATGCCCATGAGGATTGCGGCAGCACTAGCCATGACCCTCGGCATGGTCATGACGCTCATTCGGCCAGTGTTCGACACCACAACCTTTGCCATCTTCAGCTTCGGTCTGTGGTACTTCCTGACGCTGAAGGACTGAACCTGCCATATGAAACAAGATTGGTCCGATATCTACATCATCATTGGAGACCGTATCCGATTGTTGAGAATGGAACGTGATTGGTCATTAGAAGACCTCGCAAGAGAATGTGGCCTAGGTGTATCAAGACAAACCATAGCAAATATGGAAAATGGCAAGCAAAATATGGACATCCATCAACTATGGTGTCTTGCCTCAACATTCGGGGTTCAACCTTCAGCGCTTCTCGACATTGAAGATTCTAAGTCAGTCATCGAAATGAAAAAGGCTATATTTGAGAACAGGGTCAAAGAGTTGAAAAGAGAGTTGGGCCTTTAAATCTGACCTATGCCACGAGATTTTTCCATGATGAGCGACATCGACCTCATTATGATGCGAAACGATGTGAAGAAGCATTACGATCCACAGATCGATGCTGACTTCTTGAAAGACCTAGATGATGAATTGCAGTTACGGGAGAAACGCTTAACGTCCTGAAACTGCCAAGGGAGTCGTTCCCGGTCGGCTCCACGCGGGACTAACGGGTATCAACGTGATACTGGCCGAAAGGCTACCCGCGTGTGGCTGTCCGGGGCTGATTGCCTCAGTCGTGGGAGTCCGTGAAGGCTGGTGATAATTATGGTCAATCATAATGAATAGCGCTGGGTTCGATTCCCAGTTCGGGGGACTACTCTATTGAACAGATAACTCCCCCGAAGGCATGGGTCGCTTGGCTCACCAGCCCCCACGGGCTTCCAAAGCCCACCGTCGTGCTGTGCTGGCCGTAAGGTCAGAGCCGTATCCCCCGGAGGGGTGCGTTCTGGACCACAATCACGACAAGCGACTCATCTTGCCCGCCGGATTGACGGGGAAGATCGTCGCCTCGACCCTCTCAACTGTCCGTGGTCATCAACGCATTTGTTTAGACGTGCCTGATGATTGGGAGCTTGCAATTCCTGTCAGTTGTGAGGGTCTAGGCGGCGTCCCTGTTCCTGTGGTCAGCCTATTCGGTAGGCTGGGTGTCCTTCTACGAAGAAGGCATCCCGAGAGGCCGACAGGAGCAGGGCGTCGCAACCTCAGCACAGCCATCGTTCCTCTGTGGTGACACAGGGGAGTCGGTGGAGGAGGGTGAGTAGGTAAGCCAACTCCTTTCTGTGGTCTAGACGCAGAGAGGTCTCACCCTCCGCCATCGGCAAACTCAATTCAAAAAGACATGGGAAAAATGAAAGACGCGGCCAGCCTCGACAGCGACCTGTGCGAGAAGTGCGGCAAGCAGTACCTCATGGTCGAGTACGCCTACGACAACCCCTGCTTCTACGACGGCATCAGCGAGCTGTGGTGTGAGCCTTGTGGTATCCGCATCGGTCGCTGGACCGGGCGGGTGCTGGGGAAGGGCGACTGCGAGCCTCGGTACGGTGGGACACACCACCCTAAATGCCCTCAAGCAAAGCCATGACCACCACCTGCCTTAGTTGCTCCAAGGAGAAGTGCGACCGAACTGGGCCTCTGACCATCGAAACCGAGGCTGACATGCACCACCTGGACTACTTCTGCCACGGTCACGGCGAACCCATCGAGAAGGTGATGCAGGAGTTCGATTGGATGCTACTGACTAAAGAGATGAGAACCTCCATCCGCACCGCCCTCCGCACCCAGAGGATCGCCGGAGCGGAGGCTGTGGCTTCTTCCATTGAGGAACAGCATAGACTCTGCCTGAAAGAAGTGGCGTCCATGACTGATACTGATAAGAACCATTACCTCGGTACAGGCAGAAGGGATGAGGCATACAAGATGCTCACTGCCGCCCGTCGCGCTCTCGACGACGTGAAGGCTGGAAGGGTATGAAGAAGTGCAACGGCAGGAAAAAGCACCGCTGGACGAAGGAGGTCAATCTTAACTTCCTTGTCTGCTGGTTCTGCAATCAGACGAAATCGGTCCCTGACCCCAAACCCTGACCTATGAAAGACCTGTTGGAGCTATTGAAGAAGGGTCGCTTACCGCTCTTCTCTGACACTCATCGGAAAGGGATAACAAGGTTGAACATCGCTGGCTTCTGTCCGATTCACCGTGAATACGTCAGGGGCGTAGAGTTTGTAGAAGACGCGAACATGACGGAGGTTGCACGGGCCGCGAACGCTGAACATCGGAGAGGCTGTCCTGTCTGTGGAAGTAAACCCTGACCTATGCTCACAGCCGAAGACATCGACAAGGAGTACCAAGACTCGCAGAGATTTCTCGGCGGGGGTATCGAGTACGCCATCCAGTCCCTCGCGCTCGAAATCATTTCCTTAAAGACCCGCCTCGATAAGCTGGAATATGAAGCAACACGGGAAGAGCTTGACTGACGACAACCGACTCGAAGGCGAGGTCATCGAAGCTCTCAAGACCATGAAGACCCCTGACGGCAGGTGGTCCGAACAGATGAAAGACCTCGCGGAACTGATGGACCGTCACGCCCGTCACTGGAAAGGCTACGCCACGGGGACGACGAGAGAGGAAATCATCCTCGCTGACTTCGTGGCTTACATCGCCCGCGCCGTAGATGATGCCAAGAGGGAGCAGTGGTTGAAGGACAAGGAACTGCTAGAGGCTTTCAACGCCACGAACCCAGATTTATGACCCTGCCCTACCAAGAGACGAGTTGCGGGTATCCCTGCGATGAGAGGTGCAGGCACCCCAACGTCATCACCGCTACGGCCTACACCAGCGACCTGCGCTATTCCGAACTCTACCTCGCCCTGCGATCAAAACTGTTTACCGAAATCTTCTGCACGAACCTATGGCGAAACTGAAATCGGGCTGGAACTATCGCATCATGCGCCACGAAGACCCTCTGCCTGAACACATGGTCAAGGCGTTGAAGAAGAAAACGAACGTCTGGTATGGCCTCCATGAGGTCCACTACAGGAACGGCAAGCCTCACGGGTGGACGGAGGATTCCATGGTTGGAGCTTTCGAGAGCAAGGAAGACCTCATCCAAGCGTTGGCTATGATGATGTCTGACGTGATAAAGCACGCTGAGGTGCTGCAGTTCGAGGTTACGAACCTAGAGAAATCAAAATGAGATGGCAAGCCAAACAAAAAGTACCCAAGCCGCAGTACCAAGTCGGTAAGATTAGCGAGTACACGCAGTACAACGGCTTCGACTACGCCTTGTGTTCCAGGAAGCACGTCTTCACTCTCGATGAGGAGGCCATCTTGGTCAGCAACGACGCCGAAATCACCGAGGTCTTGTGCCCTCTCGACCGGACGAAGCTCCTTTACATGGACAAGAAGTACGCCGATAAGGAATACGACCTCACGCCTCTGGAAGACTCCATGCTCCCTGCCGATGAGCAGGACAGATCGTTCGCCGCAACAGCTGTGAAAGGATTGGTGTTTCTAATTCTCTGTTTCCTCATTGGAGTCCTCGTCAGTATCATCATAGCGTTGTGGAAAACCTTATGACGCTGGACGACCTCAAAGCAGAACTAACCTCCTCCCTCTATCTGCGCGGTGAACCTCACGGCCCCGTTGAGTTCGCAGAACGCGAGATGGTCATCTCAGACGCTCTCGCCACCGTCTATAAACTCGGTCAGCAGGACGCGCTGGGGAAGCTCAGGGAGAGGTTCGAGGCATGGGAAGTCTGGGAAACCCCAGAGACCGTCTCGCTGAAGTACCGAGAATCCCTGAAGAACGACCCCGGACTCAACGCTGGCAAAGCCATGAATTGGCTCACGCGGAAAGCTCTCCAAGCCATCGACGACCTCCTTGCTTCACTGAGCGATAAATGAAACCTATGACCAAGAAGATTGAACAAGTCAGCTTTCCCGCCTTCGGTAAAGAACTTACGAACAAGCTCAACGAGATAATCGAGGCGGTGAACTCGCTGGCAGAGAAGTATGGAGACACCTTGGATTCGAGGATGGAGCAGGACCAAAAATACTGGCACATCACAGATTCCGGAATCGCAGATGCAACCTGGTATTCAGACTCATTTGACAAAAAACGGTGGGCTTTCGGTAACGTCTTCACTTCCAAAGAAGCTGCCGAGGAAGCCGCGAAGCGCGTTAAGGAACTCTTGAAATCACTCCAATGACTGCCTTGTCCACGAACTTGCGCGCCATCCTGGAGCTTCTGACGGGCGTACGCGAAGAGCTACCCAAGGACACCACGAACAGCCTCTACGGTGACCTCTCAGAAGCGATCGGGATGGTCACCATCCTCGCTGTCGAGTCTGAGGTGGATGAGGATGGTGAGGACAAGGTGACAGCGGCTGCGAAGGAGGAACAGCGACGCGGGGCGGTGTGGCTGGAACAGGAGAGGATGAAGAAGGAGGCGATCAAGAAGCTGGGACCGCAGGTCGCACTGACTGAACCGAAGGTATGAAACAAAGCCACCAAGACGCCCTTTGGATGTTGATCGGGGCAGCGTCCCTCCTCGCCTTCCTGAAGTTCGCACCGCCTGCCTTCAGGTGGACGGCCCTGAAGGTGACGGAGGTGCTGGCGAGGGAAATCCATCGGACATGAATCCGTTGTTTGTCCTCTTGCTCTTCATCCTCATCGGGTTCGCTTCCATCGAGGGCGACCAAGAAAGGGGGCTGATGCTCATTCAAACTCTCACGGTCATCGGCTTAGCTTATTGCGTGTGGTATTACAACCTTTCACTTCCCTGATATGGACGACGCCGCATCCAAAGCCTTCATAGACATCGTGGAGCTTCTTCAAGACATCCGGCTCGAACTCAAGGAACTGCGGAGGCTCGTCTACGACATCAAGCAGAAGAAATGAACCTCGACGCCTTCTTCGGGGCGCATAAGTGCCTCTGCGAGACGCGCCGGGAGCCGGAGCCGATGACTAAGGTGAGCGTGGTCTATGGGTATCTCGTAGGACTCCTGCTCGTGGGGATCACCCTGTGGTTGGGTTATGAAATGGAGGTCGGCTGGTGGTACTACCATGAGAAAGGACTGAACATGATGACCGCCTGTCTCCAAGCCACGCACGACTTTTCTACCTGCTATGTCAGTTTCATCGAGTGACACACCAAACAAGAAGAGTAAAGCCAAGGAACTCCGCAGGATGCGGAAGCTCGTGAAAAGTTTGAAGGCGTCGCTGGATGAGTTGCTGGCGGCGTGGGAGAATGGGAAATAACCTCAATCTATGAGCGTCCCGCAAAACACCATCGTCCAGCCTTTCTACGATAACTTCACGGACATCATCGAGGAGACCTCGAAAGCGGAGAACTCAGGGCATGGGTGGCTGCACACCACGTCTGGAGCTTTTTTCAATGTCAGCAAAGGTTTCCTGCGGACAGCGGGCCAGCTTTCCCCCGGACACCCTTGGCAGGTGAAGTACGCCGACAACATCGACACAGAGGGAGGAGTCTGGCCATCTAACATCGCTAGGATTCTCACCCGCCAGGCGACGTTCCAAGATGTCACATTCTCCGCTCGCTTCAAGATCACCAGGCTTTCCCTCTCTGAGTCTCCTAATCGCACGCCGGACAAGGGCATAAGCCTTTTCACCCACTATCAGACGGAGAACGACCTGTACGTCGCTGGTGTCCGTCACGACGGGCAAGCGTTCATCAAGCGCAAGCTGGGATCGGTATACACCACGCTCGGCATTATCCCTTGGTACGCCGGAACTTGGAACAAGACAACGCATCCTTCCCTCCTCCCTCAGAACACCGAGTTCTCTTTGAAGGTCCAAATCAAGTCACTGAACGGCGTCAGTAGCATCACGCTTTGGATCACCGACCCTGGTACGATGACCTACCGCCAAGCCCTCACGGTCAGTGATAATTCGCCTTCATTAGCGGTTCCTGGTAGGCTCGGCATCCGAGGGGATTTCTGCGTGTTCGATGTCAGTGAACTAAGCCTAGTCTAGTATGCAGGTGAGACCTGAAACGATGATCGGGAAGACCTACGGTCGTCTCATTGTTCTTGCGGTGATAAGGAAAAAACGCAAAAAATGGCGTGGAACCACCGCCTATGTTTTTTGTCGCTGTACTTGTGGAAATGATACTAGGGTTTTAGCAACCAGTGTTAACAGAGGAAATACGAAAAGTTGCGGATGTCTTAAAAAAGAAGTCAGCGGTTACTCCAATAAAAGGCATGGCCTTTCACGCACTCCTTTTCACAATATCTGGCTCGGCATGAGGCAGAGATGTTCAGATAAAAATGCGATCAACTGGGCTAGATACGGTGGTCGAGGTATTCGTGTTTGTAAAGAATGGGAATCTTTCGAGCAATTCCTTGCTGATATGGGACCGACGTATCAGCCAGGTTTGACGATCGAGCGCATCGACAACAACGGGAATTACGAACCATCAAATTGCCGCTGGGCGACCATTGAGGAACAGGCACGAAACAAAAGAAATAATGTGAAATATGAAAATGAAATCGCCTCAGATGCAAGTAAGCGACTTGGACTAAGCACACCTACGGTCGCATCTCGAATAAGACTAGGGTGGACACCAGAACGGGCTTTTTCTGCTGAGAAACGGCCCATGTATCGGAATAACCGTTCAGGTTTTAAGGGAGTCTATTTGCATTGTCGCCCTGGTCAATCTGTCAGATACCGAGCAGAAGTAAGACGCGCAGGAAAACTGATACGTCTTGGTACTTTTTCTACAGCCAAATATGCTTCGATCGCTGTGGAGATATTTGCTCGTCATCACCCAATCACCTGAAAGGAGCCACCCGTGTCCCTCATCCGCACCGTCCTGACCGACACCGCCTGGTCGATTGCCTTTGCCTCCTCGCTCTTTGTCATGCGCATCGGAATCGTCGTGCAATTCACCCGTTGGTGGATGGCCTCTGCTTGACGGAGGCATTTTATTTTGGGAAACTGTAGTTGTAATCCATAATGATATCCATATGGATCAGGCTCATAAGACTGCCGGCGCGGGTGGCGAGAAGAAGAAATTCAAGGTCGTACAGGCGTACGAAGGCCATGAGGTCGGTCAGACCGTTGAACTGACTGATGAGGAGGCGAAGACCCTGCTGGAGCAGGGCAAGATCGAGGCCGTCTCCTGATATGGAAGCCAAAAAGCCCAAACCGCAACCGCCGAAGCCGACGCCGCCGCAACCGGAGGCGTAAAAGAAAAGCCGTCCTTAGCTGCACGCGGGACGGCTTTTTTTGTTATTCGCTCATCGGCCTTCCGAAAAGAGGATGCGCTCGAATCTTCTCCTTGAATTTCTCCGCGTCCAAGTGGGGATGGATGCCGCAGCCGGCCGTACACACGCGCAGGGAATTGACGTAGATTTCACCGAGGTACAGATCAATCTTCTCGACCGCCGGGCGTTCCTCGCAGATTTCGCAAAGTCTGTTTCTCATTGGTTCTGCATTACGAGTTCAAATGGGTCATGCTCTTTCTCTTCCACCACCTTCCGGCGCTTCACCATGACGCCACGGCACATGATCTTCGTGATTGGATGCCGGAGCATCCGACCCTTCCCCACGCGGTCGGACATCTCACGGCTCACGCGGTTCAGGCTCATCTGCTTGCGACCGGATTCGCGCGCCCATGTGCAGAACTCAGTGTAGAAGTCTGCGAAGGGCATGGGGAAGTCCGAAGGCTCGTAGAACTCGTTATAGAACTCCGACAGGCTGGAGGAAGCGTCCTCGAACTGATTTAGGGCTTCAATAGATTGAAGAGGCATTGTGAAGCGCAAATTATTCTTTTGAAGACGCCTCAACCCCTCCATCGCCCAGGCGACGACACAAGGGAGTTCGTTCTTGATGATTTTGGCTTTGAGCGTGTAATCTCTCTCATCTTGAGAAAAGGAGCGAAAGAAAGAAATGGGTATAATCCTTTCTTTCAAAGCATAGTCAAAATTGTCGAAGATGGGGACACCGTTCAGACAGAAGACAAACTTGGCTCTGGGCTTGAAGCTGAAGCTATTCTCGAACTTCCTTTGGGATTGGATGGTATCGACAGCGATTAGTTTTTTCAGGAGCGTGGAGGTCGCTTCACGGTGACTGTTATTTTCGTCTGCGATGTTCAGACGCTTACCCACGAGTGCAGAGACGGCAAATTTGTCGCTCGTAAGGTCTTCGAGACTCATGTTCGAGACTCGTTCTTTTCCAAGAATCGCTTGTAAGATTCCCGACAAGACACCCTTTCCGTTCCTGCCCTTTCCAGTCAAAAAGAACGCCACGGCTCTCTCAGACGAGGAAAGGAGACAGTAACCGAACATCTCACTCAACAACATCTCCATTTCGGGAAGCGGTTTCATCTCATCGTCGACGCAAATCGAATCTAGGAACTTTCTGAATAAGGGGCCATCACTCGGCTTGGGGAGATTGTTGTAGTTTGCTTGAACTTTCACCGTGGCAAATCGATCAGGCGAGTGCGGATGAAAAGTATCGTCATCAGGGAGCCATGAGCCGTCGAGAAAGGCGACATACCCATCATCAAGTACATCGTGGCGATCAACGTCAAAGGCGAGTTGTTCCGTGATGTCTCGGATTTTACTGAGAGTGAGTTGTGCGTTGCCCTCGATCTTGAGGCAGTATTCCCGAACCTTCATCTTCAACTCCTCCTTATTCACGGCAGTCCATACGCCTTCGCTATATTCCCAGAACGAGTTAGTCCCAACCTCGAAAGCGAGAAGCGTCTGTGTCTTCCCCGGCTCTGGAAATCTCAAAGTCTGGGCGAACTGCTTGCTGAGATTTGCATAGGAGATGGACATGCAATCTTCATAGCTTATTAAGCCGAGCGAACTTCCCGTGAATTTTTTTCACTGCTCGATTGTATGCAAGTGCAGCGTCCTTTTCCTTACGGAAGTATCCAAGATGCCATTGTTTTCCATCACGCCGAGTCCAAGCTCGCCAACATCCATCACGCTTAAACCAAGAAACGCCCGAGAAGTTAGATGTGCTTTTCTGATTATTCTTACGTCCAGTATTTGTACGCGATAGCTTTATCCGTTCCTCGGATGTCCATGTTCGACGGAGGTGCTTGATATAAGCTCTTTTTTGCTTATCGGAAAGTGTCTGCCAAAAGGCGATGTGGGATACGCTCAACTTCTTTCTATGATCCTCTAATAAAGGGCGACCCTTGAGTTTGAGCGAGGTCTTGAGTGCTGCCTGCCTTCTAATTTCTGGTGATCTTCTCTTCAATGCCTCGACAATTTTCCTTACGGAAGCGGGTTTATGTTTGAAACCTTTTTGTCTGCCATCACCACCGGGTGTCTCGTTAGTCAGACTGCATCCATCTTTCTTAAGATTAGCTATCCAAAAACGTTCCTTTTCCTGCCATTCAGAAAGTTTTACCTCTTCTAAGACAACCCATTTTGGGGTAAGACCCAGTTTGGAAAGCAAAGCCAGCCAGCGTGACTTATGACTATCGGTTCGGTCATACCTTAAATGTTGGCGAAAACGCCATGAAGGATTAGTCGTTTTGCCGACATATCTGATTGCATCCGTACGGGGATCAACCAAGGCATAAATGAAACATTTCGTTGTCATATCACACAAAATCCCACCGACTGTCTGCGACCCATTGTGATGGAACAGACAGCAAGCAGGATTTTATTCACAATGGGTCTTAGATGAAAGCATAACTCTACCACTATCCTCCTTCTTGGAAAGGGGAGTCAACAGCAAAAAATCACCGACTTGCTCACACTCTTTCCACAGTTTTGTGGACAACTTCCCGTTTGACTCCCCCAAACGGACTGGTAAACTACGTCCATTCGATAATTCCTTTGCGCCAGTCGTTAGCGTCACAAGCCACTCGCAAGGGGGCGTGTGACGTGAACAACTGGAACGTACTATGTCAGCCTTTCAAAAGGCCCAGCGTTACAAATCGCGCCTTCGCCTCGGCCTCACCAGCCCGGCAGGAGGTGGCAAGACTCACTCCGCACTTCTCATCGCATCAGGACTCGGAGGAAAAATTGCACTCATCGACACTGAGAACTCTTCAGCTTCAAAAGAGTGCGGTAAACAAGATATTCCTCCTTTCGATGTGCTAGTGCTGGAAGCACCGTTCGCTCCGGACAAGTACATCGCGGCCATCAAGGAAGCCGAAAAGGAAGGTTACGACATCATCATCATCGATTCCCTCTCTCCCGCATGGGCAGGATCGGGTGGCCTCCTTGAACGCGCTGACACTCTCACCAAAGCCTCCTCGTCCAAAAATTCTTACATGGCTTGGCGCGACGTGACGCCACTTCATAATCGACTCATCGACAGCATCCTTCAGAGCAAGTGTCACGTTATCGTGACTATGCGCTCGAAAGTCGAATATATCGTCGAGCAGAACGACAAAGGAAAGTCTACTCCTCGCAAGATTGGCCTTGCGCCTATCCAGCGCGAAGGGACCGATTATGAACTGGACATCGTTCTCGACCTCGATCAGAAGTCCCACACTGCAACGGCCTCCAAGGACCGCACCTCGCTCTTCGACGGCGAACCTTTCCGTCCTTCCAAAGAGACCGGCGAGCGCATCAAAGAATGGCTTGGGACGGGGGAGGACGCTCCGAAGCCAAGATGCCAAAATTGTTCTTTGAAGAACATCGACAGGGAGGCCACGCAGGAGATAGAAGACAAACGATTCTGCGATGAGTGCCACGCCAAATTCATCGAGCTTACTAAATCTAAGGTCTAATCCTATGGGGTACGGAGAACCCGCGTTCAGCTCGGCGGAAATCGAAGCAGACCTCAAGCGCGAAGAGGAACAGCGACGTGAGCTTGAACACAAGCTCCAGCATGGATTCTTTCAGGACGGCAAGACGCGCAATATCGTCATCACGGACATCAGCAAGGAAGAGAAAATCAGCCAGAAGAACAACCCGTATACGTTGCATACTTACATGCTGAAGGACGTGGACACGAACGAGGAAGAGCAGGTCGTGGACCGTGACTTCGCCGTGACCCAAGCCCTCGGTCCTGTGAAGAAGCAACTTGGCACCGATCTCCGCTTGGGCGTGACGGTTCTCAGCATCGCGACCGTGAAAAGCGGAGAGCGCGAATGGAATGGCATTCATTACCCAAAGTACGCGCATGTCATCGAGCTTGTCTCCAATCCTATCGACAAATTGGTTGCCGCGAAAAACGGTGAGGAAGCGGTCGCGGTTGGGAGTATCCCATTTTGATGTCCCGCCTCATCATCGGAATCGACAATGGCCTTGACGGTGCCATCGTCGGTCTCAACGTAGACGGCGCCGTGGTGATGAAGGAAGTCATGCCGACCGTCGGTCTGCATCAGAAGGGCAAGCGCGCCTATGACCTGCCGGCGATGGCCCTGCTCCTGCATGGCATCGAGGATGTCCATGTCTACATCGAACATGCCCAAGCCATGCCAAGACAAG
>Ga0207659_10000131_pt1 | contig 44003 bp, 55 predicted proteins | sample KBSM43metaG_FD_184330 | JGI IMG/M metagenome (GOLD analysis project Ga0207659, IMG submission 184330) | Miscanthus rhizosphere microbial communities from Kellogg Biological Station, Michigan, USA - KBS M4-3 metaG (SPAdes) (version 2) | ecosystem: Host-associated > Plants > Roots > Rhizosphere >...
TCCAAAAATTTCCCCGGGGGATATTTTGGGAAAAACACTTTATAATCGGGGGTTAAAACTGTGTGGTAAAGTGCTCGAACTTACACCAATGTAGAAAGGAGGTCGTGTGCCAGCGAGGAAAAGAAAAGTAAAGCTGGGCAAAACTCCCCGCAGACCCGCGACAACTCCTGAAGGTCGTGAACATCAGCTGGTTTCTCAGGCGGTTGACCTTGCAGAACAACAGATTCGTTCTGGCACAGCCTCGTCGCAGGTCATTACACATTTTCTGAAGCTCGGTTCGACCAGAGAACGTCTCGAACAAGAGAGACTCGAGCATGAGAACGAACTGACACGGGTCAAGATCGACGCGCTCGAATCACAGAAGCGTGTGGAGGAGCTTTACATGGAAGCTCTTACTGCTATGCGATCATATGCGGGTGAGCTACCTCCTCCTGACTTCGATGACGAAGCTTAGAACATATTCCGAGCTCTGTCGTCATAAAACGTTTGAAGAACGATACTGGTACCTTCGATTACAGGGTAATGTCGGAGATTCGACGTTTGGGTTTGATAGATTACTTAACCAACGATTTTATCACTCAAACGAATGGAAGAGACTTCGCAGCTTTGTTATAACAAGAGATAATGGTTGTGATTTAGGAATTCCTGGGTATGATATTTACGCAAATCTATTGATTCATCATATGAATCCTGTGACAATAGATGATATCAGACATGGTGGGGATTTTATTCTCAATCCTGAGTTTCTGATAACCACATCGCTTCAAACTCACAATGCGATTCATTATGGCGATGAAACACTTCTTCCTAGAGGCCCTGTTGAAAGAAAAAGTGGAGACACGACGCTCTGGTGAAAGGAGGGAGATGGAACCGACCCAGATTGTCAAGAACCATCCAGCTGAAACAGTAGGGCCACTTGCGACAGCGCTAGCTGCGTTGATTGCAGGACTTGCGGATGTGGATGATGCCGATACGATCTTATATTTGGCTATTGTTCTTTCATTTGTACCAGCGCTAGTTACATGGATCGTCAATCTAAGGCGCGGATCAAATGGACATCCCGTGGAGTGAGTGGCAAATTCCATGGGCTGCTCTAGGCGGGTTTCTTCTAGGTTTGGGCAGTGCACTTAGCGGATTAGCTGCAATAATGACAGCAAGACGAGCCGCTAAGGAGGTGAGAGATGAAGATCACCCCAAAAGTGACAATTCTAGTAGTGTCAGGGTCAATGATGGCGGCGGGGAGCGGGTTTCTGACGGCGACAGCCCTGAGTGAAGCAGCATCCGAACCACTTAAGACAGTAACCGTGGATGTTGGCACGGGAATACCAGGACCTCCAGGACCGCCCGGATCGACTGGACCAAAAGGAGATACTGGTGCACAAGGACCACGTGGCCCTATTGGAGAACAAGGTCCAACGGGACCTCCAGGACCTGCGGGAAGTCCTTGCGCCGGTGCTCCAGCAGGCTATGAGCCGGGAATTTTGCAAATTAACGGTGCTGGTGGACAGGTTAAAATCTTTACTTGCATTGAACCATGAGGAGGATAGGTGAGAACCGAGCGAGGCTTGGTGGATGAGGACACGCAAGAGTTCAATCCATTTCCAGAAGGAGATGAAGATGACCGAGAAGACGGAAGCCGAGAAGAAGGCGGAGAAGGACCAGCAGGAGAAGAGCTCCGGAAAGAAGTATGACGGAGGCGCTATTCCCAAGAGTTCTAGCAAAAAGAATTCTTCGGATTAAATAACTAATAAGTAGGTGAGATAATGGAACCAAGCATTCTTTTAAGTGTAAAGAAAGTCCTGGGAATTGCAGCCGAGTATCTCGCATTTGACCAAGACATAATCATGCATATTAATACAGCTCTTTCTACTCTCACTCAGCTAGGAGTCGGGCCAGCTGCGGGTTTTACGGTTGACGATATTGACGATGCGTGGACTGACTTCATCGATCCAACCGATCATCAGTACAATGCAGTGAAGTCGTACGTATTTCTTCGGGTTCGAATGCTGTTCGATCCACCGCAGACATCTTATCTAATCAACGCGATGACCGATCAGATCCAGGAACTCGAATGGCGTTTGAATGTTCATCGAGAAGAGACTGGGTGGGTCGATCCTGATCCGCCCCTCGTTGCGGAGGGTTGATATGCCAGAGCGTGAAAGTGCCCAAGCTGAGCGGGACCGAAAGGACGCTGAGAAGGCTGCAGACAATCTCGAAAGGCAGTACCGGCAAGGCGTAAAGGACCGGCCGAAGTCGAAGGCTGCTCATAAGCCAAAGGCTAAGGATAAGGAAGCAGAAGCGGAGGAGTAAATGGACGCCCCCGCAATTGTAACCGATATTCTCGAGCATCACGGCATCAAGGGCATGAAGTGGGGTGTTCGTCGAAAGGCTACGGTTGGCGGCGGAGTTCAGCCACACCCTGATGCCGCTCGAGCTCGTACAACACACCAGACTCTGAAGAAGCATGGAACTCATGTGGTTTCTACTTCAGATCTGCAGCACTATGCGAATCGACTGAGCACTGAACAGAATGTCAGTCGGCTCCAGTCAAATCAGAAGAACGCTGGTGCAAAGTTCGTAGCCAAAACTCTGGGACGAGTTGGTAATCGAGTCGTTGATAAGGTCATTGACAAAGCGTTCGATGCCAGCCTTAAAGTTGTTCTGAGTAAATAGGAAGGAGGGTTGGCGTGGGTCTGTCGAATACTGCGATCCCGATCTATTATGGTCGGTTTCGTGAGGCAGTCCTCCGAGGAGAAATCCCTGTAAATCGAGAGATTTCGATGGAGATGAATCGGATAGATTCGCTCATCGCTAACCCTAATATCTATTATGATGATAGCGCGGTTGAAGGATTCATTCGCTATTGCGAGGGAGAGCTAACTCTAACAGATGGGTCAGACCTCCATCTTCTTCCTTCCTTCAAACTCTGGGCTGAACAAATCTTTGGTTGGTATTACTTCGTTGAGCGAAGTGTATATGTTCCGACAAAAGATAACCACGGTGGACATTATGAGAAAAGGGAGATCAAGAAACGCCTAACCCTTAAGCAATACCTGATCGTCGCTCGAGGAGCGGCTAAATCGATGTACGGGTCGATGATTCACAGCTACTTTCTTAACGTGGACACATCGACTACGCATCAGGTTACCACTGCTCCGACTATGAAACAGGCTGATGAAGTAATGAGCCCGTTTCGTACGGCGATCACGCGCGCGCGCGGGCCTCTATTTAAATTCCTAACAGAAGGCTCGCTACAGAATACGACGGGATCGAGGGCTAATCGTGTTAAACTCGCCGCTACTAAAAAGGGTATTGAAAATTTCCTTACTGGTTCTCTTCTTGAAATTCGTCCTATGGCGATCAACAAGCTCCAGGGTCTTCGTCCTAAGATATCCACTATCGATGAATGGCTCTCAGGGGACCTACGCGAAGACGTCGTCGGCGCCGTAGAGCAGGGAGCATCCAAACTCGAGGATTATTTGATTGTTGCCATCAGTTCTGAGGGAACTGTTCGAGCGGGTTCGGGCGATACAATCAAGATGGAGCTCGCCGATATTCTGAAGGGCGAATACTACGCGCCGCACGTTTCGATCTGGCACTACAAGTTAGACGAAGTCGAAGAAGTTGCTAACCCGGCTATGTGGATAAAAGCTAACCCAAATTTAGGAGCAACAGTTTCATATGAAACCTATCAGCTTGATGTGGAGCGTGCAGAGAAGGCTCCGGCGTCTCGAAACGATATTCTGGCAAAGCGTTTTGGGATTCCCATGGAGGGTTATACTTATTTCTTTACCTATGAGGAAACTCTGGTTCATCGGCCTCAAGAGTTTTGGCAGATGGCTTGTTCTATCGGCGCGGATCTATCGCAGGGCGACGACTTTTGTGCATTCACGTTTCTGTTCCCTCTTGGGCGTGAAAAATACGGAATAAAGACACGGAGCTACATCACTGAGCTTACTCTGATGAAGCTTCCCGCCGCTATGCGGCAGAAGTATGAAGAGTTCATCAAAGAAGGCAGCCTTCATGTCATGCCCGGAAACATTCTTGACATGATGGAGGTCTATGACGATCTCGATCGGTTTATACAATCATCTGAGTACGACGTTCGTGCGCTTGGATACGATCCGTATAACGCGAAAGAGTTTGTCGCTCGTTGGGAAGGAGAGAACGGACCATTCGGAATTGAGAAAGTGATTCAAGGTGCTAAAACCGAATCGGTGCCATTGGGTGAGATCAAGATCATGAGCGAAGAACGGCTTTTGATATTTGATCAGGCACTCATGTCTTTCGCAATGGGTAATGCTATCACTCTAGAAGATACCAACGGTAATCGAAAGCTTCTGAAAAAGCGTCAGGATGAGAAGATCGATAATGTCGCTGCTCTTATGGATGCATGGGTTGCATACAAGCTAAACAAGGAGGCTTTCGAATAGTGGAGCGGGTTAGCTTAAATACCGTTCTTCTAGCTGTGATTGCGATTTTTATTGTTCTCGCCTATTTCAATGGGTGGGGCAATTAATGTAGGAAGGAGGTGTAAGTGCCGCGAATTACGACCGCGCTAAGACATGCTTGGAACGCATTTTCTAATACAAGTGAACGGCGTCAGGTTTTCGCGCAGTATGGAGATCCGAACTATGGTGGAAGACCTGATCGCGTAAGACTATATTTCCCCAATGAACGTTCGCTAATCTCCTCTATTTATACGAGAGTTAGTATCGATGTTGCTTCGGTTGATATGCGTCATGTACGAACAGATGAGCAAAACCGATATTTGGAAGACATTGATAGCGGTCTCAATAATTGTCTGACGGTTGAAGCCAATCTCGACCAGGCTGCTCGAGCTTTTAGACAGGATATTGTCATGACGCTCTTTGATCAGGGCTGTGCGGCAATTGTACCTGTCGATACCACCCTTAATCCGGAAACAAATGGCGGATACGACATCTTGACTCTTCGCGTTGGCGAGATCAAAACATGGTATCCCTATCATGTCGTAGTCAGTTTGTATAACGAATCAAAAGGTCGACGTGAAGATGTTGTATTGAACAAATCGGCTGTAGCTATCATCGAGAATCCGTTGTTCGCGGTGATGAACGAACCGAATTCGACTCTCCAACGACTTTTGCATAAACTTAACCTGCTGGACGCAGTCGACCAACAGTCAGCTTCCGGAAAGCTCGATCTTATCATTCAGCTTCCCTATGTAATTAAATCTGAGGCTCGACGACAGCAGGCGCAGCAGCGTCGAGATGACATTGAGTTTCAACTTAAGGGTAGTCAATATGGTATCGCCTATACCGATGGTACTGAAAAGATTACTCAGTTGAATCGTCCTGCCGAGAACAACCTCATGGCCCAGGTCGAGTACTTGGTCGACATGCTGTATGGCCAGCTTGGCCTAACAGACGAAATCATGAAGGGGACGGCAGACGAGAAAGCTATGTTGAACTATTGGAACCGAACGGTCGAGCCTATTCTTACAGCCATGGTTGAGTCTATGCGACGCACCTTCTTAACTAAGACAGCTCGAACGCAAAAGCAGTCGGTGTTCTACTTCCGAGATCCGTTTCGGTTGGTTCCAATTGAGAACATTGCTGAAATTGCCGATAAGTTTACTCGTAACGAAATCGTGACGGCGAACGAAATGAGACAGGTTATTGGTATGGCTCCTAGCAAGGAAGCAAAAGCTGATAAGCTAACCAACAGCAACATGCCTGTTCAAAAGCAAGAGCCGCACAATGGTAACGGAAACGTAAACGATCCGGCCATAACTGAGGCATTAGCAAAAGCACGTACCAGGCCTATGTCACTTAATTAAGGAGGAACATTCAAAATGGGAGAAATGGCTACGCCCGACTTTAGCGGCTATGCCACAAAAGCTGGACTCGAATGTACAGATGGTCGGACGATCATGCCGGATGCTTTTAAACATCAGGATACTGAAACGGTTCCTCTCGTCTGGCAGCACGGTCACAGTGAGCCCAGCAATGTGCTCGGTCATGCAGTTCTCGAGCATCGAGCCGATGGCACGTATTGTTATTGTTATCTTAACGATACCGGTCAGGCACAGAACGCTCGAGTACTGGTCCAGCATAAGGACATTAAGTCTCTGTCCATCTATGCGAATGGACTTACCGAGAAGGCCAAGAAGGTTCTCCACGGATTCATTCGTGAGGTGAGCCTGGTTCTGTCAGGAGCCAATCCTGGCGCCCTTATCGACAACATTACGTTGGCACACGGCGATGGCGACATGGTCACGCTGGAAGATGAGGCCATCATCTACACCGGTCTCGAACTTAATCATGAAGATGGCAAGCCTGCGGAAGAGAAGGAAGACGTTGAGCATTCTGCAGAGAATCCGACTATTCAAGAAGTCTATGATTCTATGACTCAGGAGCAGCAGGAAGTCGTTCATTACATGGTTGGTACCGCCCTCGCCGGTGCAGTAGCTGAGGCAAAGCAGTCCTCCAATGACGACAAAGAGTCTGAATCATCCCTAGCCCATGATGATAATGAAGAGGAAGGACGACGGATGAGCCGTAATGTCTTCGAGTCGCAGGGTGGCGAAGGCAAAAAGGAAGAGGGACATGTCCTCACGCATGATGCGATCAAGGGCATTGTTGCTGACGCCCAGAAGATCGGATCGCTGAAGGCAGCTGTCGAAGCGTATGCTCTGCAGCATGGTATCGATCAGATCGAGACTCTCTTCCCAGATGCCCGCGCTCTTAGTTCTACCCCTGAGTTCGATGCACGTCGAATGGAGTGGGTCTCGGGTGTCATCAACGGCACTCGGCATTCGCCGTTCTCGCGCATCAAGTCCATCGTTGCTGATATTACGGTGGATACGGCCCGAGCTCTGGGTTATGTGAAGGGCAATCTGAAGAAGGAAGAGTTCTTCGGACTGGTCTCGCGCGCGACAACCCCGAGCACGGTGTACAAGAAGCAGAAGCTGGATCGCGATGACATCATCGACATCACAGATTTCGATGTGGTGGCTTGGCTGAAGGCTGAGATGCGTGTCATGCTCGATGAGGAGCTTGCGCGTGCAGTTCTCATTGGTGATGGTCGTGCCTTTGATGATGACGACCACATTAAGGATCCAGGTCTGACCGGTGCTACAGACAATGCCGGTATTCGCTCGATCCTGCATGACGACGATCTGTATGCTATTCATACTACGCTCGCCGCTACGGTGGATACCCCGCCCGAGATGGTGGACGCATTTATTGGAGCGATGGCTGCCTATAAAGGATCGGGTTCTCCGACTCTCTACACCACGCTTCCGCGACTCAACTCGCTTCTGGTCTATCGCGACAATGATGGTCATCGTCTGTGGAGGACTGCTGCCGAGCTCGCTTCGGAGATGGGTGTTTCGAACATCGTTACGGTTGAAGTTCTGGAGACCGAGGCCAAGCTTGTCGGTATTGTCGTCAATCTGAAGGACTACACGATTGGCGCAGACAAGGGTGGCGACGTCGCCTTCTTCGACGACTTCGATATCGATTACAACCAGTACAAGTACCTGCTGGAGACCCGTGTTTCTGGCGCGCTTACCAAGATCCGCTCGGCTCTGGTTATTGAGACCGCCTAAATAAGGTAGGCAGCCATGACGAGGTTCTTTGGTCGCATTGGTTATGGAAATTCGGTAGAAACTACACCTGGCGTCTTTGTTGATGAAATCGTAGAGTATTCATATTACGGTGATATTATTCGTAACGCTCGAAATCTTACTCCAGGAGAGAATCTCAATCCTGATCTCAGTGTTCAAAATTCCATTAGTATTGTGGCCGATGCATATGCCAATGAACATTTTTATGACATTCGGTATGTGGAATGGGCGGGGGTTTTGTGGACGGTTCAAAGCGTCGATGTGCAAAGCCCCCGTCTGTTACTGAGATTAGGGGAGGTGTATAATGGGCCAACGCCTGACACTACACCAAATCCTTGAAACGATCGCTCCCAAAGTATATTTTCAGCCGCCAACTAATGTACGGTTGGAATACCCATGTATTGTTTATCATCGAGATTTTGCAGATACCAAATTTGCAGACGACGAACCATATAATCATACCAAACGATACATGATCATAGTGATCGATCGAGATCCGGATAGTGAAATTCCAGACAAAGTGGCTGCATTGCCGATGAGTTTGTTTAACAGGTTTTATACAGCCGACGATTTAAATCACGACGTTTATAACGTCTACTTTTAAGTGAAAGGAAGGATATGGCCGCCTTGACATGGGATGATGTTGGCGACAAGCTATATGAAACTGGTGTAGACCATGGTGTTCTGTATCTCCCAGACTCGTCTGGTGTGTACAACACCGGTTTTGCCTGGAATGGTCTCACGACAGTGACTGAGTCGCCAACGGGCGCCGAGCCGTCCGCGCAGTATGCGGACAACATCAAGTACCTGAACCTCGTTTCCGCTGAGGAGTTCGGCGGCACTATCGAGGCATTCACGTACCCGGAGGAGTTCGCCCAGTGTGATGGTACAGAGCTTCCATCGCCTGGCGTGGCCCTTGGACAGCAGATCCGAAAGATGTTCGGTATGAGCTACCGGACAAAGGTTGGCAACGACGTCGACGGAATGGACTTCGGTTACAAGCTGCATCTGCTTTATGGTGCTCTGGCCGCTCCGTCAGAGAAGGCTTATGCCACTGTCAACGATTCACCTGAGGCAATCTCGTTTAGCTGGGACATTTCGACTACTCCAGTTCCGGTTACCGACTACAAGCCTACTTCTCTGATTGTGGTCGACTCCACTGTTGTGGATTCAGCTGATCTGGCAGCACTCGAGGATCTTCTCTATGGTGCTGGTGCTACCGAAGCTGCGCTTCCGACTCCGGATGCAGTTATCGCACTGTTCGCTGGTCCGTGATTTTAAGATAGGGAGGCCAAGGAATGCTCACTATTGTAGTCCTAGGTGTCGAGATGTTCGACGATGAGTCACAAGAGTTCACCACAAAGGACGATGTGACTTTAGAGTTAGAGCATTCTTTGGTCTCACTGTCAAAATGGGAGTCGAAACACGAAAAGCCTTTTCTGGGTAAGGCTGATAAAACAAACGATGAAGTACTTGACTATATCAAATGCATGGTGTTGACTCCTAACGTTCCAGATCAAGTCTTCTCTAAGTTTTCAGAGAAGAATTTTACTGAGATAAACGATTACATCGAAGCCAAGATGACGGCTACCTGGTTTAACGAAGTTCCAGGAGCTCCAAAAAGCCGAGACGTTATCACAGCCGAACTCGTTTACTATTGGATGGTGGTCTTTCAGATCCCATTTGAATGTGAGACCTGGCATCTTAATAGGTTGTTCACCTTGATCCGAATCTGTAATGTCAAGCAATCGAAGCCTAAGAAGATGAGTCGATCGGAGATTGCAGCTCGGAATCGAGAACTCAACGCTCAACGTAGAGCGCAATTGGGTACTTCAGGTTAGAAAGGGGGTGACAATGACAGCTCTTGCTTGGGATGAAATTGGCGAACGAATCTATCAGACGGGTATTGATCGAGGAGTTCTCTATCTTAACGATGGAACGGCGGTTCCTTGGAATGGTCTTACTTCAGTGGAAGAAGATTCTACTTCTGAAGTAAAACCGTACTATCTCGAAGGTGTGAAGTTTCTCGAGAACTTTGTTCCGGGTGATTTCGAAGGGAAAATCAAGGCACTTACGTATCCAGAAGAATTCGACGAGATCAATGGGCTCTCTAGCATCTCTCCTGGCCTTGATATTTACGATCAGCCAGCCAGCAGCTTTAATTTGGTATACAGAACAAAGATTGGTAGCGATTTATCACCGGATTTCGGCTATAAAATTCATATTCTCTATAATGTCATTGCCAATCCTGATGCTATTTCGTTCGATACTCTTGAAGATTCTGGAGCTCAGGCCACAGAATTTGCTTGGGCTCTAAGCGGAACCCCTACAAAACTTGTAGGTTTTAGACCAACGGTTCATATTTCCATTGATTCAACACAGACACCTCCTGATGTCATGCGAGTTTTGGAAGATCAGCTGTTTGGAACCGAGACAACTAATCCACGTCTTCCTTCGATGGCTGAAATTGCTGGATATTTCGGTTATCTTCAGGAACTTATCATCGTGGATCACGGAGATGGTACTTGGACGGCTATCGATGCAGCTGACAATTACATTACGATGCTTGACGAGACTACTTTCCAAATTGATAACGCAGATACGACATATTTGGATCCAGACACGTACACAATCTCATCTACGAGTCCTGGCTAGGAGGTGAAATGGCTACCGTTACTGGTCTTACCGCCGATCGTATGCTTGAAATCGAAGCGGCATCGGTTATTGACGGTGATGTTATCGATGGTGAGTTGATCCTTACAAAACATGATGGGTCGACTATTGATGCGGGTAGTGTAATCGGTCCGCCCGGTCCTCAAGGACCTCTTGGATCAGATCTTTCTGTTCTTGTTCAACAGGCTATTTTCGATATTGGTATGCCGAATCAAATTCGTGCAGGTCGAATGCTGACGTTAACCGATTTCACGAATATTGGTCTATCGGCACCTGAAGCTTTGTGGAATTTCTCGAATGTTCTGACGGATGCGAGCGGTAACAATCATACGCTTGTTGATAGAGGATCTGTTACATTCATTCGTGGTATTGACGGTATGAATAGTAGCGCAGCTCAGTTCAACGGATCAAACGCTCTGTATATCAGTGATATAGGATCAGGTGATGCATTCCGACTCAGAGTAGGAACATTTGCCGCCTGGGTTCGGACGTCAAAGCAGGGTGTATTTCAGAACATCATCTCAAAACGTGGTCCAGGAAGTCAGATCGGCTATGTGCTGAGGATCCGAGATACGAACGTGGCAAGTTTCGGAGTTAGCTCTTCTGGCACTGCTCTGAATGAGATCAATGGCCTCTCGAAAATTTGTGACGATCGTTGGCATTTTGTCGTCGGCGTTTTCGATGGCATTCTTCAAAGTCTTTATGTCGACGGCATTCTGGAAGCAAGTGCATTGCGTGGTTCAAGCGGTGCAGAATTTATATTTGGCTCGAATGAGCCGTTCAACATCGGTGGATTCAATGCCGATCTGAGCACAGCACCGGCAGAGCCACATTTCGGACGAATTGATGAGGTGTTTGTGACGTCCGAGATTCTCTCGGCGGAGAACATCTTCAATTTTTACTGCGCGAAAATCCCCCACACACTTGCCGCTACTCCTTCGGGAGTCTCTTTGAGTGTAATTCGTGGGGCTAAGGGTGCATCGTTGCTTCCTACCGATTTTCCCACTACGCCTCTTCGTCTATACAATTTCTCGGCTGGATCACTCGGAAATGACGGATCTAACTCGGGTGCTGGTCTGGCTGTTGTCGGTGTTCCCGTCTCTGTTGCTGGAGTTGATGGTACTAAGGGAAATGCGTACAATCTCAATGGCGCCCAGAGACTTACCGCAACGGATACTGGTCTTCCTGGAGGAACGTCCACGGTTTCTTATGGCTGTTGGGTCAAGTGTTCGAACGGAACTGCTTCGGCACTCTATCTTATCACCTGGGGAACGACCAACGGCACCAACGATACCCGATTGTATATTTCAGCCGGAAACATTACCTTCGCACAAGGCGCAGGCACTCCTGTAACCGGTCCGTTTATCTCCGATGGACAATGGCACTTTGTTGTAGTCGTCGAGGAGAATTCTCCGGTTGAGGGATTGAAGCGCAAGTTCTATGTGGACGGACGTCTTGTTGCTTCTTCGACAGCCTTGAGTTCTATTTCTCTTGGCGGAGCTAACAAGTTCGTCATTGGTTCCTCTCTCGCAAGCGCAAGTAACTTCATCGGTGAGATCGATACAGTGTTCGTTACTGATGCTGCGTTGATGATGACAGATATCAATAAGCTCTACATCAAGAGTCTGTATGACCATCTTCCTTCTCCCAAGAATGCAGGAGATCATGTTCAGGGAATGGCCGATGACATGCTTCTTGTCAATTTCGACACGTTGCGCATCGAAGACAAAGTCAGTCTGAAGGTAATGGCATGAGGACTCAGCAAAAAGATATTCAGCGTACAACGGTCTTGACAACGATGAATCCGGTTACCGATGTTACTGCTGGCAATGGTGTGTGGTCTGATGGAACGCCATGGCATATGGTTCGAACAGCTACTGGTGAGTATACGATGTACTTCGATTCGCGTATATTTGTAATCAGTGGTTCTGTAGGTCCACTTGCTTCCGGTCGGCAGTATTACAAGTTCGAAGCTCCTGCTGCTGGATCAGTAAGAGTACAGGTTCTCGATTCTACTGGTGCTGCAGTTAACACGGCAAACTTCGATGTAACTATCAATGTACTAGACACTCGTACTTAGGATTTCCGATGAGACTTGAACTCGCCGGAAGTATCGTACGGGCAAATCCAATAACTAAAGTCCTTGAGGATGGAGTTCCTTTCATTCCCCAGGATTGGATCGATCTAGGGTATAGCCACTTCGATGTCATCTGCATAGGTGGAGGTGGAGGACACGGTGGTGGTGTTGATACTGCAAACACCGGAACTCTGGTTAGAAATTACGGCGGAGAAGGTGGAGGCGGAGGATACCAGCGAGTCCAAGGAATGCTGTCTGCACTACCGAGTTCCTGTCCAATCGTTATTGGTGCTTCTGGAGCTGCTGGAACCACCGTAGCCGTTGGTACTGCCACAAGTGACGGTACTGATGGTGGACCTTCGTCGTTCAATGGCACTACTTGTCGGGCATCAGGTGGTAAGGGCGGAAAGAGAGCTCAGACTAACGCAATAACTGGTACATCTCAGGCTCATGGTGGTGCTGGCGGAATAGGTAATACCATTGCAGCTGGAGGTGGAGGTCTAGGCGGAGTATGTGGAACCATCGGAAGCACGTTAAACACAGATGGCGAAGACGGCCCCATCATCGACAATATTGGCCATGGCGGTGGAGGTGGCGCAGGAGGAATCGGAAAGTATGGCGTAGCTACTTCCTATCTCGATGGTAGTGCTGGAGGTAATGGCTCTTGGAATCCGGACGATGTCTTGGTGTCAGGAGATGGGGAGGATGTTCAGCCAGATCCAGGAACTGGAGTTTCGATCAAGCCTGGACGAGGGGGAGGTGCTACTGCTTCTCCTTTGAACGGTCTACCGTATAACTATGGCCAAGCGGGTACCCCCGGTACTGTTGTTATTCGTCTCACATCTAGGTAATTATGATTACATTTACCGAATCGGGAGACTTCAAAAACACAGAACGATATTTAGAACATCTGCAAAGAGATGATTTGGCTTCTGTTCTAAATAAGTACGGATCTTTGGGTGTAAATGCCCTAGCTAACGCTACACCAGTAGATTCTGGTCTGACTTCGGAGTCGTGGTACTACACGATTGAGTCAAAACGAGGATACTACTCCATTCGTTGGCACAATAACAACATAAACGAAGGCGAATCCATCGCTATTCTGATTCAATACGGTCATGGTACCCGAACTGGTGGATACGTTCAGGGCAGAGATTACATCATGCCTGCAATTCGACCCATATTTGATCAGATAGCAGCCGAAGCATGGAGGGAGGTGACCCAAGTTTAATGGCAACCATTGATGACAAAGTTGTCTCAATGAGTTTCGAATCGAGTAAGTTCGAGCAGGGTGTTAGTCGAAGTATCGATGCACTTAATCGACTCAAAGCATCGCTCAAGCTCGATGGCGCTACCCAAGGAATGGCCGATATTGATAAGGCTGCCTCGGGTGTTCAGACGGGTCTCCTTTCCAAAATCGGGAGCGCTCTTGATTCTCTCATTCCAAAGTTCGATGCGCTAAGGCTTATTGCTATTGGCGTGATGTCACAGATCGCTACTCGAGCTGTACTTGCTGGTTCGGCGCTCGTCAAGTCATTAACTTTGGATCCGATCATTCAGGGATTTCATGAGTATACGACGAACCTAAACGCTGTTCAGACGATCATGGCCAATACCCAGGCCGCTGGCACTACGCTGAAGGACGTCAACAGAGCTCTGAATGAACTGAACCATTATTCAGACAAGACGATCTATAACTTCAGCCAGATGGCCAAGAACATCGGTACCTTCACGGCTGCCGGTGTTGATCTAGATACAGCGACTGGCGCAATCAAGGGTATCGCTAACCTGGCGGCACTCTCAGGTTCGAATGCTGATCAGGCTTCGACTGCGATGTACCAGTTGTCGCAGGCTCTAGCCGCAGGACGAGTTACGTTGATGGACTGGAACTCAGTTGTCAACGCAGGTATGGGTGGTACCGTCTTCCAGCGTGCGCTTGCACAGACGGCTGTGAAGATGGGAACGCTGAATGAGGGAGCGGTTACACTTACCGGTAAGATGAAGAACGTTTCGATCGCTGGTCAGAGTTTCCGAAATTCTCTCTCAGCCACCACACCTGGTGGGAAGTCCTGGCTCACATCCAAGGTTCTGACGAATACACTTCAGCAGTTTACGGGTGATTTGTCAGATGCCCAGCTGAAAGCTCAGGGATTCAATGATGCCCAGATCAAAGCGATTCAGCAGACGGCGAAGACTGCTCAGGAAGCTGCGACTCAGGTTAAGACTCTTGGCCAGCTCCTGGACACGACCAAGGAAGCGATCGGATCCGGTTGGGCTCAAACCTGGCAGCTAGTCTTTGGTAATTTCAACCAGGCCAAGACGCTGTTCACGGACGTCTCCAATGCGGTCAACGGGTTTATCCAGACAAGCTCAAACGCCAGGAACAAAGTACTAAAAGACTGGCAAGCTCTAGGCGGCCGAACGGCTCTGATCAATTCCATCAAGAACATCTTCCTAGCACTAGGCGCCGTACTTGCACCAATCAAGGATGCCTTCCGCGACATCTTCCCGGCAACGACTGGAAAAGATCTTGCTGATCTAACAAAGAAGTTGGAGGCGTTTACCAAGACGCTCAAGCCAAGTCCTCAAACTGTTGAGGATTTGAGACGAACATTCAGAGGGCTGTTCGCAGTTCTGGACATCGGCAAACAGATTCTAGGTGGAATCTTCGATGTGTTTAAGCGAGTGCTCGGTGCTATCGCTGGTGGTACTGGAAGTTTCCTTGGTATTACTGGCAGCATCGGTGATTTTCTGGTCAAGGTAGACGAAGCTCTGAAGAAGGGTAAGGGCCTCGGCAACTTCTTCAACGGGCTTGGCGACATTCTTGTTGCGCCCGTCAAAATGATAGGAATGTTGAAAGATGCCATTGCGAGTTTCTTTGACGAAATTTCCCCCGGGGGAGTTGGCGGAAAAGGAAGCGGACTTGCCGGTGTCTTTGGTGCAATTGGGACTGCGTTCGGCAACATGCTCGAGGCGTTCTCACATTCCGACCGACTTATCAACGGTGTGCTTGATGCGCTGTCTCAGTTGGGTCAAGCAATTGGACCAGCCATTCAGTCAGCATTTGAGAACATCAACTTCGAGGCGATCCTTGCCGTCATTCGGACAGGACTTCTTGGTGGCCTCGTCATCATGTTCAAGCAGTTCCTCGGTGGCGGAACTCTCTTGCAGCAGCTCGGATTTGAGGGAGCGGGTGGTGGACTTCTTGCGAATCTTACCTCTCCGTTCAATGCTCTTACTGGATCGCTGAAAGCCATGACCGCTGAGATCAAGTCGAAAGCGCTGATGAACATCGCTATTGCTGTTGCGCTCTTGGCTGCTTCAGTGGTTGCACTTTCGTTGGCTGATCCAAAGAAATTGAGTGGTGCTTTAGGTGCAATGACTGTTGCATTTGGTGAACTTCTTGGCGCCATGGCAATCATCGACAAGATCTCAACATCAACGGGCTTTATCAAGCTTCCTATCGTCTCTGCAGGTTTGATCTTGCTGGCTGGAGCTATTGTCATTCTTACGGCAGCTGTGGTTATCCTTGCTCAGCTTGACTGGGGCCAGTTGTTGAAGGGTCTTACTGGTGTTGGTGTCCTTCTTGGCATCATCTCCGTGGCAGTCATTCCACTGTCGGCAAACTCGGCTGGAATGGTAAGGGCGGGAGCTGGCATTGCTGCAATTGGTATAGGACTGCTTCTCTTGGCCCTAGCGGTCAAGACGTTCGCCACCATGAGCTGGGGTGAGATGTCCCAGGGTCTTATTGGTGTGGGTGTCGGTCTTACCGTCCTGATTGGGGCAATGAGATTGATGCCAACCGGTGGAATGGTAGCTACAGGTGCGGGTTTGATTCTCGTAGCTGCGTCACTCAAGATCCTAGCCGGTGTAGTCAAGACGTTCGGCAACATGGACTGGTCCACAATGGGCAAGGGAATGCTCGGTATTGCCGGTGGACTCGTTGTCATTGGTCTTGCGTTGCGACTCATGCCAGGAAACATGATCGTGCTAGGCGCAGGACTTGCAATAGTTTCATTTGCACTAGGTCAGATTGCCAAAGTTATTGCTGGCTTCGGTGGAATGTCCATATCTGAGATCGCAAAGGGTTTGGGCACTCTTGCAGGAGCTTTGATCATTCTGGGTGTCGCCTTGTATGCGATGTCTGGGACACTAGCTGGTGCGGCCGCACTGACAGTTGCCGCAGCTGGTATATCTGTCCTGGCCGGAGCCCTCGAGACGATTGGAAACATGTCGTGGCAGCAGATCGTAACGAGCTTGATCGCTCTAGCAGCAGCATTTGCCATTATCGGCATCGCTGGAGCACTCATTACTCCTGCGATTCCGGGCCTTCTGGGTCTTGGCGCCGCAATGTTGCTCATCGGTGCAGGCCTAGCATTGGCCGGAGTAGGTATTTCTCTGATCGCGGCTGGACTTAGTGCTCTGATCGTAGCGCTTCCCACTGGAGTTGGGATTCTGCTTGCTGCAGTTACTCAGCTTCTAAAGGGCATCATCGAGGACGCCAAACTTCTGATCCTTGGCGTTATCGAGATTGCTGATGCACTTGCGAAGACCGCTCCGAAGTTCGTGGATGCAGTTATCAAGATCATCAGTAGTGTCATCGACGGCCTGATTAAGCTCAACCCGAAATTTATGGAACTTATTCAGGTTCTGATCGACGACATAATAAAGCTCTTACAGGATAATCAAACTAACATCATCCAAGCAGGTATCGATTTCATTCTAGCTCTTCTTAACGGAATAAACCAGAATATTCAGAAGATTCTGGATGCCGGGATTAAGATCGTTACCAACTTCCTGGATGGTATAGCAAATAACGGCGCAAGGATTGTCACTGCCGGTTTGGGCATCGTGCTCAAGATTCTTCAGGGCATTGCTAGCAACATTCAGAAGATTGTTAATGCCGGTGGTCGAATTATTACCAATCTCATTAAGGGCATTGGTAATAACTACTCGAAGATTCTTTCAGCTGCAACCGGTGTCATTACTCAGTTCATCAGAGGTATGGCCAATAATGCGAACCGCATTGTTACTGCTGGTGTAAATGCAGTACTCAGCTTCATTCAAGGACTCGGAAAGAATGCCGTCAAGCTTGCCAATGGTGCAGGCAAGGTTATTCTCGATTTCCTGAAGGGTTTGCATAAGGCCATTGACAAGTACATGCCTCAAATTACTGAGGAATCCATCGGGATCGGCGAAGCAATCATTGCCGGAATTATCAAGGGTATCGGAAATAAGGCCGGAGATCTCAAAGACGCTGTAGTTAAAACCGTTGAAGATAATGTTCCCGGGCCGGTAAAGCATCTTCTGGGTCTGACTTCGCCATCAAAGGTCTTCATGGACATTGGTGAGAATGTCATGCTCGGCTTTGCAAAGGGTATCCAAGATAATTCAGGCGTTGTAAAGAGCTCGATTGAGGATTCCGCAAGTACAGCCGTAAAGGCTATGCAGAATTCCTTGGGTTCTCTTGACATGATAATTGATACTAATCCGACAATTACCCCGATTCTCGACCTGACACAAGTTCGAAATCAGGCTGGAGAATTGACGAAGTTGGTTGCAGATCCAAAAATTACCGCGGGGGTATCTTCCGTCCAAGCTTCCAATATCGCACTAGCAACACCTGACGAAAAGACTCTAGCTGCGTTGGGTGGAACTGCGGTTCACTTCGAGCAGAACATCAACTCACCTAAGGCTCTGAGTGAGATTGAGATCTATAGGCATACGAGAAACCAGTTGTCCCAGTTTAAAACTGCTCTTGCTCTAAGATAGGAGGGAGCTGTGCTAAGTATAGTTAAGGCGTATAGCGCATGGCAGTCAGCTCCTACCCTACCTTTGGACGAAGCTGGGAGAGCTGAATCAGATCTAATCCAAATCCGTAATATCGATGGGCTTGATCCGGTCACAGCCTCAATCGGCACACAGCCGTATGGCTCAATAGACGGAGAAGCCTATGTAGGAAGCAGTGTATTGAGTCGGAATCTCGTCCTTACACTGCATCCGAATCCCGACTGGAACCTTTGGTCTCCCGAGGCTCTCCGCAGACTCCTGTATTCATATTTCATGCCAAAGCAGGCAGTTCGACTCGAGCTGTATAGCGATGACATGGAAGACCTTGAGATTACGGGCGTTGTGGAGAGCCTTACGGCCAACATGTTCTCCAATGATCCAGAGATCCAGGTCTCAATCATCTGCCCCGATCCATATTTCAGCGCAATAGATCCTCAAATTATCAGCGGAAACACTTCGGACGATATATTAGATATTGTCTATGACGGGAGTGTTCCAGCAGGAATTCAGGTCAAGGTTGAGCAGGTATCTGGCACCAATCCGAATGAGCTCACTATTCAGATCGGAAATCCGGATCTAACGTTCTTCAAAGCGGTTTTGCCTAATCTTATAACGTCTACGAAGTATTTTCATATGAGCTCTCTTCCGCTAAATAAGTACTCAGAAACAGTGAATGAGAGCAATGGTGTAAGTACGAGTCTTCTATCGAATCTCGTTACCGAGGAAGGCTCCGAATGGCCGATGCTCTTGCCAGGAACAAACCAATTCCAGGTCACTTCCGATAACGGAGTACAAAGCTGGGAGCTCACGTACTATGAGAGATTCGGTGGAATCTGATGGAGCTCTATACTCTGGATAGGAACTATTCCCGGATCGATGTCATTGAAGAGTTCTATTCAGTCATCTGGACAGAGCGATTTTACGGCGATAGCGAGTGCGAGGTAGTTGTTCCCTTAAGAGCCGATCTCTTTAGCAAATTGGCAGAGGGAACTTTGCTTATAATAGACAAAAGTACCGAGCCTATGATCATCGAAACCAGAAGTATTGAAGACGGGAGAATCAAGGTTATCGGTATTTCTGTTTTGTCCTGGCTCAATAACCGATTTGTTCGGAATAGCGTGCAGCATCAAAAAACTCAGTGGAAAATCACAAATCTCCATGCTGGTGAAATTCTGTGGACAATTGTCCGGCAGATGTGTACCGACAAGAGCACAATCATCGGTACCAATAAAATGGGCCTTGGTAACGCTGCGAGAGAAAAAGAGCTTATAATTCCCGAATTAAAGCTTGAATCCCAGGACACAACTGGCAAAAAGATTAGTAAAGTTCTGGTTCCATTTGGCCCGGTGTACGATGCTTTGCGAACGATTGCAGAGCAATACAAAGTCGGAATGAGAATCTCGCTCAAAGATAGTGATAAGACACTTAGATTTCGGAGCTACAAAGGAACGAATCGCACAAGCAATAAAAACACAAATCCTAAGAATCCAATTATTCGATTTTCTCCAACCATGGATTCTTTGGCTAGTGTCAACGAACTCCGATCCGTTGCCGGGTTCAAAACGCTGGTATATTCATATGCCTCGAGTCTCGCAAAGATTGATACGGCTGATAATCCTGGTCTACCAAATGTATGGCTACAGCAAGACAATAAACCTGGTATATCCCGCCGAACCACTGAGGAAGGCAAGTATACCGGATTTGATTTGCGTGCGAAGATTCTCCTGGCAACTGATATTCAAATTAAGAACGATCTTGACGAAGATGACAAGAATGGTCCAGAAGATACTGTACCTAAGAAGCAGGCAGAACTTCTTGATGTTCTCAACAATCGGGCCGATAAAGAACTAAAGCAAAATGAGTATATTCGGACGGTCGATGGTGAAGTAGCGCCGACTAATATATTTCAATATGGCAAGGACTACGATCTCGGAGATATTATCGAGGTTCAGGGAAACACCCGCCTTGTCGAAGTTTCACGGGTTACTGAATACATTCGTACACAAAGTTCCGAAGGCGAAAAAGCCTATCCTACTGTGGTAGCGATTGATCCTTAGGAGACGAATGTCAGTTCTTTACTATGGGATAGCATTAGCAGGAGGATTAATTCTTGGATATATGATGCATGTGTGGCTAATATCTATGCAGTCATACAGCGGTACTCTTCGTATCCGTAAGGGCGAAGATAAGACGGTATTTTCCCTTGAACTTGACGAGTCACCCGATATGCTTGCTTATAAGCCTCTGGTGATCTTCAAAGTGGACACGGATCTGAGCGGAAACTCGGGTCGCGAGTGAAACTTTGCCTTTAATGAGGGAATCTACCAGAGGAGCTGGAATGTTTTGGGGGAAGAGCTATCTATATACGCCGCTCGAAAACGCCGCTAACAAAGCGCTTCTAGATTTGAATAACCATGCAATTGGTTCCGAGGAGTACCAGAAGTCACTCGACGCGCTAATCAAGCTGCACAAGCTGAAGGAAGAAGAAAAGCCTTCATCTGTGAGCAAGGATACGCTCGTCGTCGTTGCCGCCAACCTTCTCGGCCTGCTCATGGTCATCAAGCATGAACGCGTGAATGTTATCACGTCAAGAGCGTTCGGAATGTTGCTCAGACCGAAATGAAAGCCCAGGGAGAAATCTCGAAGGAGGGCCCCATTTGGGGCTTTCCTTTTTGAATTCCCAAAAAACCCCGGGGGGAGATTTCCTCAAAAGGTTCAGATATTGTCTCGTAAAGGAGCGCCCATACGAATATCCGAAGTTAACATATCGTACTGACCCATTTAACACAAAAGGAGAAACAACGAAATGAAGCGTCTGATCGCTCTTGTTTCTGTACTCGCCTCGCTTGCGTTTGCGGGTACGGCCCAGGCCAGCACCACTGATTCGTGCATTGATTCTGGTCCTGGAACGAACAACTGCTTCGCCTCTACGAACGAGACTGACGTCAACTTTGCTCAGGTACAGATGGGTCGATACAGCTTCGGTACCTATACGCTTGTCTGCCGTGATCACTGGGGAAATCCCTTTGTGAAGCAGGGCAATATTCTCAAGGGCGGACGTCGTTCGTTCTTCACCGAGGGTCTGTTCGGTCTTTATCGTCCTGACTGCGTGCTGAGCGCTCACGCCAATTCGGTCAATAGTAGGACGGCAAGAGTTACAGTCACTCTGGTTGACTAATTAGAGTGTGGCCGGTGCCAGGATTGGGTTACGGTTCCGACGTAAGGGCGGTTCGACTCCGTCCATCGGCCATTTTTCGCAGTAAAAACACCTCTTATAATGAAATGTATTATACCTATAAGAGGAGTAAAAATGTTTAAATTCATCGGCAAATTCATCATGTGGATCCTATTTGGATGGTTCTACTTGGCGTGGATGCTGGTTAAAGCAATTAGGCCCGCTTAGGAAGTACATACAGAAAGGAGCGTCCCTTAACAAGGGATTCTCTTTTTCGCATGAAAAACATGGTTCATAATAGAGAGGAAGACTAATGTAAGTCGATAATACCTCTACTTTTTTTTTCAGTGGGCTGGAGGGAATGGATGGCCTCGTTTCTTCAGGGATGACAAAAGGTACTAGGTACCGCTGACCCTAGGCCCCAAATCATCCGCCTTGGCGGGGGAGAGCGGATATATGTTCGCCGAGTCTGTCCATTCCCTCGAGCTCACCAAACTAAAGGAGGAAAAATGTCCACACCTGCTGGTCCCGAGAGGACCTTGGCCAAGCTGTGCATGGAGTATTTTGGTGAGTCCAGAAAGATTACGACCACTGAGTACAAGGAGCTCACCCGTCAGGATCGCGAGGAGCTCAGAGAGGAGTTCATCAAGATGGGGGTGAACGTGGCGCCGCTCCCTGTGCTGAAGACTGAGTGAAGACCATCGTGTTCAAAAGACAGATGCTAGGTAAGTGGCGTCGGGACGATGGCGAGGCCAAGATCCATGTAAACGAGATAGCCATGAACCGAGAGATCCAAAAACTCCTCAATGACGGCTGGCATATGAGGACCGAAGGGGTGACGTTTACTCGCTCCGTTATCATGTCCAAAGGGTGAGTTCGCAGAGAAAACTTATCTCATAATAGAGGGAAGAATCGTCTCCTCCCGGAGACGAGGAAACCGTAGTAGCCGCTACGGACCCTCTATTTTTTTCATCTCGCCTAGGGGGTGGTAATGATCATCTATGTGACGAATAAGAAGTCCTACGGGTTCTTCAAGTTCCTAGGGGACTGCTTTATGGTCATCCTAACATGGGGGTTCTGGCTGATCTGGATATTCGTCCGGGAAATGCGAAATCGTAACTCGCGACCATTTTAGGGGTCTAATGCTTACTGGAGTAATAAAACAAGTTCGTTACGCAAGGTTTCTGGTAAACGAAAACTCAACCACCGTACTGACGGGTTTGGGTGCTGCAGGAGTCGTCACGACTGCATATTTGACAGGACGTGCTTCCTTCAAGGCTGCCCGGCTCATCGACGAACGGATTAGTCTTGAGTCTGAGGGCGACGAGCGGGAAATCAGCAATCTCGAGAAAGCAAAGTTGGTGTGGCATGGATACATTCCTGCGGTACTTGTGGGCGGGGCTAGCATTGCGTTTATACTGGCTAGCAATCGAATTGCAACGAAGAGAATCACAGCCCTTGCCCTCGCATCAGGGATCTCGGAGCGAGCGTTCAGCGAGTACAAAGAGCGCGTCGTAGAGAAGTTCGGTGAGAACAAGGCTCGGGATATTCGAGATGACGTGGCTATTCATCGAGTTGCCGAAGATGATGTGATGAACAAGGAAGTAGTCGTCACGGGTACAGGCGAGGTCCTGTGCTATGACATGCACACCGGACGATATTTCATGAGCTCGATGGAAGCAATCAAGAGAGCCGAGAATCACATCAACTATGAGCTGGTCCATTTCTGTTCGGCCAGCCTAAGCGAATTCTACCACGAGATCGGGTTGCCTCCGACATCATATTCTGACGCTGTGGGTTGGGATGTTAACAACCACATGGAAGTTCACGTCACAACGGTGATGTCTTCGGATAATCGACCGTGTCTCGCGATTGATTTCTCAAACCCGCCAGTACCCGAGTATAACCGTCATCGATATTGAAAGGATTGGTCGTGAGCATCGAAATGGAACTCGAAGAGGATGGGCAAGTTCGAGTGCGTATCGATAGAGGTGGAGAGCGTGCGATTTCAGATGTGATGGATCCGATGGATCTCATCCGGAAGGTTGCCGATACGGCAATGATGGATCTGGATGATATCGAAGAGAAGTGGGACGGCGACGAAGAGGTTGTCGAGGAGCCCAGTGCTTAAGAAAACGATCACGTACGAAGATTTCAACGGAGAGACGGTAAATGAAGATTTCTTCTTCCATCTCTCCAAAGCTGAGCTCGTGGAACTGGAAATGAGTCACCAAGGAGGCTTGGCTGAATCTCTGCAGAAGATCATCGCTGATGAAGATGGCAAGAGCATTATTGCCGAGTTCAAGAACATCATCTTGAGCGCCTATGGTAAGCGATCTGAAGATGGGAAGAGATTTGTCAAAAATGCAACAATTCGTGAAGAGTTTGAGTCATCCGAGGCCTATTCCGCTCTCTTTATGGAGCTCGTTACTGATGCGGACGCGGCCGTCGAGTTTATCAACGGGATTGTTCCAAGTAATCTCGGAGAGGAGGCAGCGAAGGTTACAGGAGCGGATCTCGAAGTGGTCAAGCCGCCAAAGCCTCAAGTGATGTCGAGGGCGGAAGTTCGGAAGCTGAGCACTGAAGACATGCAGAAGCTCGGCGCACGTGTAGCTGCTGGCGAAGTCGTAATCTCAGGTGAATAGGAGAATATCTAATGCAGACTAGTCAACTCAGTCTTCTCAAGCTCGCGACAAATGTTGTTGCCAGTGCCAGTGTGTGGAAGGTCGTCAACGACGTGATTCGTCACAACGTAAGTGTTCAGACCACTGCAGATGCAGTCAAGGTCTGGACGGGAAGCTTGATTATCGGCTCGATGATCGCTGACCAGGCTTCTCAGCATGTGAACAAGAACTTCGATAAGGCAGCCGACTGGCTCGAGAATCGTAAGGGCACCGAAAACGTCGTAGAATAGCCATTTTTCCTCCGAATTCGCACAAAATACATAGGGTATAATAGAACCCTATCAGGAGGAAATCTAATGTCGAAGTTCATCTACATGGTTCTGGAGTGGATCATCACCGTGGTCATTCTTATGCTGGCTGAAAAGCTGGTGAAGAATGCATGGCGACTGCTCAAGAACCTGAAGAACATTCGCACTGTCGAGATTACCGCGAAGTAGTTCTAAAGGGCTAAGGTCTCATTCAGAGACTTTAGCTTTTTGCTTTCGAACTAAGGACAAAATGGATACCCCAAAATTTCCTCCTAATAATGATAAGAGTAAGAAGGGAAGTTCAAGGAAGGTCGAGCGCGTTACTACGGGCGAAGTAAGTCGAAAGAAAAAGTCCCTTAGAAAACAGTTCTCGGAAACCTTCGTTGAAGGCGATATGAAAACTACTGCTCGATTCGTTGTGATGGGTGTACTCCTTCCAGCTGCGCGTGACATGATCTACGATGCTGCGTCCGAAGGTGTACATAAACTGATCTTCGGAGACAAGGGTCGTCGCCGAGGAGGTTCAACAACTCCATATTCTGGTCCTACTGGGCATATTGCCTATAATAGATATTCGAGAAGTCCAGAAGATGATCGACCACCGTTCGCTACTCGAGGTATGAGTCAGCGAGGACGTGCCAAGCATGACTTTGATGAAATAGTGCTCGATCAACGAGCAGAAGCCGAAGAAGTCATCGACCGACTATACGACGTGGTGAGCCGATATGAACAAGCAACAGTCGCAGATCTTTACGACCTTGTGGGCCTTTCATCCACTCACACAGATCATAAGTGGGGTTGGACTGATCTTAGGGGGGCAGGGGTTTCAAGAATCCGTGATGGTTATCTACTGGATCTCCCAGACCCCGAGCCCCTCGATTAAAGTGGATCCAGAGTCAAACCAATTAGAGCTGTCCGTATAAGGAGTTATGATGAGTTTTGTTCCGGCAGCGATCAGTAAAACGGTCGCCCGTAATAGTCTTGTTCTGCAGACGAAGTCCCCCGGACTTCTTTTCGGGGCAGGAATCGTTGGCGTGATCGGAAGTACTGTCCTTGCTTGCCGAGCAACTTTGAAGATGGAAGAAGTTCTGGGCGAAGCAAAATCAAAGCTCGATATGGCGAAGGGTCTCGAGCACGAAGATTACAGTGAGCGAGATCGTCAGAAGGACATTACGACCATTTATGTCCAGAGCGGTGTGAAGGTTCTTCGGGCATACGGCCCAGCAATCATCGTAGGTGGATTGTCGATTGCTGCGTTGACGAGCTCTCATAACATCCTGTCCAGGCGGAATGCCGCTTTGATGTCTGCGTATGCAGCACTCGAGAAGGGTTTCGCTGAGTACCGAGCTCGCGTAGTGGAGAAGTACGGGGAAGACGAAGACCGCCATCTTCGGTATGGCAGCAGGACTGAAGTTGTCAAAGAAGGAAAGGTTACCCACCAGATCACCAGAGTGGGAACGGATACGCCATCTATTTATGCTCGGTTCTTTGATCAGATGTCGCCATCTTGGAGCAAGGAACCAGAGTATAATTTGGTGTTCCTGACGTGTCAGCAGAATTACGCCAACGATCAGCTGAGATCTCGTGGGCATGTATTCCTGAACGAAGTGTACGATCTTCTCGGGATTCCACGATCCGAAGCGGGAGCTGTAGTTGGTTGGATCCTTGGGGTCGGTGACGACTACATCGATTTCGGCGTTTGGGATGATCGAACGAACTCTCGAGTCAGAGATTTCGTCAACGGTTGGGAGGGTGCGATCCTTCTCGATTTCAATGTAGACGGTGTAATCTTCGACAAGATTGAGTTGGTGTAATTATGGCAACCGCCGAAAAAGCTACTGAAGTCGTGATCGAAGAAGTAGCCAGCAACCTTGAGGAAGCTTCTCAAGCTGTCCGGATGCTGAACCCGAAAGCGCTGACCTTTCTGGCTGCAGGAATCATCATGGGGGGAAGTATCGGACTCATGATCGGACGACGCTGGGGAAGGGAGAGTATTAAGGCAGAAGCATTCAAGCAGAGCGAGGAAGAGATCACCAAGATCCGGGAGTACTACGCCCGGCAGGAGAAGCCACCCCTAGAAGAAGTCATTATTGAGAAGGGATATGAAGGTGAAATTCAGACGTCGCCGCCGGAGAGGCCCCTTCCTCCACCGGTGCCTAATGTTTCCGAAGCCAAATCTGAACTTCAAAAAGTTGATCCGCAGACGGTAGTCGAGAAGATCACGAAGGTATATCGTACCGAAGAGGCTCAGAAAGATAAGCACGACGGCTGGAGTTATCCGTACGAACTCTCCCAGAGAGATTTTGGTGCTCCTCATATTATTCATCAGGATGAGTATACCACGAACGAAACTGGGTATAATCAAACTACGTATATGTACTATGAGGGAGACGATGTTCTTGCGGATTCGGACGACACGGTATTGTTCAATAGAGAAAACCTAATCGGTCAGCGAGCTCTGGAGAAGTTTGGCCATGGTTCGGACGATCGCAACTATGTATTTGTTCGTAACCCTGAACTTGAACTCGAAATGGAGATCATCAGGGTACCCGGCAGATACGAAGTGGAAGTCCAGGGATTAGACGACAATGAAAATGACGATGGAACAGACACTCAAACCGAAGAAGGTTGATCTCGACTACTACACATGGCTCGTATCCCAGATCCGCGTTCCAAAGAAAAGGGATTATTACGGGCTGTTCGAGATCATGCACAACACCGAGTTCCATTGGACCATCTCAAATGATGATAGTCGTATAGCGGACGGAGAACAGCTCCGACACGATTACTTCAGGTTCGTACTCCACAGTCACTACCAAAAGGGCGATCTCGAGCTGGAATTCGTGACGTTCCTCGAAGTACTCGTGGCTCTGAGCCGAAGGCTGGCTTGGGTCATGAGCGACCAGGGTAACGAGCCGTATTGGGCATGGCACCTTATCAAGAATCTGCGTTTGAGCAAAATGTCAGATCCCTTGTCGGAGTACAAGGTCGAACAGATCAATGAGATACTCTACAACGTCATCTGGCGTCAGTACGATCGATCTGGTAACGGAGGATTCTTCCCACTCCAGAAGACATTCAAGGACCAGACCAAAATAGATATTTGGTATCAGATGCAAGAGTACTCGATGGAGATCGATCCCATCAGTTAATAAGGAGGGCCTGTGGATTTCTATCAGATCCTCTGTAGAGAGACGAAAGATAAGAAGCTGGAGGTCTATCCAGATTTCATTGTCGGGCGTTCTACGGATTTGATGGTTCAGGGCCGTACGTTCTACGCTATATGGGACGAAGCGAGGGGCTTTTGGTCGCGGGATGAGTACGATGTCCAACGGCTAGTCGACGAAGACCTCGCGGCGGAAGCACAGCGATTGGGGAAAGAGACAGGTTTGCCAACCGTTGTAAAGTCCATGCGATCGTTCAACAGTCGTTCGTGGAGGAGTTTCAGACAGTTCCTCTTTAACGTCAGCGATAACAACCGGCCACTCGACTCTAAGATCCTATTCTCAAATTCAGAGGTGAAGAAGACTGACTACGCCAGTAAGACTCTCCCCTATCCGTTAGAACGAGGGGATATTTCAGCGTGGGATGAACTTGTAGGTACGCTATATTCTGTAGAAGAACGGGCCAAGATCGAGTGGGCTGTCGGATCCATCGTTTCCGGAGACTCAAAGAAGATTCAGAAATTCTTTGTGTTCTACGGTCCCGCTGGGTCCGGCAAGTCCACCATCTTGAATATTTTGGAGAAGTTGTTTGACGGATACACAACGACGTTCGACGGAAAAGCGTTAGGACGATCGGACAGCACGTTTTCTACAGAAGCATTCAAACACAACCCCTTGGTTGCCATTCAGCACGACGGCGACCTCTCCCGACTTGAAGACAATACGCGTTTGAACTCTATCGTATCTCATGAACAGATGCTGATGAACGAGAAGTTCAAGCCGAGCTACACATCGCGGTCAGAGGCCCTACTCTTTATGGGCTCGAACCAACCGGTCAAGATCTCTGATGCCAAGTCGGGGATCATTCGGCGGCTGATCGATATCCATCCGACGGGTGTGAGGATTCCAAACCGCCACTACACCACCCTGTTGGGACAGATTGAGTTCGAGTTGGGGGCGATTGCAGCTCATTGTCTCCAAGTATATTTGGAGATGGGTAAAAATTACTACAACGGGTATCGTCCACTTGAGATGATGCTGCAGACGGACGTGTTCTTTAACTTTATCGAAGCGTACTATGATATCTTTAAGGAGCACGACTACACAACACTTGAGCAGGCTTACCAGCTGTACAAGCAGTTCTGTGCAGAGAGCGGGATCGAGAAGCCTCGTCCTAAGTACAAGATCAGAGAAGAGCTGCGCAATTACTTCGACGAGTTTAAGGATCGTGAGCGCATTAATGGAAAACACGTACGGAGTGTATATTCTGGGTTCAATGCTGAGAAGTTCAAAATTCCGAAGGAAACTGATCCAGAGCTACATGCTTACTCGTTGGTTATGGAGAAATCGACGTCGCTGTTGGACGATGCTTTCAGAAGCCAGCCAGCTCAATTAGCGAGTAAGGATGGAGTACCCTCGCAGAAGTGGTCCAATGTTAAAACTACCCTTTTAGATATTGATACGAGCCAATTGCACTTCGTACGAGTCCCTGAAAAGCATATCGTTATAGACTTCGACCTCAAGGACTTGAACGGTGGCAAAGATACGAGTCTCGATAGAAACCTCGAGGCCGCAAGCCGTTGGCCTCCGACTTATGCTGAACTCAGCAAATCAGGTAGAGGGGTACACCTACATTATTTGTACGAGGGGAATACCCAAGAACTCGCGAATATCTATTCAGAGGGTATAGAGATCAAGACGTTTGCTGGAGACGCGTCTTTGCGTCGGAAGCTAACGTCATGTAACGCAGTACAAATCGCAACCATTAGTAGTGGGCTCCCTCTCAAGCCGAAGAAAGAAACGATGCTCAAGGCAAAGACTATTACTAGCGAAAAAGGCCTTCGAGAGCTCATTGAACGAAATCTGAGGAAAGAGATCCACCCTGGTACAAAACCGTCTATCGACTTCATCGCTTATATTCTTGAAGAAGCATATGAGGATGGTCTGAAATTTGATGTGACGGATCTGCAACCGCGGTTGATAGCGTTTGCGAACAATAGCTCACATCAGGCAAAGCTCTGTCTGAAGATCGTCAAGGACATGAAGTTCAAGTCTGAGGACGAAGTCGGTGCTGACCCTGATGCAGAAGTAGAGATTGATGACACTCGCATGGCGATATTTGATATTGAGGTCTATCCGAATCTGTTTGTTATCTGCTGGAAGTTCCGTGGAGATAACAATATCGTCAGAATGATCAATCCTACGAAGGACGAAGTTGAGTCGTTGTTAAGACTAAAGCTCGTGGGCTTTTATAACAGGCGATTTGACAATCATATTCTCTGGGCAGCTAGCTTAGGCTATCCAATCAAGAAGCTGTATGAGCTTACCCGGAAGATTGTTGTCGACAATAATCGCAATGCGTACTTCGCGCAAGCCTACAATTTGTCTTACGCCGACGTATGGGACTTCAGCTCGATCAAGCAGGGGTTGAAGAAGTTCGAGATCGATCTTGGTATCCACCACATGGAGTTGGACTTCCCACTGGATGAGCCAGTGAATGAAGAGGACTGGCCACGGGTCGTCGAATATTGTGTCAACGATGTTTGCGCAACGGAAGCTGTGCTCGAAGATCGTTGGGAGGATTTCGTCGCACGCCAGATTCTGGCCGAACTCAGTGGGTTGACGGTGAACGATACCACGCAGCGACATACCGCAAAGATCATATTTGGAAACGATAAGGCTCCACAGAAGTCTTTCGTTTACACAGATCTGAGCGAAGAGTTTCCCGGGTACACTTTCGATGCGGGTAAGAGCTCGTATCGTGGCGAAGACCCCGGGGAAGGGGGCTACGTCTATGCCGAGCCTGGCATCTATGAGAACGTAGCTTTACTAGATATTGCTTCCATGCATCCCACATCTATCAAAATCTTGAATCTCTTCGGTAAGTACACCGATAAATTCAAAGATCTGTTAGATGCTCGTATGGCTATCAAACGGAAGCAATACCCTAAAGCTAGAAAAATGTTGGATGGTCGTTTGGCCCCTTATCTAGATAATGAAGATGGAGCAGACAAGCTTGCATATGCGTTGAAGATTGTCATTAACATAGTGTATGGGTTAACGTCGGCGAGTTTTCCTAACCCATTTCGTGACAGTCGTAATAAGGACAATATTGTTGCAAAGCGTGGCGCTCTCTATATGATAGATCTGAAGAATGATCTAAAGGATAACGGCTATTCTGTCGTGCATATTAAGACGGATTCTGTGAAGCTTCCCGATGCGACTAATTCTAGAGCGATCAATTTTACCAAATTACATGGGAAGAAGTATGGCTATGATTTTGAGCACGAAATTACGTATGATAAGTTCTGCCTCGTCAACGATGCGGTGTATATTGCTCGTAAGGACGATAAGTGGACCGCCGTAGGATCCCAGTTTCAGCACCCGTTTGTATTCAAAACACTGTTCTCAGGTGAGAAGCTTGAGTTTGATGACTTCTGCGAAAGCAAGAACGTAACGCAGGGGACTATGTATCTCGATAGAGAGGAACGTGTTAAAGGTGAAAAATTGGATTCTCATTCTATGCGTCATCTCGGTCGTACTGGTCGTTTTGTACCTGTGCTGGAAGGCGGTGGAGTCCTTTTTAGAGTAAAGGAGGATAATTTCTACGCAGTAGCCGGTACCAAAGGTCACAAATGGGTTGAAGCTGAGATCGCAAAATCCATGGATGATCTTCAGATTGACATGTCGTACTTTGAGAAGCTCAAAGCCGATGCAATCAAAACGATCGAGCAATTCGGTTCCTTCCAAGACTTCGTGAGGAGAAATTAATGGCAGCCAAAGATAACACTGTACTCATGGAAGGCGTTCGGATCATCTTTCGTAACTTTTCCGGTAAGGAGGGACAGTTTAATCGAGAGGGTGATCGGAACTTTGCTGTCCTTCTTGATCCAGCCACGGCTACTGCTATGGCTGAAGACAACTGGAATGTGAAGTGGTTAAAACCTCGTGACGAGGAAGAAGAGCAAGACCCTCAGGCATATTTGCCTGTGTCTCTGAATTTCAAAGGTCGTCCCCCTCGGATTGTCTTGATCACATCACGTGGTCGAACCAATCTAGATGAGGACTCGGTAGAGATGCTTGACTGGGCTGACATCCTGAACGTCGACCTCATCGTCAGGCCCTATGAGTGGAACGTGAATGGTAAGACGGGAATCAAGGCCTACCTTCAGAGTATTTACATCACCATCGAAGAAGACACATTGGAGCAGAAGTACTCTGAACTGAACCCAGCCTAAACGAAACGAATAGGACGTATGGAAACTACGAGCATCACAACCAAGTATGTCCGTAAGCCACTATTCGTAGACGCTGTCCAAGTTACTGAGCAAAATTTCGCTGATATCGCCCGATGGTGCTTTGGGGAGATCGGCAATATTGATGATTCTCCAGTCGACAAGTCTGCTGATGTGCAGCCTACCAAACAGTATATTCATGTAAGAGTCCACAACCCGAAGAACCCCCGCCAGACAAAGGCTTTTGTAGGGGACTGGATTCTTTACACCGAGCGTGGTTACAAGGTATACACGACTAAGGCATTTCAGGCCAATTTCGACCCAGTCGAAGAAAGCTAATCAGAAGCTAGCTCATGGAGCGGGGCGGTCTGCAGGCCGTGAGGCAAACATGAGAGGGCATGGTAGGTCGTAACTAAGCCGCTTGCACGCACTCGGCTACGCGATGCCCACCTTATTCCTAGAAAGGACATTATGGGACACACCGTAGATGCAAAGTGGCGAGATGCCGATGCTGTTGCTTTTGAGACAAGAGTACAAGCTGTAAATGACTGGCTCGAACACACAGAAGATCTTGTAGAGATGTTCAAAGATGATACAGTAATCGCATCGGAATTGAGAGGTGTGGCTGGAACTTTGCGATCGCGGCGAGATGATTTCGAAACATCGGCCCAAAGACTGAGAGCAGATATGAATGGGAAAGTAGAATGATCCCTCTCTGGTTCGTTCTCCTATTTCTATGGTTTTTGGCTGTGGTCTTTACTGATGTAAGCATATCCACCATGCTTTGGTTCTTTCTCTTATTCCTTTGGGTAGGCGTAGTGGTACACTATGTCATAATCTATCACGGATGGAAGAAAGAGATAGCTATCCGACGAGAAGAACGAAAAGAACACTTGGAGAATGGAAATGCCAGTTCGAAAAACTAAGGGCGGTTACAAGTACGGCAATAAGGGAAAGTTGTACAAGGGTAAGGGGGCCAAGAAGAAAGCTCAGAAACAAGGTAAGGCCATCCAAGCGAGCAAGAGAGCGAGGGCATTAGGACATGACTGAGCGACCCGAAGATCCCGTGACAAAGCCGAATCTTCATCCAGAGGAGCCTGAGAAGCCTGAAGTTCCTGATCAGGAGCCGGAGCCTCCGGAAGAGAGCGGTCCTGAGGTCGATCCGGCATTGGCTGATGACGACGAGCTGGAGAACGAGCCGGTTCACGTCGATGACCAGGCGCCAACCGATCCGCCGGGAGATGCATGATGCCAGATTGGGCTTGCCCTCAACTGAAGCGGCGTCTTGAACAAGGCTGTGAGGGAGGCGATGTAACTGCCGTACAGAGGGCACTATATGTAGCATTACGTGAACGTGGATCTAAGGGGACGAACGCGAAGAATGGTGCTTATGGGCCAAAGACCATTAAGGACGTAAAAGCGTTCCAGAAGATGGTGGGCATCAACCCCTCAGGAGTGGTAGGCCTCAACACGCTGACCCGACTCTGGGATCATAGTGGGAAAAACCCCGGGGGAGCATTTGACGACTATGGCGTTCAGCTGTTCTTCCGAAGCAAGATTGGTAAGCCTACGAAGCTGGATGAGAATGAGATCCAGAAAGGCAAGAAAGGTCCTCACGTCCAAGCATTACAGAGAATGTTGTGGCGTGCTCTAGGCGCTGATAGCGAAAACACCCGTAGCGGTGAGTACGGTAAGGGCACCGTAGCGGACATGCGCAGGTTCTACAACCGGGCAAACTGGCAGGATCGTAATCCAGAAAAGTGCACTAATCAGGACTGGGTGGCATTGTGGGCGTTTGGCGATGATCGGGCTAAGGAATTGGCTCGTAAAGTCATTGCAACGCCTGATGACGTCATTCGCCAGAAGATCCGATCGTGGGGTGAGTGGTACGTACAGAACCGTAGTCGTATCACATACGCTCAGATCCGGCCCTATCCTAAGACCGGCAAGCTACCGATGCGAACCGACTGTAGTGGTTCCAGCACTCACGTGCTATTCATGGCAGGATGCAAAAACGATCCACACCGCCGCGGTTATGATGGTCAGGGCTATACCGGTACCATGTACACAAATGGAAAGCGAATCGGACTAAGCAATCTCAAAGATCTGCGACCCGGAGACTGTGTCTTTTACGGTAATCAGGGTGGAGGCATCCCCTCTCATGTGGTTATCGTGATTGGTCCCGGCGACCGCGCACTAAATTTTGGTAGTAATCCTCCGCATTTCGTGAACATTGGTACCTATTGGCGGTCAAACTTGCGTACAGATGTAGGCGCTCGGCGCTATTTCTAGAGCAAATACTCCCCTGGACGCCTGACCCCACTACCCCCCAAGTGTCTAGGGGATAGGGCGGGGAGTGGATCTGATGGAATGCGGAGCCCACGCCGTCAGAGAAACTCTCCGCCCGCCTATATTCCGCAGTGAAAACATCCCTTATAATGAAACCTAGAAAGGGGTCATTGTGGAAGCAGATATTGAGGAAATCCTCGAGATCACCGCACGTCTGTCAAAAGAGATTGAGAGACGCCAGAAAACAATTAACTATCTACACGGTACGTCCCACGACCGTGACGAGAGAGTTAAGTTTGGACTGGCGATCGCTCAGCACGAAGTTGACAACATGCAGGAGCTCGTTGATAAAGCCCTCGAGAGCTGTGTTGTAACGTCCCAGTAAAGTTTAAGAATCAAAGTCAGTACATCGGCTTTGATTTTTTAAAAATTCGAAAGTAGATATGGATCTCAGACCTCACCAGCAGAAAGCCCTAGAAGGAATGGGTGACGGGAAGATTCTCTGGGGCCCCGTAGGCTCTGGGAAATCCCGAGTAGCGGTAGCGTACTACGAAAAGAAGCACTGGGGCCGGGACATCTATGTAATCACCACGGCCAAGAAGCGTGACAGCGTGGACTGGGAAGAGGAATTCGCCCAGATCGTTATCGGTAAGGAGCTGAACGGTACTGCAGGTGGCGTCCTTACAGTGGACAGTTGGAACAACATCGAAAAGTATAAGGACATAAAGGATGAATTCTTCATATTCGATGAACAACGACTGGTCGGAAGCGGAAAGTGGGTTAAAGCCTTCCTTAGAATCGCCCGAAATAATCGTTGGGTTCTCCTCAGCGCCACTCCCGGCGATACCTGGATGGACTATATACCAGTATTCGTTGCCAACGGTTTCTACCCTAACCGGACGCAGTTCAAGCTTGAACACGTGGTCTATGCGCCGTACTCCAAGTTCCCGAAAGTTTCTCGATACCTTAATGAAGGCAAGCTTAACAAGTATCGTAATCGGATACTCGTGCATATGCCTTATACGAAGCACACGACCAGTCATCCGATAACAACGTTTGTTGGTCACAATGAGCTTCTACTGCAGAACATTATAAAGAATAGATGGAACATCTATAAGAATCAGCCCATTCGAGACATAGCCGAGCTCTTTCAGGTTATGCGTCAAATTGTCAATAGCGATCCGTCGCGTCTCAGGGCAGTAAAGTCGCTTCTGGAAAACCACGACAAGATGGTTATCTTCTACAACTTCAATTATGAGTTGGAGATTCTTCGGACGTTAGAAGATGAGATAACCGTGGCAGAATGGAATGGACACAAACACGAAGAAATACCAAAAACCAACAGGTGGGTATATCTTGTTCAATTTGTTGCAGGATCGGAGGGGTGGAATTGCACAGAAACAAATACAATTCTATTCTATTCGCTCACCTACTCATACAAAAACTGGCACCAAGCGCACGGTAGAATCGACCGAATGAATGTGCCATTTTTGGATCTTTACTATTACACCCTCCGAAGTAAGAGTGTAATTGACACTGCAATTTGGAGGTCTTTGAAGGCCAAAAAAAGCTTCAATGTGAGCGGTTTTTCAAAAACGCTCAAAAGTGGCACAGATGAATTTGACGAATTTGCAGGGCTTTTATAGGTTTTAGGGGTGTGCCACTTTCGCTCCTAAACCTTTCATATATTTACGCACGCGGCTAATTATAAAAGAGTATATAGATATTAAGTAGAAAAAAACTATAAGAGTTTGGCGAGAAGAAGTGGCACACGGAACACGGGAGTAGAAGACCACGATATCTAATTCACTCCACAAGGCCTCGCAGCTTGCCCAAGGCCAGTTAAAAAAATGAGGGAAATATCTATGTCCGAACACTGGAAAACAATAGAGGATTTTCCGAAATACAGCGTAAGCGATCAGGGAAGAATCCGTTTTGAGCGATCTGGGAGGATCTTACAGTGTAATCTAAACCAATACGGCCTACTACAAGTGGGGCTGATGCATGAAGGAACCCAGAGGCACCGATCGGTCCCTCTACTGGTGGCTAGAGCTTTTCTTCCTAGTGTTCCTGGTCCTTTTGATACTCCGATTAATCTGGATGGAGATCGTCATAATAATCGCGTTGAAAACTTGGCTTGGCGTCCTAGGTGGTTCGCCGTAAAATACAACCAACAATTTCGACATCCTTACGAGGAGCCGATTGATGATCCGATCATGGATGACAGGACCCACGAGATAAGCCCAAATTCTTTAGAGTGTGCGAAGAGATATGGTCTTCTCGAGCAGGATCTAGTTCAATCGATTATGGCCCGTACTTACGTTTGGCCAACCTATCAGAGGTTCATCGTCATCGAATAGGAGAAGTATGACTCGACAGCGAGTATGCAATAAGGTTCGTTACCCAACGCCTGATGCTGCTCGAAGATCAGCACTACGACAAGATCAGATAATGGGTGATATTTATTTCTGTGTGAGATGTGACGCTTACCATTTGACACACATTCGTTGGAAGCATAAGAGAAGGAGAATGCGTCATGGCTGAATCTGGAAAAGGTAGTGAAGAGCAGACTGCTATCATACCGCCTAAAAATGTTGTGAAAAATTATCGAGATCCTATTCCTGGCCGTGGATCAATTGAGCTTCGTCGTACAGCTGGTGGCGTTTATTCGTGGGTGATTACTATCTGGACCGATGCGATTGTAACAGATAATCATCTGATTGGTATGGTCGATTCAGTGGAAAGAGTAGACCATGAGTTGCAAGAAAGATACCCGACTTCTCCAACGCCAGACACGACGAAATAGATATTAGATAGCGTCGCGAACGTAGATCATGATAGAAGGAAGAGAAAATCATATCGTTTATTTTTGCGAAAAGCCCCGAAAACGAAAGGAGGGGAATGGCCGGGCAGCTTAGCATTCAGCCACCAGTACTAGATCTGGCGCTATATGCGGGTGATGGTGTTTCGTTCAAGCTAATTTGCACTGATGATTCGGTTCCGCCTGAACCGGTAAATCTTGCAGGAGAGATCACAGCGCAGATTCGTCCTAGTCGCGATGAAGCAGCTACAGTGACAGCGGAATTCGCAGCCGATCTGACTGGAGCAGACGCAGGCGAAGTCATCCTTTCGTTGACTGGAGCAGATACACAGGCTCTTATGGAAGATCCATCTGTGACAAAAGGAAAGTTCAACGGAGCTTGGGACGTTCAGTGGATTCCTACTGGTGGTCAACCCCGAACCCTGTGTCAGGGTAAAGTAGAGTGTATCGCTGATGTCACCCGATGAACATTTCAACGTAACTGTTCAAAGTGGTGACATTAACGTTACCACAGAAGACGATACTTCTAAGGTGAATATCTCATTCGATCAAACTCCATCGGTTAACGTGCTTGTCGCCGATCCAGAGATCGATGTTAAGGTTGAGTCACATACATATCGGTTCTCGTTTGACAAGGAACCTCCCGATTCAACCGTGATTCTTCAGGAATACCCCGATGTTGTGATCCTGGCATCAGATAACCTCGGGTCCCAAGGTCCTCAAGGGCCACAGGGCCCTGTAGGTCCAGAAGGTCCTCAGGGAGACCCAGGTCCAGAAGGTGGACCACCTGGTCCAGAAGGTCCTACCGGTCCGGTCGGCCCCGAGGGTCCAGTTGGCCCTGAAGGCCCCGAGGGTCCAGTTGGTCCAAAAGGTGATCTTGGAGATACTGGACCGAAAGGCGATACCGGAGATGCAGGTCCAACAGGTGCGACCGGTTCTACAGGGCCAAAAGGTGATACCGGAGATACAGGGGCAACAGGACCATCAGGTCCTATCGGTCCCGTAGGCCCAGAAGGTCCTCAGGGAGACGAGGGTGCAGAAGGCCCATCAGGTCCTACCGGAGCTACCGGAGCCACAGGCCTAACTGGTGCAGCTGGTCCCACTGGCCCTACAGGGCCTCCAGGAGCCACAGGAGCGAAAGGGGACACTGGTCCTGAGGGTCCAGTAGGTGCTGATGGTCCTCCGGGCTTAGATTCGGATGTACCGGGCCCAGAAGGCCCAGAAGGACCCGAAGGTCCTCAGGGAGAACCAGGCCCAGAAGGACCTGAAGGTCCGCAAGGAGATACAGGTCCTCCTGGTGGCATAACCAAAGTTTGGGGTTGTAGAATTGCAGGTAGTCCAACTACCGGTCAAAGTATACCTAACAACGTTTGGACACAGGTTGCGCTTGCTACTATTGATCGAGATCCAGATACTATGCATTCAGGGAATACGGTTGTAATTCCTGCAACGGGTTGGTATAACATTCATGCACATGTGGCGTTTCATGTTGAAGGTCTTGATTATGAATGGTTGTCTGAACTTGTCGCAGCTGCCGTTTACTATAACGGAAGTCCAAAGATAGCTGCTGGAGCGTGGACGTTTATTGTTGAAGGCGGTTCGGCGCAACTCAATGCAATTCTTTCCGAACTTGCATATTTCACAATAGGTGATGTCATTCAGTTGAAGGTCTACCAGAATTCTGGAATTTCAATTGATCTTTCAACCGGAGTTCTTCAGCCGCATCTTGCCGTTACAGGTATTAACGGTGCTGCCGGAGCAACAGGCGCCACTGGTCCAATCGGCCTTACAGGCGCTACAGGAGCACAGGGGGTTAAGGGTGACCAGGGAGACCAAGGTCCAGCTGGAGCTACAGGTGCAATTGGTCCAACAGGACTTACGGGACCCCAAGGACCTACTGGAGCTACTGGACCGATTGGACCGATCGGGGCTACAGGTCCAAAAGGTGATACTGGTGATCCCGGAGGTCCAGAAGGACCCATAGGACCAACTGGTCCAGCAGGGCCCACAGGTCCGAAAGGTGCCCCAGGTCAGTCTGTTTCTATCGTTGGAGATGTTCCTACTTCGACTGATCTTTTGTTGTTGGCTCCTATAGCGGGTCAAGGATATATTACTTCAGACACGGGACATCTTTGGGTTTATAATGGACCCAATCCGAATAACAGTCTTACAAAGTGGACTGACGCTGGTAACATCACAGGACCGCCAGGTCCAGAAGGTCCTCCAGGACCAACTGTTGACACGACAACTCTTATTCATAAAGCTGGCGATTCGATGACTGGTTACCTCTCGGTACCAGATCCTGCTGCTGATGCGCATGTAGTTAATAAGAGTTTTACCGATGATACCTATGCGTCGATAACTCATACGCATACTTGGGGTCAGATCACAGGTAAGCCTTCTACGTTCCCACCATCGTCACATGACCATGATGGTCGTTATTACACTCAGAGTGAAACCGATACCAAAGTGGGAAATAAGTGTAACCATGACGATGAAGGCGTAAACATTAGTCCTTATACTCGTGGTCCAAGTAACAACACCTACAGCCGTTCTGTTTCAGGTGGTGGATTCTTTGCCGTCTGGATGGATAATAATAACAGATTCGGTCGAAATGTTTCTGCTCGTAAGTATAAGAAGAATATTCGATCACACGAGATTGATCCCGATGCTGTTCTCGCACTTCGACCAGTTAAGTACGATCGCAAAGATGATAGCGAAACAGATGCATACGGTTTGATCGCAGATGAAGTAGAACAGTGTGTTCCTGAACTCGTCGTGTATTTTGAAGATGAAGTCGATGGAATACGATACGATCTTCTTTCTGTTGCTCTTCTTCATGTTGTGAAAGATCTCAACGCTCGGCTTCAAATTCTTGAGAGGAGGGCCAAGTAATGGGCTCAGGAGCAACTCCTGTTTATGCATTTCCCTATCCCGTTAAAGGTGATGGACGAAACAGCCCTCTGGATATACAGGCCCTTGCCGAAGCGGTTGAAGCCGAACTTTCCACACGACCATGGTGGTCATTTGTACGTTGGACTTCAGGTTCTCTTGGTACTGGCACTGATGCAACTCTTACTGGTTGGGATTCCCAGGAAGCAAATTTCAGTTATGGTACAACATCGCCACCAGGTGGTGTTGTAGTACCTAAAGCTGGTCTTTATGCCATTACGGTTGATCTTACGATGCTTGCTACTTGGGTTGCTGGTATGACAATTGTAAGCGTTGGTGTTAGAACTATCGGCCCAACAGTACGCGAGTTTTACGTACAGCGACAGGAGCCTGGTAGTGGTGGCGGTGGTCAGCGTCGATCATTTAATGTAGCCGGAACGATACGTTGTGCTGCAGGCGATTCTATTGTAGGTTTTATGAATCAGGGAGGCGGTACCGGTACCGTTACCCATGCTCCGACTTCGACAAATAACGATCGCTCATCGACACGTTTTAATGGTAGATGGGTTGCACCATGACCGAGAATCAATATCAGGCTAAACTGATCAAGAAACTTAAGATAATGTTTCCAGGTTGTGTTGTAATGAAAAATGATTCGTCATATCAGCAAGGCGTTCCAGATCTAATTCTTCTTTGGAAAAAGTATTGGGCTTCATTAGAAGTTAAAGCTGCTGGTGAATTTTATGCTCATCCCAATCAAGTCCATTTTATTAATAAGCTAGATGAAATGTCTTTTGCTGCATTTATATTTCCTGAAAATGAAGAGGAAGTCTTGAATGCACTTCAACAAGCATTTACATCTCCGAGGCGAACACGCGTTTCTCAGTCCCAGTAGTTATCACTGGATCAATTACACGCCCGAACGATTAGTTGAACGTTGGGTTGCATCTCAAGCCATGGCGTATGGCACAGCGCAACATGACTACGCTCAAAGAGAAATCGAAGCAGGTCGGCTTTCGAATCTAGTAGGAACCATCGGTTTGTACATTAACGATGCTATCAAGTATCGAATGGCTACCGAACAGATTCTCTACTACTCCGAGAATTGTTTTGGGACAGCGGATGCTATCTGTTTCCGATACAACACTCTTCGAATTCACGATTTGAAAACCGGTGTATATCCTGGATCACCCCATCAGCTTGAAGTTTATGCTGCACTCTTTTGTCTGGAATACGACAAAAATCCACTTGATATCAAATACGATTTGCGCATATATCAAGATAATGAGGTCATCATGTTTGATGTTGATCCGGAAGACATTCTGTTTATCATGCGACGGATTCGTGATTTTGATAAGATTCTGACCCATCAACGATTGGAGGAGGAAACGTGATTCGTACACAAGAAGAACATCTCGCGCATTACGGCATCCTTCGAAAGTCGGGTCGATATCCTTGGGGTTCCGGTGGTACGCAAGATCAGCGTAATCGAGATTTTCTCTCGTATGTGGATGGTCTTCGAAAAGAAGGTCTGTCCGAAGCCGAGATCGCTCGAGGTGTTGGAATCACGACAACCGAACTCCGTGCTGCTAAGTCCATTGCTGGTCAACAGCAGAAGCAGAGTACGATTCGCCAGATCGAAGGGTATAAAGAGCGAGGTTGGTCGAATACAGCAATCGCAGCTCGTATGGGTATCAACGAATCCTCGGTCCGACATTATCTTGCTCCTGGTGAAAAGGACAAAGCCAACGCTCTTCATGTTACGGCCAGTATGCTTAAAGATGAAGTCGACAAGAAGAGTATGGTCGACATCGGCAAAGGTGTCGAAGCACAGCTTGCTGTTACAACAACTCGCCTTCAAACTGCTGTTGCCATGTTGAAAGAGGAAGGCTACAACGTTTTCAACATCAAGATTCAGCAGCTCGGCACAGGGCAGTTCACGACCATGAAAGTGTTGGCGAAACCTGAACATGATCTCAAGTATGTACAGAGAAATCGCCATCTGATTCAGCAGATCCAGGCATATTCGGAAGATCATGGTCGTAGCTATCTGAAGATCCAGCCTCCGATTTCAGTTAACTCAAAGCGAATCGCGATTAACTACAAAGAAGATGGCGGCGATAAGCTTGATGGTGTGATTTATGTTCGTCCTGGTGTGAAGGATCTTTCTATCGGAAGTAGAAACTATGCCCAGGTTCGTGTCATGGTTGATGGGACACACTACCTGAAAGGTATGGCTGTTTACAAGGATGATCTTCCTGAAGGCGTAGATCTTGTCTTCAATACGAATAAGTCCAACACCGGTAGAAAGAAAGACGCTATGAAAGAAATAGCGGATGATCCAGAGAGTCCGTTTGGATCTATCATTCACCAGGTACATGGCGAGAATGGCAAAGTTACATCAGCAATGAACATCGTCGGTACCAAACTCGGAGCTGGCGAAGAAGGTGCTTGGGATAGTTGGTCGAAGAATCTGTCTACTCAGGTGTTGTCTAAGCAAGATGTTACTCTTGCTCAGCAGCAGCTGGATTTGACGATGGAACGTCGTCTTACAGATTTCAACGAACTCAATGGTCTGACCAACCCAACTGTTCGTAAAGATCTGCTCTTGAAGTTTGCTGACGAAACCGACGCAGCTTCTGTACACTTGAAGGCAGCTGCTCTACCAAGGACAGCAAACCGAGTTCTACTTCCTGTTCCATCAATGAAGGATAATGAAATCTATGCACCTAGCTTTAGGAATGGCGAACGAGTTGTTCTAATTCGTCATCCTCATGGTGGTACTTTCGAAATTCCAGAATTGACGGTGAACAATAAGAATCCCGAAGCTCGAAGATTGATGCCGCCAAGTCCAGACATGGATGCGGTTGGTGTTAATCATCGAGTGGCAGAGCATTTGTCTGGCGCTGACTTCGACGGCGATACTGTTCTTGTTATCTCGAACAAAAACAAGTCTGTAAAAACAACCCCTGCCCTCGAAGAACTCAAGGGGTTTGATCCGATGGTCTATAAAATTCCTGAGGGATCGAACATTCCACGAGTTACTAATGGCCAGAAGCAGCAAGAGATGGGTAAGGTTTCCAATCTTATCACAGACATGTCGCTTCATGGAGCTAACACAAATGAACTTGCTCGTGCTGTTAAGCATTCCATGGTTGTTATTGATGCAGAGAAACATCAGCTAGATTATCGGCAGTCTGAAAAAGATAATGGTATTCTTGCTCTAAAGCAGAAGTATCAAACAATACCTGGGCGAAAAGGAACTGGCGCAGCTACTCTGATCAGTAGAGCGAAGTCTCCCATCTATGTTCCTGAAAGAAAGCAGAATCCTAAGATCGATCCAGTTACTGGTCGCAAGATGTATGAACTAACTGGACGTATGGTTCCTAATAAGAAGACCGGTGAGCTCGAGCTCAAGAAGATCCGATCTCAGAAGCTGGCCGAGACTGAGGATCCATTTAGCCTTTCTTCTGGTACAAAGATGGAAATTACGTATGCTACCCACTCAGCTAAGCTAAAGGCCTTGGCTAATACCGCACGAAAAGAAGCGGTCAATACCAAGTCTATTCCTTACTCCCCGTCTGCAAAGAAGACGTATGCAGCTGAAGTAGCATCTCTCAATGCAAAACTAAACATAGCCGAAAAGAATGCGCCCCTCGAAAGACAAGCCCAGCTCCTAGCAAACCACCAGGTCTCCATGAAACGACAGGCCAATCCTGGCATGGAGCCTGAAGATGTGAAGAAGATTGGAACTATAGCACTGAATGAAGCCCGCCTCAGAACAGGTGCCTATAAGAATCGGGTCACCATCACAGAGGCAGAGTGGAATGCTATTCAGGCTGGTGCTATCAGTACCCATAAGCTAACAAGAATACTTAACAACGCCAACACAGAGAACGTTAAGAAGTTAGCTGTGCCTAAGTTCCATCCCAAGATGACAAGCAGTAAGATACGTCAGGCTCAGGCTATGTTGGATCTTGGGTATACTCAGCAGGAAGTAGCAGATCATTTGGGTGTTGGACTGACTACACTCAAAGAAGGTATCAATGGCTGACGAATACATGTTGACAACAGTTGACAATCCATTCGATCCTTTCACTAGGTTCGATGAGTGGTTGGCTTACGATACAAGGAAAGGTTATAACACAGCCGGTATGCTGGATCGAATAGCTAATGTGTCAAGTGATTTGTCAGAACCTGACCAGGCATTGGCTATTCAGGATGCAATCGATGAGATTGTAAAAGAAAATGTTCTTGGTAAGTGGATCAAAGTTTCCAAGAATGATACGAGAGATTCGATTGTAAAGTAGGGGGGGAGGGTCGCAAAAAAACCCCCCTCTCTTCAT
>Ga0207659_10000134_pt1 | contig 43408 bp, 35 predicted proteins | sample KBSM43metaG_FD_184330 | JGI IMG/M metagenome (GOLD analysis project Ga0207659, IMG submission 184330) | Miscanthus rhizosphere microbial communities from Kellogg Biological Station, Michigan, USA - KBS M4-3 metaG (SPAdes) (version 2) | ecosystem: Host-associated > Plants > Roots > Rhizosphere >...
GCCACGCTGCGCGCCGATGGCCGCTTGACTGGACCACGCCCCGATACCGTCGAACGCTTACTCACGCTGCTCGTCGAGCAACGCGACTCCCGCGTCGGAGTACGGTAAATCCTCGCTACGCCGCGGAGGCTCGTACATTCGGCACGTGTCTTCGAATGCCCGCCAGCGCCACGAGGACGAACAGCATCAGCACCGACCAGAGTCCGAAATATGCCGGCGGACCGCCACGATCGATCGCTGCCGACGCCGCGTACGCAGCCACGACGTTTCCAATACGACCAACGGCGACGGCAAGCCCAACGCCCGTGCTGCGGATGGGAGTCGGATAGACGTGGGCGGCCAATGCGTACATCGTCGTCTGCACGCCGTTGAGCAAGCCGCCTGTTAGCAGCAGCATGGCCATCAACCCGGCGGTGTTCGCGGGATCGAGAGGCCACCCGGCGAGAATCACGCCGCATACCACGGCGCACACCGACATCGTCAGCATCGTCAGCCGCGAGCCGAGACGCTGCAGCACGACTGCGCCCAGCAGCGCGCCGGCAATCCCACCGTAGTTCGACATCGCCAGCGCGCGGCTCGCCGCCGGCTGGCTGAAACCGATCGACTCACTCGTCAGTAGGGCTGGAAGCAACAGGATGACGACGTAATTGACCATGAGGCCGAAGAAGAATGCGGCCGACAAGGCGATGGTGTCGCGTGCGTAACCGCCGCGAAACAGGCTTGCAATCCTGTCGCTGGACATCGGGGCGACAACGATCTCGGAGGGCGTCGAAAACGTGGCGTCAGGAGCGACGTCGTGACCGCTCCGACGAAGAAGGCGAATCAACTCGGACCAGCGTTCGCGATGACGCGCCAGGAATTTCGGTGATTCGGGAATGACCTGCCACAACACCGCGCTGATCACGAGTGCCAACGCACCGCCAACCAGAAACAGCGCGCGCCATCCATTACGCGGGATGACAAAGGCCGCGAGCTCACCGGCCACCGCCCCGCCAAGCGGGATGCAGACAATGGTGGCGGTCACGGCAAAGGGACGCCGGCGTGTCGGCACGTACTCGGAGGCGAGCGTCGCTGCGTTCGGCATCGCGCCACCGAGGCCGATGCCGGCGAGAAGCCGCAGGATGCTGAGCGTGGTAACCGAGTTGACGAGCGCCATCAGACAGGTCAACGCTCCAAACAGCGCGACGCAGCCGATGAGCGTCGGCCGGCGGCCGAAGCGGTCGCCGGCGAGACCACCGAGCAGGCCGCCAATCATCATCCCGAAAGGGCCGATCGCAAGGGCTGTTGTGAAGGCGCTCCGCTGGATACCCCATTCACGAATGAGGGCGGGAACCGCATTCGGCAGAAGCTGGTTGTCGAGCCCGTCGACGATGATGGTCATCGCGGTGCCGAAGATTAGGAGCTTCTGGTAAGTACTCCAGGCGCCTTCGTCGATCAGACGTCCGGGGTCGAGTGCCTGGGTCATTGGGGCGTGTGGCGGCATATATGGCTCGTAATATAGTCGCTGCCGTGCCTGTTTCCTTTCCGCGATTTGGTGACGTGGCTCACCTGGGCCACATCGAACTGCTGACACCTCGCCCGGAAGCGAGCCTCGACTTCTTTACCTCAGTCATCGGTCTACACGAGACCGCACGCCGCGGAAATTCAGTCTACCTGCGCGCCTGGGGTGACTACGAACGCCACACGCTCAAGCTGACCGGTCACTCCACGTCCGGCGTCGGCCACCTCGGTCTCCGTGTCCGTGACGACGAGATCCTTCAGCGGCTGATCGCGCACCTCGCCGAGCGCAACGTCACGGGCGAGTGGGTGGACGATGTGAGCCACGGCCACGCGTATCGCGTGGCGACACCGGACGGCCATGCCATCGAACTGTACTGGGAGACGGAGCGATTCAAGGCGACGCCGGAGGTTGCGACCGCCTTCAAGAATCAGCCGCAACGATATGTCCCTCGTGGCATTGCGCCGCGACGCCTCGATCACGTCAATCTGCTGGCGCGGGACGTCAGGCCCACGCGTGCATTTTTCCAGGAGGGTCTCGGCCTCAGGCTGACCGAGCAGATCATCCTCAACGATGGTACCGAAGCCGGCGCGTGGCTCTCGGCCACCAACAAGTCGTACGACGTGGCCATCACGCGCGACAAAACCGGAGCGTCAGGGCGACTGCACCACTTCACGTTCATGATGGACAGCCGCGAGGATGTGCTGCGCGCGGCCGACGTTCTCCGCGATGCGGATGTGCCGATCGAGACCGGGCCGCACAAGCACAACATCGGTCAGACGTTTTTTCTGTACTGCTTCGAACCGGGTGGCAACCGGTTCGAAATCGGTGCGGGCGGCTATCTGATCTTCGACCCCGACTGGACGCCAATCGTCTGGACGGAGGCGGAACGTGCCCAAGGGCAGGCGTGGGGCCTGCAGACGGTCAGCTCATTCCATACGCGCGGGACTCCCCCGGTTGAGGGATTCGACTAGAGGTTAGAAGCTGAATGTTCCTCCCAGTTTGATCGTTCGCGCTGCAAGAATCTCCGTCGGCTGCCGCCACGACGTGCCGTACCGCGTGTTGATCGACAAGATCGGGCTGGCGTTCAACGCGTTGTAGGCGTCGAAGTTTCCCTGCAGACGGTAGCGGCCGATCCGAACGCTCTTGGACAACCGCAGATCGACCTGCCGAATGCGGTTCTCAAACATCGTATTCGGCTCGATCAACTCGACAGTTGTCGTGGCCGTGCATGTCGCGGCCGCACCGCACGCGCCGAAGTTGCGTCCGAGCGTCGGCCGCGCTTCTGCGTTGCTCACCACGTAGCTCGCTGTGATCGGAATGCCCGGGAGATCCTGGTAGGTCGCACTCGCCTGGATGTCCCACTTCAGCGGATACGCCCCCGAAATCTTCATCTGCGTCTGCCCGGCCAACGGTAACGTCACCTTGCAGAAGCGCTTTTGTGGAGAGTCCATCAGCACGTCGCAATTGTTCGTCGTGGTGTGGCCAGTACCGACCCCACCAGACAGCAGCCCTCCTCGACCGAATCGGAAGTTCGCGGTCAGATCGACGCCGTCGTAAATCTCGCTCTGCTTTCCATAGTTCGACGCGAGCGTCACGAGGTTGTCGTTGATGCCGAACTTCGCGGGGTTGATGTCGTACAGGTCGCAGATTTGGCCGCCACCGCCACTCGGCAGGTCCGCATTAGTGGGCGCAGCAAAGCAGTACGGAGAGAAGTCGGCAGGGACGACCGCGAGGTTGTCGGTGACCGTGAAGTTCCCATACCACGTCCTGAAGTACGCAGCGTTCACGGACAGACCGGGACGCAGCTCGTGCTGCAGCGACACGGAGCTCTGCCAGTTGTAGCTGCGGTTGCCGAACCCGTTGAATGCGTCGGCGCCGAGCCGGGTCTCGTTGGTGGACAGGCCGAACTTGGTGTTTGACAGCGGACCGCATTCGCCGTTGGCGGCCGGCATCACCAGGTCGCAATCGGGAATGAAGTTGCCGTTGGCGTCTGCCCACGTGCGGTTCGCGTTGTTCACCTGCTGGTTGGCCGGATGCCAGAGCTGCGCGAGGTTCGCACCGATCAACGTCACGTAGCGGCCAATCGTTCCCTTGACGGCCGTTTTGCCATTGCCGAAAAGATCGTAGGCCACGCCGAGTCGTGGGCTCAGATCCTTGAAGTTCGGCAGATTCTTGGCCTCAGGATAGAACCGGGCCGGAACGAACAGGCCCGCCGCCGCCGACTGCGCGGGGTCCCACGCGTTCAGATAATCGAACCGAACACCGAGGTTCATGGTCGCCTTCTTCACAGTCCACTGGTCCTGCGAGTACAGGCCCATGTTCACCAGGCGGTTGTTGTTCACCGCTGGCGACGCGAAGATCGTCACCTGAGTCGGCGCGCCGTTTCGAACCGTGTACGCGCGATCGCCGATCATGAATGAGTCGTGCCCGCGTTTGCCAATCTGGATGAACGTACCGATCTTGAATGCGTGCGAGCCCGTTACATAGGAGGTAGCGAAGCGGCCGTTCGTCTGGTCGTGGGTGATGGTCCCGTATCCGCCATCTGTGTTCGTCGCCGTCGCCCGCGAGTTGAACCGATAGCCGGTTGACAGCTCGGTGACGCCGATATCTTTCGCCGACAACGTGACGTCGTCAGGCGGGTTGTAGCCGTAGGTCGCGCGGTAGTTGGCGACTGCCGATTCGAAGAGCAGCCTACTCGTCGCGGTGTACGTCCACGAACCGTCGACGAAATTCTCGCGGTAACTGTGATATCCGAGCCCCTCGGGCGCCGCATTCGCCTGGATCTGCGGACAGTTGCAGTTGCGCTGCAGATCGTCGCCCACCGAAATCTTCTGCTTGTCGGTCGCCTGAAGCGTGAGACGAATTGAATTGCTGCGGCGCGGGTTGCGCCGATAGAACGGCCGGTCGAAGTCGGGTGTGTAGACAGCTGTTCCCTGCGTCTTATTGAAATAGTTGCCAGGAGTGGGGCTCGGCGCCTGACTGTCCCACGTGCGCTGCGACGCGTAGAACCAGAGGCGGTCACGAATGATCCGTCCGCCAAACGCCGGGTTGACGTCGTAGATCTTCCGGATCTTCAGTGGAGGGATCAGACCGCGCGACAGTAATTGTGGATTCGTATTGGTGCCTTGAAATGCGTCGTTGGCGTACGCGACGTTGAAATATCCGGTGAACGTGTTGCCACCCTCCTTCGGCACCACGTTCATCACGATCCCGCCGGTCTCGCTTTCCGCAGAAATGCCTCCCGTCTGAAACGTGATCTCCTGCGCCGTTGCCGCGTTGATCGAGTAGGTGCGGCTGCCGCCGCCCTGGTTCATCATGCTCGCCGGCCGAAGTCCATTCACCATATAGAGCATGTCGGTGCCTTTGCCGCCGTGGATACCGATCGACGTGTTTGCCTCACCGCGATTGCCGCCCACGTCCTGACTCGTCGCGGCCATCGTCGCTCCGACAATCAGCGGCGCGTAACTGCGAATCGTCTTCGTGACCGGCAGTTGATCGAGCTCCTTGTCGGAGAAGACGTTCCGCGACAAGACGTTCTGCGTGTCGACGAGCGGGGCCGCGCCAGAAACCGTTATGGTCTCCTGAACAGTGCCGACACCGAGCTCCGCATTCACCTGCGCAGTGAATCCAGTGGTGAGCTCCACGCCCTCGCGCTTGACGGTCGTGAATCCCGACAACGAGAAGGTCACACTGTAAGTGCCAGGGACCAGGCTGATGATTCGATAGACGCCGTTCTCGTCGGTTGTGACGCTGCGCGCTCGCTCGATGAGGGCCGGGCTCGCGGCCTCCACGGTGACGCCAGGCAGGATGCCGCCTGACGCATCGCGCACGACGCCGGAAATGCTGCCGCTGAGCGCGGTCTGACCGGGGGCGGTCGTGGGCAGGGTGATTACAGACAGAAAGACGAGAACGCCCGGGATTCGGAGTGGCTTCATGATGTGCTCCACATTCGCACACGAGTGTTGCCACCTGTGTGCAGGTCCCCGTGTGAGGTGCGTTCGGCTGCGGGAATCCTATTACAAGATTTGCGAAATCTTGCGACGAGAGTGAACCGTGAGGAGGACAGCGTGCCGCCGCTGAGTGGCGGCGCAACTGCTAATTCACTAGATGAACGGGAGCTCCGGCCCTGAACGCCAGGACGTTGCCGATCGCCATTGCGAGCCCCGCCTCGGTGGCTTCGCGCGTAATTCCCGCAGCATGAGGCGAAAGGACGACGTTTGGCAGCAGACGCAGCGGCGAATGCGCAGGCAACGGCTCAATCTCGAACACATCGAGCCCAGCGCCGGCGATGCGCTGGCTTCCAAGCGCCTCGACAAGATCCTTCTCCACCACGATGCGGCCGCGGGCGGTGTTGATGAAGATGGCTGCTGGTTTCATCATCGCGAAGTGTTCGGCCTGGATCATTCCGATTGTCTCCGCCGACTGCCGCACGTGCACGCTGATAACGTCCGCCCGACGACAGAGGTCCTCGAGGGTCACCCACGTGTAATCGCCGCGCTGATGGAACGACCAGGCGATGACGTTCATGCCGATTCCAGCACCTAGCCGCGCGACTTCCCGGCCGATGGCGCCGGTGCCGATCACGCCCAGCGTTTTTCCGTGAAGCTGCTGGACCATCGCTCGCGGCCATTCACCCGCCCTGACGGCCCGATCGATGTTCACGGTCTGTCTGGCAACGGCGAACATGAGCGAGACCGCGTGTTCGGCCACGGAAACCGCGGAAACCGCAGGCGTGTTGGTGACCACGATCCCGCGCGCCCTGGCCGCGGGGAGATCGACATGGTCGGTCCCCGTGCCCCAAATCGAGATCAGCCGCAACCGCGGACAGTCGTCGAGCACGTCGGCGGTAAACCGCGTTGACGCGCGGATGTTGATGACGGCCTCGGCATCGCCAATCCGCGCGATCAGCTCACGGGAATTCGCCGGCCGTGTCGGGTAGATTCGATGTTCGCAGTCGCGCAATTGCGTGACTGCGTCGCTCGGCGCCAGTACCGGCGGCGCGTCATCGGGAATGACGATGAGTGACATGTCGATTGTTCGAGCACGCAGTATATCCAGACCGCTCTGTGCGTCATTGCACTCCGGGCCGGTTCGCCAATTTGGGCAATGCAGAACTTCGTTATCCGAGTGCGAAATCTGTCGCGGTACCGTTCGCTACCGTGTGTCGAGTTCAAGATTCCAGCGAACTTTACGGGTCGACGCCGCCGGATCGCAGTTTGCGCCAGCCCGACGCCGTGCATACGCCTCTCACACCGGTTAGACGGAACGCCGGAATCGTGCTGTTATTGGTGACCGTTTCCGCGTGTGCCCGTGGAATTCACCCGGCTTCGCCGCCCCAGACACCGCCGCCGCAAGTGCCGCCACCGCAAACAGCACCGCCTGAGGCACCGCAGGGACCGACAGCGCAAGCCCCGGCACGACCGGCTGGCCCATTAGTGTTTACGGCGACCGCGTATTGCACCGGCAGCGTTACGGCCTCTGGCATCCCTGTCTCGAAAGGTATGGTCGCGGCGGATCCGGCAGTGTTGCCGCTCGGAACGCGCATTCGGATTACAAGAGCCGCGCCTTACAACGGAACGTACTGGGTCCTCGATACCGGGGGCGCAATACGTAAACGCCGTTTGGACCTCTACATTCCAGACTGCGCCGCGGCGCGGCAATTCGGCCGCCGATCGGTTCACGTGACCGTGATTTCGTCCCGGCGTTAAGAAGCCGCCAACCAGATCGTCATTGCACGTCGCGAGGGTGTCGAACGCGACATTCAGAGCGATAATCGCTCCGCATTGAACCCTACCTGATCGAGCGGAGGTTCACGTATGAAGCGGCGCGCATTGTTGGCGGCAGTCTTTCTGATGTCCATGGGCGGGGCAAGCGAGGCCGCGTCCACCTGGTACGTCCAGGCCGATGCAACGGCCGGCGGCAACGGCAGCCGGAGTCGCCCGTTCGCCACGCTCGAGCAGGTCGAGGCCGCGTCACACCCCGGCGACACCGTCCGCGTGCTGCCGTCGATGCGGCCGCTCGACGGCGGGATTCAATTGAAAGACGGCCAGCGCCTGATGGGGCTTGGTGACCCGGTCACAAAAGGAGCCGCGAGCGGCGCGCGACCGACGATCACGAACACGAAGGCCATGCGTTATCAGGGCGACGCCATCCGGCTCGCCAACAACAACGTCGTCGAGAACATTCATATCGATGGCGCGGCGCGTGCCGGCATCTTCGGCGTCAACGCTGTGCGTCCGGAGATTCGCGGCACCCTGATCACGAACAACATGATCCAGGGGAACGACCTCCGACGCCTGGAGCGGCTGTGGCCGGAGGGATTCGTCCTTTACCAATCGCAAGGGAATCACTTTGGAGGCATCACGCTGCTGGCGTGCGGCCCCGGCGGGTCGAGCTATTGCGCGATGCATGCGCCCGAACGCACGGCTGCCGCGAACTTCGGCGAGGCTGTCATCGCGGGAAACGTGATTCGCGACAGCAATCTCGAAGGCATCATGCTGCTGACCGATACCGGCGCGGTCGCCAGTTTTGCCATCACCGACACCGTCGTTCGTGATCTGTCACTGACTCTGCCTCGTCCCGAATCGCTCACTCCGCCGGTGGGCATCGTCCGGTCGCGTGCGTTCACGCTGATCGCGCTCAACCACTCGCAGGTGCGTCTCACGATGTCGCGATTTCATGCCGAGAATCTGTCACCCGCGGGCAATTACGCGACCGACGGCCTGGTGTTCCTGACCGGCGGCGACAGCCCGGTCATCAATGGCCGCGTCTCGGACACGGCCGTGTTGAATCCGCGGATGGTCGGCGAGGTGAACAACGGCGATTCGATCGAGATTCAGCATCGCGGCACGACCAACGGTGTGCTGAATCTCGACATGACGCGGCTGGACCTTCGCGATCCTGCGAGTGCGAACATCAAGATTCTGGAAGCGGCGAATCCGACCAATGGCGTCTATAACCTCACGCTCTCCGATTCCGTGCTCACCAACACCAATCCGGCCGGCGGCCTCGACGGGCAGATCCGGCTGAGCGGCGCGAGCAACGGAACGAAGGCATTTGCCTTGACCGTGAGAAATACGAAGTTCTCGGGGTTCGGCGGCGCGATCGGGATCCTGAATGCGAACAATCTCGAAACGCTCAAGGTGCTCGTGGAGAACTCGTCGCTCTCGGATTTCACGGCGCCGGCTGGCGCGACACCGATTGCGGCGGTCACGGTGACGCATCCCGCTGACAAGATGCTGGGAACGGCGGTGATCGATCTCGGCGGAGGACCGCTCGGCAGTCACGGCCGCAATCGGTTCGTGAAAAATGCCGGACCCGATGTGTCGGTGTCGAATGCCAACACCCGAACCGCGCCAATCCGAGTCGATGCCGCGGGAGACTATTGGGGTGGCGGAGCTCCCGTCATGGCCGCCGCCGCGCAAGGTGCGACGAAAGCGCCCGAACGCGGCGCAAGTGACGTAGCGATCAACGGTAATGTCACGTTCAATCCGCCGACGCATCTCACATCCGATCCTGCACGCTGACGGGAGCTACTCGCATGAGACGAGTTCACATTTTGGTCGTTGCGGTGTTGGGCGCCGTCGCCGTGCCAAGCGCGGCGGTCGCGCAGAGCCATCCCGAGTTCATTGCCTTAGGCCGCGGCAGCGCAGCCCTTTACAAACCGGACGCGGGGCCTGCGCCGCACGTCGGCTTCGTGATCGGGCACCGCACGGCCAACTACCTGAACCACATCGCCTGTCGCGAACTATCGAGTCGCGGCTTCCTCGCGCTGTGCTTCAACACGAGATTTCAGAACAACGAAACCCAGGTCCGGTGGGAAGAAACGCCGCTCGACGTGAAAGCTGCGGTCGAATTCGTGCGTCGCCAGCCTGCGATTACGAAGGTCATTTTGTTTGGTCACAGCGGTGGCGGACCGCTCATGAGTCTGTATCAGGCCATCGCGGAAAACGGTCCGGCGTACTGTCAAAAGCCGGAGCGGCTGGTGAAATGCGGCGACGACGTGCGCGGTCTGCCGCGAGCGGATGCGATCGTGTTCGCCGACGCTCACGCCGGAAACCCCGTGCAGACGCTGCGAAGCCTGAATCCGGCGGTGAGGATCGAGGGGACGAAGCGCACCGTCGACCCAGCCCTCGACCCCTTCGACGAAAAGAACGGATTCAACCCGAAGGGGTCATCCCATTACTCGAAGGCGTTTCAAGATCGCTATTTCGCCGCTCAGGCAGCGCGCATGAACGAATTGATCGACCGGGCGCTCGCCATCCAGGAGCGCATGAGAACAGGCGACTATCCATACTCGGATGATGAGATTCTGCTCATCCCCTCCGGCGGCAATCCGGGTGCCGGAGCAGGAGGTGACGCGAAACTGGCGACGCTGGATCCATCGATCGCCGATCTTCAGAGCACCGCGCGTCCGGAGAAGCTGCTGAGAAACGACGGCACCATCGTCACGCAAATCGTCAGAAGCGTTGCGGTCGCCGAACCGGGAATGGCCAGAACCAATCGCGACTTCGACACCGGTACGAAGATCTTCACCCTGAAATCTTTCCTGAGCGCCAATGCCACACGAGCGACCAACGCGAACGGAGGCATCGAGTATTGTTCCAGCAACAACTCGACAACCTGCGCGGTGCAGTCGATCTCGGTGCCAATGATGATTGCCGCGATGGGCGCGTACCAATTCATCCGCGATGACGAGATCATCTTTGATAAAGCCGCGAGCAAGGATAAGGACTACTTCGTGCTCGAAGGAGCCGTACACGGCTTTGCCCCGTGCACGGCATGCGAAACGACGCCCGGTCAGTATTCGAACAGCGTGAAGAATCTGTTCGACTACATTCGCGACTGGACGAACAAGCGGTTTTAGAAGGGTTTTACTTGGCGCGTCCGGTAAATCCGCGAGCGATCATCTCAATCTTGTAGAGCGAGCCAGCGCCGCCAACGTAGAGAGTCCTTTTTCCAGGCCCGCTGAACGCAAGGTTTTGGCAGTCGGCGGGCGGGCACTTGATTGGAATCGTGCCCAGGTGCTTTCCCTCTTCACTCAACACCTCGACGCCACCGCCGGTCGCGACGTACAGCCGACCGTCGCTATCGATCGTCATGCCGTCGGCAAAGGTCTTGATGCCGCCGAGCCCGTTGTCGCGCGTGCTGCGCCCGGTCAGCGAGGCGAAAGCGCGCCGGTTGCGCACAAGGCCGTCAGGCTGAATATCCCACGCGATAATCTCGGCGCCGTTCGAATCGTCGACGTACAGCGTCTTCTGATCGCGGCTCAACTGGATGCCGTTCGGGCGAATCAACTTGTCTTCGATTCGGATCGCGCGGCCGCCCGGTGGAATGTAGTAAACGGCCGGTGGCAACTGTGGTTCGAGCGGCCGTCCCAGCTGCTTCACCAGCGCCTCGGCCTGCTGCACGGTGAGCCCGGGCTCGGTGAAGTACACTCCGCCGTTGCTGGCAACGATCACATCGTTCGGCCGGCTGAACGGCTTCCCCTCGTAGCTATCGGCCAGCATCGCGCGGCTGTTCGGCGGATAGATCACGCCGATCCTCGTCGAGCCGTACCCTGCTTGCGCGGAAATGAGACGTCCTCGTGCGTCTTCCGTTACGCCGTGCGATTCGTTCGAGTCTGCGACGAGTACCGATACCTCATTCGTCCGGGTGTTCAGCCGGTGCAATCGGCGTGCGCCGGGCTCGGAAAACACAAGTGTTCCGTCGCTGAGCCCGATCGGATCGTCGAGGCCGTCGTACCCCGTCACGATGCGTTCGATCGGCGTGCCGCCCTTGACGACGCCAGGGATGTCGACCGCGGTACCGGCGACAACCGGTGCCTTCAGCGCCTGGGCGAGCGCGCCGATTTGTCCCGCCAGCAACATCGCGACACACACACCCAGGGCCGTTGATTTCATGGGCACACTCTAGCGCAGGTTGCGTCAACCGTTGTTGGCGAGCAATCAACCGTGATAGTAACGTTGCGCCCTCTATGTCCTGTCAATATCTGAATTTCGTACGCGGCCAATGGGTGCCAGGCAGCACACGGCGCACCTTTCCCAATATCAATCCCGCAAACACGGACGACATCGTCGGCGAGTTCCAGGCGTCTGGACCTGACGATGTTGCAGCGGCGTTCGCTGCTGCGGAAAGCGCACAGCCGGCCTGGGCAGCACTACCGCCACCACGCCGCGGCGAGTACTTGTTCAAGGCGGCGGAGATTCTCGAGAGCCAGCTGGCCTCGGCGGCTAAAGACATGACGCGCGAGGAAGGTAAGACGCTGCCGGAAGCCACGGGCGAAGTGAAGCGCGCCATCAACATCCTGCGCTACTTCGGCGGAGAAGGATCGCGGCTATTCAGCTATCAGATTCCATCCGAACGCGAGAATGTCTTCTGCTTCACGCTGCGCAAACCGCTCGGCGTCGTAGCGCTCATCACGCCGTGGAACTTTCCGAGCGCGATACCCGCGTGGAAGATGGCGCCGGCACTCGTCGCCGGCAATACCGTGGTGATCAAACCCGCGTCGTTGGCGCCGTTGAGCGCGCTTCGGCTGGTGGAAGCGCTGGAGAAGGCCGGACTTCCGGCGGGGGTCGTCAACTTTGTCACCGGCAGCGGCGGTGCCATCGGCGATGCGATGCTTGAACATCGATCGTTGAAAGCTGTCTCGTTCACCGGATCGTGCGACGTCGGCAACAGGTTGTACGACAAGGCCACACGACGCAGGCTGCGTGTTCAGCTCGAGATGGGTGGCAAGAATCCGACCGTCGTGCTCGCGGACGCCAATCTCGACGTCGCGGCGGCGACACTCATCAACGCGGCATTCTTCTCGACCGGACAGAAATGCACGGCCTGCAGCCGCGCCGTCGTCGAACGATCGGTCTACGAGCCGCTCGTCGAAACACTTGTCGCGAAGACACGCGCGTTGAAAGTCGGCAATGGACTCGAGACTGGCGTGGACATCGGCCCCGCCGTTGACGAATCGCAACTCAACGTCGATCTCGAGTACATCGGTATCGGCCAACGAGAGGGCGCGAAGCTGCTTTGCGGCGGCAAGCGGCTGACCGGCGGCACCTACGACAAGGGCTTTTTCATCGAACCAACCATCTTCGGCGACGTCACGGCCGACATGCGCATCGCACAGGAGGAGGTCTTCGGTCCCGTGCTGGCGCTGATGGTTGCCGACGACTTCGACGATGCGATGCGTCTCGCTAACAGCGTGAGGTTCGGACTCTCGGCGGCGATCATCTCCAACGACATCTCGCGCGTGCATCAGTTCATCAATCGCATCGAGGCCGGACTCATCACGGTCAATCTGCCAACCGCGGGCGTCGAGTACCAGCTGCCGTTCGGTGGGACCAAGGAGTCGAGCTTCGGTATGCGCGAACAGGGCCCGCTCGCCCTCGATTTCTATACCGAGAGTCGGACGGTCTACTTGAAGCACACGGTTTGAATTCATAGTTCAACATGCAAAGTGCCAACACTACCCGTCCGGGCGGACGCATCCTGGTCGATGCCCTTCGCGTCCACGGCGTGGATCGCCTGTTCTGTGTCCCTGGTGAGAGCTACCTCGACGTGCTCGACGCGTTGTACGACACGCCGTCGATTGGGACGGTCGTGGCCAAGCATGAGGGAGCCGCAGCGAACATGGCGGAAGCCGATGGCAAGCTGACCGGGCGTCCGGGGATCTGCTTCGTGACGCGTGGACCGGGTGCGACGCACGCCAGCATTGGCGTGCATACGGCGTATCACGACTCGACGCCAATGATCCTATTCATCGGCCAGGTGCAGCGCGACGTGCGCGGTCGCGAAGCGTTTCAGGAGGTCGAGTTCCGCGAGATGTTCGGGCCGCTGGCGAAATGGACCGCGGAAATCGAATCGACGGATCGCATCCCCGAATACGTGCTTCGTGCGTTTCAGGTGGCAACCTCCGGCCGCCCCGGTCCCGTGGTGCTGTCGGTGCCGGAAGACGTGCTGAGCGAGCAATCGACCGCGTGCGACACCGAGCCATACCACAGCGTTCAAACGGCGCCGCGAGATGCAGATCTGCGGGCGCTGCGCGACGAACTGCGGAAAGCTTCGAAACCGCTCCTCATCGTCGGCGGGTCTTCCTGGACTGACGCGGGATGTGCCGCCATAACCCGTTTCGCGGAAGCAAACGTACTCCCCGTACTGGCCTCATTCCGGCGGCAGGATCTATTCGACAACAGACATCGGTGTTACGCGGGCCATCTCAGCCTCGGGTTGCCGCCGTTCCTGCAGCAGCGTGTCAAGACAGCGGATCTGATCGTAGCCATCGGCTCGCGTCTGGGCGATGTCACGACCATGACGTATTCGGTGCTGAAGCCGCCGCGTATCGCCGCGCGGCTCGTTCACGTGTATCCAGATCCCAATGAGCTTGGTCGCGTTTATCAGGCCGATCTGCCGATCGTTGCTGCACCATCGGCCGCGGCCGAACGGTTCGCGGAGATTGAGGCGATCGATTCGCCACCGTGGCGCGACTGGACCGACTCCGCCAGGCGCGAGTACGAGAACTTCATTGCTGTGCCGGAGAAAGGTCCGCGTCAGGGCGTCGACATGGCCGTCGTCATCCGGCATCTCGCAACGCAACTCCCGTCGAACGCAGTCATCGCCAACGGCGCGGGCAACTTTACCGTGTGGGTCCACCGGTTTTTCACCTACAAGGCGCCGCACACCGAGCTGGCACCGACCAGCGGCTCAATGGGCTACGGGTTTCCCGCGTCGATCGCCGCAGCACTCCGTTACCCCGATCGCACGACGGTGTGCGTGGCCGGCGATGGCGATTTCCTCATGTATCCGCAGGAGCTGGCGACCGCGGCGCAGTACGGGGCCCGCCTCATCGTGCTCGTCGTGAACAACGGCATGTACGGCACGATTCGCATGCATCAGGAACGGCGGTTTCCGGGGCGGGTCTCGGCGACCGAGCTGGCGGCGCCGGACTTCGTCGCACTCGCGCAATCGTTCGGCGCCTATGCGGAACGCGTCGAAACGACGGACGCGTTCGCGGCCGCCTTCGAGCGCGCGCGAGGTGCGCGGACGTCTGCCGTATTGGAGTTGCGGGTCGACCCGAATCAGATCACGCCGGATCGGCGGATTGGTTAACCACCAACCCCGTTCTCTTATCGCGGCACAGGCTGCGGACTGTAGGAAGCCGCGATGGCGTCGCGCCCTTCGGATACGACGGTGCTCTCGAGCTCGCGACCGCGGGTTTCCGGTAGCATGGCCACGGCAAGAAGCACGAGCACGTACGAACACGCCGAACAGATGCCCATCGCTGGACCGAGGCCGACGTTGGGAGCAATAACGCCGACCAGAGTCGGCACGAACGAGCCAACGGCTCGACCGGTGTTGTAGGAAAAACCCTGCCCGGTTGCGCGTACGCGGGTCGGAAATAACTCCGCGAACGTCGCGCCCATCCCCGCGATGATGCCGGACTGGAAGAAGCCGAGCGGAAATCCGAGCAGCAGCACTGCGGTGTTGCTCAGTGGGAGCAGCGTGTAGCACGCAACGGTGATCGCGGCCGTGCACGCCATGAGCACGAACGTCCGCCGCCGTCCGAGCCAGTCGCTCAGATGCGCGCTGATGACGTAGCCGAAAAAGGAACCACAGATATTGATGCCGAGGTATCCGCCGGTACCGAGCACCGACAGGTTGCGCACCGTCTTCAGATACGTCGCGAGCCACGTCAGCGTCACATAGTTGCCGCCAAGGCCACCGGCCGCCAGCAACGATGCGAGAAACGTCCGTCGCCGAAGCGCGGTTCCGAAGATCTCCACGAACTGCAGCGGCGTCTGTTCGGTCGTCGTCGCCTTCATCGAGGTGTAGACGTCCGGCTCTTCGACGTTGCGCCGAATCCAGAGCACGAGCAGCGCTGGGATCAGGCCGAGCATGAAGAGATATCGCCAGGCGACTTCAGGACGCGCGACGCTGAAGACCACCGTGAACAACAGCACCGCGCCGCCGTAGCCCACCGACCAGCCGCCTTGAACGGTACCGACGGCGCGTCCGCGAATGCGCTTGTCGATCACTTCGCTCATCAGGACGGCGCCGGCTGCCCACTCCCCACCGAAGCCGAGTCCCTGCAGGCTGCGCGTGAGCAGCAGCTGTTCGTACGATTGCGTGAGCCCTGACAGGAACGTGAAGAACGCGAACCAGAGAATCGTCAGGCGGAGGACCGTGACCCGGCCGTACCGGTCCGCAAGAATGCCGGCGATCCAGCCGCCGACCGACGAAAACAGCAATGCGGCGGTTGCCAGCGTGCCGGCCTGTGCCTGCGACATGGCCCACAGGCCGATGAGGGTCGGCATGACGACGGCGTACAGCTGCACGTCCATCGCGTCGAGTGCCCACCCGGTGAAGCAGGCCGCGAACGTCCGCCGTTCGCGGACGTTCATGCTGGTAAACCAGTTTGCCATGGGCGCGTATTGGACCACACGGCTTCGCCTGATTCAATGACAGCAGGTCTCGGGTATTGGGTCTCAGGGGTGGTCCAGGTTTCAGGTCCCGAGGCAGGCCGGACCACCCCTGAGACCCGATACCCGATACCCGATCCGGTTCTTAGAGTGGCCGAACCTCCACCTTACGGAACTTGACCACACCGGCACCATACTGCAGCGCAAACGGGCCACGTGCGTGTTTGGTGTCGTTGGCGTCGGCGGTTTTCATACCGTTGAGCGTCACGGTCAGGTGTCCCCCCTGCGCGCGAATCTCGTACGTGTTCCATTTGCCCCCGGCCTTGATGGGCGACGCCACCTTGGCAACGTTGACGATGGCACCAGTGCCATAAGTCGGATCCGGACGCGTGTCGAAGATGTTCACTTCGTAGCAGGCATCCGCGCCTGGCATTTGCGGGTTCTCGCAGCGGATGAAAATGCCGCTGTTGGCAGGCGTATCGACCCAGAATTCCGCTCGGATCTCGAAATCCGTGTACGGCTGCTTGGTCACCAGGTATCCGCCCATGCCTTTGTCGGCCTGCAGCACGCCGTCAGCGATCGCCCAGTTCGCGTCGCCAACCTTGTTGAATGCGTCGATGTTCTTCCCATCGAACAACGTCGTCCAACCACGCTGCGCCTGCGCGACCAGCGTGAGCGACGACGCGGCGGCGAATACGATGAGCCCGGCCACGACCACGGCAACTCGCTTCATACGTCCTCCTCTCCTTCTCATGTCCGGCGTTGACGAAGGGAATTCTACGTCTCGGAGGTTGCCGCTATCGAGAGACGTTTTCTCCGCGAGGTTGTTTAATAATCACAGGCGGCCATATGAGACCTGACATCAACAAGATCCTGTGCGGCGTGGGCCTGGGGATAATCGCGTTCGTGCACGGCGCGAAGGTGCTCGGCCAGGGCGCCGGAGCAAACGACCCCACATTCCTGAGGAGGAATTTCTCCCCCATCGCGTATCTGAAGGCGTCCAACCCGAAGGCTGATGCCAAGCTCGGATTCGGCAGCGCGCTGACCGGACAGACGCTGGTGATGAGCCGCGACGGCAACACCATGGCCGTTGCAGCGCCCGATGAGAATGGCGGCGCCAAAGGAGTCAACGGCAACCAGAAGGACGAGAGTGCCGGCGGCGCGGGCGCGGTCTACATCTTCACACGCGGTGACGCCGCGAAACCGTGGATGCAGCAGGCGTATTTGAAAGCGTCGAACACCGATCCCTATGACAGTTTCGGCTTCTCGCTCGCGCTGAACGCAAACGGTAACACGCTGGCGGTGACGGCGACGCGCGAAGACAGTAACGCCCGCGGCATCAACGGCAACCAGGACGATAACAGCGCCGAGGATTCCGGCGCGGTCTACGTGTTTACGCGCACGGGCGGACGATGGTCGCAACAGGCGTACGTGAAATCGTCGAATGCCGATGCGGGCGATCAGTTCGGATGGTCAGTAACGCTCAGCGACGATGGCAATGTCATGGTGGTGGGCGCGCCGACGGAACAGAGCAACGCCCGCGGCGTCAACGGCAACCAGGCCGACAATTCCTCCGCGAATGCCGGGGCCGGTTATGTGTTCACGCGCTCGGGCTCGACCTGGTCTCAGCAGGCGTATTTGAAGGGTGCGCAAACGGACGCGGGCGATCTATTCGGCTTCGCCGTGAGCCTGTCGAGTGATGGCGCCATGCTCGCAATCAGCGGTTACGACGAAGACGGAGGCGTGCCAGGCATCAACGGCAACGAGGCCGACAACTCGAAGGGCGGCTCGGGCTGCGCGTACATTTTCGTCCGCGATGGCGCGACGTGGAAGCAGACGACGTACCTGAAGGAATCAAACCTTGATCATCCCCAGGATGCGTTCGGCTCAGCGCTCGCACTGAGCGGCGACGGACGGACACTGGCGGTCGACGCGCCGGACGAGGACGGACTGATTGGCGGCATCAATGGCCAGCAGTATTCGGGCAAGGAGAATCAGGACACGTCGAACGGCGCCATTTACGTGTTCGTCAACACGAACGGTACATGGTCGCAGCAGGCTTACATCAAGTCGTCCAATCCGCACCCGAACGATCTGTTCGGCATTCGTCTCACCATCAGCACCAACGGCAACGTGCTCGCGGCGACGTCCATGCTTCAGGGCGGCGGCGGCAGAGGACTGAATGCGAATCAGCAGGACTTCTCGGCCGAGGAATCCGGGGCGGCGTATGTGTTCACACGAACGGGCACAACGTGGACGCAGCGAGCCTATCTGAAGGCTCCGAATTCCGACGCCTACGATGAATTCGGGTCAGGAGTCGCGTTGAGCGGCGACGGCAACACGCTGGCGATTGCGGCGTGGGGCGAGGACGGCGGATCGGCCGGCATCGGCGGCAACATGAATGACAATTCGGTCCGTGCATCTGGCGCCGTTTATGTCTATTGATAGATGCTCGCCGGATTCAGGTCGGAGGTAGAAATGGCGCCACGAGTTTTGAAATGCCTGGCAGTCGCCCTGTTGATCTGTTCCGCCGCCGCAACCGTTCAAGCGCAGGCGCCGAACGCACCGAACCGCCAAGCCGTGATCGACGAGCTGGTCATCGCCAACCACATCCTGGCGAACGAAGGCGTCCTCGACGGATACGGACACGTGAGCATTCGCAGTCCACAGAATCGGGACCGCTATTTTCTTGCGCGCGCCGGTGCTCCGGCACTCGTCACCGCCGCCGACATCGTCGAATACGACTTCGATAGCAACGTGATCGGCGGATCGACGGCCGCCGGTTACATGGAGCGCTTCATTCATGGCGAGATCTACCGGGCGCGGCCGGATGTCATGGCGGTCGTGCACTGCCACTGTTCCGAAGTGATTCCGTTTGCCGATACCGGCGTACCGCTGCGGCCGATGCATCACATGGGCTATTTCATCGGCGAAGGTGTGCCGCTGTTCGACAATCGCACCGGGTTTGGAATCACGGACATGCTGATCGGCACACCGGCGCTCGGCAAGGCGCTCGCGACCGCGCTCGGGAAGAGTTCGGCGGCGCTGCTCCGCGGCCACGGCGCGGTTGTGACCGCCAGCTCACTCCACCTCGTCGTCGGCAAGGCGTACTACCTGAATCTCAACGCCCGTCTGCAGTATCAGGCGATGCAGCTTGGAGGCGGCAAGGTGACGTATCTCGATCCCGAGGAAGCGCGCAAGGCGGAGCAAAACTACGAGCGCTCCTGGGACGCGTGGAAGGCGGCGCTGCCGGCACGCATGTCTGCCGGGGCACGATGAGATTCGGTGCCGTCCTCGTCGTTCCGTTCCTGATCGTCATCGGTCTCCTGCTCATCGCACTCGTCTTACCGTCGAAGCGGGATACGAGCGTGGCGGCGTGGTGGGCGCGTGTCCGCTATCAGGCGATGTTCGGTGCCCGCGTCGCGCTGGCGCTCGCGTTCCTCACGGCAATCATCTGGTTTCTTGTGTTACCGATGTTTGGATGGTTGCCGGCGGGCGACTGACGACTGTACGCGCCCTCATAGTCGGGTCCTGAGCCGCATGATGATCACGTCGCGGTGGCTGAGGACCACGTCGCCATCCTGATTGAGTAGCTTCATCAATGCGGTGACGACGCCGCGATCGGGCTTCGACGCGGAAGGCCGCTTCTCGAGCCAGGTGACCTCGAGCCACAGTTCGTCGCCCGGCCGTACGGGCTTGTGAAAACGCACCTCGTCCCAGCCACCCGCGGCAATCACCCCGTCCTGAATCGGCACGCGATGCAGCAACAGGGTCCGAATCGCCAGCGTGTGCGATCCCGACGCCGTCAATCCTCCGAACATGGTCTGCTTTGCGGCCGCTTCGTCGATGTGAACCGGGAGCGGATCCCACCGCCGTGCGTAGCTCACGATGTCGTCTGCGTCGACCCGGTAGCTGCCGACGCGAACTGTCGTCCCTAAGTCGATATCGTCGTAAAACACGGTGCCGAATCATATGATCTTCGCGGATGGACGCTTCGCTCCTCGTCATCGGCGGCGGAATTGGAGGATTGGCGACGGCGCTCGCCGCCGCACGCGGCGGACGCCGTGTGCATGTCATCGAGAAATCGCCTGAGTTCACCGAGATCGGCGCCGGCCTTCAACTGGCGCCAAACGCGACCCGCATGCTCGATCGTCTCGGTGTGCTCGAGGACGTTCTCGAGCTCGCGACATTTCCCAAAAGCCTCGTGATGATGGACGCGGTAACCGGTCTGCCGCTTACCCGCCTCGATCTCGGCGATGCATTTACCGCCCACTACGGCTTCCCGTACATCGTCATGCATCGAGGCGATCTGCTGGCCACGGAGCTCAAGGCGTGCAGGTGCGAGCCGTTGATTACGCTCCACAGCGATCGCGAAGCGATGTCAATCGAACAGGATGCCGATGCCGTTCATGTCACCTGTCACGACGGAACGTCGTTCGATTGCCAAGCCGTTGTCGGTGCCGACGGCCTGTGGTCGCGCGTCCGCAAGACCGTGCACGATGATGGCGATCCGATCTGCGCGCAATACGTCGCCTACCGGGGCACGCTTCCCTTGCGCGATGCGCCGCCCGAGACGAATCTCGAGAACATGACGATTTGGGTCGGGCCCGAAATGCATTTCGTCCAGTACGTGATCCACGGCGGCACGCTGTTGAATCAAGTCGCGGTGTTCCGTAGTCATCGCTATCGACCAGGCTGCGACGATCGCGACGACTGGGGCACACCTGACGAACTGGACGCTGCCTTCGCGCCCCTCTGTCCGGCCGTCCGTCATGCGGTCCGTTTCGTCCGTCGCGATCGTCGCTGGCCGATGTTCGATCGCCTGCCCATTTCGTCATGGACCAGCGGACGCATCACGTTGCTTGGCGACGCGGCCCACCCGATGCTGCAGTACATCGCGCAGGGGGCCTGTCAGGCCCTCGAAGACGCTGTCTGCCTCGGCGATGCACTGGCCCGGCACTGCGACTGGCGAGCCGCATTCCTCGCCTACGAGGCCGAGCGTATCCCCCGGACCGCGCGGGTTCAGCAGACCGCCCGCTTCTTCGGCGAATTGAAGCACCTCGACGGCGTCGGACGGGCGGTGCGGAATGCGCTCCTTCAGAACCGCTCACCGGCCGATTTCGACTATTTCGACTTTCTGTACGGCCATTCCGTCCCCGTGAAAAGCGAGTAAAACGGCCCTACTTCCAGTTGTCGATTTCCGCGGGCCTCGTTCGACATATCCATGAAGGGATGGGAAAAGGCCCAAGACCTGAGGAGGCAAACGATGAGATTCCTGTCGATCTACAAGAGTGCTGAAACCGGCGTTCCGCCCACCGCCGAATACATCGCGACCATGACGAGGCTGGTCGAAGAAGGCATGAAGGCCGGCTGGCTGGTCGCAACGGAGGGGTGCTTGCCGAGCGCACTCGGCGCGCGCGTTCGCTCGTCCGGCGGCAAGCTGAGCGTCACTGATGGACCGTTCGTCGAATCAAAAGAGGTCATCGGCGGCTTCGCCATCCTCGAAGCCGGTTCGAAGGACGAAGCCATCCGGCTGGCGAAGGAATTCCTGAAAGTCGCGGGTGATGGCGAGTGTGAGCTGCGGCAGATTTTTACGGCCTCGGACGGAACAGCTGATTGTTCCGACGTCCACACTCAACTGGCCGAGCAGTTTACCGGCCATTAGGCATGTCGACGCTACGAACGTGGACGTGAACCTGTTGACGATCCCGCCGTTCACAACACGGGACACGATCCACGTCGTCGCCGCGATCAGAATTTGTGGGCGCCCTCGGGAACCAGGAACGCGGCTGACGTGCGCTCCGACGGGCGCTCAATCGTGGCGGTGACGACATAATCGGCCCAACCACGCTGCCGGAGTGATTTGGCTTTGTTTGCGAACGTCTGCATCGCGCGTTCGACTCGATGCCAGTCCTTGTAACGAACGGATAGCACCAGGCGGCTGTCCTCCTCTTCGGAAACTTCCCATCCGTCCTGCTGATCGTGGCTGATGGTGAATTTCTTGGTGTGCACTGACTTACGTAGGAGGCGTGTGTACATATAAAGACGGAAGTTTTACTCCGTCACAGATGTTACAAATGTAAATTCTTGCGGCCGGCGATACTTCGCGTGAATTTTGGGCGGCTGCCCGTTGCGCGTGGCCACGCGACCCGACACGAGGAGGAATCATGTACCGAGTTCGACAGGAGGATCTGCCCCATCGCGGCAGCTCGCATAATTTCATGGGCGCCGACCACGGCGACGTAAATGTTTCGGTTTTCCTCTTCAACGGGAAGCCCGGCAGTGGTCCCGGGCCGCACCGGCATCCGTACGACGAGATCCAGTTCATCCGCGAAGGCCGCGGCCGCTACGTCGTGGACGGGAAGGAATTCGAGGCCGGCGCCGGAGACATTCTCGTCATCAAGGCGGGCGAAATCCACAGCTTCAAGTGCATCGGCGATGTTCCATTGGTGCAGCTCGACGTCCACCTCAATCCGAGGTTCATTCAGGAAAACCTAGGCGACAACACCTAACGCGTCATAAGGTGACGCGATGTCGCGATCACCGCGGCAGGCCGGTATCGACCGTCAGCTCGCCAACGTGCAGGCGCCGCACCTCGAGGTTGTCAACGATGAGCGTGCGCACCCGCCCGCGTCTCATCGCAAATGCGCCGATGGCGAGACGTCCGATGGCGACCGCACCAAACGCCGCGCTCCCAAGCGCCAACGCGCCCAAGGCCGCCGCGCCAATAGCAGCCGCACGAGTTGCGCGCGGTTGAACCTGTCGTATGTCTCTCCGGTCAATCTGCCCGTCGTTCATGGTGCACCTCGTTCGTTGCGGCTCATTTCAGAGTCACACTCCTCTGAATTATCAACTCACCGCAACCCAGACATGCCTGAGCTCGGGTCGGGGGCTTACGTATTCCTCAGCACTGTCACCTGTCGCCGAAGAGACCTGAATAGTCAAGCACCGATTCGGGAAAACGGCGGGCCGCCTCGATCTGCAGGAATGCGAACACAAAGAGAAGTCCGAGCGCGAAGTCGGGGACGGCCACGACAAACTGCCCCATGCGCAGACTGTCCTGCGCGTAGAGAATGCTCAACGTGACCACGTACCCGAATTTTTCCAGGATGGCCGGAATCATCATCATGTGCAGCCCCGCGGGATCACGTCCGATGAGAAGAAATCCGATCTGCCAGGCGACGGCCACCCCGATAAAGCCGTAGAAGAAGTCCGGGTGGGTGATCGCGGGCGGATAGAAACGGCCGACCAGGTCGAAGCTGAAATAGAGCGGCGTCAGGACAGCGAGACCCCAGATGCCGGCGCACGTAAACACCGTGCGTGCGAACCGCATCGCCCTTTCGTCGGGGTCGCTCGCCACCAACCGCTTCATCGAACCACCACTCTGCATAGACGCCTCCTCACACCTCCACTAATCGTGAGCGGCCGCCAAATATTCCGTCGCGTTTTTCGGGGGACCGGATCAGAGCTGCACGGCGAGGCCGCGGGGTCCGACATATTCCGATTCGGGACGGATCAAATGATCCTCGGCGTGCTGCTCCATGACGTGGGCACACCATCCGGCGCAGCGCCCGCACGCAAACACGGCCGAAAAGACGGCCGGCTTCAATCCGATCGACTGCAGCACCAGTGCCGTGTAGAACTCGACATTCGTCTTCAGATTGCGACCGGGCTTCACCTCGTCGAGCACGCGCAGAATCGTTTTTTCGACATCGCGCGCCAGGTCGAACAGCCGGCGATCCTGCAACTGCGCGCCGGACATCTCCGCGGCGACCCTGGCCAGTACTTCCGCACGAGGATCGCGGACCTTGTAGACGCGATGCCCGAACCCCATAATCCGCCGACCGGCGGCGAGTTCCCCACGAACCCACCGTTCCGCGTTTTCGCGCGTGCCGATGTCGAGCAGCATGTCGAGGACGGGACCGGGCGCTCCGCCGTGAAGCGGCCCCTTGAGTGCGCCAATAGCGCCGGTCACGGCGCTCACCATATCCGAACGCGTGCTCGCAATGACGCGCGCCGTGAACGTCGACGCGTTCAGGCCGTGGTCGATCACGGTCACCCAATACGCCTCGAGCGCTCGAGCGGCGACGGGATCAGGTTCGGCGCCAGTCGTCATGTACAGAAAATTTGCCGCCAGCGGAAGATCGACGCGCGGAGCGATCGGCTCGTGGCCCGCGACGACTCGAACGTACGCGGCGACGACGGTCGGGAAGCGGGCCACCAGCATCTTCGCGCTCCCCACGTCAGCGTCGTGACCGATCGCATTCGCGTCGCGCACGTCGAGCGAGAACGTCGAGCACGCCATCCGCAGGACGTCCATGGCTGGAACTCCCCGCTTCGCCGCCTCGACGACAAGCGCCATCGTCTTCTGGGGAATGGGTCGAAGGGCAGCAATCTCGCGGCCTAGGACGTCGGCTTCTGCGCGAGCGGGCAGGCGGCCATTCCAGAGGAGGTAGGCTGCCTCCTCGAAGGTCACCTTGCCCGCCAGTTCTTCGACGGGATAGCCCCTGACGATTAGAACTCCACGTTGCCCATCGAGCAGACTGAGCTGCGTGCGAACGGCGACTACCCCGTCAAGACCACGAACTGGCGAACGCATACCAGCCTCCTCACCCATCCATTACTCATAATTGGGAGGAAGGCTCGTTTATTCCAGCGATTACTTGCGGACGTATTTCCTCAGTGCCATGCCGCCGGTCAACGACCCGTAAACGTTGCCGGCAGCGTCGGCGGCCACGTTCTCCTGCGACGGCTCGGCAGCCGTCTCGGGAATAAACGTGGTCACCTTACCGTCCTTCAGGCTCCCGATCCGAATCCCTGGCATGAAGCCGGGATTGGTCTGCGGATTCGATTGGTGATCAGCGACGTACAGCGTGTCGTTGCGATCGATGAACACCCCGCTCGGTCTTCCGAACTGGCGCCACTCCTTGAGGAACTTGCCATCCTGATCGAAAATCTGAATGCGGTTATTGCCACGATCGCCGACGAAGAGGCGCCCGCGCGAGTCCATCGCCAGTGCGTGCGGTCCTTGTGCGTCGAAATCGCCCGGCGCGCTCCCCTTCTTTCCCCACGTCTTGATGAATTTTCCGTCCTTCGAAAACTTCACGATGCGCGCGTTCGACATGCCGCCGTGGCCGTCGCCGACGAAGATATCGCCGTTCGGGGCCACGAGGACCGCGGACGGCATGTTGAAGGTATCCGGACCGTCGCCCGCAACGCCAGCCTTGCCGAGCGTCATCAGGAGCTTCCCGTCCGGGCTGAACTTGAAGACCTGATGGCCCTTGCCGTTCCTGCGCGGATCCTTGCCGTCCGGCCCTTCCCCGTCGGTGACCCACACATTGCCGTCGCGATCGACATGAATGCCGTGCGGCCGCACGAACATTCCCGCGCCGAAGCTTGTCACGAGCGTTCCTGACGCGTCGAACTTCTGGATGGGCGCGACATCGGAACCCACGCAGTACTGATCCCCGCAGCGATCGAACGTCCAGATGCTCTTCCCGTCGCGATCGACGGTGATGCCAGCGGTTGACCCGATCTTTCTACCCGCGGGAAGCTTGAAGAAGCCTTCGATGAGCTGATAGGAAGGTCCTTCAGATGAGGCATCATGGGCGATCGCGAGAACCACGACGGCGACAATCGCGAGCTGTTTCTTCATCATCATCTCCCGCTCGTTGAAGGCTGCGCAGTTCAGTTGTCAGGCAGCAACGTGAAGCGCATCCTATCCCCTTTCCAGCGCCGCGTATACGGTGGATCTCCGACCAAATACGGTGATGCGGAGACAACTTTTCTCACCTTTAGACGTGCCGCTCCGTCGGCAGGCAAGTTGCCCATTCTGAGGGTGTGCAGCGCCTCGTTGTCTTATGGCTGCTCGCCGGACTGGGAAGCGCTCTTCCGTCGCTCGATTCTCACTGGACCGTGACAAAGGAAGAGCGTGTCGCGCTCATCCGTCGCGCACAGATTTGGAAACCGACTGATGTTCCGAGCATGGACCTTCGCATCGGGCCCCACGGCGTCGACGCCTTCCAACCGAATCAGTTGGTTACGTGCGACTACAGGCCGAGGGCTCTGGAAGGGTCATCGAGGAAGTTTTATTGCGCGCTGCCTGGCGGCGACGTCGTCAAGGTGAGATACGGCGCGGATAACCACGAGGTGCAGGGGTCAGTGCTCGCAACGCGTCTGCTCTGGGCCCTAGGGTTCGTCGCGAATCGCGTCTACCCGGTGCGGATCAGCTGTCAGGGATGCTCGTCGGATCCATGGAAGGACCGGACTCCTCACAGGGGCACGCAGGAATTCGATCCCGCGGTCATCGAGCGCAAGCCCCACGGCCAGGAAGTGTGGGAAGGGGACCGGCAAGCTGACTGGGGATGGTCGGAGCTGTATGGCGTCGACGCGAATATGGGAGGTGCTCCTCCGGAACAACTCGACGCCCTGAGACTGCTCGCTGTGTTCATGCAACATACCGACACCAAGCCGAAACAACAGCGGCTGCTATGCGCGTCGTCTGAAGATGCTCCTGTCGGCACGTGCGATCACCCGTTCTTGTTTCTGCACGATGTCGGACTGACGTTCGGCCGTGCCAACGCGTTTAATCGCGCAGGTACCGCAGGCGTCAACCTGGAAGAGTGGGCGAAGGCGCCGATCTGGAAGGATCGTGTCGCGTGCGTCGGCCATTTGAGCAAGTCGAACACTGGGACACTGAGCAACCCACAGATCAGCGAGGCAGGCCGCAAATTTCTCGCGGATCTCCTCGTCCAGCTAACGGATCGACAGGTGCGGGATCTATTCGAAGTGGCGCAGGCCGCTCAGTGGCGCGGGGGCGGAAGTGTCGATGACTGGATTGCGACGTTCAATCAGAAACGCAACGAGATTGTGACCAATCATTGCGCTCAGTGACTGATTCTGGGTGAATGACAGCTACTCGGCGCCGGCGCTTGTCAGCACCTTGCCGTCCTCGAGCTTCCCCGTCATGAACATGCCGCCGGCTTTTCCGTCCCGGAGCGGGCGGAACGTTACGGTGATCCGCATGCCCGGCAGCAGTGACGTCCGCGTCCAGCCGCGGCGCGCGAGGAAGTTCGGACTCATCCCTTCGAATCCCCACGTCTCCACCTGACCCGACGCGTTCTGCACGTCGAGCCAGATCCAGATATGCGGATTCGTCCAGTCGACCTGCTTGACGGCACCCATAACGGTCTTTTCCGCGTTCATGTCAAAGACCGGCGCGGCGGCATGGTGGGACCACGCCAGGGTAGCCACTCCGCAGAGCAGCACGCTCACCAACAGCGTCCGGCCGCTTGCGCGTGCGATCGAACTCATCGCCTCACTCCTTCTTCGCCGGCTGGGCAAGATTCACACCGGCTTTCCCCTGAGCGTCGACGAAGTTGCGATTGTTTTCTTCGCAGATGTACTCCCGAATGGTCCAGTCCCGATGCCGGGCGAGCGTCCTCGTCGTCGTCCACGGCTTCGTCAATGCCTCTGGATCGATCACGGTCGTCTCGACCGACATCATGTCCGGTCCCGTGAGACGGAACCGCTCGACGATGCGCATCTTGTCGCTGTGCGGCGTATTCCGCGCAATCGTCGTGAGAGGCGAGAATCCGATCGTCTCGACGACGAGCGTGTCGCGATCCCAACGACCGATCGACGTACCGTTGAACGTCGGATCGGGATCCGCTGGCAGCGCTCGGCCATCCGTATAGATATGACGTACCTGCTGGTAGGCTTCGCTGACGATCGTTACTTTCCCCGGCGTCAAGAGGAATTCGTATGGATAGGGGTGCCCCATGATCGCCGGCATCCCTGTTGGCAGACAGTTGGCCGCCTCCGTGTCGTCGGGGTTGCGCACATCGAGCTCGCGCTTCTTCGCCGCATAGGCTGGCGTGAGCTGAGGTACGGGCGGCGGTGCGACAGCGGGGCCTCGTCCACCGCGGCCGACCGTCGGCGCCTCCCAGACACCGGTCAGGTCTGGCAGCTTTGCGAGAGCCGCCCAATCGGCGGCGGCCGGCGGCCTCGACTTCGATTCCTGCGCAGCCACGGCTATCGTCGCCGCCGTGACTGCCAGCAGAACGATGCATGGGGCCGCGTGCTTCATCGCGCTCGGTACGTTTTGGCGAATCCGTTTCGCGAGTTCGTCACCGTGAACGTGCCATCGGCCGACACGGCTGCCGTGATCGTGAGTCCCTGGTCTGCGGCTCCTTCGTCCAGATTGGCGATCATGTCAGGCGCGGTGTTGTGCGCGGGGTCGACGTCGAGCAGCGACCGGTGCAATTGCCAGATGCCCTCGATGCCGGGCAGTTTCGCGAGGCGGAGATATGAGTTCAGCTCGTAGGGGGCGGGCGTCTCACCCTGCTTCGTGACGTACTTGACGTCGACCTTCTGTCCCAGACCTTTGCGCGGTCCGTTGTTCACCACGATGACCTGCGGCTGAATGGCACCCAACAGCGCGGGGGCGCCCGAGTTGTCGAGACTTCCATGCCGGTTCATTGTGTACAGGTTGATGCGCCCGAGCTTGTTCACCGGGCACGCCAGCTCCAGCTCACGCGACCAGTCCGCGTCCCCTAACGTCGCCATCTTGAATGGCCCGTAGTTGATCGCCAGCCCGACCATCCGGATGTTCTCCGGTGGGGCCGGTTCCTGCCGCACGGCGTTGGTGCACAACGGGTTGGTCGTGCCGCCGTTGACAGCGTTGGCGATGACCGGTCCCTCGGCGACGAGCACGCGCACGCGCACGTCGCCGAGCGCGATCGTCTCGCCAGGCTTGACGATGTGACGGTGCGTTCCGGCGAGGGTCTTATAGCCCTCGTACAACGGACGGTCGGCCTGCTCGACGCCGTCCCCGTGGTCGTAGAACGTTCCGAGCGGAATCAGCTTCGAGAGCGCCTGCAGTCCGCCGACGTGATCGCCGTGCCAATGGCTGATGACCACGTGGTCGATCCGTGTCAGCTTCATCGCTTTCGCTGCGGCAGCGATGCGCTTCGCGTCGCGGTCGTCGTTGCCAGGGAAGCCGGTATCGAACAGCAGCGATTGTCCGTTGGGCGCGACGAAGAGCGTGGAGGCGCCTCCCTCGACATCGTTCCAGGAAATCTGCAAACGACCGCCGCCGGTCTGCGCCAGTGACGAGCAGACGAGGGCGAGCACGCCGACGAGTGTCGCAGCGAATGCACGTGTCATATGCGTGTCTCCATCGAGCAGGTGAATCGTCTCATCGCGCGAGCGGATCGGGACGAAGCTGGAATTTCACCAGCTTTCCCTTCGTGCCCTTTCCACCCTCGATGTGCCACACGAAATGCGTCCCGTAGTTCGCGTAGAGTGCGCGCCCCTTCCAACCAGCGTTCGGATCATCGATGCGGCCGTCCATGCCGCGTGAGTAGAACCCGAGCGGGTACGGCACGCGCATCGTGATCCATTCGTGCGTCTGCGGATCGAGCACGAGCAGCGCATCCGAATTCGATCCCGTTGCCAGTGGCTTGTTCGCGCCAAGTCCGAGGATGTCGTGCTGATCGACCCAGTTGAAATAATGGAAGTCGGCGGGAATGTCGGTCCCTTTCAGCTTCGGGCCGTTCGTCTGATAGAGCGTCCAGCCTTCCCGACATTCGCTGCCGTCGATCTTCCGGCCGACGGTGCCTTGGCACTTGCGCCGATCGAAACTGGCGAGATGGCTGCTCGCGGCGAGTGCCGTCCAGACAACGCCGTTGCTATCAACGTCGACGCCGCGCGGATCGAATCCGGGCTCGGGAACACGGAACACTTCGGCGTGGCAGCTCTCGGGCGGATTGGCGCCGCGATCGACGCGCACCAGATAACCGGGGAAGCGTTCGGACACACCCCAAATGGAATTGTCGACGGGGCTCGGCACTGCCGAATAGAGGTTGAAGTCGACCTCCGTATCGAGCGCGGGATCGATTCCGCCACCGCCGCGCGCGCCCGCATTGCTACTGCCGCTGGCGGTATCACCCTGATAGAGGATTGACTCACCGCGACCGGCGACACGATTCCATGGCCGCGTGATCCTGCCGTCGCCGTTGGTGTCGACCACCTGACCGCACCAGCCGACCGCTTTCCGCTCGTCTTTCGTCTCGTCGAAGATCTTCGTGTCGACCCAGCCAAAGATCGGACCGGTCAGTTCGTTGAAGTAGACGGTCTCATTCGCGTCGTTGTCGAACTGCAGGTGGTGCGTCGAATAGCAGGTATCGATGAGCGTGAACTGCTTCGTCTTTGGATCGTAGAAAGACACTTGCCGTCCGCTATTGCGCAGCGGGTACCACGCTGCGTACTTGTTCGACGGATCGCTGCACCACGACCCGTCCTGATTCGGACGAATCTTCGACGTGATCCACACGCGCCCCTGGCTGTCGAGCATCGGGTTGTGGGGATCGGCGGGGTTGTACGGCGGATTCCCCCACAGATGCGTGTCACCCCACCACAGCGACGGCCGATTGGGTTTCGGGAACCGTGAGGGCACCTCCGCGCGTGGCGCGCGTGTCGGAATCTCGATCTCTTCGGTCCGGTTCGTCAGCGGGTCGAGGATGACGAGCGTCCCATGACCGGCCGACACCGCGTAGATGGGTCCGTACGCGTTGACCGTCGGATGCCGTTTGTCGGTCGCGATCTCGTCGTGCATGAACGAGTGATCCGTCCCCCAGTCCCACAGCGTCAGCACGACGTTGCGCTCGAGCCCGCTCGGTCGAGGCGGCGACGGCGGGACTTCGCCCTTCGCGATGCGCTCGGTCCAGTCCGCAAACGTCCGCAGTGGCCGCGTCTTCCCTTGATTGGTCAGCACCGAGTACATCGCCGCGCCGCGCACGCCGGTGCCGAGCCGCCACTCCCATGCTTCCTCGTGCGTCTTCAGCTCCGGCTTCGCCTTGAAGATGTGATCGACGCTGCGCGTGAGCTGATTGCCAAGCTGATGGCAGAAGTTGCAGTCGGACTTGAGCGAGTTGATCCAGTGGTTCTGCGTCAGCATCGCGGGGCCGAGGCCGTTCGTGCCGTTGCCGGGGAACTCGCGCGCGGCCGGCGGCTCCATCAGCGACAGCCAGTAGTTACCGGGATACACCTTCGCCGCCTCTTGTGGCGTACGCGCAGCCGTGGCATGTAGCGTCAGCGCTGTCGACCCCGGCTTCGTCTGCACCTTCGGCGAGTCCACAAGGCCGTAGCCGCGCACCCAGACGGCGTAGGTGGCGTCGGGCAGTTCCGGCAGCATGAAGCGTCCGCGATCGTCGGTGACGACGATCTTGATGAACGGCGTCGGCAGATCCTTCGTCTCGGCGATCACCCACACACCGGCTTCAGGACCGCGGCCGCTGCGTACGACACCAGTGATGTAGCCCTGCGGCGGTGCAGGGCGCTGGCCCTGCTGCGCGCTCAGCGATCGCATCGACGCCGCCCCAACCAATGCGCTCAACGCGGCGCCGAGCATCAGGATCCGCATTCGGCGATTCATCAGACGCTCCAACCCCTTCTGCGTGGCGCCTATATTACCGCCGGCTCCGGGCAGAAGACGGAGCGACCCGTTGAAGTCGGAACCAAGCTTGCACCGGACGAGCCGGTTCTGACTGACGGGTCGCGGCATGAGTGAAAACAGCCATTCTCTACCGCCTGATCCACGACCCGGCGTTGAGTCAACCCACAACCCTTCGATAGCAGTCCCGAGCAGGCGTCGCCGGCACTGGTTCGCATGGCTGACGCTGCTGCTCGTCCTCGGTGTCGCTGGTGCCCACTACTGGCGTACGGCCTCCGAACGACAGACCAAAGCACCGAGAACCCCTCCCCCAGTTCCGGTGATGGTGAGCCAGGCCGAGAAGGGTGACATCGGTGTGTATGTCACCGGACTCGGGACGGTCACGCCGCTGAACACAATCACCGTCACCACGCGCGTGGACGGTCAGCTGATGGCCGTCAGGTACAAGGAAGGCGACACCGTCAAGAAAGGCGCGCCGCTTGTCGAGATCGATCCCCGTCCATTTCAGGTGCAGCTGGAACAGGCAGAAGGACAACTGGCCAAGGATCAAGCGGCGCTGCAGAACGCGCGGATCGACTTGAACCGGTACGAAGACCTGATTACGAAGAACGCCGTCTCACAGCAGATTCTACAGACGCAGCGTGCGACGGTGGCACAAGCCGAGGCAACGGTCAGGACGGATCAGGCAAACATCGACAGCGCGAAATTGAATCTGTTGTATTGCGACATCAGCGCCCCTATTTCCGGCCGCATTGGTCTCAGGCTTGTCGATCCGGGGAACTTCGTTTCGGCGGGCACAAGCACCCCGCTCCTCGTCATCACGCAGATGGAGCCGATCAGCGTGATCTTCACGATTCCCGAGCAGCAGGTACCGGCCGTCCGCGCCGCGCTCAGCGCAGGCAAATCACTGCCTGTGGACGCCATGGATCGCGACGGGACAAAAGTCATTGGCAGCGGCGGGCTGACCACGCTCGACAACCAGATCGACCAGACCACCGGCACGTTGAGACTTCGCGCGACGATGCCGAACAGAGATGACGCGCTGTTCCCGAACCAGTTCGTCAACGCGCGAATGCTCCTCGAGAGGAAGAAAGGCGTCACGCTGATCCCGAACGCGGCCGTTCAGCGCAACGGACAAACGACGTTCGTCTACCTCGTAAAGAACGACCAGTCAGTGGAAATTCGGAATGTCACGCTGGGAACCGTTGACGACCAGCGGTCGGAAGTCGCCTCGGGCATCAAACCACACGACGTCGTCGTGACGCGAGGGGTCGACCGTCTGCAGGCCGGCATCACCGTCGTGCCGACGTGGCCGGAAGAAGAGGACACGCGCAGACGCGAGCAGGGCAATCAGGCGCCGGTCGCAACCAGCGGTCGGAATGGTGGGAGCGCCGGCACGAAGCCATGAATCCGTCTCGGATCTTCGTTCTGCGGCCGGTCGCGACGTCGCTGTTCATGATCGGCGTTCTGCTCGCCGGCATCGTCGCCTACCGGCAGCTTCCAGTGTCGGCGCTGCCTGAAGTCGACTATCCAACGATTCAGGTCGCGACGACGTATCCGGGCGCCGCGCCCGACGTCATGGCATCTTCGGTGACGGCGCCGCTCGAACGGCAATTCGGCCAGATGCCCGGCCTTCAGCAAATGACGTCGACGAGCTCGACCGGGCTCTCGTTGATCACGCTGCAGTTCGACCTCGAGTTGAGCATCGATGTCGCCGAACAGGAAGTGCAGCAGTCGATCAACGGCGCGGGCACGTTTCTTCCGGCCGATCTGCCGACACCGCCGATTTACAGCAAGGTGAATCCGGCCGATGCGCCGATCCTCACGCTGGCGTTGACGTCGGAGACGCTGCCGCTCTCGACGATCCAGGATCTCGCTGATACACGCCTCGCGCCCAAAATCTCGCAACTGCCCGGCGTTGGACTGGTGACCCTGAGCGGTGGTCAGAAACCGGCGGTTCGCATCCGTGCGAACCCAACCGCGCTGGCCTCATACGGCTTGAACCTCGAGGACGTCCGCGCGGCCGTCGCGGCCACGAACGTCAACCAGGCCAAAGGCAGCTTCGACGGTCCACGGCAGAACTATCAGATCGGCGCCAACGATCAGCTGCTATCGAGTGACGAGTATGCCGAACTGGTGGTCGCCTACAGGAACGGCGGACCGATCCGCCTGAAGAACATCGCGACCGTCTACGACTCTGTCGAAGACATCCGTCAGGCGGCCACGATGAACGGGACGCCGGCAGTCATCGTGAACGTCCAGCGTCAACCGGCCGCCAACATCATTACAGTCGTCGATCGCATCAAAGCGCTGCTGCCGACGCTGACGCAGTCGCTGCCCGCCTCGATCAAGGTCAACGTGTTGACCGACCGCACCAACACCATTCGCGCATCGGTCAGGGACGTCGAGTTCTCCTTGCTCCTCACCATCGCCCTCGTCGTCGCGGTGATCTTCATCTTCCTGCGAACGCTGCAGGCCACGATCATTCCAAGCGTAGCTGTCCCGTTATCGATCGTCGGCACCTTCGCCGTGATGTACCTGCTTGGCTACAGCCTCAACAACCTGACGCTGATGGCGCTCACGATTTCCACCGGCTTCGTCGTCGACGATGCCATCGTGATGATCGAGAACATCGCGCGCTACATCGAAGCCGGCGAGTCACCGATGCAGGCGGCGCTTCGCGGATCCGAACAGATCGGCTTCACGATCATCTCGTTGACGGTGTCGCTGATCGCGGTGCTCATCCCACTGCTCTTTATGGGCGACATCATCGGCCGGTTGTTCCGCGAATTCGCGGTCACCCTTGCCGTCACGATTCTAATTTCGGCGGTCGTCTCGCTGACGCTGACACCGATGATGTCGGCGCGGCTGCTCCAGCGCGTATCCAAGGACTCCGGACGCCTGTATCAATGGTCCGAACGAACCTTCGATCGGATCATTCGCGGCTACGGCCGCACGCTCGACACAGTCCTCGAGCATCAATCGCTCATGCTGCTTGGGTTCCTTGTCACGCTGGCGCTGACGGCGTTCCTGTTCTTCATCGTGCCGAGAGACTTCGTTCCCGTGCAGGACACGGGCGTGATTCAGGGCGTCTCGGTCGCGTCGCAGAGCATCTCGTTCACCAACATGGTCGACCTGCAGAACAACGCCGTCACCGTCATCACACAGGATCCTGCGGTCGAAAGCCTTTCCTCGTTTGTCGGCATTGATCAGTCGAACACGACGCTCAACAACGCCCGCATGTTGATCAATTTGAAGCCGCGAGGAAAACGGGACGCGAATGCCTCCGAGATCATCCGGCGCCTGCAGCCGAAGCTCGCGGGCATTCCAGGGCTCAGCGTCTACATGCAGCCGGTCCAGGACATCACGGTCGACGATCGCGTGAGCCGGACGCAGTTTCAATACACGCTCGAAGATCCGAATGCGGATGAATTGAACGCCTGGGCGCCGCGTTTGCTGGCGAAGTTGCAGCACCTGCCGGAGGTGCGCGACGTCGCCAGCGACCAGCAGGAACTCGGTCTTCGCGTTCAGCTGGTATACGACCGCGACACCGCTTCACGCCTGGGGATCACGCCGGCCTTCATCGGTCAGATGCTGTACGACTCGTACGGTCAGCGCCAAATCTCGACGATGTTCACGCAACTGAACCAGTATCACGTGATTCTCGAGGTCGAGCCGCAGTTTCGCGACCATCCCAGCGATCTGCGCGACTTTTATATCCGCTCGGGCGTCGCGTCGGGATCGACGCCCGCCACCAACCCGAATGTCGTGTCGAGCGGTCTCGCCGTCGGCACCGCCGGCCGTTCGCCGGTCGGGACACCAGCGACGACGTCGTTCGGGTCTTCGGCTGCCTCCGCCACCGCGAGCTCGACGACTCCGTTTGGCGGCGGTCAGTCCGCGTCTGCGACGGTATTCACCAACGGTAATCCAGCACCTGCAACCGCGCTCTTCCGCATCGAACACACTACGGCACCGGTCACGATCAATCACCAGGGCCAGTTTCCCGTGGTGACGCTGTCATTCAATCTGGCGCCCGGCGCTTCGCTTGAGGACGCGGTCAACGCCGTCTCCAAAGCGAAGGACGAACTCGGAATGCCAGCCAGCATCCAGGCGCAGTTCCAGGGCGCGGCCGCGGCATTCGAGAGCGCGCTGGCGAGTGAGCCCTTTCTGATTCTCGCGGCGGTCATCACCGTCTACATCGTCCTCGGCGTGCTGTACGAAAGCTACATTCATCCGCTCACGATTCTCTCGAGTTTGCCATCGGCAGGTGTGGGCGCCCTCGCCCTACTGCTCGTGACCGACACCCACTTCAGCATCATCGCGCTCATCGGGTTCGTGCTGCTCATTGGCATCGTGAAGAAGAACGCGATCATGATGATCGACTTCGCGCTCGAAGCCGAGCGCGAGCAGCACAAGACACCGCGTGACGCCATTCGCGAAGCGTGTGTCCTGCGTTTTCGGCCGATCATGATGACCACGCTGGCGGCGCTGTTCGGCGCCATCCCGCTGGCACTTGGATCGGGCACCGGTTCAGAACTTCGACGCCCGCTCGGCATCGCGATCGTCGGCGGATTGCTCGTCAGCCAGCTGCTGACGCTCTATTCCACCCCAGTCATCTATCTCTGGTTCGACCGGCTGGGCGCACGGATCCGACGGCGCAGGGCGCCGGCGGGCACGCCAGGAAACGGGCGCCCGTGAACATCTCAGCCCCATTCATTCACCGACCTATTGCAACCACCCTGCTGATGGTCGCGGTGGGCCTTGCCGGCGCGGTCGCATTCGAATTGCTGCCGGTGTCGCCGCTCCCGCAGGTCGATTTCCCGACGATCTCCGTCTCGGCCTCGCTGCCTGGCGCGAGCCCGGAAACGATGGCGTCGTCGGTCGCCACTCCACTCGAACGTCAGTTCGGGCGGATCGCGGCCGTGACCGAGATGACCTCGTCGAGCTCACTCGGATCGACGAACATCACGCTGCAGTTCGCCCTCGATCGCGACATCAACGCCGCCGCTCGGGACGTTCAGGCGGCGATCAACGCCGCCCGCGGCTACCTCCCTGCCAACTTGCCATCGAATCCCAACTACCGGAAGGTCAATCCGTCCGACTCCCCGATCATCATCCTGTCGTTGACGTCGTCGACGCTCAGTAAGGGGCAGATGTACGACGCGGCGTCGACCGTCATCGCGCAGTCACTGTCGCAGATTGAAGGCGTCGGCCAGGTGATTGTTGGCGGCGGTGCGCTGCCGGCCGTTCGCGTGGAACTGAACCCGACGATGCTGAACAGCTACGGCATCGGTCTCGACCAGGTGCGGACGGCGATCGCGGCCACCAACACCAACACCCCGAAAGGACAACTCTCTGTCAACAATCAGCGTTGGGAGATCGGCGCGAACGATCAGCTGCTGAAGGCGGTCGACTATTCGCCGCTCATCATCGCCTATCGGAACGGCGCGCCTGTCCGGATTCGCGATGTCGGCGTCGCACAGGATTCAGTCGAGGACCTCCGAACCGCCGGCTACGTCAACGGCAAGCCTGCAGTGATGGTGATCATTTTCAGGCAGCCCGGCGCCAACATCATCAAGACCGTCGATGCGGTCCGCGAGGTCCTGCCACGGGTGACGGCAGCGATTTCCAAGGCGATCGATGTCGACGTCGTGGTCGATCAGACCACGACCATCCGCGCATCGGTGCGTGACGTCGAACGCACGCTCATCATCGCCATCATTCTCGTCATCCTCGTGGTGTTCGCGTTTCTCCGAAGTCCCCGCACCTCACTCATCCCGAGCGTCGCCGTCCCGCTCTCGCTCATCGGCACCTTTGGCGTCATGTATCTCGTTGGCTACAGCGTTGACAACCTCTCGCTGATGGCGCTGACGATCTCCACCGGCTTCGTCGTCGATGACGCCATCGTCGTCATTGAGAACATCACGCGCTACCGCGAGAAAGGCAAGGGTCCGCTCGAAGCGGCGCTGATTGGCGCACAGGAAATCGGGTTCACGGTGCTATCGATGAGCCTCTCGCTGGTAGCCGTGTTTATTCCGCTCCTGCTCATGAGCGGCGTCGTCGGGCGATTGTTCCGTGAGTTCGCGGTCACGATGGCAACCGCGATTCTGATTTCCATGGTGGTGTCGCTGACGGCCACACCGATGATGTGCGCGCATCTCCTCAAGGAAGAGGAGCGACATGGCCGGCTGTACCAGTGGAGTGAGCGCGCCTTCAACAAGGTCATCGAGGCCTACGGCCGGATGCTCAACGTTGTGTTGCGATTCTCGTTCGTGACACTTCTCGTCCTGATCGCCACCATCGCGTTAACGGCCTACCTGTACGTAGACGTGCCGAAGGGTTTTTTTCCGCAGCAGGACACGGGACGCCTGAACGGCGCAATTCAAGCCGATCAGGACAGCTCGTTTCAGCTGATGAACAACGTCCTGCTGCAAACGATCGACATCGTCAAAAAGGATCCGGCCGTCGCGAATGTCGTCGGATTCACCGGCGGCGCGGGCACGCCGAACATGGCCCGGCTCTTCGTCGCGCTGAAGCCGCTCGATCAGCGCGACGCGCGGGCCGATCAGATCATCGCTCGTCTGCGGCCGAGACTGGCGCAAGTGCCCGGCGCAACGCTCTATCTTCAAGCCTCGCAGGATGTCCGCGTCGGCGGCCGCCTGAGCAATGCGCAGTATCAGTTCACGATGCAGGGCGACAACCTTGCCGACCTGTCGACCTACGCACCGAAGATGCTCCAGGCGATGCGGCCGATTCGAATCATCACCGAGGTCAATAGCGATCAACAGAATCACGGCCTGCAGGCATTCGTGACCTACGACCGCGCCGAGGCGGCGCGATACGGCATCGCGCCATCGCTCATCGATTCGACCTTGTACAGCGCATTCGGTCAGCGGCAGGTGTCGACGATGTATCGCGGGCAGAACCAGTATCACGTCGTGATGGAGGTCGCGCCCGAGTACTGGCAGAGCGCCACGTCACTCAATCAGGTCTATGTGCAGTCGCCGCATGGCCAAAAAGTCCCTCTGAGCGCGTTTGCGAAATGGGCGCCGACGACGGCGCCACTGGCCGTCAGCCACCAGGGGCTGTTTCCCGCGGTCACCATCTCATTCAACCTGGCGCCCGGCGTTGCACTCGGTGATGCCGTGCGCGCGATCAATACCGCGGCCGCGGGTGTCGGATTGCCAAGCACCATTCACACGACGTTTGCCGGTACGGCACAGGCCTATCAGGAATCGCTCGGCAGCCAGCCCGTCCTGATCGCGACGGCACTGGCGACGGTGTTCATCGTGCTCGGCATGCTCTACGAGAGTTACATCCATCCGATCACGATTCTCTCGACAATTCCGTCCGCGGGTGCTGGTGCGCTGCTCGCGTTGATGATGACCGGCACCGAGCTCACGGTGATCGCTCTCATCGGCATCGTCCTGCTCATCGGCATCGTCAAGAAGAACGCGATCATGATGGTGGACTTTGCGCTCGCTGCCGAGCGCCAGGAAGGCAAGAGCCCTCGTGATGCGATCTTCGAAGCCTCCCTGCTCCGCTTCCGTCCGATTCTCATGACGACGATGGCCGCGATGCTTGGCGCCCTACCGCTGGCGTTAGGTACCGGGACCGGGTCGGAGCTGCGCCGGCCGCTCGGCATCGCCATCATCGGTGGCCTGGTCGTGAGTCAGATGCTCACGCTGTTCACGACACCCGTCGTGTACCTCTATTTCGACCGGCTGCAGCGCTGGCGCGGGCGTCGCCAGGTACACGGGGTGCTGCCGGCACCGCGACCGGGCGAAGCGTGATGCGTCGAATCGCGGCCGCGTTTGTGACGACCGTCTTCACGGCCGGATGCATGGTGGGCCCGACGTATCATCGGCCTCCCATTGCGGGAACGCCCGCGTTCAAGGAATCGCCACCGGAAGGTTGGAAAAACGCGGAGCCGAACGAGGGCCTGGCTCGCGGACGCTGGTGGGAAATCTACGGCGATCCTCAACTCAATGACCTCGTGTCGAAGGTTGAGCTGTCGAACCAGAATGTGATCGCGGCGATGGCTCGATACCGCGAGGCCGTGGATCAAGTCCAGATCGCGCGAGCGGCGCTCTTTCCGACGGTCACGACCACACCTTCGGCGGTCGTGACGAAGGGCTCCTCCCTTTCATCGCGCGGACAACTGATCTCAAGCGGCCCGAACGGCACGAGCAGCGGTGCCGGCGCGGGCACTGGCAGTGGCACTGGCAGCAGCCGCAGTGGCTCCGGTGTGAACGTCAACTACGCGATGCCGTTCGACATCTCGTATCAGGCGGATATCTGGGGAAACATCCGCCGCAGCGTCACGGCGAGCCAGGATACGGCGCAAGCGTCAGCCGCAGATCTCGAGAACGCCAAGCTCACGTTTCAAGCGCAGCTCGCGCAGATGTACTTCCAACTTCACGGTCTGGACGCCGACGCGGATCTGCTACGCCGGAACGTCGCCATCTTTGAACAGTCATTGCAATTGACCCAGGATCGCTTCAACGCCGGCGTCGCCTCTGGCGCCGACGTGGCGCAGGCAAGAACGCAGCTGGAGTCGACACGCGCTCAGCTCATTGACGTGGGCGTCGGCCGGGCGCAGTTCGAGCACGCTATCGCAGTGCTTGTCGGCGAGACCCCGGCAATGGTCTCTATCCCGGAAAAGATCCTCGATTCGCCGCCGCCCCAGATCCCGATCGGGGTGGCATCGACACTGATGGAACGCCGTCCCGATGTCGCAGCGACAGAACGGGCCATCGCCGCGGCGAACGAACAAATCGGCATCGCCAAAGCCGCCTACTTTCCGACGCTCACGCTGAGCGGAACGGTCGGATTCGTCTCGACCAACCTGGCCAAGCTGTTTACGGTGCCCAGTCTGTTCTGGGCCGTGGGTCCGCAGCTGGCGGCGACGCTGTTCGACGGAGGAGGGCGAAAGGGGCAAGTCCGCTTCTCGCAGGCCGCGTACGAGGAGTCGGTCGCGACGTACCGGCAAACGGTGCTGACCGCGTTTCAACAGGTCGAGGATCAGCTGTCGTCGCTCCGGATTCTGCAGCAGGAGCAGGCAACGGAAGCGGCAGCGCGCCAGGCGGCTCAGGATGCGGTCGATATCGCCGTGGCGCAATACCAGGCGGGAACCGCTGATTACCTGGCGGTGATCGTGTTGCAGGCCGCTCTCCTGCAGGCCCAGCGTCTCGAAATCGACATTCTGACCCGAAGGCTGACTGCCAGCGTCCTGCTGATCGAGGCGCTCGGCGGCGGATGGGACGAATCGCAGCTGCCGTCCTATTAAACGCGCCCCTCCCGCTCCGCGCGCCTTTTGTCCGCCACGAAGTTCGCCTCGCGGTACGCAGTTCCACAGAATGAGCGCGCTCGCAGTTGTGTCACACTCCGCCACGCAGGAGGCGCGCATGCATCTGAAGCGAATCGCCAACGCCGCGCTCGGCGTGTCGCTCGTATTGGTCTGTACGTGGCAGCGTGACCTCGTCGGTCAGGCGCAGAAGGTACAGGTTCCAATCTTCGAATACGACCCGACGTTTCCGAAGCCGTTGCCCGAGAACTGGGCCATTGGCCCGATCGGAGGTCTGGCCGTCGATCGGCAGGATCACCTGTACGTGCTACAGCGACCCGGAGGCCTGCTGACCAATGAGCGCTTCTCTGGAGCGGACGACAATCCGCCGAAAGCCGATTGCTGCGTACCCGCGCCACCCCTGCTGGAATTCGACCAGCGCGGCATATTGGTTCACTCGTGGGGAGGGCCCGGGCCCGGATATGACTGGCCCCAGACCGAGCATGGCGTGTTCGTGGATCAAAAGGACGTCGTGTGGCTGGCCGGCAGCGGTGCCAAAGATGCGCAGTTGTTGAAATTCACGAGGGAAGGAAAGTTCCTCCAGCAATTCGGCAAGCCGGGTGGCAGCGGCGGGAGCGCCGACACCAAGAACATGGGGAGCCCGGCGAATCTCGTGGTGGATCCGGCCACCAACGAGGTGTACGTGGCCGATGGCTACAGCAACCACCGTGTCATCGTCCTCGACGGAGACACGTTCGCCTTCAAGCGGATGTGGGGCGCGTACGGCAACAAGCCGGACGACAAGGATCTTGGTCCGTACAATCCGGATGCGCCGCCGGCGCAGCAGTTCCGCCTGCCGCACAACATCGCGATTTCGCGTGACGGGTTCGTCTACGTGGCCGATCGGCCGAATAACCGCATCCAGGTGTTCAAGCAGGACGGTACCTACGTCAAAGAAGCGTTCGTCTCGAAACGAACGCTGCTGGCGGGCGCCGCCTCGGGCTTCGTCCTGTCACCCGATCCGCAACAACGGTTTCTCTACATGATCGACGGCGCGAACCATCACGTCTGGATCCTGAATCGCGAAACGCTGCAGGTGATCGCCCGCTTTGGCCAGCAGGGACTATTCGGCGGTTCGCTCAATGTGCCGCATGCGATCGCGATCGACAGTCGAGGGAACCTCTACATCGGCGAGAACTTCGACGCTCGCCGGTTCCAGCGCTTCCTGTACAAGGGATTGGGCACGCCTGTCGCGGGCGCGAACCCGCCGACGACCGTCGTGCGCTGACTCAGGTGATGCAAGCCCTGCCGACCTACCCATCTCGGCGGCCGAATCGAACAGCTTGACGCGAATCCACCGTCGCGGCGCATAGTGGCTCATGGCAATCGAAACTCTGAACGGCACGCTGCAATTAACGCGACTGACCGAGTCGTCCGATTACGTCGCGCGTCGCGGCGAACTTCGCCTCGCCGAGATCGAGTTGATGCGACAACGCGAACGGGTCGCCGCGATGAGGCGTCGCCTACCTCCAGGCGCAATCATCGAGGACTATGTGTTCCAGGAGGGCCCGTCGAACCTCGATGCGGGCGACGCGCCGATCCAGACGGTTCGGTTGAGTGAACTGTTCAGCGCGTCCGACCGATCGCTGGTGATCTATCACTTCATGTACGGGAAGCGTCAGACCAGCCCCTGCCCAATGTGTACGATGTGGATCGACGGCTACAATGGCGTCGCGCTTCATCTGGCCCAGAACGTCGACTTCGCGATCGCAGCCGCCGCGGAGCCGCCTGCCCTGCGCCAGCACGCTCGCAGTCGAGGATGGCGTAACCTTCGGCTCCTCAGTTGCGGGAACACCACCTTCAAATACGATCTTCGCAGCGAAGATGCGGAAGGCAATCAAGACTCGACGATCTCAGTCTTTACGCGCGACCGCGACGGCAGCCTTCGTCACACGTACTCGGCGCACCCCTGGATGGCCGAGGATGTCAAGGAACGGGGAATCGATCTCCTGACTCCCGTCTACAACGTTCTCGATCTCACACCGCAGGGACGCGGTGATTGGTACGCGAAACTTGTCTACCCGGAGGGCCCGCAATGGTCTCCGCGCTAGATCGGCCTCTGATGACGTCCAGGAGGGTGTGAGTTACTTCCCGCGGTTCTTCACGCCCGCGTTCAGCGTCTGGACTCTCCAGACGGCACCGCGGCCAGTCACATACAGATAGCGCTTGCCGGGACCGCCGAATCCACAGTTCTGCGGCGGCATGTCGTATGGCGCCTCGATGTTTCCCAGGTGCTTGCCCTTCGCATCGAACACCTGCACGCCCGCTGGCGTCGTCGCGAACGTGTTGCCAGCGCCGTCGATGCACAGCCCGTCGGCTCCGCTCACGAGCCCGTGATCGGTTTCCTGCTTCACATCCATCGTGGCGAAGTTCTTGCGGTTCTTCAGCGTCCCGTCGCCCTGGATCTCATACGAGACCAGATACGGGCTGTCCCAATCGTTGACATAGAGCGTCTTCTCGTCGGGGCTCAGCACAATGCCGTTGGGCCGACGGACGTCGTCAGCAACCCGGATGACCTTCTTGTTCGGCGCGATGTAGTAGACCGATTGCGGCAGATCGTTCGGTGATCGCGTCGCGCCGATCTGATAGCAATCGGTGAAGTAGACGCCGCCTTTCTTGTCGACGACGATGTCGTTCGGGCGGATGTAGGGTTTGCCATCGAAGCTCGAAGTGAGCGTCTCTTCGCTGCCCTT
>Ga0207659_10000135_pt1 | contig 43365 bp, 41 predicted proteins | sample KBSM43metaG_FD_184330 | JGI IMG/M metagenome (GOLD analysis project Ga0207659, IMG submission 184330) | Miscanthus rhizosphere microbial communities from Kellogg Biological Station, Michigan, USA - KBS M4-3 metaG (SPAdes) (version 2) | ecosystem: Host-associated > Plants > Roots > Rhizosphere >...
CACGATGCGGCCCGAGAAGCGTCCGCACAGGTCGGGCGCTTCGATCGCCACCGCCAGCTTCGCCTCCTGCGTCACCGCGACCACTGGGAACGACGGCGAGACAAGCGGTGCGCCAGTCAGCGCCGAAACCTCGCGCGCGATGCCGTAGACGCTCAGGCAATGGCCGAGGTTCGGCGTCAACTTCAACGTCAACAGCGTGTCGTCGAGGTCGAGCTGCTCGCGGACGTCACGGCCGATGACCGCGTCGTCGCCAAGCACCAGCAGGCCGGCGTGGTCGTCGGAGAGTCCGAGCTCGCGCGCAGAACACAACATGCCCTGGCTTTCGACACCGCGCAGCTCGCCGAGGCGGATGCGGAACGGCGCTCGATCGGCACTCTCGCCGGAGGGAGGCAACGCCGCACCGACCAGAGCGCACGGCACCTTGATGCCGGGGCGCACGTTCGGCGCTCCGCAGACGATGTTGAGCGGCTTACCGAGGCCGGCATCGACCTGGCAGACGCTGAGCCGGTCGGCATTCGGATGGCGTGCGACCTCCACGACCTTGCCGACCACAACGCCGGTGAACGGCGGTGCAACGGGACGCGCTTCTTCGACTTCCATGCCGGACATCGTCAGCAGATCGGCCAGCGCATGGCTGCCGATCGGCGGATTGCAGAATTCGCGCAGCCAGGACTCGGGCAACTGCATCGCGATCTCGGCCTACTCGAACTGCGCGAGGAAGCGCAGGTCGTTCTCAAAGAAGGGGCGCAGATCGCCCATGCCGTAGCGCAGCACCGCGAGCCGGTCAATGCCCGAGCCGAACGCGAAGCCGATGTAGCGCTCGGCATCGAGCCCCATGTTGCGAACCACTTGCGGATGCACCTGTCCGGAGCCGGAGACCTCGAGCCATCGGCCTTCGAGCGGACCGCTCTTGAACATGATGTCGATCTCGGCGCTCGGCTCGGTGAACGGGAAATAGCTCGGACGAAAGCGAAGTTGCAGGTCGTCGGTCTCGAAGAACGCCTGGACGAACTCGAGGTACATCGACTTCAGGTCGCGAAAGCTGACCTGCTCGCCGATCCACAGGCCTTCGACCTGGTGGAACATCGGCGAATGCGTCGCATCGCTGTCGACGCGGTAGGTCCTCCCGGGCGCGATGACGCGGATGTCGGGCATGTGCAGGGCCCCAGCATGCTTCTTCGCGTGGGCCTGTGCGTAGCGGATCTGCATCGGCGACGTGTGCGGGCGCAGATTGAGCCAGTGGCCCTCGGCATCCTTGACGTCGACATAGAACGTGTCCTGCATCGAGCGCGCAGGATGGTTCTCGGGGTTGTTGAGCGCGGCGAAGCTGTACCAGTCGGTCTCGATCTCCGGACCGTCGGCGACATCGAAGCCCATCGAGCGGAAGATTGCCTCGATGCGCATGCGCGCGCGTGTGATCGGGTGCAGGCTGCCGCTGCCGCGCGTGCGGCCGGGCAACGTGACGTCGAGCGCTTCGGCGGCGAGCTGGCGGTCCAGTTCCTCCTGTGCCAGCGCTTCGCGGCGCGCCGCGAGCGCGGCCTCGATGCGCTGCTTCGCCGCGTTGATCAGCGCGCCGCGCGCCTTTTTCTCTTCGGCGCCGAGCGAACCAAGCGCCTTCAGGAACTCGGTGACGCGGCCGGACTTGCCGATGTAACGCGCCTTGGCGTTTTCGAGCTCGGCCGGCGCACGCGCCTGCGCGAAGTCGGCCTCGGCCGCCGCCACCAGAGAGTCGAATTCGTTCATCGCCGCGGCGCCCTGCGGACGCCATCCAAGGCGCCCGAGTGACGGACGCCGGAAAAGATCGACAGCAGACGAGGTGCAGCGCCTCGACGGTTCATCGCTGCACCCGGCAAGCTGCGGACGCTCAACCGAGCTGGGCCTTCACCTTGTCGACGATGCTGCCGAACGCGGCCGGATCGTTGACCGCCATGTCGGCGAGGACCTTGCGATCGATGTCGATCGAGGCCTTCTTCATGCCGGCCATGAAGCGGCTGTAGGTGATGCCCATGCTGCGGCTCGCCGCGTTGATGCGGGCGATCCAGAGCTGGCGGAAGACGCGCTTCTTGGTACGGCGATCGCGGTAGGCGTATTGCCCGGCGCGCATGACCGCCTGCTTGGCGATCCGGTAGACATTCTTGCGGCGGCCACGGAAGCCCTTGGCGAAGGCGAGTACTTTCTTGTGTCGGGCACGGGCCGTGACACCACGTTTGACGCGAGGCATGGGTTACTCCTGGAAGTTCGAAATCGAGGGACGGGTCACAGGCCGGCAAACGGCAGCATCTGCGCCATGTGGCCCATGTTCGTCTCGTGCACCGCGACGGCGCCGCGCAGATGGCGCTTCACCTTGGTGGACTTCTTGGTCAGGATGTGGCGCTTGAACGCCTGGCCCCGCTTGACGGTGCCGCCTGGTCGAACGCGGAAGCGCTTTGCAGCGCTCTTCTTGGTCTTCATCTTGGGCATGACTGCTCCTTGTTGATTGCTGCTGCAGGCGCCGGCAAGGTCTTGCCGTCTTGTAGGCCTGCAGCCGCTTCTGCACGGCGCCCGCGGTGACCAGACCGCAGTGCCGAATCCTGTTCTCTCTAACGCTTCTTTGGCCCGAGGACCATGATCATCTGGCGCCCCTCGAGCTTCGGCATGTTCTCGACCACCGCGACGTCGGCCAGCTCGTCGCGGATCCGCTCCAGCAGCCGCATGCCGATGTCCTGGTGGGTGATTTCGCGACCCCGGTAGCGCAACGTCACCTTGCCCTTGTCACCGTCTTCGGAGATGAATCGGCGCAGGTTGCGCATCTTGATTGCGTAGTCGCCCTCGTCGGTTCCGGGACGGAACTTGACTTCCTTGATCTCGATGACCTTCTGCTTGGCCTTCGCCTCGGCCGCCTTCTTCTGTTCCTGGTACTTGAACTTGCCGTAATCCATCAGGCGGCAGACCGGCGGGTCGGCCTGCGCGACGATCTCGACCAGATCGACGTCCTGCTCTCCCGCGAGGCGCAGTGCCTCGGTGATGCTGACGATGCCCAGCGGTTCGTTCTCGGGTCCGTTCAGTCGGACTTCGGGAGCCATGATCTCCCGGTTCAGGCGGTGCTTGCGTTCGGCGTTCGGTGTGCGACGGTCAGCGAAAGTAGCGATGGCTTATCCCTTTCAACGGAAACCAAGGCAGCGGATTCCGAAACGATAAAAGCACGCCGCCCAAAAGCGCTTTCGCGCAAGGTGTTTTCACACTTTTTGGGAGATGTCAGCCACGAGCCTCTGCGCGAAATCGGAAACCGACATCGCACCGAGGTCCTGGTTACCACGGGCGCGCACGGCAACGGCCCCGTTTGCCTTCTCCTTGTCGCCCACGACAAGGATGTACGGGACCTTTTGCAACGAGTGCTCGCGGATTTTATACGTAATCTTTTCGTTGCGCAAATCAGCGGCGACTCTAAGTCCTTGTTTTTGAAGCGTTTTGACAACCTCCTGGGCGTAATCAGCCTGCCCTTCGGTGATCGTCAGGACGCTCGCCTGGAACGGCGCCAGCCAGGCCGGCAGGGCGCCGGCATGGTGCTCGAGCAGGATGCCGATGAAGCGCTCGAAGCTGCCGACGATCGCCCGGTGCAGCATCACCGGAAATGCCCGGCCGCTCGTCTCGGTCACGTAGTCTCCGCCGAGGCGCTCGGCGGTGTTGTAGTCCACCTGCATCGTGCCGAGCTGCCACTGCCGGCCGATCGCGTCCTTCAACGTGTACTCGATCTTCGGGCCGTAGAACGCGCCGTCGCCGGGCGCAATCTCGAATTCGCAGCCGGAGCGGCGCAGGCTCTCCATCAGCGCGTGCTCGGCCTTGTCCCAGAACGCGTCCGAGCCGACCCGGTTTTCGGGTCGCGTCGCGACCTTGTAGATGATGTCGGTGAAGCCGAAATCGGCGTAGACCTTCTGCAACTGTTCGGTATAGGCCACGCATTCGTCGAAGATCTGATCCTCGGTGCAGAAGATGTGGCCGTCGTCCTGCGTGAAGCCGCGCACCCGCATGATCCCGTGCATCGCGCCGCTCGGCTCGTTGCGATGGCACTGGCCGAACTCGCCATAGCGCAGCGGCAGGTCGCGGTAGCTGCGCATGTGCGACTTGAAGATCAGCACGTGGCCGGGGCAATTCATCGGCTTCAGCGCGTATTCGCGCTTCTCCGACTCCGTCGTGAACATGTTCTCGCGGTAGTTCTGCCAGTGCCCGGTCTTCTCCCACAGGCTCTTGTCGAGGAGCTGCGGGCCTTTGACCTCCTGGTAGCCGGTGTCGCGATAGACGGCGCGCATGTACTGCTCGATCTGCTGCCAAAGCGCCCAGCCTTTCGGATGCCAGAACACGACACCGGGCGCGACGTCGTCGATGTGGAACAGGTCGAGCTCGCGGCCGAGCCGGCGATGGTCGCGCTTTTCGGCTTCCTCGAGCATGCGCAGGTACTGCTGCAGCTCGTCCTTGGTCGCCCACGCGGTGCCGTAGATGCGCTGGAGCATCTCGTTGCGATGGTCGCCGCGCCAATACGCGCCGGCCACCTTCATCAGCTTGAAGTGCTTGAGCCGGCCCGTCGACGGCACGTGCGGCCCGCGGCAGAGATCCTCGAAGGCACCCTCGCGATAGAGCGAGACTTCCTCGCCGGCCGGAATGCTGCCGATGATCTCGGCCTTGTAGGACTCGCCGATGCTCTTGAAATGCGCGACCGCTTCATCGCGCAGCAGGACACGACGCCCGACCTTCTCGTCCTTCTTGGCGAGCTCGGTCATCTTCGCTTCGATCGCGACCAGATCCTCCGGCGTGAACGGACGCTTGTACGAGAAGTCGTAGAAGAAGCCGTTCTCGATGACCGGGCCGATCGTGACCTGTGCATCGGGAAACAGCTCCTTCACCGCATAGGCGAGCAGGTGTGCCGTCGAATGGCGGATCACGTCTAGGCCGGCCGGATCCTTCTCGGTCAGGATCGCGAGCCGGGTGTCGTGATCGATCCGGAAGTCGGTGTCGACCGTGCGCGCATCCGCCCCTTCGCCGACTCGTCCGGCAAGCGCCGCCTTCGCCAGGCCCGGCCCGATCGAGGCGGCGACTTCGGCGACCGTGACCGGCGCGTCAAACTCGCGCCGGGAACCGTCGGGCAATTGAATCGAGATCATCGTGAAACTCCAGGAATGCAAAAAGCGCGGACCGGGCCGCGCTTTCTGAGGGGGAACAGGACTCTGCCTGTGAGGTCGATGCGCGCAGCCGACTAGACCTTCCGAAGGAAGGACGTAGTTCGCGGTGTCATAACCGGCATGCCTTTCTCGTCCTTGAGTTGAACCTCGATTGTACGAGAGCTCCTGCTCGATCGCAGCATCCATCGCCAATGCCGCTCGGTCGGTCGCGGAGAACGCCCGGCTTATTGCCACATCGGCTTGAAGCGAACGGTTCGTCAAAAACCGAGCACGGACACGTTGGCCGTCCGCTCGATCAGCCACACGACGCCAACCAACATTGCGGCCAACGACCCCCCGCGGATGACCAGGGCCGGGTAGCCGGCGCCGCGCCGCAGCAGGAAGAGCAGCGCCGTCACGATCACGACGATCAGCAGTTGCCCGGCCTCGAGCCCCAGGTTGAACTGCAGCAGTGCCCAGGCGAAACGATCGGTCGGCAGCTCGAGCTCAGCCAGCACGCCCGCGAATCCGAAGCCGTGGATAAGACCGAAGACGAACGTCACGATCACCCGACGGACCGGAAAGACTGACCAGACGTTGTCGAGCGCGGCAAGGATGATCGTCACGGCAATCGCCGGCTCGATGAAGGCCGACGGCAACGAAACGATCTTCGACGCCGCGAGGCCGAGCGTGATCGAATGGGCGACCGTGAACGCCGAGACGATGCCGACCACCGGCCACACCGCCTGCGAAAGGCGCTCGACCGGGCGCCACCCGGCCGGCGTGCGCCGCATCACCGATGGCAACAGCAGGCAGAGCAGGAAGAGGACATGGTCGTATCCGGTCAGGATGTGGCGGACGCCTTCCTTGAGGAAGCCCGCGCTGCCGGTCGGCTCGATGTGGGTCGCCGTGCTGCCTGCGGATTGCAGGGTGGTGGCCGATGACATCGACGCGACACCCTGAGTCGGATCGAGCAGCGCCAAGGCGGGCGACTGGCCGGTGCGCTGGATCTTCGCGATGCCGCGGTGGGTCGGATCGACTTCGCGCAGCAGCGAATAGGTGATCGCCGGCGTCGGCGCCAGCACGCAGTCGGAGGCCAGCAGCAGCACCGCATAGGCCCCGTCATTCCGGCGCTCAAGCGCCTGACCTGTGGGTCGCAAGGGACAGCCGCCGACCGCCAGCCGGGGCAGCGCATAAGCCTCGATGCGCGGCCACGCTGCCTTGACCTCGCCCCAGGTCAGCTTGCCGTCTTCGTCGGCATCGAGGTCGATCGCGGCGTCGAGATCGCGCAGTGCGATGTCCCAGCGCAACGTGATGCCGGCGGCCTCGCCTGCATCGATCTGCAGGTACGAATCGCTTGCCTTGTGCGCCTGGGCCACGCCGGCGAATGCCAACCCAGCGAGCAGCCAGAGGCCGCGCACGATACCGAGCGATCGCACCGGCGGCCTCACAGCAGCGCCTGGATGCGCGCGTCGACCAGACCCATTTCGCTGGCGAGCCGCTTGGCTTCCTGCAGTGCGTCGGAGCGACCACTCGCCCGAGCCGCCTGCGCCAGCACGAGCACATCGAGCGGCTCGCGCTGCTGTGCGATGTTGCCGTGCGCGAGATCGAGCGCTCGCGCCGCGTCGTTCTCGACCGCCAGCGCGAACATCGACTGTTCGCGGCCGTGGAACACCTTCGCTTCGGGACGCTGATTGGCGAGCGCGATCCGCTCGCGCATCTCGGCGACATCCGCAGCCGCGCTTGCCGACCGCGCCTGCGTGCCCGCGATCGCCAGGCGCAGCAGCACGGTGTCGCTGCGCGTTTCGCTGGCCAGCAGCGCGAGCGCCTCGGCCGGCCGCCGGCGCTCGATCAACAGATCGGCATAGGCCAGGCGGGTGTACGTGTCGGGCGCGAGCGAAAGCGCTCGCTTGAAGGCCGCTTCGGCGGCCGCCGCGTCGCCGGCGCGTTGCTCGAGTTCGGCCAGGCTGGTGCTGAGCCAGGCCTGCGTCGCCGCCACTTCGCGCGGATTCGAGAGCAGCAGCGTGAACGCCGCGCGTGCCCGATCCACGTCGCCGCGCAGCGCGGCGTTCTCGGCCGTGCAGGCGCGTGCATGCAAGGCGGCACCGGTCTGCGCCAGTTGCGTGCAGGCCGCATCGGAATCAGCGTAGCGGCCCTGCACGCGGCGCACCGTGGCCAAGGTGAGCCAGGCCTGCGACTGGCCCTTGCCGCTCGGCCGCGCGAGCAGCCGCTCGAGGCTCCGCACTGAGTCGTCGAACTGGTGCAGGTACTGCAGGACCGTGGCCCGCATCATCAGCAGGTCGTCGGGCATCGTCGCTTCGTCCGACCACGGCTCGATCGCCGCCATCGCCATGCCGGCAAAGCGCGGATCGCCGGATTCATGCGCCTGCTCGAGGTAGCGGCGCGCGACGGTCAGCGCCAACGCGACATCGCGCGGCTGCTCGGCCAGTGCCTTGCGCAGGCGCTTCTGCTCGGAGCGGCCACCGGGTAATGCGGGCAGCACCTCGACGACCTCGTCGTCGGAGGCGGGCTTGATCGGCACGGCCTGCACCGGCCACGCGAGCGGACCGAACGCGGCGCAGATCAGCAGTCGACCGATGAAGGATTGAACGGACACGTGAGGTTTTAGAACGGATTCAGGCGGCAAGCATCGCGACTTGCCGCCTGAATTGGATCACGACGCCATCGGCCGTCGAACGGTCAATTGACCGGTGTCGGCGGCGACGTGTCGTCAGCCGGCGGTGCCACCGCACTGACGCCGACCGGCGGCAGCGTCTCGGCATCAGAGGCGACCAGCGCCTTCAGGTAGCTGACGAAACCGTCCGTCGTTTCGCTGGCGCTGGCCGGGACCTGCGACGTGGCAGGCGGCGCATCGTCGCCGCCGCCGCACGCCGCCAGGGCGCCGGCGACACACAAGGATGCGAGCAAAGTCTTCTTCATGGAATGCTCCTTGGGTGCCACGGGTTACTTCGCGCCCGGCAGCGGCGTGCCGGCGTATGGGAAGCCGGGCAGCAGCGGTCCGGCGGCCTTCACCTTCGCACCGGCCTGGTCGACCCCGTCATGCAGCGCGAACGCGGCGGCGCCGAGCGGTACCGCGCCCGGATTGCAGGCCGCACCGAACTTGTAGGTGTCGGCATTGCCGTTCGCGACGCACAGCCCACCCATCACCGCGACCAGTGAGATGTCGACCACGTCGTCGTTCGGACGGCGTCCGTTCGGATAACCGGCGAGATCCGGATTCGATCCGCCCGCCAGCAGGCCGCCGAGCAGACCCAGCCGGTTCTGCATCGCATACGGCTTGGCCGGGATTGCGGTGTTGAGGCGCAGCATCTCGGAGCCGGTCACCGTCGACAACTGGTTCACGCCGGCGATGCCGGTCAGGAAGGTCGTGACCAGGTCGTTGCGCGGGTAGTTGGTCGGCGAGATGTTCGGCGTGGCGAGCGCGATCTCGAGCAGCTTCGGCAGGGTCGGGTTCGTCACGTAGGTCGCGAACTGCCCATCGCCGGACGGCGACGAGGCGTTGAACACGTCCTTGTCGTTCAGCCCGATCACGACTTCGTTGACGAGCGGCATGCCGAGGCGCGAGACCTGGGTCCATGCGCCGCCGTTGACCGAAGCGTTGTCGTAGCCGCTCTTCGGCGCGCCGTTGCGCAGCACGCCCTGGCGCACGCTGGCCGTGGTCCAGCCGCCGATCACCTTGTTGCCGCTGCCGACCAGGCAGGCGGCCGGCACTTCGAGAGCCAGCGAGGTGACGTTCTTGTCGGCCAGCGTATCTGCACCCGCGTCCTTGTTGTTGGCGTCGAGCAGGAAGGCGGCGCTCGGCACGTTGACCAGGTCGAAGATCGTGCCGAGGTTGACCGCGAACGGGTCCTTGCGCTGGCCGACGAACACCTTGCCCGGTGACGAGCAGCCCGGGATGGTGATCGTGTAGATGAACTTGCCGGCGTAGCCCGCGTAGTCGGGAATCGTCTTCGTGCCGATGTTGTCGGACGGCTTGACGAACGTCGTCGTCGCCGCGCCGCCGCCTGCCGCCGTGCCGCTGATCTGCGTCCCGGACTTGCCGTTCGCGCGACGATCGCCGGTGATCATTGTCAGCGTGTAGGCCTCCGTCACGTTCAGGGTCGCGCCGGTGCTGTCGGTGACCTGCCCGAACTGGGTCAGCGGGATCCCGACCTCTTTGCCGTCGATCGACAAGGTCTTGCCTTTCGACGTGTTGGTGAAGCGAAACTGGAACGTGATGTGTTCCTTGGCGTCGCCGACGTTGTCGACGTGGATCTCGTAGACCGCGTTCGGGTCCATTTTGAAGTAGTTCGGTCCGCCGTACGGATCCTGCAGCGGCACGTAGTTGGCGATCATCGTCACGTAGCCCGAGCGGCCGCCGGTGCCGTCTGCCGCAACGCCTTCATAGCTGTTGAACATGTAGAAGTCGGTGGCATCGACCTTCGGCATGCCGGTGATGGCGGGCGCTTCGCGGTGGCTCGATGCCTGCACCGGCATGCTGCCGGCGGCGCACAAGGTGCCGATCGCGGCGAGGATCGGCAGCAGGCGCATGCGCGGGTTGGAATGTGCTTTCATGGTCTTCCTTGCTCCAGGGTTGGAAAATTCCGCGCCGGAATCGATCCGGTCCGGGTCGACGGGGCTCGTCAGGCCACCCGTCTCGCGAGTCCTACGCAAGGGTTGGGCGTTTGGATGCGGACAAGGGAGCAATCCTTCTTTTTCGATGGCGGCCCCGGAATGCCTTGCCTCGCAACCGGTGCGCGTTGTAAGAAGTAGCGCTGCAGTTCGACATCGGGAAGGATTTACCGGAGACACCATGACCCATCCACCGCGCGATCCCTTTCTCGAAGCGCACACCGCAAACCTCGGCTCGACCGTTCGGCTCGACCTCCGGGCGGCGTGCGGTCGCGGTCGACACGCCTGCGCGCTGGCGACCCTCGGTGTCCTGCTCGGTGCTGCCATGACCGCCCACGCCGCTGACGCATGCAGCGCGAAGAGCACGCGCCACGCGACGTCGGTCGTCGAGCTGTACACCTCCGAGGGCTGCAACTCCTGCCCGCCTGCGGATCGCTGGCTGTCAAAGCTGAAGACCGATCCGCAGACCATCGCCCTCGCCTTCCACGTCGACTACTGGGACCGGCTCGGCTGGAAGGACCGCTTCGCGAGCCCGGCCTATACCCAGCGCCAAGCCGAGCAGCAGACCGTGAACGGCGCGCGCTTCAGCTACACGCCGCAGGTCGTCGTCGACGGCGCCGATCGCAAGGACTGGTCATCGATTGCAACGCCGTTGCCGGCACGCAGCGCGACGGCGCCGGTCGATCTCGAGCTGATCCGCGATGGCCGACGGGTCACTGCGACCATCGCTCCCGCGCCGAATGCACCGAAGCGCCTGGCCGCCTACTGGGCGGTGACCGAGCAGGACCATGTGACCGCGGTCAAGGCTGGCGAGAACGAAGGCGTCACCCTGAAGCACGACAACGTGGTTCGCGACTACCGCACCGTCGCGGCCTGGGCCACACGCGGCGACACGCCGCAGACGCTGACCTACGAACTGCCGCCGGCCACCGATGCAAGCCACCGCCGCGATCTGAACCTCGTGGTTGTCGACGCCGGCACCGGACGTCCGCTGCAGGCGGTGCGTCTCGGCTGCTGATCGAAACCGAGGCGCTTGTCAGTCCGGAGTCGACAGCTCCGGCGACGACTCCGTAACCGGCGGCCAGACGACCTCGAAGTATTCGAGCACCAGCTCCAGGCGCTCGTGCGCCTCGAAGCCCTCGGCCTCTGCGCGCTCCGCATAGTCCTGCCGGTGCGCGGTCAGCCACCAGCGCAACGTGAGGTCGCCTTCGCCGGCCTCGAACGCGAACGCATCGTCGATCTCGTTGAAGCGGCGCTTCTCGACGTGCGTGGTGCGCACGATCGCGCGCGGCATGCCGTCGCCGTCGAGAACGACGAGGTGCTCGCCCGGCTGCGGCAGCGGCTCGAGGTCCTTCTCGAAATCGCGCAGCAAGGTCGCGTGCGCGCGCTTCACGCCGGCCGCTACCAGCTCCGCCAGCGCATCTGCGAGGTGACGCGTGTGACCGAGCGCCGAAGCCGAGAAGCCTTCGACCTTGACATCGCACGCGCGCTGGTAGGCGAGCCAGAACGGCTGGATGTCGGCCGCGCGGCCGGCTTCGGGGGTGTCGCTCACCGCGACGTCAATCGGCGGCGCGCAGCGCCTTCTTCAGCGCGGCGCCGATCTCCGGCCTGGCAGCGAACGGATCGGTCGGGTTGCGCGACTGCACGACGTCCTCGAGCCGCGTCTGCACGCTCGACAGCGACTTCGGGTGGCTGTAGACGTAGAAGCGGTCCTCTGCGATCGCATCGAACACGAAGCCGGCGACATCGGCGGCGCTGACCTTGCCGCTGCCGACCGCCTTCTCGGTCATCGCCTTGCCGACCAGCTGGCTCTTGGTCGGCCCGCCGGCGTCGCGCAGCGTGTCGGGCCGATTGCGGTCGCTCGCCAGAATGCCGGTCGGCACGAAGAACGGGCACAGCACCGAAGCACCGATCTGGTCGGTGACGAGCCGCAGGTCCTGGTACAGCGTCTCGGTCAGCGACACGACGGCGTGCTTGCTGACGTTGTAGACGCCCATGTTCGGCATGTTGACCATGCCGGCCATCGACGCGGTGTTGGTGATGTGGCCTTCGTAATCGGGATCCTTGCGCGCGGCCTCCAGCATCATCGGCGTGAACACGCGCACGCCGTGCACCACACCCATCAGGTTGACGCCGAGGACCCAGTCCCAGTCCTTCAGCGTGCTTTCCCAGATCAGCCCGCCGGTGCCGATGCCGGCGTTGTTGAAGACGAAATGCGGCGCCCCGAAGCGCGCGGCGACGTGCGCACCGAGCGCCTCGACCTCGGCCGCCTTCGAGACGTCGAGGCGCCGCGCCAGCACCTGCGCGCCCTTGCCGCGCAGCTCTTCCGCCGCGCGGTCGAGCGCATCCTGCTGGACGTCGGCTAGGACCAAGTTCATGCCCCTGCCGGCACCGATCCGTGCCACCTCGAGCCCGAAGCCGGAGCCGGCTCCGGTGATGACGGCGGTGCGACCTTCGAAACGTTTCATCGGACTCTCGCTTTCAATTCAGGACATCGATCCATCAACTCCGCACGACCGCCTTGACCTGGTAGCCGATGCGCGGAAAGTGCACTTGTACGTGGCCGGCGCGCGCATCTTCGCGCGCGATCACGACCTCGTCGTCATCGAGCCCGACGAGCCGGCCTTCGACCGGATCGTGCGCGTAGTCGGTCGGCGTGACGCTGACATCGGCGCCGGCGCCGAACGCCTCGCTCGGTGCGACCAGCACGTGAACCGGGGGGCCGGCGGCGCGCGCCACCTCGATCGCCTCTTCGCTCGACATCGGCGTCGGTTCGCCATGGCCGAGCGACTGCACGTGCTCGTACCAGGCCAGCACGCGCCGATACGGGGCCAGTACGGTCGCGACCGGCGGCGCGCGGCGCACGAACCAGATCGACTGCGCGGCGGAGAAGTCGGCGATGCTCGGCTCGGCACCCATCAGCCAGCTGCGGCCGTCGGCCAACAGCGTGTCGAGCCAGCCGATGTAGCGCTTCAGCTGCACGCCGGCATCGGCCAACGTCGGGCGTCGCATGCCGGCGGTCATCGCGGCGCGATCGTCGCGAAACGCTTTCAGGTACTCGACCGGCGCATCGCCGAAGATGTGCGGAGCGCCGGCCGGCTGCATCGTGTACGGCACCGCGGTCCAGAACAAGGTCGAGTCGGCCCATTGCGCGACCAACTCCGACATGCCGGCACTGCCCGTCGGGTAGAGCGACGGATTCGGCGTCAGGCGATCGATCACGCGGCACATCAGCGCCGAGTCGCAGTAGACGTCGGCGCCGATCTGCATGAACGGCGTGCGTCGGTAGCCGCCGGTCAGCGCGATGACGTCGGGCTTCGGCAGCATCGTCGGCACCGTGACCGAGCGCCATACCATCTTCTTCAGGCCGAGGACGAGGCGAACCTTCTCCGAGAACGGCGAGGTCGCGTAGTGGTGCAGGATCAGGTCGGACATGAGAGTCGGCATTGTGGGAAGCAGGTCGCCATCGACGCAACGAGACGCACGGCGTCCGGCTCAGACCAGCTTGACGAGCTGCTTGCCGAAGTTGCGGCCCTTCAGCAGGCCCATGAACGCTTCGGGTGCCGACTCGAGCCCTTCGGCGATCGTCTCGCGGTACTTCAGTTTGCCCATCGCGACCATCGTGCCGAGCTCCTTCAGTGCTTCGGGCCAGACCTCCATGTGCTCGCTGACGATGAAGCCCTCGATCCGCAAACGCGACTGCAGCAGCTGCTGCGGGTGCTGCAGCGGGATCGGCTCGCCGTTGTAGCCGCTGATCATCCCGCAGAGGGCAATGCGGCCGAACGCATTCATGCGCGCGAGTGTCGCGTCGAGCACCGCACCACCGACGTTCTCGAAGCAGCCGTCGACGCCGTCAGGCGTGGCCTCCTTCAGCGCGCCGTACAGCGACTTCGGATCGCGGTGCGCCTTGTAGTCGATGCAGGCGTCGAAGCCGAGCTCCTCGACGACGTAGCGGCACTTGTCGGCGCCGCCGGCGGTGCCGACCGCTCGGCAACCTCTCGCCTTCGCAAGCTGGCCGACCGCGCTGCCGACCGCTCCACTCGCCGCGCTGACGACGATCGTCTGGCCGGGTTTCGGCTCGCAGATCTTCATCAGCCCGTACCACGCCGTGACGCCGGGCATGCCGACCGCGCCGAGGTAGGCGGAGAGCGGGACGCGCGTGGTGTCGACCTTGCGCAGCATCCCGGGCGTCGATCCATCGACCAGCGCGTACTGCTGCCAGCCGCCCATGCCGACGACCTTGTCACCGGGCTTGTAGTTCGCATGCTTCGACTCGACCACCTCGCCGACCGTGCCGCCGCCCATCACCCTGTCGAGTTCCTGCGGCACCGCGTAGCTCTTGGCGTCGTTCATGCGGCCGCGCATGTACGGGTCGAGGCTGAGGTAATGGTTCCGCACGAGCACCTGGTTCTCGCGCAAGGTCGGAAGAGGCGCCTGGACCAGTCGGAAGTTCGCAACCGTCGGCTCACCGTCGGGGCGCGAAGCGAGGTGGATCTGCTTGTTGATCGTCGTCATCGTGGGTCTCCTTGGACCTGTGTTGTCGCTGTGCGAACTCGGGCACTGGTCGCCAAAGCCCTAGTCTGAGGCGTCGTCGCGCTGAATCTTGCGGCCACCGACCGGCAGCCCCTTCAGGTACTTGAATGTGCCGGTCGCGTGGGCCACCAGCTTCTCGTCGGCATCAACCACAGAGGCCTCGCAGAAGGCCAGCGAGATGGTCCGGTGCAGCAGCTTGCCGCGACCGAGCAGCCGGCCGACGCCGGGCCGCATGAAGGTCGTCTTCATCTCGACCGTGACGACGCCGACCGCCGCATCGCCCGGCGGGATGCCGCTGCGCCGAGCGACGTGGGCCATCACGACGTCGAGCAGGGTCATCGTCACGCCGCCGTGGGCGACGCTCCACGAGTTGCACATGTCGTCGCGCACGTCGACCGCGATCTCGCTGCCGCTCGCATCGAACCGGACCAGCTCGAAGCCGAGCGTCTCGATGAACGGGATGCGGACCGGAAACTTCATCGCCGCCGACTGCATCAAGCCGTGTGGATCGCCGACACGCCGCCGTCGACCGGCAGGGTCTGGCCGGTGATGTGCTTGCCGGCCGCGGAAGCGAACAGCAGCGCGACGCCCTTCAGGTCGTCGTCGTCGCCTAGGCGTTGCAGCGGCGCGCGCTTCGCCATGTTCTCGGCCCCCACCTGCTGCAGCAGACCCTTCGTCATCTTGCTCGGGAAGAAGCCCGGCGCGATCGCGTTGACGGTGATACCGAACTGGCCCCATTCGCCGGCGAGGGTGCGCGTGAAGTTGACGACTGCGCCCTTGCTCGTGTTGTAGGCGACCATCTTCATGTCGGCCGTGTTGCCCGCCAGGCCGGCGATCGATGCGATGTTGATGATGCGACCCGCGCGGCGTGGCAGCATGCTGGCCTTGCCGATCGCCTGGCTCATCAGGAAGATGCTCCGGATGTTCAGATTCATCACCTTGTCCCAGGCGTCGATCGGATAGTCCTCGGCCGGCGCACCCCAGGTCGCGCCAGCGTTGTTGACGAGGATATCGACCTGGCCGAGGCGCTGCATCGCGTCGGCGGCGACCCGCTCGATCTCGGCCGGCTGGCTTGCGTCGGCGGCAATCCAGCGCGTGTCGATGCCCTTGCTCTGCAACTGCGCGGCCGACTCCTCGAGATCGGACGCCTTGCGCGAGGTCAGCAGCACGCGCGCGCCGGCCTCGCCGAGCGCCTCGGCGATCTGCAGGCCGAGCCCGCGCGAGCCGCCGGTGACGAGCGCGGTCTTGCCGGTGAGATCGAACAGCTTCAGGACAGGTGTGCTCATCGGAGTGCCTTCAAGGGTGGTGGGCGGAAGCGTCGACGGCCGGCGGCGCCGCGACGCGCAGCAGCCGGCTGCGGTACCAGATCAGCACGATGCCGATGGCCAGAGCCACGAGGCCGCCGATCGACACCGAGCCGGCGAGAAGACCATGGACTTCGCGCAGCGCGAGGCCGATGGCGAGAACGAACAGGCCGCCGTAGATCAGGACCCAGATCAGCACGCCGACCCGGGCCGCCGACAGCTTCAAAACCACTCCTCGGCCATCGTGCGACAGGTGTCGTCGCGCGTCTCGACGACCTTCAGCCAGGCGCCGATGCGCGGCAGCTCATAGCGGAAGAAGTAGGTGCTAGCGGCGAGCAGGCCGCGCGCGAGCGGATCATCGGCGTTCGTCTGCGTCCGGGCTTCGGCACGGATCGCGACGTCGAGCCACATCCACGCCAGCACCATGTGGCCGAACGCCTGCAGGTAAGGCGTCGCGTTGGCAAGCGCGGCCTCGGGGTCGCCCGTGGCCCAGGCGGCCTGGGTCGCTTCGGTGACGTGGCGGAGCGCATCGGTCAGCGCATCGGCGTGCTCGGACAGCGCCGCAATCGGGCGAACGATGGCGATCGTGGCCTCGATCCGTCGTGCCAGCGCCGCGAGCCCCGCGCCTTCCTGCATCACGACCTTGCGGCCCAGCAAGTCGAGCGCCTGGATCCCGTGCGTGCCCTCGTGGATCATGTTCAGGCGGTTGTCGCGCCAGTACTGCTCGACCGGAAAGTCGCGCGTGTAGCCATAGCCGCCGTGGATCTGGATCGCGAGGCTGTTCGCCTCGAGGCACCACTCGCTCGGCCAGCTCTTCGCGATCGGCGTCAGCATCTCGAGCAGCAGCGCTGCTTCACCTGACGTTGCGGCATCACCGGTGCGCTGTTCGTCGACCAGGCGCGCGCAGTACAGCTCGAGCGCAAGCGCGCCCTCGCAATAGCTCTTTTGCGCGAGCAGCATCCGCTTGATGTCGGCGTGGCGAATGATCGGCACCTGCGGCCGCGTCGGGTCCTTGCCGCCGACGCCTGTCGGCCGCCCTTGCGTGCGGCTCTTCGCATAGTCGAGCGAGGCCTCGTAGCCGGCATAGCCGAGCATCGCCGCACCAAGGCCCACTGCGATGCGCGCCTCGTTCATCATGTGGAACATGCAGCGCAACCCCTCGTGCGGCTTGCCCACGAGGTAGCCGATAGCCCCGGCGCCTTTCCCGTCGAGTCCGCCCCCACCCTCGCCACGCACCGGGTACTTGCCCTCGCCGAAATTGAGCAGCGTGTTCGGGATGCCGCGGTAGCCGAGCTTGTGATTGAGGCCGGCCAGTGCGACGTCGTTGCGCTCGCCGGTCAGCGCGCCCTTCGCATCGACCAGCTTCTTGGGCACGATGAACAGCGAGATGCCTTTCGTGCCCGGGATCGGCTTGCCGTCGGGACCCGGAATCTTCGCGAGGACCAGGTGGATGATGTTCTCGGCCAGCTCGTGCTCGCCGTTCGAGATCCACATCTTGTTGCCGCGTAGCCGGTATCGTGGGCCGAGCGAATCGCTTTCGAAGTCGGGGCCGTCCGGCACCGCGCGCGTCACGATGTCCGACAGGCTCGAGCCGGCTTGCGGTTCCGACAGGCACATCGTGCCGTTGAAGCGGCCTGAGAACTCGTGGGTCGCGAACACGGCCTTCTGCGCCTCGGTGCCGTGCACGATCAACAGATTGGCGTTGCCGCTGGTCAGCATGCCGCCGCCGCCGACGCCGAGCCCGCCTTTCGAGAAGAAGCTATTGGCCGCCATCTGCACGACACACGGCAGCTGCATCCCGCCGATTTCATAGTCCTGGGCGGCCGCGAGCATCCCCGACTCGGCGTAGGCGCGGTTCGCAGCGAGGCTGGCTTCGGGCAGGTGGACGCGCTCGCCGTCGAACCACGGCTCTTCGGTATCGGAGAGCCGGTTGAACGGATAGAACTTCTCTCGCGCCATCTTCTCGCAGGTGTCCATCACCGACGCGAAGGTCTCGCGCGAGTGATCGGCAAAGCGCGGCCTTGCCGTCAGCGACTCGACGTCGAGCCAGTCATAGAGCAGGAAGTCGGCCGTCTGGCGATACGTCATGAGAGATGCCGCGGAATGAAGACTGCCGCGGCCGAGAGGCCGCCGGCGATGGGACGCTGTCGAGAGCCCGCGCGCCTCAGAGCACTTCGAACACGCCGGCCGCGCCCATGCCGCCGCCGATGCACATCGTCACGACGACCTTCTTCGCACCGCGCCGCTTGCCTTCGATCAGCGCGTGGCCGGTCAGACGCTGACCGCTGACACCGTACGGGTGCCCGACCGCGATCGCGCCGCCGTTGACGTTGAGCTTGTCCATCGGGATGCCGAGCGTGTCGGCGCAGTACAGCACCTGCACCGCGAACGCCTCGTTGAGCTCCCAGAGGTCGATGTCGTCGACCGTCAGGCCGAGGCGCTTCAGCACCTTCGGCACCGCGAACACCGGGCCGATCCCCATCTCGTCGGGCTCGCAGCCGGCGACCGCGAAACCGAGGAAGCGGCCGAGCGGCTTCAGGCCGCGCTGCTCGGCGAGCTTCTCGTTCATCACGATGACGGCGCCCGCGCCGTCGCTGAACTGGCTCGCGTTGCCGGCCGAGATCACGCCGCCGGGCATCGCCGGACGGATGTCCTTGATGCCTTCGTACGTGGTCCCCGGGCGGATGCCTTCGTCGTTGGCGACCGTGACTTCCTTCGAGCGCAGGCCCATCACCGCGTCGGCGACGCCGGCGGTCACCGTGATCGGAGCGATCTCGTCCTTGAACTTGCCGGCCTCGAGCGCCGCGGTCGCCTTCTGCTGGCTCGCTGCGCCGTAGCGGTCCATGCGCTCGCGCTCGATCTTGTAGCGCTTCGCGACCTGCTCGGCCGTCTGCAGCATGTTCCAGTAGATCGTCGGTTTGTTCTCGGCCAGCCACGGGTCGGCGAGCATGTGCTTGTTGGCCTCGTTCTGCACGCACGAGATGCTCTCGACCCCGCCGGCCGCGAGGATGTCGGCCTCGCCGGCGATCACACGCTGCGCCGCCATCGCGATCGTCTGCAATCCGCTCGAGCAGAAGCGGTTGACCGTCATGCCGCTGGTCGTGATCGGCAGGCCGGCGCGCAACGCGATCTGGCGCGCGATGTTGCTGCCGGTCGCGCCTTCGGGCGTCGCGCAGCCCATGATGACGTCGTCGACCTCGGCGGCGTCGATGCCGGCGCGCTCGACCGCGGCCTTCAGCGCGTGGCCGCCGAGGGTCGCGCCATGGGTCATGTTGAAGGCGCCCTTCCAGCTCTTCGCGAGGGGGGTGCGGGCGGTCGAGACGATTACGGCTGCGGTCATCGGTTTCTCCAGTGTCAGGCGGTAGCCAGCGGGGCTTCGGCGGCGATCGCGGATTTGTAGATGCTGTTCTTCGGCTGCGCGAACACGCGCCGCACCATCGGCTCGAACTCGCCGATCGGCAGTGTCTCTGCCTTCGCGTCGAACGCCGGGTTGTCGTAGAGATCGCAGAACTCGGCGGTGCGCTCGAAGTGCGGATGGCCGCGGAACTGCTCGCGCAGATGGCGGTCGAGGCCGATGTGGTGAAAGAAGTAGTAGCCCTGGAAGATGCCGTGGTTCTGCACCATCCAGAGGTTCTCGTCGCTGACGAACGGCTTCAGGATCGCGGCGGCGATGTCGAAGTGGTTGAACGTGCCGAGCGTGTCGCCGATGTCGTGGAACAGCGCGCAGACCACGTACTCCTCGTCGCGGCCGGCACGCAGCGCGCGCGTCGCGGTCTGCAGGGAATGGGTGTAGCGATCGACCGGAAAGCCGCCGTAGTCGCCTTCGAGCACCTTCAGGTGCGCCATCAGGCGATCCGGCAGGGTGCGCGCGTAGCCGGCGAACTCGCCGCCGATCTTGCGCCAGTCGTCCTGCGTGCTCTCCTCCATCCGGGTGAAGGTCGCGCGGTCGTTCATCGTGTCACCCTTGTCTGATCAGCTGAACGACTTGCTTTCGGCCGCGAGCTTCGCGAGCAGCGGCGCCGGCTGCCAGAAGGTCGCGTCGTCGTGCGGATTCGCGGCGAAGCGCTTCATCGCCGACACCACGTTGTAGAGCCCATAGGTGTCGGCGTAGTTCATCGGCCCGCCGCGGTGCAGCGGGAAGCCGTAGCCGGTCAGGTAGACCATGTCGATGTCGGAGGCGCGCAGTGCGATGCCTTCGTCGACGATCTTCGCGCCTTCGTTGACGAGCGCGAACACCAGGCGGTGCACGATCTCGTCGTCGCTGATCTTGCGCGGCTTGATGCCGAGCTCGGCGCGGTGCTTCTCGATCATGTCGGTGACGACCTTCGACGGGATCGCGTCGCGCTTGCCCGGCTTGTAGTCGTACCAGCCGGCGCCGGTCTTCTGGCCGAAGCGGCCCATCTCGCACAGCAGGTCGGCAGTCTTCGAATAGCGCAGATTCGGCTTCTCGATGTAGCGGCGCTTCCGGATGTACCAGCCGACGTCGTTGCCGGCGAGGTCGCCCATCCGGAACGGACCCATCGCCATCCCGAACTTCTCCATCGCCTTGTCGACCTGCTCCGGCGTCGCGCCCTCTTCCAGCAGGAAGCCGGCCTGGCGCGAGTACTGCTCGATCATCCGATTGCCGATGAAGCCGTCGCAGACGCCCGAGACGACGGTCGTCTTCTTGATCTTCTTGCCGAGCTGCATCACGGTCGCGAGCACGTCCTTCGCGGTCTTCGCGCCGCGGATGACCTCGAGCAGCTTCATCACGTTGGCCGGGCTGAAGAAGTGCATCCCGATCACGTCCTGCGGCCGCTTCGTGAACGATGCAATCCTGTTGACGTCCAGGGTCGAGGTGTTCGACGCGAGGATCGCACCCGGCTTCATGACCTCGTCGAGCGTCTTGAAGACCTGCTCCTTGACGCCCATGTCCTCGAACACGGCCTCGATCACGAGATCGGCGTCCTTCAGGTCGTCGTACTTCAGGGTCGTGCTCAGCATGCCGAGACGCTGGTTGAGCTTGTCCTGCTTCAGCTTGCCCTTCTTGACCTGCGCCTCGTAGTTCTTGCGCATCGTGCCGACGCCCTTGTCGAGCGCTTCCTGCTTCATCTCGAGCATCACGACCGGGATGCCGGCGTTCAGGAAGTTCATCGCGATGCCGCCGCCCATCGTGCCGGCGCCGATCACCGCGACCTTGTTGATCGCGCGGGTCGGCGTGGTTTCCGGCACGTCGGGAATCTTCGAGGTCGCACGCTCGGCCATGAACGCATGGCGCAGCGCCTTGCTCTCGGGCGTGACCAGCATGCCGAGGAAGAGCTCGCGCTCATAGCGGATGCCGTCATCGAACTTCATCGTCGTCGACGCCGCGACCGCATCGACGTTCTTCAGCGGCGCCGGGAAGTTCTTGCTCATCGCGCCGACCGTGTTGCGCGCGAACTGCAGGTAGGCCTGCGCGTTCGGATGCACGACCTTCAGGTTGCGAATCAGCGGCAGCGGCCGCACGTCGGCCTTCTCCTGCGCGAACGCGACCGCGGCTGCGACAATGTCGCCGTCGACCAGCTTGTCGATCAGCTTCTGGCCCGGCATCTTGGCCAGCACTTCGCTCGATACCGTCTCGCCGCTGACGATCAGGTTGAGCGCGGTCTCGAGGCCGAGCACGCGCGGAAAGCGCTGGGTGCCGCCAGCGCCGGGCAGCAAGCCGATCTTGACCTCCGGGAAGGCGATCTTGCAGCCCGCCGCGGCGACCCGATAGTGGCAGCCGAGCGCCAGCTCGAGGCCGCCGCCCATCGCGACGCTGTGCAGTGCGGCGACGACCGGCTTCGTGCTGCCTTCGATCGCCAGGATCAGGTTCGGCAGGCTCGGCTCGGCGACCGCCTTCGGCGAGCCGAACTCGCGGATGTCGGCGCCGCCCGAGAACGCCTTGCCGGCGCCGGTGATCACGATCGCCTTGACGCCGCTCTCGCTCGCGGCGCGCTCGAGGCCTTCGGCGATGCCGCGCCGGGTTTCGTAGCCGAGGCCGTTGACCGGCGGGTTGTTCAACGAGATGACGGCGACATCTCCGCGGACTTCATAGGTGGCGCTCATGCGTGCGGTCCTCGTGGCATTGACAACGGTCGGCGATTTTAGGCGGCGGCCATTGCGGCGCCTTGTCCCTGCGGCGACAGCGCATGGGGGTTATGCAGCGTATGCCTTTTCGAGCAGAGGGATCGGTCTGTGGCCGCAAACCCGACCCCGGGAAAACACCCGTCGCCCTCGTATCGCGCCGCTCAGCCGGGCTTCAGCCAGTCGGTACGGCGGGCGGCGAAACCGATCACGTAGCGCGTCAGCCAGCGCGGCGTGACCTGCGCCCAGGCCGCAGTGATCTGGTTCGGCAGGCCCGGCACCAGGATGACCTGGCCGGACATCAGCGCGCGATAAGCCTGGGCCGCGACATCGGTCGGATCCGAGACCAGCTGCTTCGGCAGCTTGGCCGCGGCGGCCGATCCGGACTTGATCTCGGTGACCATGTCGGTGTCGGTCATCCCGGGGCAGAGCGCGCTGACCTTGACGCCGCTGCCCTTCAGCTCCTCGGCCAGCGCCTCGCTGAACGACAGCACGTAGGCTTTGCTCGCCGCATACGCCGCCATCGACGGCACCGGCTGGAAGGCGGCCAGCGAGGCGACGTTGAGAATCCGGCCGAAGCCACGCTCGACCATCGCCGGGAGCAAGAGGCCGGTCAGCTCGGTCAACGCCCGCACATTGAGGTTGACCAGGCCTACGATCTTGTCGGTCGCGCTTTCGGCAAACGGACCGACGTCGATCACGCCCGCGTTGTTGACGAGGATGCCGATCGCTTCGCCGTCGGCCTGTGCAGCCTTCACGACGGCGGCCGGCCCGGTCGGCTTGGCGAGATCCTGGACGATCAGCCTGACGTCGACGTGATGTTCTTTCTCGAGCTCCGCCGCAAGCTGCTGCAGCATCTCGCGCCGTCGCGCGACCAGCGTCAGGCGATGCCCATGCTTCGCGAACTCTCGCGCCAGCTCGGCACCGATGCCGGCCGACGCGCCCGTGATCAGCACGCGGCCGATTTCATGGCCGCCGATGCGAAGCGGGTCGAGCTTGATCTTCGTGCGCGTGACCATCGGTCTCTCCCCGCTTCAGTGGAACTACCATCGCGAAGCTAGCGGCGCGGTCCCAGACTGTCAACACGAGTCGGGAAGAGGTGCCGCGGTTCGGGCCGATTAGGTCGGATGGCCTAACTATCGACGGTTCCTAGCTTCACACGCCCATGCCTTCTCGCCGACGATCACTCCGTTCCAAACCACCGCACGGAGAAACACAATGTCCACCCTGACCCTCAGCACTGTCGCGATCGATATCGTCGGCCAATACCACCTCGCCGGCCAGCACCTGGCCCGCGCCTACCAGACCGGCGTGCAACGCGCTGCCGGTGCCCTGACCGAGCGCTTCGCCACTGCGCTGCAATCGCGCGAGCTGCCGCTCATCAACGACTCGGTCAAGACCAGCCTGATCGTGGCCCAGAAGCACGTCACCGAGCTCGTCGCCGAAGGCCTGCGCAACAGCAGCGCCACTGTCGCGACGCTCAACGACCGCATCGCCGATGGCGTCAAGGTCGGCATCGAGCGCATGGCCGGTACCGCCGCGCGCGTCGACGCCGCGCTCGAGCGCGACGACGCCCGCACGCTGAACGTGCTGGCCCTGCCGTCCGCCCAGCTGTCGCTGTCGGTTGCCAGCGCTGTTGCCGATGGCGCCAAGCGCCTCGGCGAGGGCCTGCTCTCCGCCGAAGCCGACGTGATCAACGCGCCGGTGGCCCCGAAGGCCACGAAGCGCACGACCCGTCGCGCCTGATCGCCACGACGAGCGAGCACCCGAGCACGCAATGACGACCGCACCGGCCCCCGAACGGCGCCGGCGCGGTGCGTCTGGCGCGTCGAAGGCGAGCGCGAAGCCCGCGGTGCGCGCGGCATCGAAGAAGTCGATGCCGGACGCACCGGCAGAGGATGAGACGCCGGCGGTTAAGACGCCGCTCGGCGGCGACCTGCTGAAGGCCGGCCTGAAGGCCCTCGAAGATGCGCGCGGCGAGGTCGTCACGCGACACAGCCGTTTCTTCGAGGCACTGCTCGGCGTCAATGCCGAAACCGGCACGCGGAAGGCGAAGGAGCTGTTCACGCTGCCGACCTTCGAGAACCTGTTCGACGAACGCGTCGCGCGGTCGCTCGAACGGCTCGGCATCGCCCAGGCGCTGACCGACCTGCGGACCCAGATCGCAGCGCTCGACGAGCGGCTGCAGCGTCTCGAAGGGCGCCAGGAACCGCGCGCGCCGCGCACGAAGCGCTGAGCGGCAGGCCGCCTGCCGTGGCCGCCCCGAAGACCCGCGACCGCATCCTCGAAGCGGCGCTGCGTCTGTTCAACGACGAAGGCCTGCCGGCGGTCTCGACCCATCGCGTCGCCGCCGAGCTCGGCATCAGCCCGGGCAACCTGCATTACCACTTCAAGACCAAGCGGCTGATCGTCGCCTGGCTGTTCCGCCGCTACGAGGATCGCCTCGAGCCGTGCCTCGCGGCGGCCGCTTCGGCCACCGCGCTCGACGATCTGTGGCTGTCGCTGCACCTAACGTTCGAGGCGATCAGCGAGTACCGCTTCATCGGCCGCGACATGGACCACCTCTTGAACGAGAGCCCCGAGCTCGAAGCGCGCGCACAGGCGCTGACCGCGCGCCAGTTGCTGGCCGCGCAGTCGCTCTGTGCCGGCCTCGCCCATGCGGGCGTGATCGACGCGTCGGATGAGGACGTCGAGATGCTGGCGCTGCAGATCGTCTTCGCAACAACCTGCTGGTTCTCGTTCACCCGGCTGATGCCTGGGCGACGGCCGGCATCGCACGGCGACGCGGCGCTCGCGGCGTACTACACGCTGACTCTGCTGTCACCGTTCGTGGTCGGCGAATCGCGCGACTACCTGAACTTCCTGCGCGCCAAGTACCTCAAGTAAATACCGACGGAGACCCTGAGATGAATGCCAGCACCGACACGATCGAACCGCCCTCGCGCCTGCTCCAGTTCCTCGAGGTCCGCGCCGCCGGCGAGCTCGCCGGCACGCTCGCGGCCTGGCCGCTGCTGCGGATGGCCCCGCGCGGCGACGGCCACGCGGTCCTCGTGCTGCCCGGCTTCAGTGCGAGCGACACATCGACCCGCGTGCTGCGCCGCCACCTCGCCGGCCTCGGCTATGACGTGCACGGCTGGGGCCTCGGCCGCAACCTCGGTCCACGCGCCGGCGTGCGCGAGGCGATGCTCGACCGCATCGACCAGCTGCACGAATCGAGCGGGCGCCCCGTCAGCCTCGTCGGCTGGAGCCTGGGCGGCGCCTATGCGCGCGCGCTGGCGCTGCGCCGTCCCCACGCGGTGCGGAACGTCGTCACGCTCGGCAGCCCGATCGCCAGCGATGCGAGTGCCGCCAGCGTGCGCCGCCTCTACGACTGGGTGAGCGGGCAGCGCCGCAGCAGCGCGACGCCGGGACCGCGCATCTACCGCGCCGTGCCCGACGAGGTGCCGTCGACCTCGATCTACAGCCGCAGCGACGGCGTCGTCGCCTGGCGCGCCAGCCTGCAGCCGGAAGGACCGCTAGCCGAGAACGTCGAGGTCGTCGGCAGCCATCTCGGACTCGGCGTGCATGCGCCGGTGCTCTACGCCGTCGCAGATCGGCTGGCGCAGCCGGTGGGTAGGTGGAAGCCGTTCAACCCGCCTTGGACGTTGCGCGCGATGTACCCCGATCCGCAGCGGACGCCGCGGTCCCAGAACTAGACCCGACCTTCGTCTGCAGGGCGCGCCGACGGCGCCCTGCGACGAATTTCAGGCGAACACGTCTGACACGTAGCGGCCGGTTTCGCGCTCGATGCGATCGACCCACGCTTCTGCCGCCTCGCCGGTGACGCCAACTGCGTCCTGGTAGATCCGCACGAAGGTGTCGCGCACGGCAGGCGCCATGCGTTTGCCGTCGCCGCAGACATAGACGTTGGCGCCCTGCTGGAACATCCGCGCGACATCGGCGCGGTCCTTCCATACCCGATGCTGAACGAACATCACATTGCCGTCCGGCTGCTTGAAGAACGCCGGCCGAACGCTGACGACCCCGGCCGCTTCCCACCCGGCGAGCTCGTCGCGGTAGAGGAAGTCGACATCCGGGTGGTCGCAGCCGTAGAAGAGCAAGGCCGGGCCGACCTTCTGGCCGGACGCCGCCTGCACCGCGCGCTCCTGCAGGAAGCCGCGGAACGGCGCAAGACCGGTGCCGGCGCAGACCATCACCATCGGCGTCTCGGGCGACACCGGTGGGTGGAAATGGTCGTTCGACGAACGCACCGCAATCGCAACGCGAGTTCCCGCCGAGCAGTTGGCCAGGTACGACGACGCCATGCCCTGATAGCGGCCTTGGCCGGACAGCGCGGGCGCATCGACGATCGCCACCGTCAGCGTGCAGCGCGCGGCATTCCAGAGCGGCGACGACGAGATCGAATACTGGCGCGCCTTGGCCGGCGGCAGCATCTCGAGAAAGGCGCCGAAGCCGAGCTCGCAGGACGCAAAGCGCTCGAGCAGTTCGAGCACGCTGACCCGCTTGCCGAGCACCTCGCGCTGGTAGCCGCCCTCCTCGGCCAGCTTGTCGAGATCGGCCTTCTCGGGCGGGCAACGCGTCGCCGCGGCGAGCGCGCCGACCTGGCCGCGCGTTGCCGGCTGCGAAAGCTCGACGTAGTGGAACAGCAGTTCGCTGACGTTGACCGGGTAGCCGACCGGCAGCGACGTGATGCTGCTTTCCGGCTTGGTGATGACGACCTGGCTGTCCGACGCGAGGTTGAAGCGTTTCAGCGCCCGCATCACGACGCCGATCGGGTTGTGCGGCAGGATCGCCAGGTAGTCGCCGGCGCGGTAGCTCATGCCTTCCGGCAACGCGATGTCGATGTGGCGCTTCGAGCGGCCGAGCGGCGACTTCATGTCGACCAGCTCGCGGTTCTCGACGACCTCGCCGTGCTCCAGATCGCCGAGCCGCAGGATCGACGTGCGGCCGGTCTTGACGACTTCGACCTGCAGCTGCCCGCCTGTCGGCGCCGCCTGCACCTCCTTGCCGAGCGCGCGGCCGAGGTCGCCCCACAGCGCGCCGTACCACTCGTCGAACGCGCCGAAGAAATCGCCGCCGGCATCGGTCTCGCCGCGCTCCTTGATGCGGGTCGCGCCGGCACCTTCGAGTGCCGCATCGAAGCGCTTCGGCACCGCCTGGTAGGTGCGCGCCCATTGGCGGTTGCCGCAGCCGAACACCGCGTAGCGGACGCCCTTTAGCGCCCCCGGCGCTTGCGCTTCGAGCCAGGTCGTGAACTGGCGCGCGTTGTCGGGCGGCTGGCCTTCGTACGACGCGGTCAGCAGAATGACCGCGCCGTCGGTCGGCAGCTCGCCGACGTGCTCGTCGAGCGGGCCGGCGACGGCGGCATAGCCTTGCGACTCGGCGTCGCTCGCGATGCGCTCGGCGAACGCCTCGGCCGAGCCGGTGTTCGAGCCGTACAGCACCAGCAGCGGGGTCGCCAGACCGTCGGCCGCGCGCGCTGCGGCCACCGTTGGCGCGACCGGCTTGGCGGCTGCGGCCGGCACCACGCTGCGCAGCTTGAACGAGGACGAGCCGCGCCGCTTGACGCGGATCCGGAAGCCGTGCGGCTTCAGCGTGAGGGTCTCGGCGACCGAGAGCTGGTACGACGGGTCTTCCTCGATCAGGTCGAAGCGCTGCAGGATCATCGACATCAGGAGCTGCGCCTCCTGCATCGCGAACGGCCGGCCGATGCAGGCGCGCTGGCCGTTGCCGAACGGCTTCCACGCGTTCGGCGGCAGCTTCTCCATCGTCTCGGGCGCAAAGCGCTCGGGCCGGAACGCCTCGACGTCGTCGCCCCACACCTTCGGGTCGCGGTGCAGCATCGGGATCAGCACCATCAAGGTGTCGCGCCGGCTGACCGCGTACTTGCCACCGGCGATCGTGGTGTCGGCGAGCGGACGCAGCGCGAAGGCCGGCGCGGTCGGCCAGATGCGCAAGGTCTCCATCAGGATCTGCTCGATGTAGCGCAGCTTGGCGAGGTGCTCGAGGCGCGGCATCTCGTCGCCGAGTGCGGCATCGACCTCGGCGCGCGCCTTCGCCAGCACCTGCGGGTTCTTGCAGAGGAAGTAGGTCGCGAACGACAGCAGGCCGCTGGTCGTCTCGTGGCCGGCGATCAGGAATGTGACGAGCTGGTAGCGGATGTTCTCGTCCGACAGGCCTTCGCCGGTGACCGGGTCGCGGCCTTGCAGCATCAGGCCGAGCAAATCCTTCTTCTTCGCGCCTTCGGGATCGCGCTTGCGCTCGGCGATCAGGCCGTCGGCAACCTCGCGCATCAGCTTCAGATCGTCCTCGTAGGCGCGCTTCTTGCGGAGCATCAGCTTGTTGGCGATATCGAGGCGTCGCTCGCGCGCCCCGGTCTCCGACAGCGCATCGACCATCGCGCCGACGAACGGGTGCATCTCCTGCTGGTAGAAGCTGTTGAAGCGGTAGTCGAACGCGCACAGCGCGATCGTGTCGAGCGTCAGCCGCGTCATGTCGTCGGTGACTTCGATCACCGTGCTCGAACCGAAGCGTTCCCAGCGCACCAGCATCTGGTCGGCGATGTCGAGCATCTGGTCGAACATGCCGCGAATACCGATCGGCCCGAAGGCCGGCATCAGCAGGCGGTGCGCCTTCGGCCAGTTCGGCTCGTCGGTCTTCGCGGTGAAGAGGCCGTCGCCGGCGAAGTCGCGGATGTTCTTCAAGGTCGCGTGAACCCGCTTGTCGAACCGGCTCTCGTCGCACAGCTCGTCGACGATCTCCTGCGAGCTGACCAGGATCAGCGGCCGGCCGAAGAACTCGAGCTGGAAAATCGGGCCGTGGATGCGCGCCATGCGCATGAAACCCTGCATCGGCGCGTCGCCATCGATCTGGCGCAGATTGCCGATCAGCGGGTCGCCCTTGGGCTGGGGAATGGGCTCGGTGCGAGGCATCGTCGTCTCCGCGTGGCGTCGGATCGTCGATCCGGTTCGAGCGGAGGTTACCGCAGGCGCACCGCGCGGCAAGGCGGCGAAACCCCGGGGGCGGGGCCGCTCTCAGCCGGTTGAATTCGCGCCGCCCGATCGTTGAGTCGATGCCAGTATTCGGCCGCAGCGGCCGGCCGCGCTAACGGCTGATCCATCAGACCTTGGCGGCGCGCTTCTTCTCTTCTTCCTCGTACAGCTCCTTCTTCGAGAGCTTGCCGACCGGCGTCTTCGGCAGCTCGTCGCGGATATCGAGGGCTTGGACCATCTCGTGCTTGCCGAGGCGCTCCTTCAGGAACGCCTGCAGTTCGGGCAGCGTGAAGGCGGCGGCGTTCGGCTTCAGCTTCACGAACGCCTTCGGCGACTGGCCGCGGTACTCGTCGTGGATGCCGATCACGCTGACCTCGGCGACCGCCGGGTGCTCGTAGATCGCCTCCTCGAGATTGCGTGGGTACACATTGAACCCGCTGCACAGGATCATGTCCTTCGTGCGGTCGACGATGAAGACGAAGCCGTCGCTGTCCATCGTCGCGACATCGCCGGTGCGCATCATCCCGTCGAAGGTAGTGACCGCCGCGGTCGCGTCGGGCTTGTTCCAGTAGCCGTTCATCACGTTCGGCCCGCGGATGCACATCTCGCCGCGCTCGCCGAGCGCCACGTAGCGGGTTGGATCGTCGAGGTCGAGCATGCGGATGTCGATGCGCGGCATCGGCAGCCCGCAAGAGCCGGCCTTGCGCTTGCCGTAGACCGGCGTGAAGGTGCCCGTCGGCGACGTTTCGGTCATGCCCCAGCCTTCGGCCAGGTTGCAGCCGCTGACGGCTGCAAAGCGCTGCGCAACCTCGAGCGGCAGCGGCGCGCCGCCCGAGCCGCAGAACTTCAACGACGACAGGTCGTACTTTCCAATCCCGGGATGGGACAGCAACGCCGTGAACATCGTCGGCACGCCGGGGAAGCTGGTCACTTTGTTGGCGCTGATCTCCTTCAGCACCGCCTCGACATCGAAGCGGGTGTGCAGGATCAGCTCGGCCGCGCCGCGGATGCCGAGCAGCATGTTGACTGACAGCGCGTAGATGTGAAACGGCGGCAGCACCGCAAGCACGCGCTCCTGCCCTTCGATGAAGACCGGCGGCGTGCCGCTGACGGTCTCCCAGTACTGACGGCAGGCGGCCGATAGGTTCGCGTGGGTCAGCATCGCACCCTTCGGCAAACCGGTCGTGCCGCCGGTGTACTGCAGCACTGCGATCGCGGTCGACGGATTGGTGATCGGATGCGCCTGGAACGCACCATCGTTGTCGATCAGCTTCGCGAAGTTCAGATGCGACGCATCGTCGGGCACCTCGACGAGCAGCTTGCCGGCCTTCATCTGCGCCGCGACGGCTGCCGGCGCCGCCGACATCTCGGCGAGGTTGCCGACGACCAGCTTCTTCAGGCGCGTCTTGCCGAGCATCGCGCCCATCTGCGGGTAGAGCATCGCGAGGTCGACCGTGATCAGCACGTCGGTCCGGCTGTCCTCGATCTTGTGCTCGAGCACCTTGGCGGCATCGAGCGGCGAGTAGTTGACGACGGTGCCGCCCGCCTTCAGCACGCCGAAGAACGCGATGATGTAGTGCGGCGTGTTCGGCAGGTAAAGCCCGACGTGTACGCCGGGCCCGACGCCGAGCTGCTGCAGCCCCTTCGCAGCGCGGTCGGCAAGCGCCTTCAGCTCGCGGTACGTGATCCGCTTGCCCATGAACTGCAAGGCGAAGTTGTCGGGCCATTTGGTGGCACTGTCGTCGAGTATCCGTTGGACCGGCATCGCCTCGATGTCGATGTCCCAGCGGACGCCGGCAGGGTACGAATCGATCCAGGGCATCGCGTTCATCTCGCTCTCCGTGGTAGGTCTCAAGGCCGGTTGCGGCCGAGCTCGTCGTGGCTCGACACCCAGTCGCCGGCCAGGATCGCACTCGACAGCGAGGTGTCGCCGGCCAGCACGACCGCGGCGCAGATCTCGGCGAACTTGTCGGCCTTGCCGGTGCCGTAGCAGTCCATCATCTCAAGGCATTCGCGCTGCGTCGGCAGGCCGGTGCCGCCGCCGTAGGTCGCGACGATCAGCGAAGTCAGCGTGATCGACCAGTAGTAGTCGCCGTTGTCGAGCAGCTGCGCATAGGTGACGCCGGCGTGCGACTCGGAGACGTTGGCGACGTCCTGGCCGGTCGCGATGAACATCGCGGTCAAACCGTTCGCAGCGTGTGCGCCGTTATTCGCCGAGCCGGCCAGGAACGCGCCCGCGTTCGAGACCTGGCGCGACCAGAACAGCTCCTTCGAAGTGATGCCCATCAGGCTCTTCAGCAGGTCGCCGCGGATGTTGCATTCGGCGACGACGCGCTTGCCGCGGGTCAACAGCATGTTCGCGCGTGAGTGCTTCTTGTCGGTGTCCATGTTGCCCGACAGGATGTAGTTGGCGCCGCCCGGGTACGACTTCTTGATCCATTCGCAGGCCGCAAACGTGGCCTTGCCGGTCATGTTCTGGCCGGCCGCATCGCCGGTCGTGTAGTTGAAGCGCAAGTTGCGCAGAGGGCCGATCGAGTACTGCCCGATGTTGATCAGCTTGCCCGACCTCGTCGTCGTCTCGGCGACCGCCTTGATCTCGTCGAAGTGCTCGGCGACCCAGGCGCCGAACTGGCGCGCCTTCAGTGCATCGTCGAGGATGAAGACCGGCGAGCGCTGCATGAACTGCTCGACGACCGTCGTCTTGACGCCGCCGCTCTCGCTCAGCAGCCGCATGCCGCGGTTGTAGCTCGCGACCAGCGTGCCCTCGCTGGTCGCCATCGGGATGTAGAACTCGCCCTTCGCGTGTTCACCGTCGATCAGCAGCGGTCCGGCCAGTCCGATCGGCACCTGCGCAACGCCCATGAAGTTCTCGACGTTGCCCGGCAGAACCGACGGCTCGAACGAGAAGCGGCCGACGTGCTCGAGCGCGGCGCCGGTTTTCTCCTTGACGAAGCGCCGGCGCGCCTCGGCCATCTCAGGGGTGTAGTCGTTCTCTTTCGAGCGCGGAACCTTGGTCGCCATGGATCACTCCTTCGCGTCGGCCTCAATCGATGCAGCGCCCGCGGCGCGTCACTTCGGCTTGAGCAGCTTTTGCAAGTTGGCGACGTTTTCCTGGAAGCGGTCCTGCAGGACCTTCCAGGCCTTGCTGCGCGACTGCGCCTCCATCTCGGCGAGCTCGCGGAAGTTCGCAATCGCCTGCTGCACGCCCTGCTTCGCCATCTCGGCGCTCTTGCTCATCGCATCCTTGCCGGTGGCGTCCTTCATCGCGCTCTGCCACTGCACCAGCGCCTCCTGCAGGATCTCGTTGCGCCGCTGCGCGAGGGCCTTGATGCCTTCATAGGCCTGGCGGTTGGCCTCGGCGAGCGCCTCCATGTCCTTGCGCTGCGACTCGACGATCGCATTGACGTCGATGCCGGGCAGCTTGAACTTCTCGACCAGCTTGCCGAGATCGGCCATCGACGGCAGCCCCGACTTCGTGGCGCTCTTCGATTCGCTGTTCGCGGCGGGGGCGGCGGACGCCGCGGCGGCAGCCTTCATCGGGGCGGCGGCCTTCTTGGCCGCGGTCGTCTTCGCGGAAGTCGTCTTGCGGGTCACCATGGTCGTCTCCTCGGTTGGGGGCAGAAGGGATTCGGGTGGGATGCAACCGCGCGTCACGTACGCGCTGGCTTGGCGGCACGGCTCGCACGCACAACCTTCGGCGGGGGCACCGGCTCGCTCTTCGTCGCGCTCGGCTTGCGAACGCGCGGACGAGCCGCCTGCGGAGCAGGGGCAACCGGTGCGGCGCGCTTGCGTGCCGCCGGCGTACGTATCGCGACCGGCTTTGGTGCGATCGATACACCGAGCACGGCCTCATGGAGCTCGTCGAGCGATTCCTCGAGGTAGTCGGCGAGCTTGCGGAGCTCAGGCACGGTGCGGCGGCAGGCCGTCAGGCCGAAATCGAGCGCGCCGTGGTAGCTCTGGACCGTCATGTTGAGCGCCATCCCGTGCGCCGGAATCGAAACCGGGTACAGGGTCAGCAGCTTCGCGCCGGCCAAGTACAGCGCGGTCTGCGGGCCCGGCACATTCGAGATCACGACGTTCGCCGGCGGCGGCAGCCGGTCGGCCAGGCCCGACTTTCCGTACAGGCCCATCGCGCCTTGCAGCACCACCGGCGCACCGAAGATCGAGAAGTCGCGCGGGGTCGCGTCCTTGACCTTGCCGCTCAGATCCTTCGCCTCGAGCGACGAAGCCCGGATCGCCTTCAGGCGCTCGAGCGGGTCCTTGATGTCGGTGGCGAGGCTGCACAGCATGCCCGACACCTGGTTGTTGGTCTCGGTGTTGCCGGCCTCGCGCAACGACACCGGCACGAACGCGACCAGCGGCTCCTTCGGCAGCGCGTGCTTCTCGAGCAGGTAGCGGCGCAGCGCCCCGGCGCAGACCGCCATCACGACGTCGTTCAGCTTGGTGTCGCTCTGCTTCGCGATCGCCTTGGCGGCAGCCAGCGACATCGAGCGCGCGGTGAAGGAGCGCTGGCTCGTGATCGACGCATTCAGCATCGTCTTCGGCGCGGTCAGGTTTTGCAGTCCCTTGATCTGCACCCGTGCCCCGCTGCTGATCGTCGGCGTCGCGATGCTCGCGATCGCCTTCAGGATGTCGGGGATCTTCTGCAGCGCGCTGACATGCTGGCTCAGCATGTTCTTGTAGGCAGCGCCGAGCAGCTTGAGGCCGTCGGGCGCGACCGCCTTCTCCTTCGGCGTCGGCGGGTCGACCTTGCGCGGCACCGGCGTGGTGTCGTACATCATCTGCGTCAGCACCATGCCGGCGCCGCCGTCGACCGCGGCGTGGTGCATCTTCGTGTAGATCGCGACGTGGCCATCGGCGAGGCCGTCGATCACGTAGAACTCCCAGAGCGGCCGGCTGCGGTCGAGAAAGTTCGAGTGGAGCCGGCCGACGAGCTCATCGAGCTGCTGCAACGTGCCGGGCTTCGGCAGGCCGAGATGACGGATGTGGTAGTCGATCTCCATCTCGTCGTCATCGACCCAGAGCGGATGGTCGATGTCCCATGGCACCTGCACCAGCTTCTTCTGCAACACCGGAAACAGGTGCAGGCGGCCGGCGATATGGGCCTTGTAGACATCGTAGAAACTGCCCTTGAAGCCGGCCGGTAGCTCGACGATGCTGAGGCCGGCAACGTGCATCGGCGTCTGCGGCGTCTCCATGTAGAGAAAGCTCGCATCCATCCCACCGAGTTGCTTCATGGCGCGTCTCCGTGATGCTGGGGTGTCAGAGCGTCGCCGCAGCCGGTCGGGCTCGCGTCCTGCCGGCCCATGACCCGGTCCGCTTCGGATCGGGATAGATCAGGCCCTTCAGCCCGCTGCGATCGAAAGGCCGCCATGCGCCTTCGGGCTGCGCGAGCCGATCGGCGATCACATAGAGCACGGTCGGGTTGTGGCCGAGGCCGCAATGGCTGCCCTCGACCTCGATGTTCTCGCTCGTCGGCCCTTCGCGCTCGAGACAGCCCTGCCATGCGACGATGCCGTCGCTGCGGCTGAAGATCGCGCTGCTCGGGACGGGAGGCGGCGTCTTCATGCGCTCGCGGTCGGGCCAGTCCTCGACGCTGCGCTGGCTGGCGCGCTCATAAAGCTTCCAGGCGTTGCTCGCCTTTGGCGCGCCGGCGAACGGACTGCCGAGCGTGATCACGCTGCGCACGTGACCGGGCGCGCGCCGCGCCATCTCCCGCGCAAAGACACCGCCGAGCGACCAGCCGATCAGGCTGACTTTCTTGCCGTGCCGGGCATGCAGCTCGGCGAGGCGTTCCTGCATCTTGGCTTCGGCCCCCGGGCGCGGCCCGTGGTTCGCGCCGAGCTTCCATCCATGCGCCGCATAGCCCTGGTCCTTCAAGTAACGGCGCAGCGGCCGGGTCGAGGTGTCGCTCGCCGCCAGACCCGGCAGCACGAGCACCGGGTGACCGTCCCCGCGCGGCGCGAGGCGCAGCAGTGGGTAAGTCGTGAAGAAGGCGCTCATCTCCCAGAACGCGCGGATCTCGAGGAACAGCAGCTCGCGCGAGGGAGGCGCAGACGGGTCGGTGGTGGGCATCGTTCGGTTCCTCTCAGTGGCGATGTGGAGAGGCTAGACGGCGTGTGCCGCGATCGCATCGACGATCTGCGGCCACTTCGAAATGGGCAGGGCATGGCCCATGCCGGGGATGACGAGCAGCTTCGCACCCGGCACGCTCTCGGCGGTGTCGAGGCCGCAGGCCAGCGGCACCAGCGGGTCGATGTCGCCATGGATCACGAGGAACGGCACGCGGACCGCGCCGAGCGCCGGCTTGCGGCTGCCCGACGCGAGGATCGCGACCAACTGGCGCGCGACGCCCGCCGGGTTCAGGCCACGGGCGAAGTTCTGCTGTGCGCGCGCGAGGTCACGGGCCTCGTCAAGCGGGAAGCTGCCGGCCCGGAGCACCTTCCACGTCTGCGCATAGCTCTCGAAGTACGCGGCCTGCTCGGTCGGCGTCGGCTTGAACAACACCGCCAGCGCATCGGCGGTCGGCGGCGGCAGACTGGGCTCGCCGGTCGTTGCCATGATCGAGGTGACCGTGCGCAGCCGCTGCGGATGGTGGATCGCCAGCGTCTGCGCGATCGCTCCACCCATCGACGCGCCGACCACGTGGGCGGTCTCGATGCCGAGCGCATCGAGCAGCCCGACCGCGTCATTGGCCATGTCGGTCAGTAGATAGGGCGGAGACGGGATCGGCTTGCCCTGCATCGCGGCCATGAAGGCAGCCCCGACGTCGGGAACGCCGGCACTTTCGATCCGCGACGACAGCCCGATGTCACGGTTGTCGAAGCGGACGACGTAATAGCCGTGTTCAGCGAGCATCGTGCAGAACTCGTCGTCCCACGCGATCATCTGCGCCGCAAGGCCCATGATCAGCAGCAGCGGCGGAGCCGTCTGGTCGCCGAAAGTGTCATAGCAGAGCTTCAAGCCGTTCGCGGAAGCGAACGCGGGCGGCGTGCGATGGACGGCGGACATGTCGGTGCCGGGTTGGACGGGGGCCATCGAGTCCGGACTAGACCTCGAGCCACTCCTTGCGGATGTCGGCGTTGGCGCGCAGGTCGGCCGGCGCGCCTTCGAAGACGATGCTGCCGTGACCCATCACATAGCAGCGCTCGGAAATCTGCAGCGCGATCGTCAGCTTCTGCTCGACCAGCAGCACCGAGACGCCGCGCCGTTTCAGCTCCATCAGGTACTCGGCGACCAGCTCGACGATCTTCGGCGCGAGGCCTTCGGTCGGCTCGTCAATCATGATCAGGTCCGGGTCGCCCATCAGCGTGCGGCACAACGTCAGCATCTGCTGCTCGCCGCCCGACAGCACGCCGGCCTCGGTGTGCTCACGCTCCTTCAGGCGCGGGAACAGCTTGTACATGTCATCGAACGACCAGCGCGGGTTCTGCTTGCCGCGCTTTTCGCCGAGCAGCAGGTTCTGATGCACCGTGAGCTTCGGAAAGATGTCGCGGTTCTCGGGCACGTAGCCGATGCCGCGGTGCGCGATGTCGAAGGTGCGATGGCCGAGGATCTGCTGGTCGCGCAGCTTGATCGACCCCTCGCCGGCAACCAGGCCCATGATCGTCTTGACCGTCGTCGAGCGGCCCGAGCCGTTGCGGCCGAGCAGGCTGACGATCTCGCCTTCGCCGACCTTCATGTCGACGCCGTGCAGGATGTGGCTCTTGCCGTAGTAGGCGTGCAGGTTCGAGACATCGAGCAGCATCGTCAGGCTCCTGCCGCCGTAGAGCGGGCACCGGCCTCGGCGGCCTGCGCATCGGCCAGCACTGAGCCGAGATAGGCCTCCTGCACCCGCGCGTTGGCGCGCACCGCATCGGGCACGTCGAAGGCGATGACCTCGCCGTACACCAGCACCGCGATCTTGTCGGCGAGGCCGAACACGACGCCCATGTCGTGCTCGACGGTCAGCAGCGTCTTGCCGACAGTGACTTCGCGAATCAGGTCGATGAAGCGCGCGGTCTCGCTCTTGCTCATGCCGGCCGTCGGCTCGTCGAGCAGCACGACATTGGCGCCGCCGGCGATCGTCACACCAATCTCGAGCGCGCGCTGTTCGGCATAGGTCAGGTTCATCGCCAGCGTCTCGCGCTTGGCGTCGAGCTTGATCATGTGGAGCAGCGCCTCGGCGCGCTCGTTGGCGTCGCGCAGGTCGGCCAGGAACTTCCAGAACGCGTACTTGTAGCCGAGCGCCCAGAGCACGCCGCAGCGCAGGTTCTCGAATACCGACAGGCGCCCGAAGATGTTGGTGATCTGGAAGCTGCGCGCGAGGCCGAGCCGCGCAATTTCGTACGGCCGGAGGTTCTCGATCCGCTTGCCGTTCAGCACGATCTCGCCGCTGGTCGGACCGAAGCGGCCGCTGATGAGGTTGAACAGGGTCGACTTGCCGGCCCCGTTCGGCCCGATGATCGCGACCCGCTCGCCCTGCTGCACCGCCAGGTTCGCCCCGCGGATGATCTCGGTGTTGCCGAAGGACTTGCGCAGATCCTTCAGCTCGATCGCGTAGCCCGTCGTCATCGTGCCTCCCGGCTGCGCGCGGTGAGCGCCTCGATCTCGCCTTGGATCGTGCCCCAGACGCGCGCAAAACGTCGCCGCACGAAGTCGAACATCGCAAAGCCGATCAGCGCGACCGCCGCAGCGCCGAGCCAGCTCATCGCCGATTTCGTGTCGAGCGTCAGGCCGAAGAACTTGAGCTTCGGATCGAGGCTCTCCCCGAGCTGAAGGTGATAGACCAGCTCGATCAACGCAGCGCCGCCCGCGAGCATGACCAGTGCGGTCACGGCCAGGGCGGTGTACCAGGGAATCAGCCGGCCCAGCTTCTTATAGGCGCCGACCCGGAGATTCATCATGATCAGGCTGGCGATGCCGCCGGGCGCATACATCACCATGAACAGGAAGACGAGGCCGAGGTAGAGCTGCCAGCCCTTGGTCAGCTCGGAGAACAGCGTGAAGGAGACGACCATCAGCACCGCGCCGATGATCGGGCCGAAGAAGAAGGTGGCGCCGCCGAGGAACGTGAACAACAGGTAGAGCCCGGACCGTCCGGCGCCGACGACCTCGGCCGTCGCGATCTCGAAGTTGAGCGCGTACATGCCGCCGGCGATACCGGCGAAGAAGCCCGCCAGGATGAACGAGATGTAGCGCACCCGCTGCGTGCTGTAGCCGATGAACTCGACCCGCTCCGGGTTGTCGCGGACCGCATTCAGCATCCGGCCGAGCGGTGTGCGCGTGAACGCGAACATGGCCGCTGTGCAGATGAACGTGTAGACCGCGAGCAGGTAGTAGACCTGCAGCGGCGGCCCGAATGTCAGGCCGAAGAGCGGCTTGCCGACCACCCGGTTCGCGGTGACGCCGCCTTCACCGCCGAAGAACTCCGGAATCATCAGCGACATCGCGAACACGAGCTCGCCGAGGCCGAGGGTGATCATCGCGAACGGCGTGCCGGCCTTCTTGGTCGTGACATAGCCGAGGATGACCGCGAAGAACATGCCGGCGAAGCCGCCGATCAGCGGAATCAACGTCACTGGCACCGGGAACGAGCCATCGCCCGCACCGATCAGCGCATGGATCGCGACGAAGGTCGCGAGGCCGCTGTAGACCGCATGGCCGAAGCTCAGCATGCCGCCCTGGCCGAGCAGCATGTTGTACGACAGGCAGGCGACGATCGCGATGCCGATCTGCGACAGCATCGTCACCGCCAGGCTGCTGGTGAAGATCAGGGGCGCGATCAGCAGCGCTGCGGCAAAGCCGCCCCAGACCAGCAGGCGCCCGGGCGGCAGGCGACCGGGCGGACGGACGACGACGGGTTGGGCGGCGGGAGCGGTTGCGTCCATGCTCATCCCTCGCGTGTGCCGAGCAGGCCCTTCGGCCGGAAGATCAGGATCAACACCAGGAACAGGTACGGCAGGATCGGTGCGATCTGCGAAATGGTCAGTTTCAGCAGCGAGTAATCGGCCGCGTGCTCCGAGGGGCTGAAGCCGATCGATCGCACCAGGTTGAGGATCGAGTAGTCGATCGCGACGGCGAAGGTCTGGATGATGCCGATCAGCAGAGAGGCCACGAACGCCCCGGCCAGCGACCCCATGCCGCCGACCACCACGACCACGAAGATGACGGACCCGACCGTGGCCGCCATCGCCGGCTCGGTCACGAAGGTGCTGCCGCCGATCACGCCGGCCAGCCCGGCGAGCGCCGAGCCGGCGCCGAACACCAGCATGAAGACCTTCGGCACGTTGTGGCCGAGCGACTCCACCATCTCCGGATGGGTCAATGCACTCTGGATCACCAGGCCGATGCGCGTGCGGGTCAGCAGCAGCCAGAGCGCGACCAGCATCAGCAGCGCAACCAGCATCATGAAGCCCCGCGTCGCCGGGAACGGCGAGCAGACGAGGCGGACGGTCGCGTCGGCCGTCGTGCACATCGCAGCCGGCGCGGCGCCCCATACCAGGCGCAGGCCCTCGATCGACGAATTGACCAGCGTGAAGGCCGGTCCGCGCAGCACCTCGGGCGGCGGGAACTCGACCGCCGTCCGGCCCCAGATCAGCAACACCAGCTCGATGATCACGAACGACAGGCCGAACGTGATCAGCAGCTCCGGCACGTGGCCGAACTTGTGGACGCGGCGCAGGCAGTAGCGTTCGAACAGCGCGCCGATCACGCCGACGAAAAACGGCGCGAGGATCAGGGCCGGCCAGAAACCGATGACCTTCGCGATCGAGTAGCCGATGTAGGCCCCGATCATGTAGAAGCTGGCATGGGCGAAATTAAGGACGCCCATCATGCTGAAGATCAGCGTCAGCCCCGAGCTGAGCATGAACAACAACAGCCCGTAACTCAGGCCGTTGAGCATCGAGATCGTGAAGAACTCCATTGCAGCGCGCCGGTTGACGGTTCCGGGTCAGATGCTGGCGACAGTTGCGCCAAAAGGCAAGAGGCCCGGACGGATCAACCGGCTCGGGCCTCTTGGCGCAAGACCAAGAGCGTCAGGCCCCGGGGCGCTTCATCTGGCAGCTGGTCGGCGTGCTCGACACGTAGTTCGGGTACTCAGCCACCGGCGCCAGGGTCATGCCGGTGTTCTCGGGGCTGTACTTGTACTTCCCATCGCTCTTCTGCCAGACCGTCATGTAGAGCGGCTGCTGGAGCTGGTGGTCGCTCTTGCGCATCTCGACCTCTCCGCCGAACGTGCTCTTGACCTTCAGGCCTTCCATCGCAAACGCGACCTTGACCGGGTCGATCGACTTGCTCTGCGCCATGGCCGTGGACAACACTTCCAGGATCCGGGTGATCGAGCCCGTGTAGTAGTCGTCGTTGTACTTGGCCTTGAAGCCGGCCATGTCCTTGTCGTTCTCGCCACCCATGTTGTAGTGCGAGTAGGCGACCTGGTACACCTTGCCCGCGCCGTTGGCGCCAAGAGCCGTCGGCGTGCCGGTGACACCGGTGTAGTAGGTGAAGAACTTGCCCGTGTAGCCGCCTTCGCCCGCCGCCTTGACCAGCAGCGCGAGGTCGGAGCCCCAGTTGCCGGTGATCACCGAATCGGCGCCGGAGGCCTTGATCTTCGCGATGTAGGGAGCGAAGTCACGCACCTGGGCCAGCGGGTGCAGGTCCTCGCCGACGATCTCGATGTCCGGACGCTTGCGCTTCAGGTACTCCTTGCCATACTTCGCGACCTGTTGGCCGTGCGAGTAGTTCTGGTTCAGCAGGTAGACCTTCTTGATGTCCTTCTGATCCTTCATGAAGGTGGTCATTGCTTCCATCTTCATCGTCGTGTCGGCGTCGAAGCGGAAGTGCCAGAAGCTGCACTTGCTGTTGGTCAAATCGGGATCGACCGCGGCCTCGTTTAGGAAGATCACTTCCTTGCCCGGGTTGCGCTCGTTGTACTTGTTGACCGCGTCGACCAGCGCCAGCGCAACCGACGAACCGTTGCCCTGGATGATGTAGCGGATGCCCTGGTCGGTCGCCGACTTGAGGGCGTTCAGGCTCTCGGTGGGCGAGAGCTTATTGTCGAGACCGAGCACCTCGAACTTGACCCCGGCCGGGTTGTTCTGGTTGAACTTCTCGATCATGTACTGCCAGCTCTTCAGCTGGTTGTTGCCGACCGGTGCCATCAGACCGGAAAGCGGATCGATCCATGCCATCTTGACGACTTGTCCGTCGAGCGGCTTTGCGCTCTTGGCCTGGCCCATCGCGGCGGTGGCGGTGACGACGATGGCCGCCCCGACAGTGACCTCGAACAGGCGACTCGTGAGCGGGGTGCTGGTGAACTTCATCGGTTGATCTCCTGCGGAATTGAAGCTGACGCGACGGTAACGGATACAAATCCGAAAAGTTACAGGGACTTCCCCGCCCTGCAACGACCCCAACCACGGCTCGATCGGTCACCCAACAGCCGTGCCCGAAAGGCCCCTGTTTCCGCTCGCTGACCGACCTCGTGCCGGATCTGTGTGCGAAACGGCGCGGTCGTGCGCGGATGGCGACCCCGTCGCAAGGTTGAGCGAGCCGGCACGCGTTCTGCGGGATAGACTTCCGCGCCGCCTTCGAGCCGAATTTCACCCGATGAAGATCTTTTTCGATTTCCTGCCCGTCATACTCTTTTTCGGGACGTTCAAGTACGCGGAGGGCAATGCCGACGCCGCGGCGCGCTTCGCGACCGAGCACCTCGGCTTCCTCGTCTCGGGCGGCGTGGTCGGCACCGAGGAGGCGCCGGTACTGCTCGCGACGCTGGTCGTCATCCTCGCCACACTGGTGCAGGTGGCGGTGCAGCTGGTCCGCGGCAAGAAGGTCGACATGATGCTGTGGGTCACCTTTGGCCTCGTCGTCGTGCTCGGCGGGGCGACGATCTGGTTTCACAACGCGACGTTCATCAAGTGGAAACCGAGCGTTCTGTACTGGGTGATGGCGCTCGCCTTCTGGCTCAGCCAAGCGATCTGGGGCAAGAACCTCCTGCAGGCGCTGATCGGCGAGCAGCTCGAACTGCCGGCCGTGGTCTGGCGCCGCCTGAATCTGGCCTGGGTCGCGTTTTTCGCGCTGATGGGCGTGCTGAACCTCTACGTTGCCTACAGCTTCTCGACGGCGACCTGGGCCAGCTTTAAGGCGTTCGGTGCCACCGGTCTGATGTTGGTCTTCATGGTCGCGCAGGGCTTTTACCTGAGCCGCCACCTAAAGCCGCTGCCGGAACCGATCGATACGGTGTCCGGCCACCTCGGCCCGGCGTCGCCGCGGGCCAGCGACAAGTGAGCGTCAGCGCAGCCGATCTGGAACGCGCACTGGCGGCCGGCCTGCAGCCGGCCAGCCTGGCGGTCGAGGACGACAGCCACCGCCACGCCGGGCACGCCGGCGCTCTCGAAGGCAGTCATTTCACGGTCCGGATCGTCAGCGATCGCTTCAATGGCCTCTCCCGAGTGGCCCGCCATCGGCTCGTTTATGATTGCCTCGACGCGCTGATCGGACGTGGCGGCATCCACGCCCTTGCGATCGTCGCCCGAGCTCCGGGCGACGGCTGACCCCCTTCACTTCAACCCCTTTCTGCGTGGCTGCAGCGCGCACCGAGCTCACGCTCCGGTGAAACGGCCGCCCGATGCGAACCAGGAAAAGACCCCGATGAACCCACGTATCACCACCCGCGCCTTGTCGACGCTGGCGCTCGCCGCCGCCCTCGCCGCCGCACTTCCGGCCCAGGCGCAGAACATCGCGATCGTCAATGGCAAGCCGGTGCCGAAGGCGCGCGTCGACGCCCTGACGACGCAGATCACCAAGCAGGCTGCAGCACGCGGCCAGCAGTTGCCGCCCGACCTCGATCGGCTCGTGCGCGACAAGGTCGTGCTCGACGAGATGTTCGTGCAGGAGGCCGAGAAGCGCGGGTTGGCCGGCTCGGCCGACTACAAGGCGCAGATGGAGATCGCGCGCCAGAACATCCTGGTCCAGGCGCTGCTTGCCGACTACGAGAAGAAGAACGCGATCAGCGACGCCGACATCAAGGCCGAGTACGACAAGTTCAAGGCGCAGTCGAGCGGCACCGAATACCGGGCGCGCCACATCCTGGTCGAGAAGGAAGAAGACGCGAAGGCCTTGATCACGCAGATCAAGGGTGGCGCGAAGTTCGAGGAGCTGGCGCAGAAGAACTCGAAGGACCCGGGATCGGGCGCGAATGGCGGCGACCTCGACTTCGCAGCGCCAAGCGCGTACGTGCCCGAGTTCTCGCAGGCGATGGTGAAGCTGAAGAAGGGCGAGATGACCGAGACGCCGGTCAAGTCGCAGTTCGGCTATCACATCATCAAGCTCGAGGACACGCGCGACGCGCAGTTCCCGCCGCTCGAGGAAGTCAAGGGACAGATCCAGCAGCGCCTCGCGCAGCAGAAGGTCGCCGCATTCCGCGACGAGATTCGCGCGAAGGCGAAGACCGACTACAAGTTCACAAATCAGTAGCCGGACCTGCGGCGCACTTGCTGCGCCCCGCTGCCGCGCGTTCTGATCGAGCTGCCGGCCTCAGGCTGGTTGCGCCTCGAGCCCTTGCGACAAGGTCGGCGCACCCAACTCGACGCGGCCGGCCTCGATCCGCAACTGGCGGTCGCAACGCGCTGCGATCGCGCGGTCGTGCGTCACCAACACCAGCGTGGTGCCGGCTTCGCGGTTGAGCTCGAACATGAGGTCCATCAC
>Ga0207659_10000138_pt1 | contig 42755 bp, 55 predicted proteins | sample KBSM43metaG_FD_184330 | JGI IMG/M metagenome (GOLD analysis project Ga0207659, IMG submission 184330) | Miscanthus rhizosphere microbial communities from Kellogg Biological Station, Michigan, USA - KBS M4-3 metaG (SPAdes) (version 2) | ecosystem: Host-associated > Plants > Roots > Rhizosphere >...
AGGTCCTTCTGGATCGACGGCAGGGCGACGTTGACGATCGTGTTGTCGAGCATGATCATGAACAGCGCGAAGCACATCGCTCCGAGCGTCCACCACTTGCGGTTGTCGTCGGTGATCAGGTGGCGGTAACGGGTCAAGCGCGCTCACTTCCTTTCAGAGCCTCATAAGTCTGGGCGAGGTCCTCGCGCTCCATCAGCGACTCGACCGCGGCGTCGAGCTTGCGTCGCTGCGCCGCGGTGAGGGTGGTCACGAAGGCCTCGATTCCGGTCAGCCGGACGGTGACGATCTTGGCGACGAGGTTCTTGCCCTTGGCGGTGATCTTCACCCGGCGCACCCGGCGGTCGTCCGGGTCCTCGACCCGGGTCGCCAGCTTCGCCTTGACGAGGGCGTCAACCGCGCGGCTCATCGAAGGAACCGAAACGCCAAACAGCTCGGCGAGGTCCGAGACCTGCCAGGCCTGGTCGTTGCCCCCGAGGCCGCCGAGCTCGAGCAGCGCCTTGCACTGGGTCATCGAGAGACCGGTCTCCTCGATGACGCGCAGCTGGTTGCCACGGTCGTAGAGGAAGACGTGGTGCAGAAGCGCCGCTATCCGGGCGGTGGTGTCAGTCGCCTCAATCGTCGTGTTCATCACGACAATAGTTGCACACGCGCAACCTTTTCAGTTGGACAATATTTGCTCGTGTGATCCATATCACGCGCCGCTGCCGCCGTTGCCGGGGCTAACGTGCGAGCGGATGCAGCCCGACTACGCGCAGCTCGATCGCGACCACGTCTGGCATCCGTTCACCCAGCAGCAGGGGTGGAGCGAGGAAGAGCCGCTGGTGATCGAGCGGGGGGAAGGCTCCTACCTCTTCGACGTCGAGGGGCGGCGCTACCTGGACGGAACCGCGGCGCTGTGGTGCAACGTCCACGGCCACCGCCACCCGGCGATCGACGCCGCCGTGCGCGAGCAGCTCGACCGGGTCGCCCACACGACGATGCTGGGGCTGAGCCATCCCGGCGCGACCGAGCTGGCGGCGCGGCTGACCGAGATCGCCCCGGATGGCCTCTCGCGCGTCTTCTACTCGGACTCGGGCTCGACGGCGGCGGAGATCGCGCTGAAGATCGCCTTCCAGTACCAGCAGCAGCGGGGCGGCCAGCACGCGAGGCGGACCAGGTTCGTGCGCCTGCGCGAGGCCTACCACGGCGACACGATCGGCTCGGTCTCGGTCGGCGGCATCGACCTCTTCCACTCGACCTACCGGCCGCTGCTGTTCGAGACCCACGTCGCGGAGCCGGGCGACGCCGCCGACCTCGAGCGGGTGCTGGCGGCGCACGGCGAGGAGGTGGCGGCGGTGGTCGTCGAGCCGCTGGTCCAGGGCGCGGCGGGGATCCTCCTCCAGCCCGAGGGCTACCTGCGGGGGGCGCGGGAGCTCTGCGACCGCTTCGGCGTCCTCCTCGTCTGCGACGAGGTGGCGACCGGGTTCGGCCGCACCGGGACGATGTTCGCCTGCGAGCAGGAGGGCGTGGCGCCGGACCTGATGTGCCTGGCGAAGGGGATTACCGGCGGCTACCTGCCGCTGGCGGCGACGCTGGCGACGGAGGAGATCTACGAGGGGTTCCTCGGCAGCTACGAGGAGTTCAAGACCTTCTTCCACGGCCACACCTACACCGGCAACCCGCTCGCCTGCGCGGCGGCGCTGGCGAACCTCGAAGTGTTCGAGCAGGAGCGGACGCTGGAGCGGCTGCAGCCGAAGATCGCGCTGCTGGAGGAGCTGCTGGCCGAGGTCGCGGCGATAGACGAGGTGGCGGAGGTGCGCCAGAAGGGCTTCATGGTCGGGATCGACCTCGGCGACCACGACGACGCGCTGCGGATGGGCCACCGGGTGACGGTCGAGGCGCGCCGGCGCGGCGCCTTCATCCGCCCGCTCGGCAACACCGTCGTGTTGATGCCCCCGCTCTCGATCTCCGAGGAGGAGCTGCGACAGCTGGTGGCGATCGCGCGGGCCTCGATCCACGCCGCGGTGGCCGCGGCGCCCACGGAACTCCCGCAGGCTGCTTGATCCGATACTCCATCTGTGACGGATGGAGATCTGCCCCGTAGTGAGGGCATGGAGCAGACGTTGGTGGCAGAAGCAAAGGAGGCGCCGCGAGCCGCGGACCTCGCCTTCGACCGGCTTTACCGGTCCAGCCGCGACGACGTCTACGCCTACGTCGCCGGCCTGCTGCGGGACGCGGCGGCGGCCGAAGAAGTCACCGCCGCCGTCTTCGAGCGCGCCTACCGCAAGCGCAACCGCTTCGACCCCGAGCGGGGCGAGCCGCGGGCCTGGCTGTTCGGGATCGCCCGCAACGCGGCGCTGGACGAGCTGCGGCGGCGCGGTCGCCAGGCGGAGCTGACGGCCGAGCCGGCGGACCTCGACAGCCTCGGAGCCGATGAGGGCGCCGAGCGCAGCGAGCGGCTCCTCGCGGTCTCCGCGGCGCTGGAGCGGCTGGCGCCGGGCGAGCGGGAGCTGATCGCGCTCAAGTTCTTCGCCGGGCTGGAGAACCGGGAGATAGCCCGCGTCCTCGGGATCAGCGAGTCGAACGCCGGCACCAGATTGCACCGAGCGATGACCAAGCTGAGGGAGGCCTGCGATGGAAACGCCTAGGGACGATCAACTGGCCGCCGATCTGCGAGCGCTGCGGCCGACCCCCCACCCGCAGTTCGCCGATGAGCTCGACAAGCGCGCCGCCGCGGGCTTTCCGCGGCGCTCGCGCTGGCCGCGCTTTTCTTTCGCTCGCCTGCGTGCGCTCCCGCGTCGGCGCCTGATGCTGGCAACGGGAGCGCTGGCCGTGGTGGCGATCGCGGTCACGGGAGTGCTTGTCACCAGCAACGACGCCTCGGAGCAGCAAAGCGGCTCCTCCCAGCTCGGCTTCCTCAATCTCAATGACGGTGATGTGGAGGAGCCCGCCCCGACGACCTCTCCCCCCGTGGAAGCGTCTGCCGGAGAAGCGCAGCCCTCGAGGGACAGCGAGGAAGCTGCGGGTTCCGCCCTCAGCTTCGATGGCAGCAGCGGGTACGTTCAGGGCAACGCCCACCTCAGCAACCGCGCCGTCAGACGCGAAGCGCAGGTGGTCCTCGGCACCGATCCTGCCAACGTCGCCGAGAACTCGACGGAAGTCCTCGAAACCGTCCGCGCCTACGACGGCATCGTCCTGCGATCCTCCAGCCACCAGGGACCCGAGGGCGAGGCCGGGGCCCATTTCGAACTGCGGTTCCCGAGCGCGAAGCTCGCCGGCGCCCTCGCCGCCATCTCGGAGATCGGCGAACTCCGCTCGCGCTACGACACGAGCCTCGACATCACCGCCCCCACCGTCAAGGTCGGCGAACTGCTGCAGGACTCGAAAGCCCGGATCGACAGCCTGCTGGGACAGCTCGGCGCGGCGGATACCGAATCCGAGCGCGAAGCCGTCGAAGCCGAGCTGCGCCAAGAGCGCCACTACCGGGCCCGCCTTCGCATGAACCTGCAGAAGCTGCAGCGAAAGGCCCACTTCTCGCTGGTCACGGTCCGGATCGAGACCGACGCTGTCGAGGACTCCTCCGGCGGGGCCTGGGGCATCGACGACGCCGTGGGCGACGCCGGCCACATCCTCGCCGTCGCCGCCGCGGGCGCCGTCGTCGCCCTGGCGATCCTCGGCCCGATCTCCCTCGTCGTTCTGCTCGCCTGGCTCACCCACCGCGCCTGGGTCCGCCGCGAGCGCCGCCGCGTCCTCAGCTGATCCCAGACGTGTCTGAGCTTGACCCACATATGTGTGGGGAAATCTCAGACACCCCCTGCGGTTAGGGTGGGCGGCATGGAGGAGCGGCGACGGGGACCGGCGGAGATGCCCAACTTCGGGCCGCCGTCGACGCCGCGGCCAGCCGCCTCGGTGGTGCTGCTGCGGCGCGGCGGCAAGCACTCGCAGCGGGCGCTCGAGGTGCTGATGCTGCGGCGCAGCGAGGAGGCGAAGTTCATGCCCGGCGTCTGGGTCTTCCCCGGCGGCTCGCTCGACGCCGCCGACGGCGCCGAGGAAGCGGGCCTGCGCGCCTGCGCGATGCGGGAGCTGGCCGAGGAGGCCGGGATCGAGCTCGACGCCGGCGAGGAGCTCGTCCCCTTCAGCCGCTGGATCACCCCCGAGGTGATCGCGACCCGCTTCGACGCCTGGTTCTTCCTCGCCCTCGCGCCTGCCCACACACCGCCGGAACCGGACGGCGTCGAGACCACCGAGGCGCGCTGGTTCGAGCCGGCCGCGGCGCTGGCGGCTCAGGAGGCCGGTGAGCTCGTCCTCTCCTTCCCCACCCAGACGCAGCTGGGCTGGCTGGCCGAGTTCCGCACCTCCGACGAGGCGATGACGGCGTACCGGGAACGGACGCTGGAGCCGATCCTCCCCGTGGTGATCGCCGAAGACGGGGCCGAACCCCGCGTCGTTCTGCCCGGCGACCCCGACTACCCGGCCTGAGGCTGCGGGAACGGCTCCAGGCCCGCATGCCAGGGGCCGGGCGGGTAGGTGTTGATCCCGCTCTCGTCCATCTCCGACTGCAGCCGCCGGAACAGCTGCCCGGCGTTCTTCAGCGCAGCCTTCAGCTCGTCCTCGCTGCGCTCGCGCAGCCGCCAGAGGAACCAGAGCTGGCACTCGTTGACGCCGAAGTCGATCTCCCCGTCCATCGTCGTCACCCAGCTGAGGAAGCCGGGGCTGAACAGCTCCCGCAGCTGCACCGGGTCGTACTCGCTCGGGACCGTCGCCAGGAAGCGCCGGTTGAAGTCGATCGACTCGAACTCGACCTTACGCTGAAAGCGCTGCGTCACCACCTCGTGCCCCTCGATCGACTCGACGTTGAAGGCCGGCACCACCTGCGCCAGGTCGGGCATGTGGGACTTGGCGAGGATCGCGGTCGGCAGCACCGCCTTGCTGAAGAAGCCTCCGACCTCCTTTTCGTCGGCGTCGCAGCAGGCACCCCAGAAGCCCTCCCTGAGCTGACCGGTGAGGCGGTTGACGCCGCCGACACAAAGGGCCACCGGCCCGTCCTTCGGATTGATCCCGCCGACCGGCTCGTAGGTAAGCCCGTTGCGCTCGCCGTAGCGCCGCACGGTCTCGGCCCACTCCTGAGCTTCTTGCTTCGCGCCCACGCCGCGATCCTACGCGTCGCAGATCCGGCGTTCGTCCTTTGTCGCCTATAGGGCTACAAAGGACGAACGCCGCAGCGTTAGGATGCCCTCAACCTCGGTTCGACAACAGGAGCCTTCATGACCATCGCCATCATCGTCGTCGTCGCGATCATCATCCTCGCGGTCCTCTACTACATCGCGAAGCGCAACTCGATCATCGCCTCGCGCAACCGCGTCGACGAGTCCTGGAGCGGGATCGACGTGCAGCTGAAACGGCGCCACGACCTCGTCCCCAACCTGGTCGAGACGGTCAAGGGCTACGCCGAGCACGAGAGCGCGACCTTCGAGAAGACGACCCAGGCGCGGGCGGCGGCGATGCAGGCGCAGGGCGTCCAGGAGACCGCCAAAGCCGAGCAGCAGCTGACTCAGGCGCTGGCCGACGTCAAAGCGGTGGCCGAGAACTACCCGACCCTGCGGGCGACCGAGAACTTCCAGCAGCTGAGCCGCAACCTCTCCGAGCTCGAGGACGAGATCCAGGCCTCGCGGCGGATCTACAACTCCAACGTCCAGTCCTACAACACGGACATCCAGCAGTTCCCGGGCTCGATCATCGCCAATCAGGGCAACTTCACCCCGCGCGAGTACTTCGAGATCGAGGACGCCAGCGAGCGCAACGCGCCGCAGGTCAGCTTCGGCAAATAGTCCTGGCCGCGCAGCCAGGACCTCTAATATCCAGGGTGATGACGACCGAGACCAAAGACGCGACGCTCTGGATCTGCGACAGCTGCGGGTTCATCTACGACCCGGCGATCGGCGATCCGGACGGCGGCATCCCGCCTGGAACCGCCTTCGAGGACATCCCCAAGGACTGGTTCTGCCCGGTCTGCGGCGCCCGCACGACGGACTTCCGCCCGCTCGAGCCCGGCGAGGCCTAGGCCAGCGGTGAGGTTGGGGCGATGAGCCAGTACGACTACGACTGGATCGTCGTCGGCTCCGGCTTCGGGGGGTCGGTCTCGGCCCTGCGCCTGGCCGAAAAGGGCTACAAGGTCGCGGTCCTGGAGTGCGGCAAGCGCTTCACCGACAAGGACTTCCCGAAGTCGACCTGGGACCTGCGGCGCTACTTTTGGGCCCCCCGGCTGGGCCTCCGCGGCATCTTCCGCCTCTCGACCTTCAAGGACGTCTCCGTGGTCAGCGGCAGCGGCGTCGGCGGCGGCAGCCTCGGCTACGCCAACACCCTCTACATCCCGCCGCAGAAGTTCTTCCAGGACCCGCAGTGGGCGGACCTCGCCGACTGGCAGCGCGAGCTCGCCCCCCACTACGCCGAAGCGCAGCGGATGCTCGGCGTCGTCCACGTCGAGACCGACGACGCCGCCGACGACCTCCTGCGCGAGTACGGCGAGCAGATCGGCGTCGGCGACACCTACCAGAAGACCCCGGTGGGGATTTACTTCGGCGAGTCCGGGAAGACCGTTCCCGACCCCTTCTTCGGCGGCGAGGGGCCTGACCGCACCGGCTGCACGCTCTGCGCCCGCTGCATGGTCGGCTGCCCCGTCGGGGCCAAGAACACGCTGGTCAAGAACTACCTCTATCTGGCCGAACAGCGCGGGGTCGAGGTGATCCCCGACCGCACCGTGACCGAGATCCGCCCGATCGGCGCCTACGACGGCAGCGACGGCTACACGGTCGCCAGCGAGCGGTCGGGAATGATCCCCGGCCGCGGCAAGCGGACCCTGCGGGCACGCGGGGTGGTTGTCGCCGCCGGCGCCCTCGGCACCAACAAGCTGCTGCAGCGCTGCCGCCTGAACAACGCCCTCCCCCGCATATCCGAGCGGCTCGGCGAGCTGGTGCGGACCAACAGCGAGATGATCCTCGCCGTCACCGTCCCCGAGGACTACCCCGAAGACCTGACCAAGCGGGTGGCGATCAGCGGCAGCATCTACCCCGACGCCGACACCCACATCGAGACCGTCAGCTACGGCAAGGCCGGCGACTCGATGAGCCTCCTCTACACGCTGCTGGTCGGCGACGGCACCCGCGTCACCCGCCCGCTGAAGCTGCTCGGGCAGATGCTCCGCCACCCGGTCCGCTTCGCCAAGGTGATCTACCCGAAGAACTGGTCGCGGCGGACGATCATCCTGCTGGTGATGCAGACGCTCGACAACGCGATCTCCCTGCGTCCGAAGCTGAAACGGTCGGGCAACGTCTGGCTGCAGACCGAACAGGACCCGGAGAAACCGAACCCGACCTTCATCCCGATCGCCAACGAGGCGGCAGAATGGCTGGCGGAGCGCACCGGCGGCGTCGCGCAGAGCTCGATGACCGAGGCGCTGCTGAACGTGCCGACCACCGCCCACATCCTCGGCGGGGCGGTGATCGGGCACGGGCCCGAGGACGGCGTCGTCGACGCCAACCAGCGGGTCTTCGGCTACGAGAACCTGCTCGTCTGCGACGGCTCGGCAGTGCCGGCGAACGTCGGCGTCAACCCCAGCCTGACGATCACCGCACTAGCCGAGCACGCGATGGAGCAGGTTCCCGCAGCCAACGAGCAGCGGACCTACGAGGCAAACCTCTCGCCAACGTAGTCCCAGTTGACGACGTTCCAAAAGGCGTCGAGGTATTCCGGGCGCTTGTTCTGGTACTTCAGGTAATAGGCGTGCTCCCAGACGTCGGCGCCGAGCAGCGGCGTGGTGCCGTCGGAGATCGGCGAGTCCTGGTTCGGGGTCGAGACCACGGCGAGGCCGCTCGAGTCCTTGACCAGCCAGGCCCAGCCGGAGCCGAAGCGGGCGATGCCGGCGTTTTTGAACTCCTCCTTGAAGGAGTCGAAGGAGCCGAAGGTCTCCGAGATCGCCGAGCCCAGCTCGCCGCCCGGCTCGCCGCCGCCGTCGGGGCTCATCATCTGCCAGAAGAGGGTGTGGTTGTAGTGGCCGCCGGCGTTGTTGCGGACCGCGGCCTGCTTGTCGCCCGGCAGCGCTGAGAGGTTGCGGAGGACGTCCTCGACGTCGCGGTCGGCCCACTCGGTCCCCTCGAGGGCGCCGTTGGCTTTGTCGACGTAGGCCTGGTGGTGCTTGTCGTGGTGGATGCGCATCGTTTCCTCGTCGATGTGAGGCTCGAGCGCGTCGTAGGGGTACGGCAGGTCCGGTACGGAGAAAGCCATCGCAACTGCTCCTTCGGTCGTTTTGAAGTCCGAGCGGAGCCTAACTATTCCGCTTGCTGTGGCGGCGCTTCGGCTTCGCCGCCGAGGTCGCCGCCGCTGCCGATCCGCGGCACCGTGCCGGCGTCCCCCCCGGTCCATTCGTTGAACCGGTACCAGGCGGGCTTGGCTTCGCGCTTGCCCGTCAGCAACCCGGCCGAGCGGCAGAAGCTGCAGCTGCCCCCCTCGTCGGTCCAGGTGAACCACCAGGCGCCGCGGACCTTCCAGCGGGTGCGGTTGGCGGAGAGCATCGCGAAGGCCTTCGACAGCTGGTCGGCCTGGCCCCAGAGGCCGCGCTGCCAGCGGGTCGGGCCGCTCTGCGATCCCCAGCCCAGCTCGGTCACGAAGAGCGGGGTGGCGCCATCGTGGTGACGGCGCATGATCCGCCGCAGGTTGGTCAGCTGCGTCCCCATCGCCCGCGCGTCGGCGACGTAGGGGTGGAGGGCGACGCCGTCGAAGAAGCGCTTGATCGGCCGGGCGCGGTAGAGGCGCGAGAGGAAGTCGCCGGAGGCGACGTTGGGCGGGATCTGCAGCGGCCGCCCGAAGAGGCCGCCGACGATCACCTTCGAGCCGGGGGCTTCCCGGTGGATGACCCGGCCGGCGATCCGGAGCAGGACCGCGAAGCGCTTCGGTTCCGGTCGGGAGGCGAAGCTGACGATGTTCTCCTCGTTCCAGATCTCCCAGCGCCGCATCGGCAGGTAGGGCAGTTCGTCGGCTTCGGCTTCTTCGCGCCAGAAGGAGCCTTCGGGGCCGTAGCGCCGCACCGCGGCCCGCAGGAACGAGGCCCAGGCGCGGCGCTGCCAGCCGCTGGCGACCGGGAGGTCGATCCCCTGCCTGGCGACCCATTCCGGGGAGCTGGTGACGAAGGGGAAGATCTCGATCCCTTCCCGCGCCGCCAGCCGCACCTCGTGGTCGAAGCCCTCCCAGTCGCGTTCGGAGAAGGCCGGGTTCTCCGGCTCGATCGAGCTCCAGTTGAGCGGCATGCGGACGCTGTAGACGCCGGCTTCGCGCATCAGCCGGTAGTCCTTGGCCGTTCCCGAGTTCTGCGGCGAGACCCCGATGAAACCCGGCGGCAGGTACCCAGCAGCGCCCGCCGGCCAGATCGCCAGCAGCGCCAGAACGAGGATTGGGATCAGCCTGCGCGCCATCGTCATCGCTTGGAACAGCTCCACTGCCCAAAGTAGCGCCACCCCCTCCCCGGCGCCCCCTTCCCCGCTTCTGAGATAATCAGCCCTCTCGGGGCGTGGCGCAGCCTGGTAGCGCGCACCGTTCGGGTCGGTGAGGTCCCCGGTTCAAATCCGGGCGCCCCGATGAGCGTCAGGGCTTCGCCGGCGTGCTTTCGACCAGGAATTCGGAGAGTTCGTGGAGTTCGGCCGGCGAGAGCGATTCGCCGTAGTCCTTGGGCATCACGTTCGCCGAATAGCCTTCGATCACCTCGAGGTTGGGGTTGACGACCATCTCTTCGATGCCCGCGGTGTCGTCGTCGGGAGCCAGCGATTCGTCGAGGTTCGGCCCGACTTCACCGGTCGAACCCACCGCCGCGAGCGTGTGGCAGCTCCCGCAGCCGTTGTCGGCGAACACCTGGGCGCCGGCGCCACCGGCTGCCGGTTCTCCTCCTGCTTCTTGGCTGGAGGCTTCCTGTGCTTCCGTCGCGGAGGCGTGGATGGTTTCGGTCTTCGGGGACGAGCCGAGATCGCCGACCAGCAGCCCCCCCACGAACGCGATGACCGCCACCGCGAGGAATGCCCATGCTTCGGTCAGCCAGCCCTTCCTGCTCAAACGCCGCATCGCATCTCCTCCCGGGACAGCATCGTGTGCATCAGCTTGCGTAACGCTAAGGCTCGGGATCGGGACCGGACATCAGTAGACCCCCACATCCGACCGCGAGACCGTCGCTGCAGGGACTTGGCGTGACGGTAGGCTCCCGGTGATGGTCCCTGAGTTCGAGGTCCACGAGGCGAACCTGCACGGGCACCGCGCGGTCTACCGGACCATCGGCAGCGGGCCGAACGTGGTCCTGATCCACGGGATGATCAACTCCTCGCGGCACTGGGAGGCGGTGGCGCAGCGGCTGGCCCCGAGCTACAGGGTGATCGCGCCGGACCTGATCGGGCACGGGGATGCGGCGACGCCGCGGGGGGACTACTCGCTGGGCGCCCACGCGGCGAGCATCCGCGACCTGCTGACGACGATCGGGGTGGAGCGGGCGACGATCGTCGGGCACTCGCTCGGCGGCGGCGTCGCGATGCAGTTCTTCTACCAGTTCCCCCAGCGCACCGAGCGCCTGGTGCTGGTCTCCAGCGGCGGCCTCGGGCACGACGTCAGCCCGCTGCTGCGCGGGGCGGCGCTGCCCGGCTCGGCGGCGCTGCTGCGGCTGGCGACGCGGCCGCGGCTGGTCGGGGCGCTGGCGGCGACGGGGGCGAAGCTGCGCGAGCGCGGCAACTCCACCGGGGTCTACCTGCAGGCCGTCGCCCGGGCGCTGGGGCCGCTTCAGGAGCCCGGCTCCCGCCGCGCCTTCCTGCAGACGCTGCGCTCGGTGATCGACGTCCAGGGTCAGAAGGTCAGCGCCAGCGACCGCCTCTACCTGCTGAAGGAGATGCCGACCCTGATCGTCTGGGGCGAGCGTGACCGCACGATCCCGCTCGAGCACGGCCTCGAAGCCGAGCGCTCGATCCCCAACTGCCGCTTCGAGACCCTCCCCCGCGCCGCCCACTTCCCCAACCTCGAAGATCCCGAGGGCCTGGCCGGGATCCTCGACGATTTCCTCGCCACCACCGCCCCCGCCCACATCGTCGACTCCGAGTGGCGGGAAGTGATCGCGCCGCGTGCGCGCCTGCGCCGCGTCGCCTAAAAGCGCGGCTACGCCGCCACTTCGGCGATCGCCGCTTCGACCTCGTCCAGGGACGGGCCTTCCTGCAGGGTCACGGTCCCGTTCGGCCCGCTGATGACCATCCCCTGGCCGGTGCGGATTTCGAGGTTGCGGCCGAGTTCCTCGTAGCTTTCGAGGCGCTGCTCGATCGGCCCGCCCTTCTGGCCGTTGTCTTCGAGGTCCTTCTCCCATTCTTCGATTTCGAGTTCCTCGACGCCGCCGGCGACTGAGGACAGGAAGTCCTGGTCGATACCGAAGCGTTCGGCTTCCTTCTGATTGCGGAAGAAGAGGTAGATGTACTGCCAGCCGTAGCCCTGGTCGGCCGCCGCCTCGGCGCCGTAGAAGCCGAGCTGCTCGGGCTGGACGCTGTTCGAGTAGTGGCGCCAGAGCAGCTTCACGTCGCCGGGCCGCGCGTACTTTTCCGTCAGCGCCGGGATCGTCGAGAGGAAGTCTTCGCGGCAGTCGTCGCACTGGATGTCGTTGAAGACCTGGATGGTCACCGGGGCGTTGTCGGAGCCGAGCCGGTCACCTTCCTGCGGGATGCCGCCGAAGAGGCCCTGGGCTTCGGAGATGCCTTCGAGATGGACGACGGGGTCGCCCGGCTCCTGCGTCGCCATCTCGACGATCGTGTAGCCGAGCGCGAAGAGGCCGAGGGCGAGCACGGCGATGATCCATAGCCTGCCCCGCCGGGGCAGAGGCTTGACGGCGACTTCAGAGGACACTTCCCCCATTATCCCGTTGACGGCATCCGGGCGGCGCGGTAGACATGGTGCTACCCAGTTTTCAACGACCCTGGAGGTCATCGATGGCCCACCACCTGACGCCCGCCGAGCTCGCCGACCAGATGCAGATGGAGCGACAGGAGGTGATCGGAAGATGCGTCCAGATGGGGGTCCCGATCTACCACGGCCGGATCGACAGGACGCTGTTCGAAGTATCGCTGCGCAACCTCGGCGCGAGCGGCTCGCGCCAGGCCCACCGCCAGAACCGGCGCTGAACTAGACTCCCCGCGGATGTCGGGGAGAGGCACCAACTCGAAGACCGTCGCCGACCTGCTGCCGCGTGCAGCAGAGCAGTACGGCGCCAAGGTCGCAGTCCGCTACAAGGAGGGCGACCAGTGGGTCAGCAAGACCTTCGAGGAGGTGCGGGAGATCGTCCGCCCCCTCGCCTTCGGGCTGGTCACGCTCGGGGTGGAGAAGGGGGACCGGGTCTCGATCCTCGGCAACACCCGGCCGGAGTGGACCTACTTCGACTTCGCCGCGCTCTCGATCGGCGCCACCGTCGTCCCGATCTACCAGACGAACTCGCCCGAGGAGTGCCGCTACGTCCTCGACAACTCCGACTCGAAGGTGGTCGTGGTCGAGGACGCCGAACAGCTGGAGAAGGTGCGCGCGGTCCGCGACCAGCTGCCGCAGCTGGAGCAGATCGTGCTGATGACGGGCAGCGCCGAGGACGCGATCTCGATGGAGGACCTGGCGGCCAAAGGCGCCGGCGGCGACGAAGCCACCTGGGCGACGCTCTACGAGGCGGTCACGCCGGAGGACATCTGCACCTTCATCTACACCTCGGGCACGACCGGGCCGCCGAAGGGCTGCATCATCAGCCACGGCAACTACCGGGCGATGCTGAACATGGTCAACGGGGTCAGCGTCATCGAGGACGAAGACCTCGCCTACCTCTACCTGCCCCTCGCCCACTCCTTCGCCCTGCTGATCCAGTTCGGCACCTTCGACCTCGGCACCACGCTCGCCTACTGGGAGCGTGACCCGCTGAAGATCCTCCCGAACCTGGCTGAGCTGAAGCCCACCTACTTCCCCTCGGTGCCGCGGATCTTCGAGAAGATCTACACCGCCGCGACCAGCGCGATCGAGAAAGAGGGCGGCCTCAAAAAGGCGATCTTCAACTGGGCGATCGGGGTCGGGGAGAAGATGCGCGCGGCCGAACGCTCCGGCCGCCGGCCCGGCTTCCTGCTGCAGCGCCAGTACGCCTTCGCCGACAAGCAGGTGCTGTCGAAAATCCGCGGCCTCTTCGGCGGCCGCATCCGCCTGGCCGTCTCCGGCGCCGCCCCGATCAACCCGGAGATCCTCCGCTTCTTCGACGCCGCCGGCGTCCTCGTGCTCGAGGGCTGGGGGATGACCGAGACCTCGACCGCGGCGACGATCTCCACCCCCGAGGACTTCAAGGTCGGGACGATCGGCAAACCGTTCCCGGGTTGCGAGGTGAAGATCGCCGAGGACGGCGAGATCCTCGTCAAGGGGCCGAACGTCTTCCAGGGCTACCACAAGAACCCCGAGGCGACGGCCGAGACGATCGTCGACGGCTGGCTCCACACCGGCGACATCGGCGAGATCGAGCCCGACGGCTTCATCAAGATCACCGGTCGCAAAAAGGACATCATCATCACCGCGGGCGGCAAGAACATCACCCCCGCCAACCTCGAGGCCGAAATAAAGCAGCACCCGCTGGTCTCCCAGTGCGTCGTCGTCGGCGACCGCCGCCCCTACCTGGTGGCGCTGGTCACCCTCGACCCCGAAGAGGCGGTCAAATACGCCCAGGAGCACGACCTCCCGGAGGACCCGGCCCAACTCGCGCAGAACCCCGACGTCAAGACCGCGATCGAAGCCCATGTCGACAAGATCAACCAGAATTTCGCCCGCGTCGAGCAGGTCAAGAAGATCTCCATCCTCCCCCACGACCTCTCCCAGGAGTCAGGCGAGCTGACCCCGACCCTGAAGGTAAAGCGCGCCGTCGTCGCCCAGAAGCACGAGGGCGCAATCGAGCAGCTCTACGCGGCCTAGCTTCGTCTTGGGTGAGGCGGGAGAGGGGAGCGTGGGTACCCCCTCTGGGAGCACCTCCGCCGCGAGAACTGCAGCAACCTGCTGACGCCCCAAAGCTGTCGGCGCGGCTCCATGCTGAGTACCCAGAGGGGGGCACCCACATCCCCTTTCAACAGGTTCTGCTGGACGAGCTAGGGCCTGGCTCCGAGGTAGATAGGGAGGGTCGGGTGGGGGTCGCTGGGTACTCAGCATGGAGCCGCGCCAGTAGGTTCGAGGCGTCAGCCAAAGGCGATTCACGCGGCGGAGGTGCTCCCAGCGACCCCCACCCGACCCTCCCCCAACGCCTGAAGAACTAGGAAGCCTCGCCCGATTGGCGTAGGAGCACCGAGGTCGTCTGCTCGAGGACGCGCTTCCAGGCGGAGGTCTGCTCGGGCTCCTCTTCCGATGCCTTTTCGACGACGCGGCGGACGCGGCGCTCGGAGATCTCGAGGCCATGGCGCTCGGCGATCTCCTTGTAGCGGTCGTAGTCGGCGGCGAGGGCGGCCGTGACGGTTTCGAAGCCGTGGCGGGCGATCTTGAGGCGGCGCGAGTAGTCCATGATCGGGGTGCCGAACATCAGCTCGTCGTTGGGCTCGGGCTCGAGCAGGACGATGTCGACGCCCGGGTACTTCTCCTGCCACTGCTCGACGGCCTGGTGCAACCGCTGGTGGGCGATCAGGCGGAAGGTCTGGTTGGCGATCGCCGGCAGGCCCATGTCGGAGACGCGGCGGACGCGGCGGCCGAAGACGGTCGGGATCGTCTTCTCGAAGTCGTTGACGTAGGGGACCAGCGGGTTGACGACGACGATGAACTTGGCGCCCTTTTCGACCGCGATGTCGACGTTGGTGGTCGAGCGGATGCCGCCGTCGACGAACTGACGCCCTTTCAGGTCGACCGGCTTGTAGACGAGCGGCAGGCAGGTCGAGCACTCGACCGCTTTGGAGATCGGCACGTCGGACCACTCCTCTTCGCCGAAGACGATCCGCTCGCAGGTGTCGAGGTCGGTGGCGGTGAGGTAGAGCTCGTGCTCGAGCAGGCGGAAGTCGTTGACGCGGCCGGCGTCGCCGAGCGCTTCCTCGACGTACTCGGAGAGGCCGGAGCCGGAGTAGAGGCCGGTCGGGAGGGCCTCGGCCAGGCCGACGCCGATGTCCATCGCCGAGAACTCGCCGATCCGTACCAGCGAGCGCAGCAGCTCGAGCGTACGCAACGGCAGAGCCGCCCCTTTGGCGAGGAAGCCGAGGTAGTTGGGCTTCAGCACCTTGTCGAGGTCGAGGTCTGCAAGCCCCAGGTCGTCGTCGGAGTTGATCACCTGCATCATTTCCTCGGGGGTAATCCCGTTGGCCAGCATCGAGGCGACGAAGGAGCCGGCGCTGGTGCCGACGTAGACGTCGAAGTTGTTGACGGTGCTGTTGACCGCGAGCAGGTCGAGGGCCCGCAGGGCGCCGATCTCGTAGACGCCGCCGGTGAAGCCGCCGCCGCCGAGCACCAGCGCCGTCTTCGAGGGCTTCTTGCGCCGGCCTTTCCGCTTGCGCGGTTTGGACTCGATGTCTACGACTTCACCCATACGTGCAGTATTCCAGGGACAGAGGTCATCTTCGACCGCTACCTTCCTCGTCTCGCGTGTTCGGAAACCCAGTGAAACGCATCCTGCTCCCGCTTTTGGTCGCCTCAGCAGGCCTTTTTCTGCTTCTGGCGGGCGCCGCACAGGGCTCCGCGACGTGCGATCGGATGCGGGCGTGGCTGCACCAGGGCGGCGGCTCGGCAAGCGGCCTGCTCGTCGTCGACGCCGGCTCCGGGCAGGTGATGTGCGCCAGCGCCCCCGACCGCTCGCGCCCCCTAGCCTCGAACATGAAGCTGTTCACGACCTCCGCCGCGCTATCCAAGCTAGGCCCCGAACACCGGATCTCGACCAAGGTCTTCCGCGACGGCCGCGTCGACGCCAACGGGGTCCTCCACGGCAGCCTCTACCTGCAAGGCGGCGGCGACCCGACCTTGGGGACGCCGGGCTTCTACGGCAGCTACCTCGGCGGCCTCGGCACCAACGTCTTTTCCCTCACCCCACAGGTCAAGGCGGCAGGGATCACCGCGATCACCGGCCGCCTCTACGCCGACGACACGATCTTCGACCGCCGCCGCGGCGTCGCCGACTCCGGCTACGCGACCAGCCCCTACATCGGCCCCCTCTCCGGCCTCGCCTTCAACTCCGGCTTCAGTGGCGCCACCAGCTCCAGCGGCTTCTCGTCGGACCCAGCGAAGCTGGCGGCGAGGAAGCTGGTCGCCTCGCTGCGCAGGGTCGGCATCCGCGCGCCGTCGCAGGTCGCCCTGCGCCCGACCCCGCCGAACGCCGCCCGCGTCGCCCTCGTCCGCTCCCCGAGCCTCGACCGCATCGTCAACCTCACCGACGTCTACTCCGACAACTTCTTCGCCGAGACCCTGATCAAGCTGCTGGGAGCCGAATTCGGCGGCGCCGGCACCACCGGCGCCGGGGCCGGCGTGGTCGAGGCCTTCGCCCGCTCCCACGGCTCCTCGGTCCAGGCCGTCGACGGCTCCGGCCTCACCCGCTCCAACCGCTCCAGCCCGCGGGAGATCGTCGACCTGCTGCTGGGGATGCAGGCTGACCCGGCGGGAGAGGAGTTCATCCAGGACCTTGCCCTGGCCGGCCACGAGGGCACCGTCGCCAGCCGCATGGAGGGGACCGCCGCCTACGGCCGCTGCCGCACCAAGACCGGCACGATCAGCGGCGTCAGCAACCTCTCGGGCTACTGCTTCAACCGCAGCGGCCGGGTGATGGCCTTCTCGGTCCTGATGGCGGGGGTCGGCAACCTCAGCCTCGCCCACCTCGACCAGGACCGGATCGCCGGCGCCGTCGCCGGCTACTGAAGAGCGGAGGAGCGTTACCGCCCGACCAGCTCGCGCAGCGCCGCTTCGTCGAGGATCTCGGTGCCGAATTTCTCCGCTTTGGCGAGCTTGGAGCCGGGGTTTTCGCCGGCGACCACGTAGTCGGTTTTCTTCGACACCGAGCTCGTCACCTTGCCGCCGGCCGACTTCACCATCGCCGCCGCCTCCTCGCGGGTCAGCTCCGGCAGGGTGCCGGTGAGGACGACCGTTTTGCCTTCCAGCGGCCCACCCTCCTGGCGACGTTCGGAGGGGTCGGCCTCCAGCCGCAGTCCCTTTTCCCGCAGCTTCTCGACCAGCGCCCAGGTGGCGTCGTCGGTGATCGACTCGCTGATCTGCACCGCCATGATCGGCCCGACCCCCTCGACCTCCTCGATCGCCTCCGGATCGGCCTCGTGGAGGGCGTCGATCGAGCCGAAGTGGTCGGCCAGCGCCTCGGCGGTGACGTAGCCGACGCCGGGCAGACCGAGCGCGTAGAGGACACGTTTGAAGGGTCGCCGCCGCGAGGACTCGATCGAGGCGACGAGGTTGCGGGCCGAGGTCTCGCCGAAGCGGTCGAGCTCGACCAGGCGCTCCTCGGTGAGGTCGTAGATGTCGGCGACGTCGGCGATCAGGCCTTCCTGGAGGAAGCGCAGCGCCTGCTTTTCCCCCATCCCGTCGATGTCCATCGCCCCCTTGCTGACAAAGTGTTTGACGGCCTGGAAGGACTGCCCGGGGCAGCCGGTGCGGTTGGGGCAGATCGTGAAGACCGAGTCCTCGGGTTTGACCGTCTCGGTCCCGCAGGCGGGGCACTTCTTCGGCGGCTTCGGCTTCCGCGTCCCCTTCGGCCGCCGCTGGGTGATCGGCGAGACCACCTGCGGGATCACATCGCCGGCCCGCATCACCACCACCTCGTCGCCCTCGCGGACCTCCTTGCGGGCGAGGTCCTCCTCGTTGTGGAGGGTGGCGGTGGTGACGGTGACGCCGCCGACGTGGACCGGCTCCAGCATCGCGAAGGGGACGAGGTGGCCGGTGCGGCCGACGTTCCAGACCACCTTCTTCAGCTTCGTCGTCGCCGTCGTCGGCGGGAACTTCCAGGCGATCGCCCAGCGTGGCTCGCGCCCGACGACGCCGAGCTCACGCCAGAGCGCCTTCTCGTCGACCTTGACGACGACGCCGTCGATCTCGTAGTCGAGCTCGTCGCGACGCTCCTCCCACCAGTGGCAGCGCTTGACGACTCCCTCGACGCCCTGGTGGTGGTCGGTGTCGGGGTTGACCTTGAAGCCCTTCTCCCGCAGCCATTCGACCTCGGCCATGTGGGTCGGCAGGTCGAGCCCGCGCACTTTGCCGATCCCGTAGAACCAGGTCGAGAGCGGCCGTTCGGCGGCCAGCGCCGGGTCGAGCTGGCGGATCGAGCCGGCGGCGGAGTTGCGCGGGTTGGCGAAGGTGGGTTCGCCGGCCTCGGCTCGGCGCTCGTTCAGCGCTTTGAAGGCGGCGATCGGCAGGTAAACCTCGCCACGGACTTCGACCAGCTCCGGAGCGGCGCCTTTCATCTTCAGCGGCACCGAGCCGATCGTGCGCAGGTTCTGGGTCACGTCCTCACCAATGCGGCCGTCGCCGCGGGTGGCGCCGCGGACCAGCACCCCGTCCTCGTAGGTGAGGGTGATCGCGAGGCCGTCGATCTTCGGCTCGGTCGTGTAGCTGAACTCCGAGGCGGTGATGTCCATCCGCTTGAGGTGGTTGGCGATCCGGTTCTCCCAGCCGCGCAGCTCCTCCTCGTTGCGGGCGTTGCCGAGCGAGAGCATCTGCTCGAGGTGCTCGACCTGCTGGAAGCGGTCGAGCGGCGGCGCCCCCACCCGCTGCGTCGGCGAGTCCGGCGTCCGCAGACCCGGGTGCTCCTCCTCCAGCGAGCGCAGCTCGTTCAGCAGCGCGTCGTAGTCGTCGTCGCCGATCTCGGGGTCATCGAGGACGTAGTAGAGGTGGTTGTGGCGGGCGAGGAGCTCCCGCAGCTCCGCCGCGCGCTGCTCGGCCTGCGCGCTCACGCCGTCGCCGAGCTCGCCAGCATCTCCTCGAAGCCCCACTCCCGCAGCCGCTCGATGCCGCCGTGGTCGGTGAGGTCGAAGTGGATCGGGGTGACCGCGATGCGCCCGTTCTCGACCGCGTAGAGGTCGGTGCCCTCGATCTCCTCGTAGCCCGGCTGCCAGCCGTAGATCTCGTAGTGCTTGCGCCCGTCGGCCTCGCGAACCAGCTTCAGCTGGTCGTTGTAGATCCGTTTGCCGAGCTTCGTCACCTCGATCCCGGTCGGCTCGGTGCAGGGGCAGTTGACGTTGATCAGGGTCGCCTCCGGCATCGACACCTCGCGCAGCCGGCTGACCAGCTGGGCGGTGAAGGGGGCGGCGACGGTGAAGTCGAACTTGCCGCTGACGTAACCGAGGCCGCCGGCGGAGGACTGCTGGGAGACGGCGATCGCAGGGATCCCGAGGATGATCCCCTCCAGCGCCGCCGCGACCGTGCCGGAGTAGGTGATGTCGTCACCGAGGTTGGCGCCGTGGTTGATCCCGGAGACGATCAGGTCGGGACGGCCGCCGACCAGGCCCAGCTCGGCGAAGCGGACGCAGTCGACCGGGGTGCCGTCGGTCGCGTAGCCGACGCGGCCGTCGTCGAAGCTGACCTCCTCGACGCTGAGCGGCGAGCGGGTGGTGATGCCGCGGCCGATGGCGCTGCGGTTGGAATCCGGGGCGATGACGTCGACCTCGACCCCCTCGAGCTCGACCAGGGCGCGGCGCGCGGCCTGCAGCCCCGGGGCCGAGATGCCGTCGTCGTTGGTGAGGAGGATGCGCACCCGCCCGATTCTAGGGTTCGGAGATACTGCCGCTATGACCACCGTCCGGCTCGACGTCGAATACGACGGCAGCGGCTTCCGCGGCTGGGCGCGGCAGCCCGAGCAGCGGACGGTGCAGGGGGAGCTGGAGGCGGCGCTGGCGACGGTGCTGCGCGAAGCGGTCGAGCTGACGGTGGCCGGGCGGACCGACACCGGCGTCCACGCGGTCGGCCAGGTGGCGAGCTTCGACACCTCCGCCGACGCCCCCGAGGACCTGTCGCGCCGCCTCAATGGCCTCCTTCCCGACGACGTCGCTGTCACCGCCGCCAAACCGGTCGCCGACGGCTTCAACGCCCGCCACGACGCCGAGGCGCGCAGCTACCGCTACCGCCTCCTCGCCCGCAGCGCGCCCAGCCCCTTCGAGGTCGGCAAGGCGCTCTGGTGGCCGCACCGCGTCGACCGCGAGGCGCTGGACGCCTGCGCCACCGCCCTCCCCGGCAACCACGACTTCACCGCCTTCACCCCCACCCAGACCGACCACGTCCGCTTCGACCGCGACGTCCTCGCCGCCTCCTGGACCGAGGAAGGCGACATCCTCTGCTTCCGCATCACCGCCGACGCCTTCATGCGCAACATGGTCCGCGTCCTCGTCGGCACCCAGCTGGAGGTGGCCTCCGGCCGCCGCAGCGTCGAGAGCTTCACCAAGCTCCTGGAGGGAGCGCCGCGAACCGCGGCAGGAGACACCGCCCCACCCCACGGTCTCTACCTCGAGTCGGTGACCTACTCGCCGCCGGGAAGCCCTCGGATCAGCGTGGCGTAGGATCCCCGCCCACCGAGATCGAGAGATTCGGCCCCAAGCAGGGGTACGCGGATCGTGCTTCTCCAGAGGTCTCGACCGTGGGGACGGCGCTTGAAGGTTCCGTGGCCACTGAAAGGCTGCGGTGGCCTCACCCTCGCCGTCCCAGCGGCGTGGTCGAAGACGAATCTCGAGGGCCGGGCCCTGGCATAGGTCACCCGGGTGATCTCCATCCCTTCCCGCTTCTCGACCTCAGCGCCGATAAAGAAGGTCGGTCCTCGGCCCCTGGGACTCCGTTCCGCGTAGGCACCGAAGAAGCACCTGCAGCCGCGGCGGTAGGCGAACAGCGACGCCGGCTCCTTCTCGCCTTCGGATGCCTTGCGCGTTCTGAGGGCCGGCACCTGGGGGGCCGACGGCTTGTGGTGCGGGCATTGCCATTCCGATTCCCGCCACACGTCCAGAGTGCCCTCGACGCGGGTCTGCTCGATCCGCACATATCCGGTCTCGCCCGTGAACTGGATCGTCCCGACGAAGAATCCCTTGCTCGAGGTCGAGGGCGGCCCGGTGCATCCTCTCGGGCTGTCCTCCCGCGTCTCGGTCGGTTCGAAGGTGACGTCGATCAGCCCGAGCCTGCCGAACCTGGCCTTCACCCCCGTTTCAGTCACTTCGCCTTCGACCTCATAGGTGACATGACGACCCTTGCGCCCGATTTCAAGCGTGATCCCCTCGCTGGAGCTTTCGAGATGACCATGGAAGCCGTGGTTCGCCGGCAGGCCGAAGCTGACTTCGACCTCGCCGGTCGCCGGATCATCTGCCATCGCGACCGGGACCGCCAACAAAGCGGCGAAGAGAACCGCCAGGACGAGCAGCGGCAGTCTCGTCACGGGCTCGATTAGACGAGCTCGAGGTAAACCATCTCGGTCGAGTCGGACTTCCTCGGACCGAGCTTGACGATGCGGGTGTAGCCGCCGGGGCGCTCCGCGTAGCGGGGGGCCACCTCGTCGAACAGCTTGTGGACGATGAACTTGTCGTTGTGAAGGCTCGCCAGCGCCTGGCGGCGGGCGTGGAGGTCTCCGCGTTTGGCGAGGGTGATCAGCTTCTCGACCTCGGGCTTGACCGCCTTCGCCTTGGCCTGGCTGGTCTGGATCCGCTCGTGCTCGATCAGCTGCTTCGAGAGGTTCGAGAGCAGCGCCTCGCGGTGGGCGGAGTCGCGGCTGAGCTTGTTCCGCTTCTTTTTGTGCCGCACCTGATCCTCCGCTCCGCTTCCGTCGGAACCCTTAGTCCGCCTGCAGGTCGAGGCCGCGGGAGTGCAGGGTCTCGATCACTTCCTCGATCGACTTCTGACCGAAGTTCGGGATGGCGTTAAGTTCCGCGCGCGACTTGCGCACGAGGTCGCCGACCGTCTGCACGCCGGCGCGCTTGAGGCAGTTGTAGGAGCGGACGCCCAGTTCGAGCTCCTCGATCAGGATCTCGTCGAGGCCGTTGGCGGCGGCGACGCCGCCGTCCCCGCCCGCGGAGAATCCGTCGCTCGGCACCGCCGGCACCGGCTCGCGCGCGGTCAGCTCCTCGACCCGGTCGGCGTCGGTGAAGATCGCCAGGCTCTTGATCAGGATCTCGGAGGCCTCGCGCAGGGCAGCGCCCGGCTCGATCGAGCCGTCGGTTTCGAGGTCGAGGCTGAGCTTGTCGTAGTCGGTGCGCTGGCCAACGCGGGCGGCGTCGACGGCGTAGGAGGCTCGCCGGATCGGCGAGAAGATCGAGTCGATCGGGATCACGCCGATCGGCTGCTCGTCGGACTTGTTCTCTTCGGCCGGCGAGTAGCCGCGGCCGCGGCCGATCGTCAGGTAGACCTCGAGTTTGGTTTTTTTCTCGAGCGTGGCGATCGGCGCCTCGGGGTTGAGGATCTCGACGCCGGAGGGAAGGTCGATGTCCTTGGCCTTGACCTCGCCGGGGCCGGTGGCGACCAGCGGCGCCTCGACCTCGTCGGCGTCGGTGTGCATGCGGACGACGAGGTCCTTGAGGTTGAGGATGATGTCGGTGACGTCCTCTTTGACGCCGGGCACAGTCGAGAACTCGTGCGCCACGCCCTCGATGCGGACGCTGATGATGGCGGCGCCGCCGAGCGAGGAGAGGAGGACGCGGCGGAGGCTGTTGCCGAACGTGTAGCCGAAGCCCTTGTCGAGCGGCTCGATCGTGAACGTGCCGCGACGGTCGTCGACTTTCTCGGAGGTGATGCGGGGGACCTGGAAATCGGTGGTCATGAGTTCCTTGCTCTGGTGGTTCGGAAAACGGTTGTCCGGACTACTTGGAGTAGAGCTCGACGATGAGCTGCTCCTGGACCGGCGCCGAGATCTCGGAGCGCTCGGGGTAGCGCAGGACCTTGGCGGTGAGGGCATCGTGATCGGCCTGCAGCCAGGCGGGAACCGTGGAGACGAGTTCCGTGGCCCGCTGGATCGTGTCGGTGGCTTTAGATCCGGCCTTGATCGAGATGATGTCTTCGGGTCGTACCTGGTAAGAGGGGATGTTCACGCGGCGGCCGTTGATCTGCCAGTGGCCGTGGGTGATCAGCTGCCGCGCCTGGCGCCGCGAGGCGGCGAAGCCGAGGCGGACGAGGACGTTGTCGAAGCGGGACTCGAGCAGGCGCAGCAGGTTCTCGCCGGTGACGCCGTCCTGGCGTGAGGCCTTGTCGTAGTAGGCGCGGAACTGTTTCTCCAGCACCTGGTAGTAGCGTCGGGTCTTCTGCTTCTCGCGCAGCTGCACCCGGTACTCGCTCTGACGCAGGCGGCCGCGGCCGTGCTCGCCGGGCGGGTAGGAGCGGCGCTCGACGCCGCACTTGTCGGTGAAGCAGCGCTCACCCTTGAGGAAGAGCTTCTGGCCCTCGCGCCGGCACTGCTTGCACTGCGGGGCGGTGTCGCGGGCCATTAGACGCGCCTCCGCTTCTTCGGCCGGCAGCCGTTGTGGGCCTGGGGGGAGACGTCCTTGACGGTAGTCACGTCGAGGCCGGCCGCCTGCAGCGAGCGGATCGCAGTCTCGCGGCCCGAGCCGGCGCCCTTGGCGAACACTTCGACCCGCTCCAGACCGTGTTCCATGCCCTTTTTGGCGGCCGCGTCGGCGGTCACCTGAGCGGCGAACGGGGTCGACTTGCGGGAGCCTTTGAACCCGGCCGAGCCGGCCGACTCCCAGGCGATCACGTTGCCGTCGGTGTCGGTCAGGGTGACGATCGTGTTGTTGAAGGAAGTCTTGATGTGCGCCTGCCCGTAGGTGACGTTCTTTTTGACGCGGCGGCGGGTGCGCCCTTTGGCGGGTTTTTTCTCAGCCATCGGTGCCTATACCTTGCGCTTGCCGGCGACGCTGAGGCGCCGCGGGCCCTTGCGGCCGCGGGCGTTGGTCTTGGTCCGCTGGCCGCGGACGGGAAGCCCGCGCCGGTGGCGGAGGCCGCGGTAGGAGCCGATCTCCATCAGCCGTTTGACGTTCTGCGAGCGCTCGCGGCGGAGGTCGCCCTCGACCTCGCGGTTCTCGACCGCCTCGCGAAGTTTCATCACCTCGTCCTCGGTCAGGTCCTTGACCGGGGTGCCGGGGTCGACGCCGGTCTCGGCGAGGATCTGCTGCGCGGTGGAGCGGCCGATGCCGAAGATGTAGGTGAGTCCGATCTCGGCGCGTTTGTTGACCGGGATGTTGATGCCGGCAATCCGTGCCATGGCTAGCCCTGCCTCTGCTTATGGCGCGGGTTCTGGCAGATCACCAGGACCGCCCCGTTTCGGCGGATTACCTTGCACTTCTCGCACATCGGCTTGACGGAAGCTCGAACCTTCATCGCTCCGGATCTCGTATCGACAACAGGATTCCCACACGCCCCAGGAATCGGACGGCAGGACGAACCAACCGGCCAACTAGGCCGACCGGGAAAGATAGCAGGGGCGACGCACCGGCGGCGCCTGGCGCCCGCACCGCCGAAGGCGGCTTTCAGGCCCGCTCGACGAGAGCGATCAGGAAGCCATCGTAGCCCTTGCCGCCGACGGTCTGGATGGTGGTGGCGCTGACCCGCGGCTCCTCCGCCAGCATCTCGTGCAGGCGGCGCTGGGCTCGGGCCGCCTCGTCGCCGGCGGGATCGGCGAGGGTGCCGCCGCGGACGACGTTGTCGGCAACGATCAGGCCGCCCGGCCGGGTGTTGTCCATCGCCCAGGCGAAGTAGCTGGGCGTGTTGACCTTGTCGGCGTCGATGAAGACGAGGTCGAAGGGCTCCTCGCCGGCCTCTAGCTCCGGCAACGCCTCCAGCGCCGGCCCGACCCGGATCTCGACCTTCCCCCCGACGCCAGCGGCGTCGATGCTTCGGCGCGCCACCTCCGCGTACTCCGCCTTCGCCTCCAGGCTGACAAGCCGCCCGTCCTCGGGCAGCGCCCGCGCCATCAGGATCGCGCTGTAGCCGCCCAGCGTCCCGAACTCGAGGATCCGCCTCGCCCCGACCAGCCGCACCAGCAACTGCAGCAGCTTCCCCTGCGGCGGCGAGACCTGGATCGCCGGCAGCCCAGCCGCCTCGGCAGCAGCAACGGCCCCCCGCAGCCCCTCGTCCTCCCCCACGATCGTCTCGCCGATGAAGGCGTCTACAGCCCCAAAGAGCTCTTCCTCCATAGCCGACGATGGTGACAGGTGCCCCTCCCCTACCGAGGCAACCTCTGCGTCGGCGTCACCACCTGCTGGAAGGTCGGCCGGTTCTGGAAGGGGAACGGCGGCAGCGAGATGCCGCCGGTCACCTGGGGCCGGTTCTGGTCGAAGCAGGAGGGCTGCGGGTTCGAGGCGCAGGCGCCGTCGCCGCCGCCGTAGAGTTGCTGCGTGCTCGTCTTCAGCGCCGCGGCGAGGCTGTGCTGGAGGACGCGGCGACACTTGCGCTTCGAACCGCCGCCGCAGTAGACGCGACTCCAGGCGCCCTTCGGCTTCGGGCCGAAGAGGTCGCGCAGGTCCTTGGAGACGTAGCTCCACCAGCCGTCGGAGAAGTCCGGTTCGGTCGGTGAGCCGCCGGTGTAGCTGCCGGTCCGCACCATCCCTTCCAGCGCCGCGTAGGCCTTGCCTCCCAGCGCCGGCTTGAACTCGGCCGCGACCAGCTTCGGCCACCAGGCGTCCATCAGCTGCACCGCGTCGTTTTCCTCGTAGACGCCGTCGCGGTTGAGGTCGCGTCGGTGGGCGCCATGTTCGTGCCACCTGCGCAGGGTCACGAACGCCCGGCGCAGGGGCTTCGATTTCGGTTCGCCGATCGCCTTGAAGAGCGTCGGCAGCAGCCGGTAGCCGCGCAGGTCCTGGGTCGCCGGTTCCTCCATCGCCTGGACCAGCTGGGTGATCGTCATCTTCCTCCTGCCCTTGGTCGCCGCCTTCACCTTGTCGGCGATCATCTGCGAGCGGAACAGCGGCCCGTAGCTGTACTTGTCGTCGGCGGCCGCCCAGCCGGGCGCCTGCTTGTTGTTCCAGGAGACGAGGAAGGGCGGGTCTACGGCCTGCGGGTGCTTGGCGAACGGCAGCCAGCTCGCGGTCCGGCTCGCCGGCTTGTAGCCCTTCCAGTCGTACTTGCCGGTGCCGAGGACCGGGAAGTCCGGCGAGGTCCCCTTCGCCCGCTGCGGCATCCAGCCCGAGAGCCCGTAGGCGATGTGTTCGGAGTCGACGTAGCTCCAGTTGAAGAGGAAGTTGATGTGGGAGACGGCCTTCTCGAAGCCGGCCGGACCGGTCACCACCCCGGGTTCGTTCAGCTGCGCAAACCCGACCACCGAGTCGGCCTCGTGGCCGTAGGTGCTGCGCTGGCGGGCGAAGGCGACCTTCCTGCCACCGACCTTGCCGCGGGCGTAGACGATCCCGTGCACGGTGCGGTAGGCAACCAGGGTCTGCGAGCCGGCCGGCGTCGGGTCGGCGGCGTTGGAGGTCCAGCTCTCGCTCTTTTCGAGCTTTTCCATCGCCAGGCACTTGCCGCGGTAGCGGTAGTGGAACTTGTCCTTGCAGAGGACCTCGGCGAAGGTGTCGACGTTGTCCGAGGTGGCGGTGGTGGCGCTCCAGGCGTAGTCGCGGCCGTGGCCGAGCTGGACGTAGAGGCTGACCCCGGGGAAGGCGGCGCCGCGGGCGTCGATCCCCGGCCCGTGCAGGTCGACCTCCTGCAGGATCTGCGGCACGAAGTAGCCGACCTGCGGGCCCATCACCGCGATCGGGTGGCCGCTGGCCGACTCCCTGGCGGAGACGAGCTCCCAGTTGGAGGCGTGCCCGGCCGCTTCCAGCGCCGCCTGCAGGCGGGCGCCGACGGTGGCGAGCCCGTGCGCCGCGCCGGGCGTGACCGAGGCGCTGGCGGTCTGGGTGAAGTGGACGCTGCCGGGGTCGGGCAGCGCCAGGCCCTTCCTGGCGAAGGCGCTGCGGGTCTCATATGGGAAGCGCTTGGAGATCGTGGTCGGCGCCTCGGGGTCGTTCTTGGAGCGGAAGTCCGCCCAGGCCCTGCGCCCGGCTTTCTTCCCCATCCGCTTGACGAAGGCCTGCATCGTCAGCGCCGAGTTCAGCTCGTTGCCGCCGCCCTGGCCGAAGATGCCGCCGACCAGGGAGGCGATCGCGATCACGTCGGTCGGCTTCCACGGTTCCATCGGCTTGTTCAGCAGCGTGTACTCGCCCGGCTTCAGTTTGGGATCGAGGTTGGCGGCGGCGACGTAGGCGTTGATCCCTTCGACGTAGGCGTTGACGTCGTCGACCGCCTGCTGCCCGAGGGCGCCGTAGAGCTGGGGCGCCTGCGCCAGCTGCTTTTCGAGATCGGCTTCGGTGTAGGGGGCGAACTGCCACTGGCTGGCGTCGGCGCCGGCATTGGAGCCGCCGAGGAAGGAGGCGAGTTCGGCGCGGCCGGTGTGGCGCAGGACGTCCATCAGGAAGAGGCGGTCGGCCGCCCCCGCGTAGCCGGCGGCGAACATCGTGTCGGCGCGGGTGACGCCGTAGACGTGAGGGACGCCGAAGGCTTTGTCGCGGACGATCGTCGCCCCTGGCCGCGGTTCGATTTCCGAGGCGACTTCGCCGGCGGGGACGCCGAAGGTCGCGTCCTTGAAGTAGCTCGGGATCTGGTCTTCGGTCAGGGTCGGCGCCGCGTAGAGGAGGTTTTCGTAGAGCGGCTGCTGGTCGGCGAAGTGGGGCGGCAGCAGGCCGGGACCGCGGAAGGCGAGGATCTCGCCGAAGCTGGCGGTGCCGTTCTCCCCCGGCGGCAGGACGTTGCGGAATCCGCCGGCGTCGTTGGTCCCGTAGGGAGCGGGGGCGGCTGACGCGAGTGGCGCGGCGATCGCGAGGGCGACCAGCGCGATCAGCAGCGAGAGCGCGGGGCGGGCACAGCTTCGGACACGCAAGAACCTCTCCTTCCGTCGCGGCGCCCCACCGCAAGGGAAAGACTACCCGGCCGGCGGTGCGGCTACTCGGACCCCTCGTGCCAGGGGGTGAGGATCCGCGGTCCGTCCGGGGTGACGGCGACCGTGAACTCGAAGTGGGCGGCGAGCGAGCCGTCCTCGGAATAGACCGACCAGCCGTCGTCGCCCATCTGCACCAGCGGCCCGCCGGTGTTGACCATCGGCTCGATCGCCAGCACCATCCCCTCCTCCAGCTCCGGCCCCTTGCCGGGCTCGCCGAAGTTGGGGACCTGCGGTTCCTCGTGCATCTCGCGCCCGATCCCGTGACCGACCAGGGTGCGGATGATCGAGAGCCCCTCGATCTCCACCGATTGCTGGATCGCGCTGGAGACGTCGCCGAGGTGGTTGCCCGGCCGCATCTGCTCGACCCCGGCGAAGAGCGAGGCCTTGGTCACGTCGAGAAGCTTCTGGGCCTCGGGGCTGACCGAGCCGATCGGCAGCGTCATCGCCGCGTCGGAGACCCAGCCGTCCTTGACGACGCCGACGTCGATCGAGATCACGTCGCCGCGCTTCAGCTCGTAGCTGCCGGGGATGCCGTGGACGACCATCGAGTTGGGCGAAGCGCAGATCGAGCCCGGAAAGCCGCGGTAGCCCTTGAAGGCGGGGGTGGCTCCCTGGGAGCGGATGAACTTCTCCGCCGCCTCGTCGAGCTCCCCGGTCGTGATCCCGTGCCGCGCCTTCGAGGCCAGCATCTTCAGGCAGCGGACGAGGACGGCGCCGGAGGCGGCCATCTGGTCGACCTGCTCCGGGGTCTTCTTGACGATCATTCTGTACAAGCTAGTGCAGCCCGCGGAGAGGCTCAGACGGCCTCGTCCTGCTCCATCCGCAGCGTCGTCAGGGTGCGGCGAACCTGGTCGGCCACCTCGTCGGGCGCCGCCTCCCCCGCGATCCGCCGCAGGACGCCGCGGTCGTCGTAGTAGGAGACGAGGGGCTTGGTCTTCTCGTGGTAGGTCTCGAGCCGTTTGCGAATCACCTCGGGCTTGTCGTCGTCGCGGACGATCAGGGGCGAGCCGTCGATGTCGCAGACGCCCTCCTGCCTGGGCGGTTCGAACTCGACGTGGAAGACGTGGCCGTTGGCCTCGCAGGTACGGCGACCGCCGAGCCGGCGCACGACCTCGTCGTCGGAAACGTCGATCAGCAGCACCGCGGTCACCCCGCGCCCCAGCTCGGTGAGCTTGGCGTCGAGCGCCTCGGCCTGCGGAGTCGTGCGGGGAAAGCCGTCGAGGATGAAGCCGTCGAGCGCCTCGCTGGAGCCGATCCGCTCGGCGATGACGCCGACGATCACCTCGTCGGGCACCAGGTCGCCGCGGTCCATGTACTCCTTCGCCGTCCGCCCCAGCTCGGTTTCCTCCCGCACCGCCGCGCGGAGGATGTCCCCGGTCGCGTAATAGGGCAGCCGCAGGTCTTCGTTGAGACGCTCCCCTTGCGTCCCCTTGCCGGACCCCGGAGGGCCGAGCAGGACGAGATTCAGCTCAGGCATCCAGAAGAGCCTATTTCAGAAAGCCCTCGTAGTTGCGCATCATCAGCTGGGCCTCCAGCTGCTTGACGGTGTCGAGAGCGACGCCGATCACGATCAGGATGGAGGTGCCGCCGAAGTAGAAGTTGGCCGCCGTCTGGCTGATCAGGATCGTCGGCAGGGCCGCCACCGCGCCGAGGTAGAGCGCGCCCGGGAAGGTGAGGCGGGAGAGGATTTTGTCCAGGTACTCGGCAGTCGGCCGGCCCGGGCGGACGCCGGGGATGAAGCCGCCGTATTTCTTCAGGTTGTCGGCTTGGTCGACGGGGTTGAAGGTGACCGCCGTGTAGAAGTAGGTGAAGACGATGATGAAGAGGACCTCGCCGATCACGTAGGGCCAGCTGTTGGGGCTGAAGAAGGCGGCGAAGTCGAGCGCGGTCGGAGTGTTGATCATCTGCCCCACCGTCGCCGGGAAGGCCATGATCGAGGCGGCGAAGATGACCGGGATGACGCCGGCCATGTTGACCCGCAGCGGCAGGTAGGTGGAGCCGCCGGAGGTCATTTTGCGCCCGACCACGCGTTTCGCGTACTGGACCGGGATCCGGCGCTGGCCCTCCTGGACGAAGACGATCGCGACGATCACCGCGAGGGCGATGAAGGGCATCATCACGATGAAGACCTGATCGGGGTTGTTCCACCATTTGGAGAGGCCGGGGACGATCGAGGAGGCGATCGAGGCGAAGATCATCAGCGAGATGCCGTTGCCGATCCCGCGCTGGGTGATCAGCTCGCCCAGCCACATCAGCAGGGTGCAGCCGGCGGTGAGGCAGATCACGATCAGGAAGAGCCGCGGGAAGGTGAGGTTGCCGACGACGCTGGTCTGGCCGCTGCTGAAGGAGTCGAAGAGGAAGACGTAGCCGAGGGACTGGGCGAAAGCGAGGCCGACGGTGAGGTAGCGCGTGTACTGGGTGATCTTCTGCTGCCCGACCTCACCCTCTTTCTGCAGGCGCTCGAGCGAGGGCACGACCACCGTCAGCAGCTGGAGGATGATCGAGGCGGTGATGTAAGGCATGATCCCCAGCGCGAAAAGGCTCAGCCGGGAAAGGCTTCCTCCGGAGAAGGTGTTGAGGAAGTTGAGGATCCCGCCACCGCTGAAGTTTTCGGAGACTTCCTTGACCGCGTCGGAGTTGACGCCGGGGGCCGGGATGTAGGACCCGAGCCGGTACAGGGCCAGCATCGCCGCCGTGAAGGCGAGCTTCTTGCGGATGTCCGCAACGCTGAAGGCGTTGAGAATGGTTTTGAGCATTACGGCTCCAGAGTGTGACAGGAACCGCCGGCCGCTTCTATCTTCTCCTTGGCGGCTGCGCTGAAGGCGTGCGCGTGAACATCGAGCTTCTTCTTGATCTCGCCGCGGGCGAGGACCTTGACCGGGTCCTTCCGCTTCGCCAGGCCCTTCTCCTTCAGGCTCGCGGGCGTGACTTCAGCCCCGCTGTCGAAGCGCTCCTCGAGGTCGGAGAGGTTGACCGCCTGGGTCTTGGTGCGGAAGTTCTCGAACGGCATCGACTGCTTTTTGTGCGGGCCGCGCAGCTTTCGCATCCGCATGTGGATCGGGTTCTGCCCGCCCTCATAGCCGGCCTTGCGCTTGCGGCCCGAACGGGAGCCGGCGCCCTTGTGGCCGCGGCCCGAGGTCTTGCCGAGGCCGCTGCCCTCGCCGCGGCCGATCCGCTTGCGCTGCTTTTTCGAGCCGGGCTTCGGCTTCAGGTTGTGGAGGCCGATCTCCTCGGCGCGCGTCGGTTCTTTCGAAGATTTCGAGTCTTTCTCAGCCACCGTCGACCTCCACGAGATGCGAGACGACCCGCAGCTGGCCCTGCAACTGCTCGGAGTCTTTGAGCTCGGCCGCTTTGCCGATCCGCCCCAGCTTCAGCGCCTTCAGGGTCGCTTTCTGGTTCGGGTTGGTCTTCGCGGCGGAGCGGATCTGGCGGATCGTCACCTTGCTCACGAGGACTCACCCTCCGCCGGCTGATCACCCTCGGCGGGCTTCTCGGTCTCCGCAGGCTGCTCGGCCGGCTGGACGGGGGCCTGTTTCTCGGCCTCCGCGCCCTCCGAAGCTTTCTCCTCCGCCGCCTCATTCGACTCGGCGGTGATGGTCTCGGTCGGCTGGGCCCCGTTCCCATTGCCGTCCATCCCCAGCACCTGGGTGACGGTCAGCCCGCGCAGCTCGGCGACCTCCTCCGGGCGCCGCAGGCGGACCAGGCCGTCCATCGTCGCCTTCACCAGGTTGATGGGGTTCTGGGTGCCGATGCTCTTGGTGAGGACGTCGCGGACGCCGCCCAGCTCGAGCACGGCGCGGACGCCGCCGCCGGCGATGACGCCGGTACCTGGGCTGGCCGGCCGCAGGACGACGTGGCCGGCGCCGAAGCGACCAATGATGCGGTGGGTGATGGTGTTCCCGTATTTGGGCACCCGGATCAAGTTCTTGCGGGCGTCCTCGACGCCCTTCTGGATCGCCAGCGGGACCTCGCGGGCCTTGCCGTAGCCGATCCCGACCACGCCCTCCTCGTCGCCGACGGCGACGAGCGCGGTGAAGGAGAAGCGCCGGCCGCCCTTGACCACCTTGGCGACGCGGTTGATCTCGATCACCCGCTCCTGCAGGTCCAGCCCGCGGGGACTGACGGTTTCCACGTTTCTGACGTCCATACCCTTCATAAGCAGCGGCTCACCGTAGCGGAACTACGGCTTCAGAAAGCCAGACCCCCCTCTCGCGCGCCTTCGGCCAGCGCCTTGACGCGACCGTGGTACTGGTAGCCGCCGCGATCGAAGACGCAGGACTCGACGCCGGCGCCCTTCGCCCGCTCGGCCAGCAGTTCGCCGGCCTTCTTCGCCTGCTCGGTGGCGCTGAGCTTGCGCAGCTCCGGCTCGATCCAGTTGACCGCGGCCACGGTGTGGCCTTTGGTGTCGTCGATGAGCTGGGCGAAGACGCCCTTGTTGGAGCGGTAGACCGAGAGCCGCGGCCGCTCGGCAGTGCCGTGGACGCGGGCGCGGACCCGGCGGCGCCGTTTGAGCCGGCGCTGGCGCTTGGTGAGGACGGTCATGCGCGCTTACCCACCTTCCGCAGGACCTGCTCGTCCTTGTAGCGGATGCCCTTGCCCTTGTAGGGCTCGGGCGGGCGGCGCTTGCGGATGTCCGCAGCGACCTGGCCGACAAGCTGCTTGTCGATGCCCTTGACGATCACTTCGGTCGGCTGCGGGACTTCGAAGTCGATTCCCTCCGGGGCGTCGATCGCCACCGGGTGCGAATAGCCCAGGGCTAGCTCCAGTTTTTTACCTTTCAGGGCGGCGCGGTAGCCGACGCCCTGGATCTCCAGGCGCTTCTCGAAGCCCTCGGTGACGCCCTCGACCATGTTCGCGATCAGGCTGCGGGTGAGGCCGTGCAGAGCCCGGTGCTCGCCGCGGTCGGTGGGGCGGCTGACGGTGACGGTGCCGTCCTCCTGCTCGACCTTCATCTCCGCGGAGAGGGTCTGGCGCAGCTCCCCTTTCGGGCCTTTGACGGCGATATTGCCAGGGGCGATCTCCACCGAGACGGCGTCGGGCACGGGCACGGGCTTTCTTCCGATCCGGCTCATCGGCTCACCAGACGTAGGCGACGACCTCGCCGCCGACGCCTTTCTGACGCGCTTCGTGGCCGGTCATCACGCCAGCGGAGGTGCTGACGATCGCGGTCCCGGTCCCGCCATCGACGCGGGGGACGCTCTTGTGGTCGACGTAGCGGCGCCGGCCGGGGCGGGAGACGCGTTCGATCCCGAGGATCACCGGCTGGCGGTCCTCGGTGTATTTCAGCTCGACGTTGATCGCCTCGCCGACGGCAGCCGGCTTACGGCTGAAGTCCTTGATGTAGCCCTGCTCCTTGAGGATGCGGGACATCTCCAGCTTGAGGCCGTTGAGGGGGATCTCCACCTCGTCGTGGCCGGCGCGGATCGCGTTGCGGATCCGGGTCAGGTAGTCGGCGATCGGGTCAGTGTGCATCGGTTCTCGCCCCTACCAGCTCGACTTGGTCATGCCGGGGATGTACCCCTCGTGGGCGGCCTCGCGCAGGCAGATCCGGCAGAGGCCGAATTTGCGGAAGTAGGCGCGGGGGCGGCCGCAACGGCGGCAGCGGTTGTAGCTGCGCGATTTGAACTTCGGATCGCGCGCCTGCTTCACCTTCATCGAAGTCTTAGCCATTGTCTGAACTCTCCTCGGCCGTCTCGCCGGCCTCGTCGTCGTCTCCGCTCTCGGCGGCGCCCTCGTCCTCGCCTTCCGGCTTGGCGTAGGCCTCGGGGTTCTCCTCTTTCAGCTGCTCGAGGGCCGCCTGCTCGACTTCGGCCTTCTGGCGGGCCTCCTCTTTGAGCTGCTCTTCTTCGGCTTCCTTTTCTTTCGCTTCGCGCTCGGCCTGTCCGGGACGGCCCTCCTGGGCGAACGGCATCCCCAGCCCGAGCAGAAGCTCGAAAGCCTCGAGGTCAGTTTTAGCGGAAGTCGTGATCGTCACGTCCAGACCCCTGACGACGTCGACCGAGTCGTAGTCGATTTCGGGGAAGATCAGCTGCTCTTTGACGCCCATCGAGTAGTTGCCGCGGCCGTCGAAGGAGCGCGGGTTGAGGCCGCGGAAGTCGCGGATCCGCGGCACCGCGATCGAGACGAGGCGGTCGAGGAACTCCCACATCCGGGCGCGCCGCAGCGTCACCGAGACGCCGACCGGCATCCCCTCGCGCAGCTTGAAGGAGGCGACCGACTTGCGGGCGCGTCGCACGCTCGGCTGCTGGCCGGCGATTATCGCCAGCTGTTCCTGGGCCAGTTCGAAGGAGCGCTTGTCCTGTTTCTCTTTGCCGAGGCCCATGTTGAGCGTGATCTTCTCCAGGCGCGGGGCCTCCATCGGCGTCGAGTAGCCGAATTTCTGCGTCAGCGCCGGCAGGACCTCCTGCTCGTAGCGCTCGCGCAGGCGCGGCGGCGGCGCGGCCTGCGAGGTCGGTGCCACAGTCGCCTCCATCAGCCGATCTCGTTTCCGGTCCGCTTCGCGTAGCGAACCCGCTTGCCGCCTTTGTCGACGCGGACGCCGATGCGGGTCGGTTTGTTGTCTTTGGGATCGAGCAGCATCACGTTGGAGACGTCGATCGGCCCCTCCTTTTCGACGATCCCCCCGGCCTGCGGGTTTTTCAGATCGGTCTGGGAGCGCGGCCGTTCGTGGCGCTTGATGATGTTGAGGTTCTCGACGTAGACCCGGCGCTTCTTCGGGTCGGTGCGGGTGACGCGGCCTTTCTTGCCGGCGTCCTTGCCGCCGATGATCAGCACCTGGTCGTCGGTGCGGATGCGCATGGACTTGGCCATCGCTAGAGCACCTCCGGGGCGAGCGAGATGATTTTCATGAAGTTGCGGTCGCGCAGTTCGCGCGCCACCGGGCCGAAGATGCGGGTCCCCCGCGGGTTGTTGCTGGCCGGGTCGATCAGCACCGCGGCGTTCTCGTCGAAGGAGATGTAGGTGCCGTCGGGGCGGCTGAGCGGCTTGCGGGTGCGGACGACGACGGCCTGCACGACCTCGCCCTTGCGGACGCCGCCCTGTGGGCTGGCCGATTTCACGGTCGCGGTGATGACGTCGCCGACGCTTGCGTAGCGGCGGTGGGAGCCGCCTTTGACGCGGATGCAGAGGATCTCGCGCGCGCCCGAGTTGTCGGCGACCTTGAGCCTGGACTCCTGCTGGATCATCGCCCTACCTCGCCTTCTCCACCACGTCGACCAGGCGCCAGCGCTTGGTCTTGGAGAGCGGCCGGGTCTCGACTACGCGGACCACGTCGCCCTCGCCGGCCTCGTTGCGCTCGTCGTGGGCGTGCAGCTTGGTCGAGCTGCGGACGATCTTCTCGTAGGTGCGGTGGCGGCGGGCGATGTCGATGCGGACGGTGATCGATTTGTCGCCCTTGCTGGAGACGACGATCCCCTGCCGCACCTTGGCCGCGTTGGCCTCGCGCTCGGCCGGCGGGGTGCCGGTGCCGGCGGTGTGGGCGGCCTTGGCGGCGGCGCGCTGCTTGCGGCGCAGCTCGGCCTTGCGCTGACGCTCCTTCGCCCGCAGCGCCTTGCGGTCCTCGGGGTCGGAAGGCAGCGCTTTGCGGACCGGGCGACGGGATTTTGCCAGCCGGCGCCGCTCCTTCCAGGGCAGGTCGTCCTCGGGGTTGGGCTCGGCGGGAGCCTCTTCGGCGGCAGGAGCGTCTCCCCCGTCCTCGGTGGGCGCCTCCTCTGCCTCGGCGGCAGGTGCCTCCTCGGCGGGAGCCTCTTCAGCCGCGGGGGCCTCCTCGGCGGGAGCCTCCTCGGCCTGGGGCTCCTCGGCCGCAGGAGTCTCCTCAGCCTGGGGCTCCTCGGTCGTCTCTTCTTTTTTCTGCTCGTCGTCGCTCATATCCGTCGGGTCTCTTTCTCGACATCGATGCCGCGGGCCTTGGCCACGGTCAGGAGCCGGGCGATGTCCCTCTTCGCCTGGCCCAGCCGGGCGGTGTTCTCGAGCTCACCGGTCGCGTGCCGAAAGCGGAGGTTGAAGGCCTCCTGCTTGGCGTCGATCAGTTTCGCCACCAGCTCGTCGTCTTTGAGGTTATGCACCTCGGCCGCCTTCATCACTCGCCGGCCCCCTCGCGCATGACGAATTTGGTTTTGACGGGAAGCTTGTGACCGGCCAGGCGCAGCGCTTCGCGCGCCAGGTCCTCGGGGACCCCGGCCAGCTCGAACATCACCTTGCCGGGCTTGACCACGGCAACCCAGCCCTCGGGGTTGCCCTTGCCGGAGCCCATCCGGGTCTCGGCCGGCTTCTTCGTGTAGGGCTTGTCGGGGAAGACGTTGATCCAGACCTTGCCGCCACGTTTGATCTTGCGGGTCATCGCCACACGGGCGGCCTCGATCTGGCGGTTCGTGATCCAGCCGCGCTCGAGCGCCTTGATCCCGTACTCGCCGAAGGCGACGGTGCTGCCGCCCTTGGTGTTGCCGCGCATGCGGCCGCGGAACTGTTTGCGGTGCTTGACCCGTTTCGGCATCAACATCAGCGACCACCTCCACGCTGTCCGCCGCGACCGCCACCGCCGGGACCGCGGCCGCCCGGGCCGCCGCGCCCGCCGCCGGGTCCACGACCGCCGCGGTCTCCGCCGGGCCCACGCCCGCGTCCGCCGCCGCCCCGATCGTCACGGCGACCGCCGCCGCGACTCTGGCCCTGGCCGTCGCCGTCGCCGGAGACGAGGTCGGAGCGAAAGCCCTCCGGCATCACCTCGCCTTTGTTGATCCAGCATTTGACCCCGATCCGGCCGTTCGTGGTGCGGGCCTCGAAGAAGCCGTAGTCGATGTCGGCTCGAAGGGTGTGCAGCGGCACGCGGCCGTCGGAGTAGCTTTCGGTCCGCGCCATCTCGGCACCGCCGAGGCGGCCGGAGACCTGGACCTTGACGCCCTTGGCGCCGGAGCGCATCGCCGAGGTGAGGGCGCGTTTCATCGCCCGCCGGAAGGCGACCCGGTTCTGCAGCTGCTCGGCGATCGACTGCGCGACCAGCTTGGCGTCGAGCTCGGGGCGCTTGACCTCGCGGATGTTCACTTTCACCGGGCTGCCGGTGAGCTTGTGCAGCTCTTTGCGAAGGGCGTCGACTTCGCTGCCGGACTTGCCGATGACGATGCCCGGCCGGGCCGTGTGGATGTCGACGGCGACCTCGCCGCGGCGCTCGATCGTGATGTTCGAGAGCCCCGCATGCGAGAGCTTGCCGACGATGTGATCGCGGATCTGCAGGTCTTCCTGGAGGACGTCGGCGAAGTTTTTGTCCTCGTACCAGTTCGACTTCCAGTCGTGGATGTAGCCGACGCGGAAACCCTCGGGGTGGATCTTCTGTCCCATGCTTAGTCCTCCACCGGGGTCAGAGCCACGGCGATGTGGCTGGTTCGCTTGTTGATCGGGGTCGCCCGGCCCATCGCCCGGGGGCGGAAGCGGCGCAGGGTCGGCCCCTCGTCGACGGTGATCGAGGAGACGCGCATCTCGTCACCGACGAGGTCGTGGTTGTTTTCCGCGTTGGCGGCGGCCGAGTTGATCAGCTTGTGGATCGGGTGGGCGGCGCCGCGGGGCGAGAACTGCAGCAGCGCCCGGGCGCTTTCGATGTCCATGCCGCGCACCTGGTCGGCGATCAGCCGCGCCTTGCGCGGGGCGATCCGCACGTAACGGGCCTTGGCTTTGACGACCGGCGGCGCTGCCGGTTTTTTCGGCGCAGCTTTTTTGGCTTTTTTCGCCGGCTCTTTTTTCGCTTTCGGCTCTTTTTTGGCAGCCGGTTTCTTCGCCTCTTTTTTCGCAGCCGGTTTTTTTGCGGCTTTTGCCGCAGGCGCTTTTTCTTTTTTCGCAGGAGCTTTTTTGGCTTTCGGCTCTTTTTTCGCGACTGGCTCTTTGGCCGCTTTTTTAGCTTTGGTGTCTTTTTTCTCGTCAGCCATGGTTCTTAGTCCTTACCGCCGTGCGAACGGAAGGTCCGGGTCGGCGCGAACTCGCCGAGCTTGTGCCCGACCATCGACTCCGAGATGAAGACCGGGACGTGTTTTTTGCCGTCGTGGACGGCGATCGTGTGCCCGACCATCTCCGGGAAGATGGTCGAGGTCCGCGACCAGGTTTTCACCATCTGTTTTTTGCCGGCCTCGTTCATGGAGGTGATCCGCCCCATCAGGCGCTCCTCGACCCAAGGGCCCTTTTTCGTCGATCTACCCATGGCTAACGGCCCTTCTTCTTGCCGCGGCGACGGCCGCGGACGATGTAGCGGTCGGACTGCTTGCCCTTCTTGCGGGTGCGGTAGCCGAGCGTAGGCTTGCCCCACGGGGTGACCGGGTGGCCACCGGGCGTGTGGTGGGCCTCGCCGCCGCCGTGCGGGTGGTCGACGGGGTTCATGGCAACGCCGCGGCTCTGCGGGCGCTTGCCCTTGTGGCGGCTGCGGCCGGCCTTGCCCACCTTCAGGTTCTGGTGCTCCGCATTGGAGAGGACGCCGATGCTGGCGCGGCAGTTGGCCCGCACCATCCGCATCTCCGAGGAGGGCAGACGCAGGGTGACCATCTCCCCCTCCTTCGCGACCAGCTGGATCGAGGTGCCGGCGGAGCGGCCGAGCTTGCCGCCCTGGCCGGGGATCAGCTCGACGTTGTGGACGATCGTGCCGGTAGGCATCTGGCCCAGCTCCAGCGCGTGGCCGGGTTTGATGTCGGCCTCCGGCCCGGATTTGACGACGTCGCCGACCGCCAGCTGCGCCGGGGCGAGGATGTAGTCCTTGTAGCCGTCGGCGTAGTGCAGGAGGGCGATGTAGCAGGTGCGGTTGGGGTCGTACTCGATCGAGGCGACCTTCGCCGGCACCCCGTCCTTGAGGCGCTTGAAGTCGATCTTGCGGTAACGCCGCTTGGCGCCGCCGCCGCGGTGGCGGGAGGTGACGCGGCCGTTGACGTTGCGGCCGCCGGACTTCTTCAGCCCTTCGGTCAGCTTCCGCTCCGGCTCGGAGGCGGTCACCTGCTCGCGCAGCGGGTAGGTCGCGAAGCGGCGGCCCGGGCTGGTCGGTTTGGTTTTGCGGTTCGGCATAAGTCTCGGTCTCCTAGGCGGTCTCGGCGCCCTCGAACAGCTCGATCCGCTCGCCCGGGGCGAGCTGGACGATCGCCTTCTTCCAGGCGCGGCTGCGGCCTTTGGTCAGCCCGCGGCGCTTCGGCTTCGAGTTCACTTTGGCGGTCCGCACCTGGGCGACATTGACTCCGAAGACCTCTTCGACCGCCTGGGCGATCTGGGTCTTGTGGGCGCGGTCGTTGACGCGGAAGGTGTACTTGCCCTCGGCGATCAGCGCGTAGCTCTTCTCCGAGATGACGGGGCGGATGAGGATCGTGCGGGGGTCCATCAGCCGAGCCTCTCCTTCAGCGTCTCCAGCGCGGTCTCGGAGACGACGACCGCGGCGGCGCCGATCACGTCGGCGACCCCGGCCGCGCCCACCTCGAGCACCTGGGTGCGCGGCAGGTTGCGGAAGCTCTTCATCGCCCCGACCTCCTCGCCGGTGACGAGGACGAGCAGCGGGTTCCTGGCGCCCCATTTGGCAAGCGCCTGTGCGGCGGTCTTGGTCGAGGGGGTGTCGAAGGTGGTTGCGTCGAGAACGGCGACCGAGCCGCGCTCGGCGTGAACCGAGAGGGCGGAGCGCATCGCCCGGCGGCGGGCTTTGCGGTTGACCTTGACCGTGTACTTGCGCGGCTTCGGGCCGAAGGCGACGCCGCCGCCGAAGCGGTTCGGGACGCCGAGGGTGCCGACGCGGGCGCGGCCGGTGCCCTTCTGGCGCCAGGCCTTGGCGGTCGTGAACGAGACCTCGCCGCGGGTCAGGGTCGAGGCGGTGCCGCGACGGCGGGCGTTGAGGTCGGCGCGGGCGGCCTCGTGCACCAGCGATTGGTGGAAGGGCTCGGCGAAGATCTCCTGCGGCAGGTCGGCTTTCGTGCTTTTCCCGAGCACGGCGGCTTTGGCGCTAGCCATCGGTCCTCACCTCGACCAGCCCGTTGCGGGCGCCGGGGACGGAGCCCTTGATCAGGAGCAGGTTGCGCTCGGCGTCGATGTCGGCGATTTCGAGCCCCTTCTGGGTGATCCGCTTGTTGCCCATCTGCCCCGGCATCCGCATCCCTTTGAAGACGCGGGCGGGGAAGGCGCTGGCGCCGATCGAGCCGGGAGCGCGGACGTTGTGGGAGCCGTGGCTGACGGGGCCGCGGCTGAAGTTGTGACGCTTGATCCCGCCCTGGAAGCCCTTGCCGATCGAGATCCCGGCGACCTTGACCTTCTGGCCGGCCTCGAAGCCCTCGACGGTGACGTCGTCGCCGACCTTGGGGCCCTCCTCGGCGCCGAGGTCCTCGTCGCGGAACTCGACCAGATGGCGCGACGGCGGCGCGCCGGCCTTCTTCAGGTGGCCTTCCTCGGCCTTCGTCAGCTTGCCCTGCTTGACCTCGCCGAAGGCCAGCTGCACGGCCGAGTAGCCGTCGCGATCGGAGTCGCGAACCGCGGTCACCTTGCAGGGACCGGCCTCGATCACCGTCACCGGGATGACGCTGCCGTCCTCCTGGAAGACCTGGGTCATGCCGAGCTTCTTGCCGAGGATCGCCGCCACGAGAGCACCTAGAGCTTGATCTCGATGTCGACGCCCGCCGGCAGCGAGTCCAGCCGCTGCAGCGAGTCGACGGTTTTCGGCGAAGGCTGGAGGATGTCGATCAGCCGCTTGTGGGTGCGGATCTCGAAATGCTCGCGCGAGTCCTTGTCCTTGAACGGCGAGCGGATCACGCAGTAGACGTTTTTCTCGGTCGGCAGCGGCACCGGGCCGGAGACGGTGGCGCCGGTCCGCTCCGCGGTCTCGACGATCTCTTTGGCAGCCCGATCTATGGCGTCATGGTCGTACGCCTTCAGCCGGATCCGAATTTTTTGTGCCGCGATCGTTGCCACTGCTCTTCCGTCTCTTCTTCTCTCTTGTCGTCTTTACCGCGCAAAGAGGGCGGGGCCCCATGTGCTTGGGGCGCCGCCCCGGTCGTATGTCCTTGCAGTTGTCTCCCGCCCGGGGGCGGGGTCGGGGCGGGTGGAGGCCCGCCCCTAGGGGGTTACTCGGTGATCTCCGAGACGACCCCCGAGCCGACGGTGCGGCCACCCTCGCGGATGGCGAACCGCAGACCCTGGTCCATCGCGATCGGCTGGATCAGCTCGATCGTCATCTCGACGTTGTCGCCCGGCATCACCATCTCCGTCCCCTCGGGGAGGTTGGCGATCCCGGTCACGTCGGTGGTCCGGAAGTAGAACTGAGGCCGGTAGCCGGAGAAGAACGGGGTGTGGCGACCGCCCTCCTCCTTCTTCAGGCAGTAGACCTCGGCTTTGAACTTCGTGTGCGGGGTGATCGAGCCCGGTTTGCAGAGAACCTGGCCACGCTCGATCTCCTCGCGCTTGGTGCCGCGGAGCAGGCAGCCGACGTTGTCGCCCGCCTGACCCTCGTCGAGGATCTTGCGGAACATCTCGACCCCGGTGACCGTGGTTTTGCTGGTCTCCGGGTGGATGCCGACGATTTCGACCTCGTCGCCGGTGTTGACGACGCCCTGCTCGATACGGCCGGTGGCGACGGTGCCGCGGCCGGTGATCGAGAAGATGTCCTCGATCGGCATCAGGAAGGGCTTGTCGAGCTCGCGGGTCGGCTCCGGGATGTAGGAGTCGAGGGCCGCGGCCAGCTCGAAGACGGCTTTCTGGGCCTCCTCGTCGCCTTCCAGCGCCTTCAGCGCCGAGCCCTTGATGATCGGGGTCTCGTCGCCCGGGAAGTCGTACTCGTCGAGGAGTTCCTTGACCTCCTCCTCGACCAGCTCGACCAGTTCCTCGTCGTCGACCTGATCGATCTTGTTGAGGAAGACGACCACGTGCGGGACGTTGACCTGGCGGGCGAGCAGGATGTGCTCGCGGGTCTGGGGCATGACGCCGTCGGCGGCGGAGACGACCAGGATCGCGCCGTCCATCTGCGCGGCGCCGGTGATCATGTTCTTGACGTAGTCGGCGTGACCCGGGCAGTCGACGTGGGCGTAGTGCCGGTTCTCCGTCTGGTACTCGACGTGGGAGGTCGCGATCGTGATGCCGCGTTCTTTCTCCTCGGGAGCGTTGTCGATCTCTTCGAAGCTATGAGCCTCAGCACCGCCCACGGTGGAGAGGGTTTTGGTGATCGCGGCCGTCAGCGTCGTCTTGCCGTGGTCGATGTGACCGATGGTGCCGACGTTCACATGCGGCTTATCGCGCTCGAATTTCTCCTTGGACATCTCTCTCCGTTTCGCCTTTCGAAATCGTGTTCTGTCTGGTCTAAGTGCTTGAGTCTCGTGGGCGGACTTTCCGCAGGAAGCTTCTACCTGCCTGCGGGCAACCCGGGAAATATAGCCAGGATCAGCGCCCGTCCGCGGTTGGCCTCATGAGGCTGCACCAACCGGGTCTCCTGAGCGGTGCTCGACGATCTCCTCGGCGATGTTGCCGGGGACCTCCTCGTAGCGCTCGAACTGCATGGTGTAGGTCGCCCGGCCCTGCGTCATCGACCGCAGTTCGGTCGCGTAGCCGAACATCTCGCCGAGCGGGACGTAAGCCTGAACCGCCAGGGCGTTGCCGCGCTGCTCCTGGCCCTGGACTTTGCCGCGGCGCCGGGAAAGGTCGCCGATCACGTCGCCGAGAAAGTCCTCGGGGGTGACCACCTCGACTGCCATCACCGGCTCCAGCAGGACCGGGTTGGCCTTGCGGGCGCCCTCCTGGATCGCCATCGAGCCGGCGATTTTGAAGGCCATCTCCGAGGAGTCGACGTCGTGAAAGGAGCCGTCGACGAGTTCGGCCCTGACGTCGACCATCGGGTAGCCGGCCTTGACGCCGTTTTCCAGCGCCTCCCGCATCCCCTGCTCGGCCGGGCCGATGAATT
>Ga0207659_10000139_pt1 | contig 42663 bp, 60 predicted proteins | sample KBSM43metaG_FD_184330 | JGI IMG/M metagenome (GOLD analysis project Ga0207659, IMG submission 184330) | Miscanthus rhizosphere microbial communities from Kellogg Biological Station, Michigan, USA - KBS M4-3 metaG (SPAdes) (version 2) | ecosystem: Host-associated > Plants > Roots > Rhizosphere >...
ACTGCTCTGCATGAAACGTGACGACCTCATTGCCCTGGTCGCCGACGCGCCGAGGGGCGAGCGCCTCGCGCTGCTGCTCAAAGTGCTGCCGACACCGTCGAAGGTGATCGCGCAGCGCGCGGGCTGCAGCACGCGCACGTTGTCGTCAGGGCGGCTGTCGTTGCCGCTCAAGCTGCGGGTGGCGCGCGTCGTGCGCGTGCCCGCAGCGATCATCTGGCCCGAACTGCAGACGCTCGCGTGGGAACTGCTCTACGGGTTCAAAGAGCGCTAACGCTCACTGGAGAGACACGTCCAATGGAACAGACCGATCAGCCCGTCAGCGTCACCGTCGCGCAGCAGAGTGGCGACGTGTTCACGCACTCCCCGTCTATCGCGAAGCTCGCTGAAGCGCTCGCGAAGGCCCAGGCGCAGTTCACGACGCTCAAGGCGTCGAGCGTCGCCGACGCCGAGAAATACAAGTACAACTACGCGGACCTCGCGAGCGTGCTCAACGCCGTGCGCCCGGCGCTCAGCGCCGAGGGCATTGCGATCCTGCAGGGCGTGTCGATGCAGCGGCCCTCGGGCAGCAGCAGCCTCATCGTGCTGGTCGAGACGCGGCTCGTCCACGCGAGCGGCGAGTGGATCGCGACGACGTTGAAGTTGCCGTCGGGTGAGGTGGCGCCGCAGAAAGTCGGCAGTCTCACGAGCTACTTGCGTCGCTACGGGCTGCTCGCGCTGACGGCGTGCGCGGCAGAAGACGACGATGCGTCGAGCGCGAGCACGCCGACGCCCAGGCCGCAGCGTCCGCGTCAGGAGCAGGAGCCGCGCGCGCCGAAGGCTGAGCCGACGACCGCGCGCCCGGTGGCGGTCCCGAACCCGGTGCCCGCCAACGAACTGCCGCCCGCGAAGGTGACGAAGCCGAGGCCCGAGGCCAAGCCGGTGGTGGACCGCCACGCGCCGCTGTCGCTGCCCGGCACGATCAGCGCCGCCGACCGTGGCCTGCTCTTCAAGATCGCGAAGGAACAGCAGGTCACCGAGCGGCAGGTCAAGTCGCTCATCTTCGCGCTCTGGGGCTACACCTCGACCAGCCAGATCCGCCAGGGCGCCGAGTTCGTGAAGGTCACGAGCGCCTTGGAGCACCCCGAGGACCACGGCGTGACGTTCGCCGAGGACGACGCGCTCTACGAGCGGCACGCCGACGCTAACCCGTTGCCGGTGGACGTGACGGAGGGGATGTAGGTGGCGAAGGCCACCGCCCCGGCGAAGTACATCCACCACGTCATCGAGGTGCCGCGTGCGGCGCTGATGGAAGCGGCGACGATGTCCTGGCCCGACCTTGTGGCGATGGCCGCAGGCGCGGGCTGGCGCTGCGAGACAACCGAGGCGACGGGCTGGTGCCGTCGCGACCACGCGCTGCTGCGCCAGGGGCTGGACGAGATGCGCGGCATCCCCGTGCTGCTCTACCAGAACTGGTGATGGCGGGCCTGACCTTCGACGTGGCGTCGCACACCTTCTGGCGTGATGGGCACCGCGTGCTCAGCGTCACCCAGGTGTTGCGCCGCTGCGGCCTCACGTCGCCCTACTGGACCGAGGAGGCCCGCGACCGTGGCACGCGCGTGCATCGCGCGCTGCACGTCCTGCAGAGCGCCTCCGACCGCGAGGCCCGCGAGGGACTGCGCGACGGCGACGACCCGTTCTATCAGGCCGGGCGGCACGCGCTCGACACGTTCGGCATCGAGGTGCTCGGCGCCGAGGAGCTTGTCGATGGCGGCAGCTACGCGGGCTGGCTCGACCTGCGGTGCCACCTGCGCGGGTTCACCGAGCCGTTCGTGATCGACTACAAGAGCGGGCGGGCCGCAGCCTGGACGCCGCTGCAGCTGGCGGCGTACGCGTCGCCCCTGCCCGCGTATCATCGGCGCGCGTTCATCGAACTGCTGCCGACCGGCAAGCCCAAGCTCACAACGTGCCGCGAGACGCGCGGCGACCTTCGCAACTGGCACGCGTGCGTCACGGTGGCGCAGCTGCAACTCTCACTGGAGACACATGGCGATGACGACTGAAACAACCCTGGTGCCCTTTACCCCGACCGTGGCGGTGGACCTCGCCGAGGTGGCGACCTTCGCGGTCAGCGGTCCCGAGACGTGCGAACTGGCGGTGGCCTACCGCGAGGATGTTAAGGCGCTCATCGCCGAGATCGAGAGCGGCTACCGTCCGCACATCGCCGCCGCGCACACCGTCCACAAGGGGCTGCTCGCCGAATTGAACGCGCGGCTGACGCCCGCCAAGATCGCGCTCGACGCCCTGACGCGCGCCATCGGCAGCTACGAGGTGGCGCGCCGCTGGCGTGAGGAGCAGGCCCGGCGCGAGGCCGAGGCTGCGGCCCTGCGCGAGGCCGAGCGCAACCGCGCGGCGGATGCCGAGGCCCAGCGTGCGAAGGGCTACGAGGAGGCCGCACGCGAGATCGAGCGCGCGCCGGTCGAGGAGTTCATGGCCCCGGTGGTCGTGACGCCCGAGCGCCCCACGGCAGGCGTGGCGGTGACGGCCAGCTTCGAACCCCAGGTGACCGACCTGGGGCTGCTGCTGCGCTTCGCGGTCGAGCACCCGGCCATGACCTCGATGCTGGTGGAGCCGAATCTGAAAGGGCTGCAGGCGTTGGTGACGCAGCTGGGGGAGGGCTTCAACATCCCCGGCGTGACGCGCGTCGCGAAAGCTCCGGTTGTGCGCTCGACGCGGCGGCGGTAGGATGTGCGGGTCGGGCGCGGCTGGGACACCGCCCCCGACCCCGTTCGTGTCGTGCTGAGGGCACGCACGAGACGCAGTGCGACCACAGTCTAGCCGGTCGCCCGCCTCGTCGTCACCTCGGCAATTCCCCTAGAGTGTGACGATGCCCGACCCGAACCCCTGGTTTAAGTTCTACCCCGGCGACTGGCTCGCCGACTCCAACGTCCAGGCGATGACCGCTGAGGCACGCGGTGCCTACATCCAGCTGCTCTGCCTCTGCTGGCGCGACGGCTCGCTGCCGCTCAACCCGCGCGTGCTCGCGCGCATGGCCGGGCTGTCGTTCCCCATCTTCGAACGCCGCGTGTGGCCGCAGCTGTCGCCGTGCTTCACATGGAGCGAGGACGGCTACACGCAGAAGCGCCTGGAGCGCGAGCGCGCGCAGCTGCTGGCGTTCCGCGCCGAGCGCTCGGAGGCCGGGAAGCGTGGGGCGGCAGGACGATGGCAGAGCGATGGCTCAGCCATCCCTCAGCCAAAGGCTCAGCCAAAGGCTCAGCCTATGGCAAACGATGCGAGATCAGATCTCAGAGATCAGAACAAGAGATCAGAGCACACGGAAGACCGTGTGCAAAGAGCGCGCGCGCGCGAGGACCACGACCCCGAAGTCGATGGCCGGGGCCAAGCGCTCTGGGACCGCTGGCGCACGCTGATGCGCGACACGCGCAAGCTCACCCTGCCGCTGCAGCCCAAAGCCCACGACCTGCCCAAGCTGCTCGATGCGGTCACGCTCATCGCCGACGACGCCGACCTGCACGCCCGACTCGCCCGCTTCATGGCCCTCACGCCCGAGCAGGCCGCAGCGCTCAACGTCAAAGCCGTCACGCTCGGCTACTTCGTGATGGCGCTGCCCCAACTCACCGACCAACCCGACGAGAACGACCGCGCCATCGCTGCGTGGCTGGAGACACACAAACATGACACCCACTGACCGCCAGGACTTCGCCGCGCTCTGCAAGCGTCTCGCCTTCACGTTCAACAAGACCCTCAAGCTGGAGGTCATCGAGAGCTACTACCTCGCCCTGGAACAGGTGCCCCTCAGCGAGCTTGACGCCGCTGCCGCCACCCTCATGCGCGGCCACAAGTTCTTCCCCAAGCCCGTCGAGTGGCTGGAGGCCGTGCAGCGCAACCGCCCCGCCGTGTTCCCCGAAGCGCGCGAGGTGCTGCACGCGGACGGCACCATCGAGACGGTCCACAACTGCCCGCACTGCGAGGACACCGGCTGGCTCCCTGACTGCGGCTGCGACCTCGCCGTGCTCACCATGACCCACGAGTGCCCGCTCCACCCCTACGTCAAAAACGAACTGGAGTATCCTCGTCCGCTGATGCGCTGCCCCTGTCGCGCCACCAACCCGTACTTCCAGGCCAACCATCAGCCCATCTACGCGCGAGACGCGAAGTGAAACCCAAGCGCGGTGACCTCGTCTGCTTCTGGCACGCGCATCGGTGGCGCGAAGCCCGCATCGCGCGCGTCAAGGGCGACGACGTGGTGCTCTACCTCGACGCGCACCGCGTGCAGATCCCGATGCGACGCGTGCGCCACTGGCCGCACCCCGGCCTGCTCGGGCGACGACTGTCGGGTGCCGCCGAGGCGAGCGTCCTACGCGTGCGCGAGGCTGGCGAGCGGGGGGAGGGCTAGGGTGGGGGGCTTCAGCGTGTTCGTCGCCGGGCGCGCCGTCGGTCAGGGCAGCATGAGATCGCTCGGACGAGGCCGCATGACGCACGACAACGTGAAGCTGCGCGCGTGGCGCAAGAGCATCGGCTGGGTGGTGCGGAGCGCGATGGGCGCCGACGAGCCGACCCCCGCCGACGTGATTGTGCGGATGCACTTTCTCGTGCGCCCTACGCGCCAGGGCGATGCGCCCGACCTCGACAAGTTGGTGCGCGGCGTGCTCGACGCGCTCACGAAGATCGCCTACCTCGATGACAAGCAGGTCGTGCAGATCGACGCGCGGCGCTCGCTGGCGCGGGACGCAAGCGAGGCGTCGCCGTTCGTGAGCGAAGCGAAGCGCCTCGTGCCGCACGCGCCGTTCGATGACCCCGAAGGACTGCTGCTGACCGTGGAGGACCGATGACCACCGCGCACCTCACCGAGCCGTTCGACCTCGTGTCGCCGCCTGACGACGATAGCCGCGACCTTCGCAACACGCTGACGGGCGATGCGCTCGATCTGGTGACCGGCCTACTGCTGCTGCGGCGTGCGCTCATCGTGCTGATGGAGAGCACCGGCACCGAAGCGCTCGCCCTGCCGTTCACCTCGCTGGCGATGGCCGCGCTCGTGCCGCTGCGCGTGAAGCACGACCCGCGCGTGCCCGACGTGCTGCAGATCCTGCTGCCCGGCGAAGGGGCGGTCACCGTCGAGGGCACGCCGCCGACGCCCGGCGCGGGCTACGACTCTGAGGGCGCCACCGAGGAGCACCGGCTGCGCGTGGCGCTCGGGGACGCCCGACGCGCGCTGATGAACGACGCAGGCCGTGATACCGTGCTCGCGCTGCTCGATGCGGCGCTGAGGACATGATGCTGAGACGCGCGCTGCTGCTGCTCCCGCTGGTGCTCCTCGTTGGCTGCGCGCACGACGACGGGCAGCGCGGCGTGCGTAGCCCGGTGGGCGTGCCGACGCCGACGCCCATCCCCGAGCCGCCGGTCACGCCGACCATCACGGTCGAGTACCGCGTGACGGGCACGATCCCGAACACCCAGATCACCTACTTCAGCGCGAGTCAGGGCACGGCCCAGGTCAAGACCGACCTGCCGTGGACCGTGCGCTACGAGACGGAAGACCTGCACCCGTTCCTGTACCTCGCCGCCGAGACGCCGTTCGACAACGTGGTGACCGGCACGCTGACGGTGCAGATCTTCGTGAACGACCGGCTGTTCCGCGAGGCGCGCGGCACCGGGTTCAGCCTCGCGATCAGCGCGAGCGGAGAAGTGCCATGAAGCTGGTGACGCTGCTGCTGCTGCTGTTCGCGCTGCCGACCCGATTGTTAGCGGGTCCACTCGCCGAGAGCGCCGCGCGGCAGTACGCGGCCCCGCGCAGCTACACGACGGCGATGCACTCGCCGCCGCTGTTCTGGACCGGCACCGCCATCGTCGCCGGGGGGGCGCTCGCCGTCATCGCGGCGCAGACCTTCGCGCGCGAGAGCGACCTGTCGCTGGAGGATCCGAACACCCGGCTGGGCCGCGACCTCGCGCCGTGCGGCACCGACCCCGGGCGCACGCGTCAGCCCGTCGCCGACTGCAAGACGAACACGGGGCTGCTGGTGTTCGGCATCATCGCGAGCGCGGGCGGCGGCGTCCTGATGGCCTACGGCGGGCAGCGCGTGCAGATCGTCACCAGCCCCACCCGGGTCGGCTTCCGCGTGCGGTGGTGACCGTGGTAAGCTCAGCAGGCACACTGGAGGCTCCCATGCAAGACCGACCGCTGCGCGTGCTGTCCCTCGGGGCAGGCGTGCAGAGCACGACCCTCGCGCTGATGAGCGCGACGGGCGACCTGCCCCCGCTCGACCGCGCCATCTTCGCCGACACCGGCAGCGAACCGCACCACGTCTACGCGCACCTCGCGTGGCTGATGGAGGCGGGGCGCTTGCCGTTCCCCGTGGACATCGTGAAAGCCCCGGGCCTCAGCCTGGGCGAGGAGATCTTCGCCGCTGCGTCGCCTGACAGCGCGACGCGGCCCACGCGCGGCAGCTTCGCGCGTGCCCCGTTCTACATCCGCGACGATCGCACCGGCAACAAGGGCATGGTGAAGCGGCAATGCACAGGCGACTACAAGGTGGACCCCATCTACCGCCACCTTCGCACGCTGCTCGGCATCGGCCCGCGCAGCCGGTGGCCGCAGCGCCGCGCCGTCGAGATGTGGATGGGCATCTCGATGGACGAGATCTCGCGGATGCGCGACAGCCGGTTCCCCATGACCATCGCGAACCTCTACCCGCTGATCGACCTGGGGTTCACGCGCGTGGCGTGTCTCGACTGGCTGGAGGCACGCGGGTATCCGCTGCCGCCGAAGAGCGCTTGCACGTTCTGCCCCTATCGCAGCGACCGGCAGTTCCGCGATCTCAAGGACAACGATCCCGAGGGCTGGGCTGAAGCCGTGCGCGTCGATGAAGCGATCCGCACGGGGCTGCGCGACGCGGCCAGGAAGACGCCGTTGCAGGGGCAGATGTTCGTGCATCGCTCGCTGGTGCCGCTCGCGGAGGTGGACCTGTCGAGCGCGGAGGAGCGCGGCCAGCCGAACCTGTTCAACAACGAGTGCGAAGGGATGTGCGGCGTCTGATGCAGCACTTCCTCAACCACCCGTTGAGTGAGCGGCTGCACGGCTACGTGAAGCGACCACTGCGGACAGAGTCGCGCGGTGTGGACTTCACCGAGCTACCGCCCGCGCTGAAGGCCGAAGCGCTCGCCATCGAGACGCACTGCCCGACGTGCGGGTGGTTCGGCGTCCACCCGATTCGCGAGCGCGCGAAGGACGCCGCGTTCGACCGGCGCACGCACTACCTGCCGCCGTTCTACTACTCGGGAACCTGCCCGCATCGTCGTAGCTGCTCGCGTGGCACCCCGGCGAGTGCGGACATGAACCGCGTGCGTGCCTGGGCCGAGGGCAAAGCCGTGCCCGCCGCGCAGCCGCTGCCTGCGCGCAACCTGTTCGATGACAATGACGACGCCTGACGGCGAGCTTGTGTTCTGCGCGCTCGCGTCCATCCCCGCGCTCGGCAACGCGCTCGCGATCAGCGCCGAGGGCGACGCCGTGCTTCGCATCGAAGTGGCCCCGCAGAGCGTCGCCGACCTCACCGCCGTGCTACAACGGTTGCGCCTGCGGACGTTCTACGTCGCGCTCATCGGCAAGCCGAAGGTGACTCATGCCTCCGAGGAACGGACACCCACCCCTGGGCGGCGGAAGCCGCGTGATCCGCAACCGCCCGACAAGGACCGCCCGAGGCGGGCCGGTCGTCCGAAACCTCCGCGAGGCGGCGCGCTCCCCAACCGCTGAGATCATCGACACCGCCACCGGCAAGCCGCACGGCGCCGCCATCCTTGAGGCACTCGCCGCCCTGGCGGTGGGCACCCCCGAGCAGATCGAGAAGACCTTCGGTGCGCCGCTGCGGATGCGCGCGCGGGACCGCCACGCTGCGCTGCAGACCCTGGAGCAGCGCCGCTTTGGGCGCGTGCCGAGCGTCGATGACCAGACGCCCGACGTGCGCCCCGTGACGATTGTGAACGTGTTCGCGACCAGCGAGGAGTATGCGTTCGTGACCCAGGCGCGGCCCAAGCTGGTGGGCACCACGCGCGCGCCGCAGCTGGAGACAGGCGATGAGCAGCCCTGACGGCACCGGCTTCAGCGAGCACGACGGCGATCTCACGCGTGAGGAGGCGGGCGCGCACTTCGTGACGGTGACGCGCGCCGAGCTTGCGCGGATGGTAGACAGCGCGCAGCAGTGCGTGATGGGCGAGGTGCTGGCCGACTGGCAGCGCGAGCGGCAGCGGCACTTCGCGCTGATGAAGCGCGCGCTCGTGCGACTCTGCGAGCAGGGCGACAGCGCCACGTCGAGCGCCCTGGTGCGCGAGCTACGCGACACGATAGGGCACTGATGTCGAACTGGTTCTGGGCACTCGCGGCTATCGTGGCGGTGCTGCTGATCCTGCTGGCGACGACGCGCCCCAGTGACCGGCGATGACGGCGCACGAGGTCCGCGACTACTGGAACCCCGTGCAGTCGGCGTTCCTCCAGGCCGACGCCGAAGCGTGGCCCTACGTCGATCTGGAGGGCGCGGTCAGGGCGGGCAAGACGACGCCGCTGGTCGCGAAGGTCGCGGCCTACTGCGTGGACTTCCCCGGCATCGCGTGCGCGCTCTGCCGCTGGACGCAGGATGCGCTCGACGCGCAGCTGAAGCCTCGGTGGCGCGACTGGTGCCGCACGCACGGCCTGCAGCTGCAGTGGCACGCCGACGAGGAGTACGACGAGGTGGTCGGCAAAGGGTCGCGCGTCTACCTGCGCGCGCTGAAGGGCGCCGAGGAGACGAGCCGCTACGGCAAGCTCGCGGGCCTCACGCTCGCGATCCTCGGCATCGACCAGCCCGAGGAGGTGCCCGAGGACGTGTATCGGGCCTACGTGCCCGCGCGGCTGTCGCAGCCGGGCTACCCGCATCAGGTGCTGCTGACGCCGAACCCGCCGGGCCTCACGCACTGGATCGCGCAGGACTTCCCCGAGCGCAACACGAAGGCCGGGTACCTCTACCTGCGGACCTCCGTCTACGACAACCGGCACAACGTCGGCGACCGCTACATCGCCGAGCTTGAGGCGGCGCACCCCGAGGGCCACGCGCTGCGGCGGCGGTTCATCGAGGGCAAGCGCGGCCTGCCCATCATCGGCAAGCCTGTCTACGCGGGCGTCTTCCAGGCCCGGCTGCACTGTCAGCGGCTGTCGCTCAACCCGTCGGTGCCGCTGCTGGAGGGCTGGGACTTCGGGCACTCCCATCCGGCGGTGGTGTGGGCACAACTCCTGCCCTGGGGCGAGCTACGCGTCCTGGGGGGCATCCTGGGCAGCGACCAGTTCATCGAGGACTTCGCGCCGATGGCGGTGGCGCTGCGGACGATGTGGTTTGGGGGCGAGCCGAACGCGGCAGGCGAGCGCCTGCTGCCCATGGAGGTGTGGAGCACGGGCGACCCGGCGGGCGATCAGAACAACTCGCAGGGCACGCGCGTCAGCGCGGCAGACGTGCTGCGCGAGTACGGCGTGGCGCTCTACACCATCGGCGGCGCCAACCATCCCGACGCGCGCGACCGCTGCATCCAGCACCTCGCGGGCTATATGCAGCGGCTGACGCGGCAAGGCCCGGCGTTCACCGTGGACCCTGACCGCTGGAAGATCAACACGCTGGAGGGCGTCACCGACAGCACGCACTTCATCGACGCGCTGGAGGCGGGCTACGTCTGGGACGAGCGCTCTATCGCGCACGCCGTGTCGCCGAACACGCGGCGCGCGCGCAAGGACGGGTTCTACGACCACGCGATGAACTGCATCGAGTACGTGGTGCTGGCCTATGGCCCGGCGCAGCCGACGAAGGTGGATCACGAGAAGGAGCAGGCGAAAGCGCGCAAGCAGATGCAGCACGACTACGACGAGGCCGACGTGCGGCGCGCGGTGCGCGCAGGCACGCGCTTCGGTGGGTTGCCGCGCCGCCGCTGACGTGTGCTATCCTCGCGACCCGTCATGCCCCTCAAGAGCGGCGCGTCGCAGAAGGTCATCAGCCACAACATCCGCACCGAGATCGCGCACGGCAAGCCGCAGAAGCAGGCGGTCGCCATCGCGCTGCACACCGCACGCACGAGTGGCGGTGGCCCGCCCGCGCCGCGCAAGAAGTAACCCGACGGTCCCCAGCGTGAAGGAGTTCACAATCATGGAAAGCAAGCTCGCGTTGATCACGTTCCTCGATGATGGACGCCACCCGGTCGATCCCGGCTTCGGGCGACCCGGCGGTGGTGGCGGGGTCGATCCCGGCTGGGGCGTGCGCCCGCCGGTCGATCCCGGCTACGGCCACCCTGGTGGCGGCGGGCACCCGTGGTTGCCTGGGCACCTCGGCGGGCCGCGTCCTGACCAGGGTCTGCCCGGCAGCGGGAACTACCCGACCACCGGCCCGGTGCCGACGCCGCCGCCCGTGACGCCCGACAACACGCTGCCCGACACCGCGCCGCCGCCGACGATCTCGCTGCCTATCGTGCTGCCGCCCGACCCGGTGGTGGACGACGAGCGCCTCTTCGAACTGAAGTACTCGGTGCGCTACGGCTGGGTGCTCGTGCCGGTCGAAGATGACGCCGTCGCGCAGCCCAAAAAGAAGTAAGCTCAGCCGTCACCCGACTGACCCCGTCAAGGAGAACCGCCCCATGAAGCTGCTCGTCGCCACGCTCGCCTTCGTCGCCGCCCTCGTCGTCGCTCCCCTCGCCCGTGCGGACACCATCGTGAGCTTCGGGAACATCACGCCGAACCAGTTCACGGCGACCGACAACGGCGACGGGACGACCACGCTCTCGACCTCGTCCGACGTGAACATCACGCAGATCTTCGCGGGCGCGCTCGACGCCGACGCGCTGTTCACGTTCACGGCGACCAGCACCAACGACGCCTCGCTCGTGCTGGGCGCGGTGGTGACGCAACGCTACGCGGGCAGCTTCACGCTGACGAATCAGGCGGGCACGATCAACTACCTCAGCGGCACGTTCGGCGCGGGGCTGGAGTTCGGCGGCAACGGCTCGACCGGGGCCACGCTGCAGACCAACAGCTTCCCGCAGTCGCCGCCGCTGGTGCTGTTCAGTGACCTCGGCGATCTCGTCAACCCCGAGAGCTTCCAGCTGTCGCTGGCGAACATCAACCTGCCGCTGCACATTGACAGCAGCGGCCCGAACCCGACCATCGCGTCCTTCACGTCGAGCTACTCGGGTGTGGCGGATGCGGCGCTGGCGCAGCCCGTGCCGGAACCGGCCAGCCTCACGCTGCTGGGCCTCGGCCTTGTCGGCTTCGCGGGCAAGCTGCGGAAGCGCGTCGCGCGGCGCTGATGCTGCGCTGTCCGAAGTGCGGGCACTACCTCGCCGTCTGCATCTGCGGGCGGCGGGCGGTGCTCTTGGGTACTCCGTTCGTGCTGGCGTCAGTGCTGTCGCGCACGGTGTGGGCGCGTGACCTACAAGGGCCGGGGAGTCACTGTGGGTCATGCGTCCCTTCGGGCACGACGCGCGTCCAACCGATCATCGTGCCCGACCCTCCCCTACACGGCTGACGACATCCGCGCCGCGCACGGTGCTGCCGATTACGACACCTGGGTCGAGTGTCGGCGGTGCCATCGCGCCTGGAAGGCCGAAGGGTGTATCCTCGGCGTGCTTCACCACTACGTCGAGTCCTGCGAACGCTGCGAGGCCACCCCGATGCAAACCACTGGCACCTTCCCCGCCCTGAGCCAACCGCGTCCGAAGCCGAAGCCGAAGAGCGGCGGCAAAAAGCGGTAGACTCTCGGCTCATGCCGCCATACCTGCCGGGGAAGACCATCGGTCGCCCGCCGGGGCCACCGAAGCGTGAGAAGACCGCGTTCGACGTAAAGCTCAACACGGAGCAACACACCGAACTCGTCCAGATGCTCGCCGAAGAGATCGACCGCGCGCTCCAGGCGCGTGGGCCGGTCATCGCGCCCGGCGGCGATCTCGACTACTGGCACTGGCTCTACAAGCAGGGCAAGCGCAACGTGCGCGACCTGCCCTTCCCTGGTGCCGCCGACCTCTCGACATGGATCGTCGCCGAGAAGATCGACGCGATGCGCGCACGCTTCGTCAAGACCGTGTTTGTCGAGCCGGTGTGGGTGGTCGATGGCTGGGGGCGTGCCGCTGAGCGCGCGGCGATGGTCGAAGAGTTCCACCAGTGGAAGCTGGAAGAGGAGCGCCTCCAGGGCTGGCTGCAGCGCACCCTGCAGCTGGCGCTCGTCGAGGGCACTGGCGTGCTGGAGTGCAGCGAGCGCGCCGACATGATCAAGCGCCGGTCGATGCGGCAGCTGCGCCCACAGATGAACGAGGACGGCGGCTTCGCGCTCGGCGAGGACGCGTCGTTCCAGCCGATGGTCAACGAGGACACGGGCGGCTACGTCGAGAGTGACGACCCGGCCACGCAGGGCGCGTTGCACACGGCGGTCGATGAATACGTGCCGGTCAGGCGCGGCCCGAGCTACCGGAACATCAGCCTGCGCGACTTCCTGATGCTGCCCGCGCACGCCCAGGACGACTCGGAGGTCTGGTGCTATGCGAAGCGCTTCTGGCGGCGGCTGAAGGAACTGCAGTACCGCGCGAAGACCGGCATCTACGACAAGGACGCCGTCGATCAGCTGGCCGCGACCAGCGATCGTACGCGCACCGAACTGCCGCAGAGCGTCAACGCGTCAGGCATCGACGTGGCGCCGCAGACCACGCCGACCACCATCGAGAAAGAACTCTGGGAACTGCACGTCCTGCTCGACCTCGACAAGGACGGCTGCGAGGAGTGGTACCTCATCACGCTGTCCGCGATTCACAAGCAGATCCTCCGCATCCAGCTGGACGACATCGGCCTGCCGCGCTACCTGCTGTTCCGCCCGGCGCCGAACCCGCTGAACGTCTACGGCGACAGCCACGTCGATAAGCTCGCGAGCATCGGCGAAGAGCATATGGGCACGCGCAACGCCGTCGCCGACCGCAGCAACCTCGTGAACAACGCGCCCATCAAGCGGCTGCGGAACAGCGGCTGGGACATGGACGAAGAGCCGTGGGGCGTCGGCGCCGTCATCACCGTGCAGGACATGAACGACGTGCAGCCGGTCGTGATCCCTGACGTGCCCGGGTCGATGGCCGGGCGCGAGCAGGGCATCATCGACGCCGCCGAGCGCCTCTCGGGATTGAACGACGTGACGCTCGGCAGTGCCCCCCAGGAGTCGCGCACGCTGGGCGAAGTGCAGATGGTCACCGAGCAGAGCTTTGTCAGGATCGAAGAGCAGGTTCGCAACATTCAAGAGACGATGGAAGACCTGTTTAAGATCCGCCACGAGTTGTGGCGCCGGGCTGCGGACGAAGAGCCGCTGGAACCCAGCGAGCGCTTCATGCGGCAGCTGGAGTTCCGCTCGATTGACCTCGCCGAGGGCGGCATCACGGGCGAAGCCCTGGCGGGCACGTTCCACGGCAAGCCGCACGGCTCGGTGGAGAGCGCCGACAAGTCGAAGCAGCGGAGCAACTACAACGGGTTCATGCAGGTCATGGGCGGGTTCGCGCAGATGAACCCGTCGCTGCAGCAGGTCTTCGCCAGCCCCGACGTGATCATCCCGCTGTTCGAACAGGCGCTGAGCTTGTACGACTCGCCGAACAAGGGGCAGCTGATGCGCTCGTTGAAAGGCTGGCAGGAGCAGCAGGCGCAGGCCGCGCAGATGGCCGCGCAGCAGCCGCCTGCGCCTCCTGGCGCGCCTCCAGGCCAGCCAGGGGCACCGCCGCCGGGCGGGCCGGGTGCTGGTGCCCCGCCGCCCCCGGGTGGCCCTCCTCCCGCAGGCGGTGGACCGCCGCCAGGGCCACCCGGCCCCCCGGCTGGAGGCCCGCCCCCGCCGCCACAAGGCCCACCCGAGCCGCCGCCCGCGCCGCCGCCGGGGATGCCGAACGTGTCGCCTGACCTGCTCGCCAACATGATGACGAGCATGAACCAGAGGCCGATGTGAGACGCGCGCGGCCCGAGGTGGACCTCGATGCGTTGCAGCAGCGCGTGGCGGATCTGGAGACGCTGCTCGCCTCCACCGGCTGGGCCATCGTCTGCGCGGAAGCGAACAAGCTCTACGGCCAGCGCACCTTCACCGACCAGATCGAGCACCTCGCGCGCACCGAGCCGGTGGCCGAGGTCGGGCCGAAGACCATCGCCCTGGTCGCCGCCCGCGTCGCGGCGGGCCGCTTGATCAACCTGCCGACGCAACTGCTGGAGGACGAGAAGCGCAAGCTCGCGGCGGCAACGCCGAGTGAGACACCGCGCCCGTCGCTCGGCCCTAACGTGGAGCTTTCACAGTGATCGACAAGCCCTTCGCCTACCACAAGCCCAGTGCCGACGGGCTGATCCGCATCACCGCCCTGCGCGACGAGTTCAGCCGCGTGAAGCGCGCCATCGAGGAGAAGTGCCCCGAGTCGCGGCAGCGCGCCGTCGCGATCACCGAACTGGAGACGGCGGCGATGTGGGCGATCAAGGCCGTCGTGTTCAACGATCCCGAGAGCGAGGTTGGGACGGAGTGAGCGCGCGCGCCGACCTCGTGCCCAGCGTGACGTTCCCCGAGCGCCTGCGGAAAGATCTGGTGCTCATCGCGCTGCCGCCGCGCGTGCGCGCCGTCGGCCTGCTCGTGCTGCCGGGCTACGTGCGCGAGCAAGCCCTGGGCCTCGTGCTGCAGACCGGCGAGGCCGTCACGAGCGTAGAGTTGCACGACCGTGTGATCTTCGACGCCTTCGCCGCCGAGGAGGTGCGCGTGAACGACTGGCCGTGCGTGCTAGTCCCTGAGACGGCTATCGATGCTGTTGTGGAGTGAGTATGGCCGATGAGATCGTGTTGGAAGATGCCGGTGGCGGGATGCCCCCGGCGACCGCGCAGACCCTGCCCCAGCCCGCGCAAGCCCCGCAGGAGGCACCGCCGCCCGACCTGACGCAGCCGCTCGCGGACCCTGACGAACCGCCCCCACCCGACGACGACGACCTGCCCGAGGAAGAGGGCGCGCCGCAGCCGGGCCGTCGCACCGTCGTCACCGATCTCGTGCGCGAGCGCGAGCGGCGCCAGATGGCCGAGGGCAACCTGCAGCAGTCGCAGGAACTGCTGCGGCAGGTCATGTCGCTGCCCGGCGGGATGGAACTGCTGCAGAGTGCCGCGCTCGGCAAGCCCCCCGAGGCAAAGCCCGGCACGCCGACCGAGGACGACAAGCAGCTGTTCGCCGAGGCGCAGGAGGTCGCGCACGACCTGGGCCTCTATGACACCGAGGGCCAGCCCGACATCCGCACCGCCGCGCGCATCGTGCTGCGCGACCGCAAGCGCACCGAGGCGCTGCTCAACAAAGCCCTGGCGCCGCTCCAGCAGACCACGCAGTCGCTGGCCTCGCAGCCGGTGATCGCGCACGTCCTGGGTGTGGCCGACCAGTTCGGCATCGACCGCAACCTCGTCTACCAGGGGCTGCAGGCCACGCCGCCCGAGCACCTGGGGAACCCCGAAGTGCAGCAGGCGGTGCTGATGATGGCGCTCGGCACGCAGACGATGCTCGGCACCACGCCGCCCAACGGCCACGGGCGTGCGCCGCAGCCGGGCCGCGCGGTGCCGCAGCGGGGCGCGCTGCGCCCGCCGCTGTTCACCGAAGCCCCGGGCGGGCGCCCCAGGGCGACGCCGCAGCTGGACGATGTCTTCCGCGAGCGTTTGCGCTCGACGGGCATGAAGGACGAGACGATCAACGCGTCGCTGGAGCGCTTCGTGCCCGGCGCGCCGAACCGACTGGAGTAGTGCATGGACCGCAAGAAGTCGCGCCTGGAGATCGAAACCGAGAAGCTGCAGAAGTCGGTGCGCGGACGCCTGCGCGAGACGATCAAGCAGCAGGGGCTGAAGGTCAGCGACGAAGCCCTGCTCGACGCGTTCAAGGACTTCGAAAACATCGCGGTTGCCGAGCGCCGGTTGACCGACCCGACGCTCCCGAACGCGCTGCCGATCCGGTTGAAGGACGAACCCGAGGAGCACGAGGATCCGCGCGGCGTCAGGCGCAAGTGGTACCTGCGCTGGATCAACCTCGCGATGCCGAACCGCCACCACATCGCGCAACAGTCGCTGGGCTACGCGCCCGTGCGGTGGACCGAACTGCAGACCGACGACGTGATCAGCAACCCGTTCAAGGGCGACGAGTTCGTCAGGCGCTCCGAGGGCGGCAAAGAAGCGCTGATGAAGATGCCGATGGCGCTCTACCGGCGCATCAAGGCCAAGCAGCACGAGAAGCACGCCAGGACGATGACCGGGCGGGCACTCAAGGAGTCGGCGGTGGCGGCGGCGCACGCGCGCGGCCTCAGCCCCGAAGATAGCGAGGCGGTCGGCGACGTGGTCGGCGGGATCAAGATCGGACGCGACACGCTGGTGTCGCCCGACGATGCTGCTGGCGCGCTCGATGCAACCTCGGAGGATCCCCAGCCGTAGGAGGCACCGTGAACATCAAGGCGCTGCTCTGGCGCGTCGTGTACGCCGTGATCCTCGTCGTCATCCTCGCCGTGGTGATCCCGCTGCTGCTGGAACTGGTGGGGATGCCGATCCCGGCAGGCCCGGCCATCACGCTGCTGCGGTTCGCGTTCGCGGCGCTGGTGATCCTCTACGTGCTGTTCGGCCCCGAGCCGCCCGCGCTGTTCTGAGGGTTGACACCGTAGGGGTGCGCCCCTACACTGATCGCGCTTGACGGGGACGGTCGAGTAACTGGATCCGCGCGCCGGGTTTACTCCAGTGGACACGGCGCGCGGCCCCTACTCTCCGTTCCCCGACAAGCAATTCGTCCCCTTCATCCCGTCGTCGCCCCCCGGCGTGTCACGCGCGCGCTGGCTCCGGTGTATCCCCCGCGCGTGCTGCTGCTCGTGCGCCCTCGGTTGGCCGCGCACGACTGCGTCGAGGCCAACCCGCAACCCCGAAGTTTCCACGTCTGCGCGCCCGCGCGGACTATCAGGGCGAGGGTTCTATGGTCACCTTTGTAGCCGGGGCTGGGGACGGGTTCCGCCCGTACCGCAACACTCGGATCATGTATTTCCTTGAGGGCGCGTCGCAGTCCTTCAAGCCGGGGCACGTCGTGGTGCTCAGCGCCGGGAAGCTCGTGAAGGGCGCCTCGGACCCTGCGGCCAACACGGTCGTCGGCGTCGCGGCGGAAGCGGCGACCGGCGTCACCGACCGGAAGATCGGCGTCTACATGGCCGACGAGACGGCAGAGTTCCAGGGCCGCGTGCAGGACACGGGAGCGCTCGCGCTCGCCAACGTCGGCGCGCAGTTCGGCATCGTGCTCGACGGCGCGCGCGACATCTTCAGGATCGACCTCACCGAAACCACCGCGAAGACCTGCACCATCACCGAACTGCTCGACGCGGTCGGCGATGTCAACGGGCGCGTGGCGTTCAAGTGGCTCAACGCGGCACGCACGCCGCTGTGGTCCTAAGCTCGGCAACCCGTTCCTAACTAGGAGCACGCCATGCAGGTTAGAGGAACTTTTGCCGCGCTCTACGACAACGTAGACAAAACGGTGTACGCGCTGCTCGGCAAGCAGTTGAAGGAGCTTCCGGCGATCTGGCCGGATGTCTATTCGAAGAAGTCGTCCTCGCGGAAGTTCGAACGCTTCCAGACGGTCACGCCGTTCGGCGACGTGCCCGAGAAGCCCGAGGGCAGCGTCTACGCGTTCGACCTCATCCGGCCCGGCTACAGCAAGGACGTGACGCCGGTCGAGTTCGGCCTGGGGTTCGAAGTCACCGAGACGGCCCTGGAGGACGACCAGTTCGACGTGCTGCAGCGGCAGGCGTCGTGGCTCGCGTTCTCCGCGCGCGTCGTGCAGGAGAAGTACGCGGCGATCCCGTTCAACCTGGGGTTCACCACGCAGCTGGCGCCTGACGGCGTGTCGCTGTTCAACACGGCGCACGTCCTGGCGGGCGGGGGCACCGCGCGCAACCGCCCGGCGACGGACGCCGACCTCAGCTACGACTCGCTCAATCAGGCCATCGTGGACGTGCAGACCGACACGAAGCTGGAGTCAGGGCAGCTGGTCGCGCCCGTGATGAACTGGATCCTCTACGTGCCGCCGCAGCTGGAGATGCTGGCCGACCGGCTGCTCAACAGCACGCAGCTGCCCGGCAGCAACGACAACGATGTGAACCCGATCAAGCGTCGGCGCAACATCACGATCCTCACGAACCCCTACCTCACGGATCAGGACGCGTGGTACCTCGTCGCCTCGGCGAAGGAAACGCACGGCCTCGTGTGCGTGGACCGCGTGGGGATCACGGCGGCGCCTGCCATGCAGGACGCCAGGACGGGCAACCGGATCTACAAGGTGCGTTTCCGGCAGGCGTGGGACGCGTTCTTGTGGCAGAACATCTACGGGACTGCCGGGGCGTAGTCTCGTAGCTAGGCGCGCGGTGGGCGGTCCCCTTCCTGCCGCGCGCTGAGTCAAGGTCTTGAGTCGCCGCGTGGCAATGGTTCCACGCGGAACGTGGCTGTTCAGACGAGGTGATCTCATGCACGCGACTGGCCTCATGGCGATGGGTCGGCGGATCGTGGACTACGTGTTCCGCCCGTCCGATCAAGCAGGCGTCCCCAACTACAACACCGCTGCCCCCGTCACGTTCCTCGCGAGCGACCTGCTGCAGGGGCTGGTGCTCAGGGACTGCAACGGCGCGGCGCGCGCGGACAACACGCCCACCGCGCAGCAGATCATCGACGCGCTCACGGTCTTCGGGCGCCCGCCGGTCCCGGGCAACTCGTTCCGCTTCATCATCCGCAATAGCTCGGGCGGCGCGTTCGCCTCGACGCTGACGGCGGGCACGGGCGTGACGCTGTCGGGCACGGGCGCGGTCGGGCAGTCGAACAGCAAGGAGTGGATGGTCGTCATCAACAACGCGGGCGCGGTCCCGGCGGTGACGTTCTACTCGCTCGGCACGCAGGTCTTCTGATCATGGGCCTCACTGTTCCGCTGGTCGATAAGTGGCTGCTGAAGGATGTGGCGTCGGGCACGTCGCCCGCCGTCGATGTCGCGGGCTGCGCGAACCTGACCGTCTACGTCGTCGGCGGCGCGGGCGTCTCGGCAGGCGCGGTGACCATCGAGGAGGCGCACGACCCGAACTTCGCCGGGGCGTGGACGATCCTCGGCACGGCGATCACCGTCGTCGCCAGCGCCGTGGCGGCACCGTCGCGCTTTGCGGGCACGGCGAAGTGCGTGCGCGCCCGCATCACGACGCCGCTCACGGGTGGCACGGGCGGCGTCTATCTCGTCGCGAGGTAGCCGTGCAGTTCAGCGAACTGTATGGCCCGGCGCTCGACCACGAACTGGGCAGCTACGACACGACGCAGCTGTTCACCACGGCGCGGCGGAAGTACGCCGTCAACCGCGCGCAGAAGGAGTTCGCGCGCCTCGCGAAGATCTCGCTGAGCCGCGAGGTCGTCATCCCCCTGGCGACCGGCACCGCGCGGTATGACCTCGACGCGGCGAGCGTAGGGCGCTTCGTGTCGTTTGGACGCCCGCCGCTGCGTCTGCGGCACACGGTGGCCCAAAGTGGAGCCGTCTCAGCCACGTCGCTGCTGGTGCGCTCGGTGGCCTACCTCGATGAGGTGAAGCCCGACTGGCGCGACAGCGCGAGCCGGGGCGTGCCTGACAACATCGGCCACGACCCGGTCAACGGGGTGAACTGGCTGGTGTGCGTGCCGGTGCCGACCGTGACGCCGAGCGAGACGTGGGATCTCATCGTCCCGATCCAGGCCAACGCTGCCGACATGACGAACGACACCGACGTGCCGTTCGACGGGCGTCCTGACATCGAGCCGTTCCACTGGGGGCTGGCGCACTTCGCGGCCAGCATCCTAGAGCGCTTGCGGAAGGATCCCGAAGCCGAGCAGGCCCAGGTCACCAAGTTCGGCGCGTATCTGGAGGACTGGAACGCGAAGAGCACCAGCCCCAGCGGCGCGCACAAGCGCGTGCTGATGCAGCGCGACTATCTGCGCGAGGTGTCGCGCGAGCGCGGCGGCGTGATCGTGCAGGGCGACCCACGGCGATGAGCAAGATCGAGGTGACGTTCGCGTGTGGCTGCTCGACCTCGCTCGACGCCTCGGAGAGTGGCAGCGCCGAGCCGCACTGCGTCGAGCACAACTGCTGGGTGGTGTCGCGCGTGAAGACGCCGCCGCCGAGGTTTCGCGGATCGCCCGGCGTGACCGGGCCACTGGTGGAGGAACTGAAATGACGACGCGCGAGACAGCCGAACCGCAGGCCGAGACGAAGGCCACCTACGAGACGCGCGAAGCGATCATGGGCTGCGGGTGCCGCATCGTGATGGACGCCGCGACGTTCGACGCCGAGGGCGCGCACTGCGCGGTCCACGACAACACCGAGGTCGTGCGCGTGATCAAAGTGCCGCCGGTCGAAGTGCCTGACGCACCCCCGCCCGAAGGTGAGACGGAGGCGCAGCGCACCGAGCGCCGTCGGCGTCCGCACCGCCGCACGAGGTAGCGATGGCGAACGCACCCTACGGGTCGGGCGGCTACCAGTACAACAATCAGCCGTCGCCCTATATGCAGCAGTCGTCGGCAGGCAACCCGGCGAGCAGCTACGGCAGTCAGGGCGGCGCGCAGGCGGGGCCGTGGGGTCAGCCCGCGCCGCAGCAGGGACCGTCGCCGCTCTGGTCGCCGAACCAGAGCGGGGGCGGCTACACCTACACCGGCCCTGGCTCGACCGCCGCCGCGCACCCGCAGCAGCAGGGCTACGCGGGTGGCGGCGCGCAGACGCAGCAGGGACAGTGGGGCTTCCCGACGCAGCAGCAGCAGGGCGGCTACCAGTACCAGCCGCCACCGCAGCAGGCGCGCCCCCAGGTGCAGCCGCAGTATCAGCAGGGGCCGACCTCGTGGCAGTACCCGCAGGGCACGCCGCAGGGACCGCCGCCGCCGCAGAGCGATCCCTACGCGCAGTGGATGGGGCAGATCATGGCCCCTTACAACCCGCAACAGGGGGGCTACGGCGGCTACGCGCCGCCCCCGCAGCAGCAAGGCCCGCCGCAGCGGGGCACCTCCTACGTGCCGCCGCAGGGCGTCAACACCGACGGCTACCCGCAGCCGCGCATCACGCAGATGCCCCAGGCCAACGCGATGCCCGGCTGGGACAACACGAAGTGGAACGACCCGAACCACCAGACGCCGAAGTACGTCGTCGGGCGCCTGCTGCAGGACATCCCGCCGCGCACCGAGAACATGGCGATGGCGATGCAGCGGATTCAAGCGGCCTACCCGGGCGCGCGACAGATCGGCCCCGGTGACATCAACATCCCCGGCGTCGGCAGCGTGGACATCCTGCGCGCCGCTGGCGCGGGCGGCAAGGGCTGGCAGTGGGGCGGCGGGCAGTCGGCGCAGAAGTTCCCCGACAACCGCAGCCAGGGCGGCAGCGGCGGCGGCGGGCTGGGCATCCCGCCGCACTACGACATCAAGACCGCGATGGGCGGCGGCGACCTCTCGTCGCTGATCGCGATGCTCATGGGCGGGCCGCAGCAGAACGTGATGACGGCGCAGGCCGCACCCGCCGCGCCGAAGGTCGATCCGAAAGTCGCCGCCGCTGCCGCGCTGGAGAAGCAGCGCGCCGACACCGCCGCCGCCGAGGCGAAGAAGGCGCAAGGCCCGGGCGGCGTGCATCCCTCGTTCGCTTACTACTAGGAGTCGATCATGGCCCTTGGGGACGCGTTCTCGCCGATCACCGCGCAGCAGGAAGCGAGCGACCCGCGTCTGCGGAAGCGGCGCACACCCGTGCAGCAGGCGCTGCAGTCAGTGCAGCTGCAGATGCCGTCCTACACGGGCGGGCAGCAGAACGCGCTGACGAGCCGCCTGCTGGCCGGGCAGGCGGGCGCCGGGGCCACGCAGGCCGCGCAGCCCACCGCGCCAGGACAGCAGGCCACGCCGGGGCTGCGGACGATGCTCAACGCCCTGACCGGCGCGGGCACCAGCAGCACGAGCGGATTCGCAGGCGGCGGGTTCGGCGCAGGCGGGCCGGTCGCAGGCGCGGGCGGTGCGACGACACGTCCCACGCCGAAACCTGCCGGGCCGCGACCGGGGCCGAAGCCTCCAGGCGGCATGAAGCCGCCGGGTCTGCCGGGTCTGCCGGGCAACATCCCGGGCAAGGTCAAGGACGTGATCAGCGGCCTCCCTGGTGGCGGCGGCGGATTCAAATTGCCCCCGGGCCTCAAGCCGCCGAAGCTGCCGAGCATGAAGCCGCCGAAGAAGCCGTTCGAAGCGCCCGAGCCGGGCGACAAGAACTGGAACCCCAACATCCCCGGCATGGGGATGCTCGACACCAGCGTGTCGAAGCCGCCGGTCGTGTTCGGTGGCGGTGGCCCGAGCTTCACCACGCCGACGGGCGGCGCGGGTGGTGGGTTTGGTGGAGGCCCGGTGTCGGGTGGCGCGCCGGGCAACGTGCCGTACGCACCACAGTCGCAGCCTGCGCCGGGCGGCGTCGGCTACACCACGCAGCAGGCCGCGAACCGTGGCGGCGTGTACCACACGCCGACCGGCGAGCCGCGCGCGTTCGGCCCGAGCGGCCCGCCCCCGGGAGCGACCGGCGTTCAGTGGTACTAACCGATGGCAACGACCGCCATCGGGAAGAAGCCGTACCAACTCGTCCCGGTCAACGACCTGACCGCAGGCGTCGATCTGCGCCACTCGCCGACGCTGCTGCAGCCCTCGCGCGCGCGCTTCCTGCGGAACGTGTCGCTGCAGGAGCCGGGCGCGCTGCAGCCGTTCCCCGGCTGGCAGACGCGCAGCCTGACGAACCTTGGCGTGCTCAGGCCGCAGGGCGGGCGGCGCATCTACCTCGCGGCCTCGACCTTCCTGCTCGCCAGCTACAACGGCAGCGTCTATCGTCCGACCGACGGCGGCGCGTGGGGCGCGGCCACGCTCACGGGGCGCTCGGTGAGCAACGAGCACTTCTTCGTCTACGACCGCAACCTCGTCGCGCTGTTCGACGGCCTCGCTGGGATGAAGAAGTCGATCAACGGCGCGACGTGGTCGAACATGGGCATCGACAAGCCCGCTGCCGCGCCGGGCCTCGCGGTGGTCGCAGGCGGCACGCTGGTGGTGTCGAACAGCTACGAGGTCGCCTACACCTTCGGCGACAACAACCTCAACTACGAGAGCAGCGGCTCGGCGGTCGCGACGATCTCGCCGACGGCGGGCAACCTCACGATCCGTGTGACGATGGCGGTCAGCGCCGACCCGCAGGTCACGACGAAGTACATCTACGCGCGCAACGTGACGGCGGGCGAGTCGGTGCTGCGGCGCGCGGGTAGCGTGCCGAATGCGACGACCACCTTCGACATCACCGCCCCGGGCTTGTTCTTCCCTGACGGCGTCGAACTGCCGACGAAGAACACGGTGCCCGGCGCGTTCAGCTTCGGCGTCGTGTGGCGCAACCGTTGGTGGGCGCGCGACGCGAACATCACGAACCGGATCTGGTTCTCCGAGATCTTCCTGCCCCAGGCGTGGCCGGGCCTCTACTACCTCGACATCCCGTTCGAACGCGGCGACCAGATCACGGCGCTCATCGCGCTCGGAGACACGCTGATCGTCTTCGGCAACACGGGCGTCTATCTCATCATCGGGCAGACCTCGCTCGACTTCGAAGTGCGCCCCTCGGCGGGCGCGGTCGCGGGAGCGCTCGGCCCGCGTGCGGTCTACCAGATCGAAGCGGGCGTGCTGCACTGCAGCGATGGCGGCGTCTACCTGTTCGACGGCGCGACCGACACGCTGCTCAGTGACGACATCTGGGTCGCGTGGCAGGACATGATGAGCCACGTCGCCCCAAGCGAGATTCAGCGGATCCCGGTCGTCTACCACCCGCAGCGCAAGGAGGTGCGCGTCTCGGTGCCGCGCCTCTACGACATCTCGACGCCCGGTGAGTGGGTGCTCGACCTCGCGCGCACGAAGGTGTCGGAAGGGCAGATGGCCTGGACGAGCACCACGCGCCGCATCGGCGGCTACATCCCGTGGGACGGGCGCGAAGTGGCCGCAGGCGACCAGGGGCGGTTGTGGACGTGGAAGTACCTGTCGGGTGAACTGGCCGAAGAGTCGCTGCCGAACGCGGGCGAAGACGGCGGGCCGATGACGAGCTACTACGAAGGCCCGGCGCTGCTGCCTGCGGCGCGGCGGTGGGCGCGCTTCATCGAGATCTTCGGCGAATATCGTCCGACCGCCGGGGCGCTCACCGTCGAGGTACTGGTGGACGACACGTCGGTGTGCGCGCTGCCCATCGACATCGCGGGCCTCGGCGTCTCGCTCTACGGCGTCTCGGTGTATGGTGCCAGCGGCTACAGCGGCAAGCAGCGGCGCTATTTCACGTCGATGCTCCCGCTGACTGCCGAGGGCAACGCCATCACGGTGCGCGCGACCTACGTGGGCCTCGGCCTCTTCAAGCTGTTCACCTACGCGATTGGCGTGCGGCCTGAGCCGCAGATGCGAGGCTTTAACTGATGGCGAACTATCCGAGCGGGGTCAGCACGTTCCCGGCGCGCAGTGACGGCCAGACCATCTTCGCGCAGCACGTCCAGTTGCTGCAGGACGAGGTCGCAGCGATTGAGGCCGGGCTGCTGGGAGGGCTGGCGCACACGTTGTGGGGCGCGCAGGGCTTCACGCTGAGCGGTGTGCTCTCGCCGCCGCAGATCACCGCCGACCAGAACGACTACGCGCCCGCCGGGCTGAGCACCGCGTTCGCCCTGCGGCTCAGCGCGGACGCGGCGCGCTCGATCACGGGGATCCTCTCGCAGGGCACCGGACGCCTGCTCTGCCTCATCAACTACAGTTCGTTCCCGATCACGCTGCCGTTCAACAGCCCATCGAGCGCGGCGGCGAACCGGATCGTCGGCCCGTCCTCAACGAACTTCGTGCTGGTCAGCAACGGCTGCTGCTGGTTGTGGTACGACGTGGGCACGGGCTTCTGGCGCATCGTCAGCGGCCCGCTGACCGCGTCGGCAGGCAGCGCGCCGACCTACACGGGCTGCAAGATTTACAACACCGCCGCGCAGTCGATTGGCGCAGCGGCCTACACCGCCGTGACCTTCGCGGGCGCGGACTACAACGTCGGCCCGATGTGGGCGGCGGGTGCGCCGACGCGCATGACGGTGCCCGCCGGGCAGACCGGCCTCTACCTCGCCTACGCGAAGATTCAGAGCAACGTGAACAGCAACAACCGGCTGCGGTTTCTGCGGAATGGAACCCCCGCCTCGACCGAGATGCGCTTTGGGTCGGCGGCGGTGGCGTCGATCAGCGCGATGGACGTGGCGTTGCTGATGCTCGGGCAGAACGACTATGTCGAGGTGCAGGTCTACCTCAGCGCGGCGGGCACCATCGGCGGCACGGCTGACTCGATCACGGAGGCGGGGCTGATGCGGCAGAACCCGGCGTAGCGATGGCCCAGGCGTCCTACATCAACCAGCTGCTCGCGAGCTTTCCGACCGACGAGCGGAAGGCGCTCCAGCTGGCGTTCGAATACGTGCTGACGAACCTGCGGCTCGGTCAGCCCGACCCGGCGAGCCGCGCGGAGAACCTGCAGCTGTACTATTTCGACGGCGTGACGAGCGCGACGCCGAACGCGGAGTTCAGCGTCGTCCACGGGATGGCGACGGTGCCCTACAACATGATTCAGGTGCTGCCGCTGCGGATCGTCGGGGCGCAGATCGTGCCGCTGCGAGTGACGCGCGCAGCGGACAAGAACCGGATCTATCTGGCGTCGTCGGTGGCGAGCGCGGCGTTTATGGTCGCGCTGGAGGTCTGAGTGGCGTACGGCATCAACAATCAGGGCGAGGTCGTCTTCATCGAAGACGGCGCGCCGATGCCGCAGGGCGTTCACGCGACGTGGACCCCGTCGATGGGGGGCACCTACACCCCGTCGCAGACCGACTACCAGTCGCGCTACATGAACAATATGCGCGCGGGCGGCAGCATCGAGCAGATGCTCGGCGTGCGGCCCGGCCAGTACGCGACGGTGGGCGGGCAGATCAAGAACAAGGGCTTGTGGGAGCGCTACACCGAGTCGCCGCTGATGCTCGCGCTGACGGCGGCGGGCGTGGGCATCGGGCTTCCGGCGCTGCTCGCTGCTGGTGCCGGTGGTGGCGGCGGTGCTGCCGGGGCGGGGCTGCTCGCGAACACGGCGGCGCCAGGGTCATCGATCTACGGCGGGCTGGCGGCAGCGGGCTTCCCCGGGGCCGCGAGCGCAGGCGGGATCGCCGGGGGCGCAGGCGCAGCGGGCGCGCTGCTGCCGAACACCGCAGGCGCCGGGTCGGCCATCAACAGCGGCCTCGCCGCGTATCCCGGCTCCACGACGGCAGGCGCGTGGTCGCCGACGGCGGCGCAGGGCGGGCTGCTGAAGAACGCGCGCACCGCCTACGATGTGTACGGCAAGGCGAAGAGTGCCTACCCGGGCAGCGCGAAGAAGGAAGACGACCAGCAGAGTAAGCTCGGCGCGGCGGCACCGTGGCTAGCGGGCGCGGGCGGCGCGATGGCGGGCTACGCGCTGGCGAATCGCGGCGGCGGCAAAGGGTCGCAGTACTCCAGCCCGATGGACGCGCTGCTCGCGCAGCAGACGCAACAGATGCAGCAGGAAATGCCGCTGCGGAAGCTGCTCCTGTCACAGAGCGCGGGGCTGTTGCCGACCTACATGAAGCAGGATCCGAACTTCGCGCAGTGGCTGCGGACTAGCGGGCGATAACCCATGACTCTGTTCGATCTGCTCGGCGGGCGGGCGCTTCGGCTCGCGACCTTCGGCCCCGGGTTCTGGCAGTTGGCGATCCCGCTGATCGCGTCGGGGCTGGGGGCACTGTTCGGTGCGACGAAGAAGAAGCCGAAGACGACTGCGACCTCCAGCGCGATGGACGCGCTGCTCGCGCAACAGACGCAGCAGATGCAGCAGGAGTCGCCGCTGCGGAAGCTGCTGCTCTCGCAGTCAGCGGGGCTGCTGCCGAGCTATATGAAGTCGGATCCGAACTACGCGAAGTGGTTGCAGAACAGCGCGCCGCAGGCGCAGGCCGCGATGCGCGCGGCGGCGCAGCGCACGACCCCGTACGACGTGTAGAGGTTCATCATGGCTGCGCCCTCACCCTACTCCTACAGCCCGACGCAGTACGGCGGCGCGCCCGCGTGGAGTGGCGCGCCGAGTAGCTATCAGGCACCGTCGTCCCCGTCGCCGATGGCGACGTGGGGGCAACCGGGCGGGGGCAGCTACCAGCCGGGCGCGTACGGCTCCACGCCCGACACCTACTTCGATGACCCGCTGACGCAGCCGATCATGGGTGCCTGGGGACAGCGGATGAACCAGCTGTCGCGGCCCGGCCCCGGGTACGGCGACATCAACAGCGCGCTGGGGAAGTACCTGCAGCCTGACCCGCGCTTCAACGACGCGATGAGCCAGATGCAGGCGGCAGCGAACAGCCCCGGCGCGACGAACAAATACACGCCGCAGTTCGCGGCCAACACGGCGCGGCGGATCAAGGAACTGAACGCGGACCCCTACTCAACCGCCGACGAGGCCGCGATCAAGGCGCGGTTCTTCGACTCGCTCGCGATGGACCGCGACAAGGCGTATCAGCAGAACGCCGCCGAGATGGCGTCGCGTGGCCTCGCGCCGTCGAGTGGCGTCGCCCAGGCGCTCGGCGCCGAGACGAGCATGGGCTATCAGAAAGCTCGCGCCGGGCAGCAGCAGCAGATGCTGCAGTACGTCACCGACGAGCGCAACCGGCGGCGCGACCTCGCCGTGTCGATGAGCGGCAACCTGCAGCAGGCGGGCCTCGGCGACGCGCAGCTGCAGCAGCAGTGGCAGTCGGCGCGTGCGGGCATCCTGGGCAACGTGCTGTCCGCGCTCGTGCAGCAGCAGGGCATGGGCCTGAACGCGGCGACGACGATGGCGGGGCTGCGCCGTCAGGAATACATGGACGACCTGTCGCGCGGGGACGCGCTGTTGGAAACCTCCGCGCTGCCGAGTGCGCTCGCGCAGCAGCGGATGCAGGCGTTGCAGTCGGTGCTCGCGGGTGGGCCGACGGCGGCGTCGATCTTCGGGCAGTACGGGCAGATGCAGCAGCTGCAGAACCAGCAGGACGCCACGCGCCAGCAGGGCAACGCGGCGGTCTGGGGGGCGGCGGGGCAGATCGGGTCGAGCGCGCTCAACGCGTATCTCAACAACCGGAACGGGTAGGCGATGGACACCTTCCAGCAACTGCTCGGCAACCCGAACCCGCTCCAGGCGCTGCTCCAGGCACCGCCACCGCCGCCCGTGCCCGACGAGGACAGCTACGCGCAGTTGCCCGCGCTGCAGGAGTTGCAGCAGGGCGGGGGCGGGGGTATGGCCGGGCCGCTGGCGATGCTCACGCAAGCCCTCGGCGGCGCGCTGGGCGGTGGTCAGCCTGGGGCGCAACCGATGGACGAGGTGCCGCGCCCCACCGGCTACGTGGACGACACCGCACCCGCGCACGACGAGGACGCGCCGACGGCGGTGCCCGGCCTCGGCCCCGAGCTTCAGGAGAACCTCGGCCTGGGCGAGCAGCCCGCGCCCGACGAGGACGCCGCCGCTGCACCCGGCGCGGCCCCGTCCCCTGACCTCTCGGGGCTGCACGTTCCCCAGGCGCCCGTGCTCGATGAGCGGTCGCTCTACCCAAGCACCAAGCGTGCGGTGCTGCAGGGCGTGGTGCCCGGCATCGCCGCGCTGATCGCCGGGCTGACCGGCGGCAAGATGGCAGCGGCAGGCGTGATGTCGGGCGCGGCGCGCGGCAACGAGCAGTACAACCAGCAGCAGCGGCAGATGGGGCTGCTGAAGTACGAGAAGGCCAAGCAGCAGTACGCGCGCGAGGTCGCCACCTACAACCAGACGTGGCAGCACGCGAAGGACCGCGCGACGATCCTCTCGGACCTCGCGAAGAAAGCCGCCGAGTTCGATGACCCTGACGCGGCGCGCCAGTGGCTCGCGGCGCAGCGGAAGATCTACGCGCCCTTCGGCGTCGATGCCATGGACGCGATGCCCGGCGGCGTGCTGCCCGGCGCCGAGCAGAAGATCGCGAAGCAGGCGTCCACCACCTACTACGACGCGCTGAAGAACTTCCGCGAGGCGAACCCCGGCGAGGCGGTGGACATCGACGTGTTCAACAAGAGCACGATCCGGTTCCGAGGCAAGGACATGACGATGGCCGAGGTCGCGGCCATCGGCGGCGTGCCCAACGTGGACAAGGGCGCGTTTTCGTCCACGAAGACCGACGCGAACGCGATCTTCAACGACTACGTGTCGGGCTATCGCGACACCACGGGCAAGGAACCCGACGCCGAGAAGCGCGCGGAGTTCCGGCTGCAAGCGCTGCAAGACTTCGCGAAGGCCAGCGCGAAGCCGCCCGACGAACTGCAGCGGGAGATCGGGCGCGCGCGCCTCGCGCTCATGGGGCTGCAGCGCGCGAAGCTCCTGGCGGGCGGCAACAGCGACGGCATCAGCAACCTCAACCCCGGGCAGGTTCGGTTCGGGATGAACGTGCAGGCGCGCTACGAGAAGGCGTCGGCGCCGTTCAACCTGCGCGCGCAAGCCTACGACACGATCAACTCGCTCGCGAGCGGGAAGAGCACGTCGGAAGGCGACATCGCCATGGTGTTCTCGTGGATGAAGATGCTCGACCCGACCTCGACGGTGCGCGAGGGCGAGCAGGCCCAGGTCCGCAACGCGCGCGGTGTGCCCGACTCGGTGCGGATGATGTACAACAACCTCATCACGAACAACGCGCTGAGCCTGACCAAGCAGCAGAAGCTGGAGATCGTCGGCGGCGCGCACCGGCTCTACTCCAGCCTCGCGAAGGGCCAGCAGCAGCTGTTCGACAACGCGGGCAAGCAGCTGCGCGCCTACAAGATCGCGCCGGGGCTGTTCCTCACGCCGCAGGGATCGGTGAGTGACCCGGCGTCGTATCGCACGCTGGAGGTGGAGGACGAGACGCGTCCGCTGCCCGCGAGCGCGGGCATCGCGCCGAAGCGCTCGGAGACGGCGTCGCCCATCGCGCCCCCGCAGGCCAGTGACGCGGCACGCGCGCAGCCCACGGCGGCACCGAAAGCCCCGCCACCCGCAGCGGCCCGCGCGAGCGGCACGCGTCCGACGACCACCGCCCCGACGAAGATCGTGAAAGGGAAGGACGGCAAGCTCTATCAGGTGTTCGGCACCAACCCCGACGGCACGTTGAAAGCGAAACCACTCGACCAGTACTTCTGAGCACCCCATGCCGACACCCGAAGGGTTCGTCTCGCTCGACCCGTCCGAGGTCGAAGACGTTGCGACACTCCCGCCGTCGCCGCCCATCGCGCCGATGGCGTCGCACACGGCGGCAGCGGTGCGCGCGGGCACGACGCCTCGCAAGCGGCAGCACGAGATCACGCCGCTGTCCGAGGGGCGCCTGGGGCAGACGCTCAGCGACGTGCGCGGCCTCAACACCGCCGAGCCACCGCTCACCCTGCAGGAACTCACCGGCAGCGACAACGCGCTCGTGCGCGGCCTCGACACGCTGGGGCAGGGCACGCAGGACTTCTTCACGGGCGGGGCGAAGAAGCTCGGGCAGATCGGCTACAACCTGGGCCACGGCGCCATCACGCACGATCCCACGGGCGTGCTGCGCGGCGGCGCCGAAGACCTCTTTGGCAAGCCCGCCGTGAAGTCGGCGTTCGGCCTGGACGACGAAGCCGACATCATCGTGCCGCCGTCGTCGCAGCAGGCTGACCCGCTGACCGGCGCGGTGACACCGACCGCTGAAGAGCAGGCGCTGATGAACCGCGCGCAGGCGCAGCACGAGCGACGCGCGAGTGCGCCGCAGTATGGCGCGCTGACTGAACCGTTGACGCCGCAGGGGAAGGCGCAGCACGCGGGCGCGATCTCGACGGAGCTTGCGCTTGCGCTCGCGACGAACCCCGAGATGGAACTGCCCGCCGGGCTGGAGTCGCTCATCACGGCAGGGTCAACCGGCGGGCGCATCGCGCGCACCGCCGCACGGTCGAAGGAGGCCGCGCGGCAGGCGATCATCGGCGGCGTGATCGGGCAGAGCACCACGCGCGACCCGCTGGCGGGCGCGGTGTTCGGCGGCATCACGGGCGGGGCGATGGGTGGCGGGCGTCCCCAGGAGGCGCTCGACGCGGCGGCAGACCGCATGGTCGGCAAAGCGAAGACCCGCCTGGGCCGCGCCATCGCGCCGACCATCAAGGGCAACAAGAAGTTCGTGGAGGATAACGCCGAGGACATCATCCGCGAGGTGGACTGGTTCGGCACGGGCGGGCTGAGCGGGCTGCAGGAGAAGGCCGCAGCAAAGGCCACGAGCGCGGGCGAGAAGATCGATCAAGCGATGGCGTCGCACCGCCAGGGCGACGTGTCAGGGCTGCTGCGCTCGGCGCGCAGCGACCTGCACGCCACCGCCACCTCGATGCTGTTGAAGGACAAGCAGGGCGTCGTGGAACTGGCGCCGAAGACGCGCGAAGCGCTGGAGCAGGCCGTCGAACTGCTGACCACCGGCAAGGGCAAGCTCAACCCGCTCGACACGAACCTCACGACGTTGCGTCAGGCGCACGACGTGGTGAACGACGCCGTCTACGAGATGCGCCGCGAGGTGCAGCGCCGCGTGCGGCAGACGCGTCTGGGCTGGGCGGGCACCGTGATGGACAAGGCCATCGCGGCAGGCGTGCCGCAGCAGGCGCGCCAGGGTGCGCGCATCGGGCGCGCGGGTATCGAGAACGTGATGGACGCGGTCGCGGGCACGCGCACCGAGACGGCCCCGATCATCGCCGCCCTGGAGAAAGCGAAAGAGGGCTTCGGCACCTACAACGCGGCGGGGCGCTTCGTGGCCGACGTGCCCGAAGCGGTCGCGCACATCGACAACATGATCGCCAACGTGCGGAGCTACGGCCCCGAGGTCAGCGCCGACACGCTGCGCGGCATCCGGCAGAACTGGGACAACGTCGTCGCGGGCGCGGACGGCAAGGGCTGGCTCGGCACGAGCATCGCGGATGAGTCGCGGCGCGGCACCACGAAGATCGGCGCGAACATCCTGCGCGGCGAACTGGGGCAGCTGGCGCCCGAGATCTTGCCGCACAACGCGGACTTCAGTTTCCAGTCGAACCTGCGCGACGCTATCGCCGACACCCTGACGCGACGCACCGGGCAGACCGGCGGGCTGATGAAGTCGCTGTCGATGCTGGGCAGCGCGCTCGGCATCGGCGGCATGGCCGCAGGCCACGCGGCGACTGGCGGGAGCACGTTGGTGCTGTCGCTCGTGCCGGTGTTCACGAAGATCGTGAAGTCGCCCGAGTTCAACCTGCTGAGCGCGAAGACGCGGCTCGCCATCGCCGACGCGGTGCGCTCGGGCAGCGTGGAGAAGTTGTGGAGCGCGGCGCAGCGGCTCACGCTGGAAGCGAAGCTGCACGAGCAGGCACTCGCCGACGGCCCGGCCAGCGGCGGCAGCGATCTCACCGACGAGGAGTACCAGCACGAACTCGACCGGATCCAGCGCGGCGACGGCGCCACGCCGGGCATCTTCGACCGTGCGAACCCCGACAGCACCTACGCCGACGCGCCGGGCTGGGACGAGGACCGCCCTGGCGCACCCGAGATGCCCGAGCCGGGCATCCTGCCGGGCAGCGACGATGCCTCCGACCCGATGCCGGGCGACCCCGACTACCAGCCGGGGGTCGATGGCCCGGCGCTGGAGGACACGCCCGCCGAGCAGGCACGCGGCGAGACGAACCTCGGGCCGCGCAACCCCAACCGCACGTATCAAGCGGGCATGGTGCCCGAAGGGTTCCTCAAGCAGGCACTGGGCTGGGCGCAGACGCCGCTGCTGGAGGGGCCGACCATCGAGGGGCACCCCACGATCTCGCGAGCGCTCCAGCTGGGCGCGCAGTTCACCTCGCCGCTCGACCTCGCCTTCGCCGGGGAGGAGGTGGCCCGGCCCCTGGCAGCGGGCACACGCTACGCGCGCCCGGTCGAGGCCGCAGGGCGCGCCGTCGCCGGAACAATGGGCCTAGCGGGCCTCCAGAACGTCGAGGAGGGCATCAAGAGCAAAAGCCCGAGTCAGGTCGTCGGCGGGGCCACCCAGGCGGTGTTCGGTGGCCTGGGCGCCAGGGCACGCGGGCTGGCGGGCACGGCTGAGGAGGTGGGCAGCGTCGCCTCGCGGCTCGGCAAGGGGCTGGCCGGGGCGGGCAAGCAGGCGGTGGTCGGCCCGGCGCTCGCCCTGGGGGCGCAGACGCTCGCCGACACCCCGGCGATGCGGCGGCTCATCCCCGACGACGACCGGCGCCACGCGTTCATCCTGGGCGCCCAGGTCATGGGCATGGGGGCACTCGGCGCTGCGGCCTATCGCAGCATGACGCCCTCGATGATGGCGACCACGCACGCCGCCGGGCAGCTGGGCCTGGGCCGCGCCGAGTCGATCGTACGCCACGAGATCACGCCCGCGCTGGAAGCGGGCGTGCGGGCGAAGTATCCGTCGTGGTCCGACGAGCGCGTGCGGCAGAAGGTGACGACGCTGGCCGACGACGCCATCGAGAACGCGCGCACCGCGCTGGAGCAGATCCACGCCGAGAGCGGTGGACGAGCACTCGACCCGCGCACCTACGAGCGCGCCGCCGACCCGGCGTTCCGCCCCTACGGCGACTGGTATCGCGGCGTGCCCGACATGATCAAGGAGGTCGTGCCCGCGCACGCAGGCGAGGCGCGCGACGCCAACGGCATGACGACGAAGCAGGCGTTCGCCACCGACGCGCTCGCCACCTTCGGCACCAACACGCCGCCGAAGCAGAACTACGAACTGTTCGCGAAGGCATCGGAGCGCAACACGCTGGCCGCGCAGCTGGCGAACGTGATCAACGACGCGCCGCCCGGCCTCTCGCGCGACGAACTGCTGCAGTGGATGCGCGAGAACGTCGTGGAGAACGTGACGGTGGGCAAGGGCAAGAACGCGCGCACCGTGACGCGCGTCTTCGACATGGACCCTGACAAGCCCGGGATCCCGGCGCTGCGGAACATCATCCTCGGCGAGGACGTGGGCTTCGGCGGGCGGAAGATCGAGAGCTACAGCATCAACCTCGCGGGCGGGCAGCGCCCTGACATCACCGGCAAGCTCGTGACGCCCGCCACCGTGGACCGCCACATCTACCGCGCGGTTGGGTTGCCGACCGAGGTGCCCGAGCGCACGGGCGTGCCGGTGTATCGCACGAACCCGCGCACGGGCGAGCCGGTGATCGATCCGAAGACGGGCGAGCCGCTCCAGCGCGGCGGCACCGTCGCGCCGCGCACCGCGCAGCGCGTGACCTCGGCGCTGAACCCCAAGCAAGAAACCAACGAGATGACGCGCCTGATGAACGAACTGACGGCGCGGGCGACGGCACGCGGCACGCCGATCACGCCGAGGGAGATCGCGCGCGTCGAGCGCGAGGCCACGCGCGCGGCCACGCGGTTCGAAGTGCCGAAGCAGATGCAGAAGACCCGGCCCACTGCCGTCGGCAGCAAGTGGCTGGGGCAGTCCACGCAGGGCAACACGAGCTACGAGGTCATCGAGACGCAGCTGCGGCAGGCCGGGAAGCGGCACGGCCTGGACGAAGACCAGCTGCAGGCGATGATGTGGTACCAGAAGAAGCTCCAGGGCGACCTGTCGAGCGGGCAAGCGCCCGAGCAGGGGTTGCCGTTCGACCAGCAGCGCAAGCTCGCGGCGGCGACCGACAAGCTCATCGCGTCGGAGGCTGCGCGCAGCACCGACAAGCGCAAGTCGTGGACGACGAAGGTGAGCGAGGCGAAGGAGGCCATCGACGCGCGCAACGAGGCACTCGCCGAGTCGCTGCACCAGAACATCACCGGCCCTGACAGCGGCTTCTCCTACAACGTCGCGACCGGCGCCGACCCTGGGGGCAACCCGCTGACGGCGGTGAGCATCTACCCCGAGCGGCAGACCATCGTGCCGCGTGCCGTGCGCGCGCAGATGGGCAACTACCACACCGCGCTGGCGGCGTTCATCAAGAACAACCACGACCTGCTGCAGGATCCGAACCTCGCGGTGGGCGGCTGGGTGGTGAAAGCGCCCACGGCGGCAGAGCGCCGCGCAGGCAAAGTGCCGATGCGCTTCAAGGGCCGCGAGGTGCCCGAAGGGTCGCTCGTGCTCGACGTGGTCGCGACGCCGAGCAACAAGGCGAACAACGCCATCGCGAAGTCGCTCGGCATGGAGTACCTGCAGGACTCGATCTTCGATCTGGAGAAGTTCGCGAACATCAAGACCGGCGGGCAGAGCTTCGCGAAGGGGTCGCCTGCGGCGATGCGCGAGGCCCAGGCCCGACGGCCTGGGATCTACGAGCGCGCGCAAGCACTCGACCCGGGGTCGGTGGACGCGCGTCTCACCGCGCTGGAGCACGACCCACGCCTCACTGAATCGCAGCGCCGCATGATCCGCGAGTGGCGTGCAGAACAGGAAAGCTCTGCGCCTGCAGCGGCAGGCGTGGAGCCGCCCTGACCCGCTCACCCAGGCACCTCCGCGCTTTCACGTCGTAGCGCACGACGGGGAGCAGTGGCACGCCGAGGACTCGTTCCACACTGAGGCCGAGGCGAAGAAGTACATCAAGAACAGCAAGTTCTGGGACGGGACGCCGCGCCGGATCGTGGACGCGCTCGACCGCGCCGCCATCACGAAAGAGTCGCGCGGGCGCGTCGGCGCCACCGCCGGGGAAACCGTCCACGAGTACGCGCCGCGCAAGCCGCGCACGCGCGTCGTGCGCCTGCCCTTGACGGAACTGGAGCACGGCGAGAGCGCGATGCCGGGCGGGAAGCTGACGTGGCCGTCAGCGCGAGAACTGGTGCGGGAGTATGCGGCGCGGGACACGCCGCTGCCGCCCATCGAAGCGATCCCGCCCGAGCACCCTGGCGAGAAGTGGATGATCGAAGACGGGAGTCACCGCTACGAGGCGGCGAAGCTCCGAGGCGACAAGACCATCGACGTGGTCGTGCGCGACGAACCGCCGAAGGTCGAGGTGGGCGAGGTGCGGCAGCGCGGCACGGGCGAGCGCGGCCAGGGGATGTACGACCCGTGGTCAGGGCGCACGATGCTCGACCGCGAAACGATGAAGACGCTCTCGCGCGAGCAGCGCGCGGAGTTGGTGCGGCACGAACTGGCGCACAAGATCGAAACCGAGGGCGAGCACTGGAAGGACACCGACACCGCGCTCTGGAAGCTCTGGGAACAGGACCGGCGGCACCCCCTCTGGGACTACATGGCCGAGCGCACGGGGCGGTCGAAGTTCGACAACACGCAGTCGGCTGAGATCCTCGCGGACCTCTACGCGAACGACTACCCCAAGGGCACTTTCACCGTGCAGGATCGCCCGGTGCCCTACGCGCACGAGGCCGGGCAGACCGGGCCGCGCGAGTATCCGATCCCGCCCGACCTGATGCGCGTGCTCGACCGCATCGAAGCGTCGCTGGGGATTTGGGGCAAGCGGAAGGCGCGCGCTACTCGGGAAAGGTGAGCAGGCGTCCGCGCGTCGGCGTCGGCGGCAGGTCGAACCCCTTCACGGCGCGGTGACACACGCGGTGCCACGTCTCGCCGTGCGCGTCGTCTACGAGCGCCCCGGGCGGATCCCGCTCAAGGTTCGCCGCCTGCCCGCACCCCTCGCAAAAAAAGTGCGGCCCCCGGCGCAGATGCGTCGAGGGCGGATACGGCTTACGCGTGAAGGGCAAGCTCACGCGTCGTCTCCGATGCCATCGCGTGCGGCCCGCGTCGCGCGCATCGCGGCGAACGCATCGCCGACGCGCATCTGCGCGGCCACGTAGACGATGTCGGCCAGGGTGCCCTTGTCGAGGTGCATCAGCGAGGTGAGCAGCGGCTCGGGGCAGAGCTTCGCTTCGCTGCGCGGACGCCCCTTCGACAGCCGCCCGTTCTCGCGCGCGGTGATCACCTTGAGCGGCGACGTGCGCGAGGCCAGGGCCACCGCCGGGTTGGCGTCGTTCCACACCACGTCGTAGCCTGACTCGCGCAGCGTGCGCGCGAGCTTGGGGCGGTCGCCCACCACCTCGGCGACGCGCGTGCTGTCGCGCGGGTTGTAGCGCACCGAGACGACCTCGGGCGGCAGCGACACGGTGGTGCCGAGGTCGCGGTGATCGACCCCGGTCGCCTGCAGTGAGACATCAATCAACATTTCAGTCCTCCAACACTTCCGACACGATGAACCAGAGCAGCACGCACGCGACGACCCAGCAGTTCATCACTTGCCTCCGAGGTCGTAGAGCGGGTTCGGGCACCCCCGGTGCCACACCTTGCCCATGCCCGAGCACACGCCGTCCTGATCGAAGCGGCGCGTGCCGTCGGCGGTGATGACTTCCACGATGAAGCCGCCGCAGCCGCCCGCGCAGGGCAGCGAGGTCACGCGCGCGGCGCGGTCAGGGTTTGGCGCCGACGACAGGCGGTTGTCCTCTTCGTCTTCGCGCCAGCGGATGTAGCCGATCAATCCTCGCTTCACTTGCCACCCCCGTGCTTCCGGTCGAAGTCGCGCGTGTCTACCCAGTTCTCCAGCAGCTGCACGACGAGGTGCTCCAGGGTCAGGTCGTGCTGCAGCTGCGCGGCCCGCGCCGTGAGGGCGGGACGGAGGCGCTCCAGCAGGGCGGTCGGGACACCGAGGACCACCACCCGCGTCGCGGCCATCTTCAAGTGCTGCGTGCAGAGGCCGTCGCGCACCGCCCTGCGTCCGCAGTCGGCGGTGGACTTGTCGCGCAGGGTGACGACTGCCCTGCAGCGGTCGTGCTGCAGGGCGTCGATGAAGGTGCGCGTCACTTCGCACCTCGCGCTTCGCGGCGTGCGCGTCGCTTCGCGGCCTTCGCCTTGCGCGCGGCGAGCGCCTTGGCGCGGACCTTCGGGTCGAGCAGCGGGTTCGGCCTCGACGGCGCGTCCTGCTGCGTCTCCGCGAGGCGCAGCCCCTGCTTGCGCTTCGCGAGGTAGGCCACCGCGTCGCGCTGTCGCGCGATCACCTCGGTGACGTGCGGCGGGAACACGATGCGCGTCGTGCGGTTGCGGGCGACGTGCTCCACGAACAGGTAGTCGCCCTTGTCGAAGCGCACGGTCTGGATGATGAACGTCTCGCTCGACACGATGTCGGTCGAGCGCACGGTCGCCGGGCGGGTCTGCGCCGCCTCGGGGAGCTTGTGCAGTTGCCCCAGTTGGTGGTCGAAGTTGTCCTGGCCCGAGTCGCTGGCCGGTCGTAGCTCTTTCTTCGTGGTCATGGTCGTCTCCAGTGTGAGTGAACGAGGCTGAGCCTAACGGCCCAGCCCTTCGGTCGGCGAGAGGGGCGACAGGCTGGACGAGATCAGCCCGGCGCTGCGAAGCTCGGCGAAGAGCTTGTCGAAGTCGGGGGCGTCGAGCGTCGCCGCCTGGAACACGCCGCTCGGCGAGTCGCTCGCGCGGCGGTAGGCGTAGACGATGCCCTGGCCGCACCAGTTGCGGAAGCGCGTGTGGACGATCTCGCCGCTGAGCAGCGCCGCGCGCATCTTGGCGGTCGCCACGACGTTGCGGTCGCAGTGCTCGCACTCGACCACGTCGCCGACCTTCGTGAGGCGGTCGGCCTCGACGTGCGGGTTCGGCGTGGACAGCGTCTTGACGCCCTCGCGCTTGCCGCAGGGGCACCCCTCGGACGACGGGCCAGCCGTGGGGCGGCTGCAGTGCCAGCAGGCGTAGGTGGCGGGCACGAGGTCCACCTTGGCTGAGTGCCCGCAGGTCAGGTCGGCGTAGGCGAAGGGGAAGCGGCCCGTGTTCGTGAGGCCGGTGACGATCTTGGCGACGGTGCTCTTCATGGTCTGTTCTCCAGTGCGGGTCGGCACCCTCGCCGACCCAACACTCTAATACTAAGGCCAGCGCTGGGTTCTTGTCAAGCAGGCCCAGGAACAGGCGTCTTTTCGCCGTTTTCCCAGCGCCAACGGATGCAGTCGGGGCCACTCCGGTGGCGCTTGCTGCCGCAGGTCAGGCAGCGCGTCGGGGGCACCAGCCCGGCAAGCTCCAGCAGGCCGCGCACGCCGATGCTGCCCTGGACGCGGTCGCTCGCGAGCACCTTGCCGTTCACGTCGCGCACGTAGCCTGCCCAGGTCCACCCGTAGTTCTGCCCCCGTGGCTTGTAGGGGATCCGCACGCGCTTGTCGCGCACGACCGCGAGGTGAAAGCGCCTGCCGTCGGGCAGCGTCGCGCTCGCATAGCGGTTACCGCTCGGATCCTCGCGCCAGCAGCCCTGCGTCGGGTGGTCGGTGTCGATGGCGTAGTCCTTCACCGGGCACCGTCCTTCGTGATGACGAACGCCGGGCCACCGCCACGCGTCGCGGGCTGCAGCGTCACGCGCTGCTGCGGGTCGGACGTGTTGTGCCCGGGGAACACCACGCGGTTGCGCGTGGCGGTCACGACGGGCTGCTCGTCCAGCAGCCGCTGGGCCTCGCCCGAGGACAGCCGGTAGGTGGTGCCGGTCGCGTGGAACGTGAGCAGGAACGGGCGCAGGGTCGCAGTGATCGTCATGGTCGTCTCCAGTGTCAGGGCCGCAGGGCTAGATGCCCTGCAGCCAGTCGATGAGCGCCTCGGCGTGGACGCGGGCCTTGGCGGTCTGTCCGCAGGCCAGGAACGCGAACACCTTGGCGAGGTGTGTCGAAGCCGTCTGTCTGTCCATCACCGCACCTCCGCGAGCAGCGCGAGCACTGCCTCGTGCGTGACGCCCGGCGCGAGCGTGATCGTCCAGCAGTAGCTGAAGGTGCAGATGCCCCGGTTGTGGTCGCGGTGCTCGCCGTCGCTGGTGATGAGCACCAGCTTGCGCTTCAGCAGGTTGCCTGCCGCGTTGCGGTCCTGCCCGCCCCAGTGCTGCGTGAGGCGTGACCCCCACTCGATAGCGATGCGGTCGTGCTGCGAGTGCAGCAGCCGTAGCAGCAGGGCGGCTTCCGTCTTTCCGAGTCTCTTCGTCATCGTCGTGCTCCAGTGTGGTCGCGGGTTAGGCTTGAATCCGCAGCCCGGCGGCGTCCATGCCCTGGACGATGTCGAGCACGTAGCGCGGCTCCACGACGGTGCCGGTGGTGCCCCAGGTCTGCCGGTCCTCGGGGAGGTAGGCGTCGGCCCACTCGCGCGCGGCGCGCGTCAGCAGCTGCAGGATGACGACGCTGCCGTGGTTCTCGACGCGCACGTCGATGGCGGGCGGCGCACCCGGCAGCGCGACGCGGCGCTCGGTGAGCATCCGCGTCAGGTCGGCGACCGACAGCTGCTTGAGGATGCGCGCGACCTGCTTGGGGCTGGGGCGACCCGAGCGGCTGTTGTAGGCCGACCAGAGGGCGGCGAGTTGTTCGTGGTAGCTGGTCATCGGTCTGTTCTCCAGTGACGGGGTGGGCCGACCCAACGCCGACCCAACACCCAAAGATTACAGGAGCGCTGGGTTTCTGTCAAGCGCCCTCGAAAAGGCTGAGCATTTTGTCGCGAAGTGCCGCCCGGCTGGTCCGCAGCACCGCGTTCGTGGCGCTGAGGGCGACCAGCTGCTCGCGCGCCAGCCCCAGGGTCGCCACGGCGTCGTCCAGCATCCGCAGCAGTTCGGTGATCGAACTATCGACGGCGGCTTCGGTCGTCGCCCCAGCGGCCTCTGGTGCGGGCACAGACACCGTCTCGGGTTCCGCCGTCGGCGCGGGCGTCGGCGCGGCCTCGACCGGCCTCCGAGGGCGCCCTGGCCCCGGCGACAGCGGCGCCAGCAGCCGCCGCACCTCGCCCGTGCCGAGTAGCTCGGGGTGTGAGTAGACGGCGTGGTCGGCGTAGTGCGTGACGCGCGCGAAGTTGTGGATGCGCTGGTGCTGCCGGTGCCCCACCCAGCGCAGGAAGAGCACCATGCCCACCCCCGACGGGATCGCCGTGGCGCGCTCGACCTCGGTGCCCTCGGAGGCCCACTGCAGCACCGACGGGTGCTTGTCGGCCCAGTCGGGCAGGTTGCCGTTCTTCGTGCCGACGATGAGGATCTTTAGCTGCTGCTTGAGGCACGTCTGCACGGCGTTGGCGACCTGTTCGTCAGGGCGCGGGAAGTCGCGAAGGTGGTTGCTCATCGGTTCTCTCCAGTGGCTGGTGTGGTGTCGGTGCGCGCCGCGAGGCGCTCGGCGCGCGTGTAGACGCGGCGACGGTGCGGGTCCAGCCCGCACGCGTTGCACACGAGGTGGTGCTCGGCATCGTTGTGCCAGCCGAGCGGGCCGTCTTCCGGTTCGCCGCAGGGGCAGACGTGCGCGCTCACTTCGCACCGCCCGTCGCCACACGGTCGCGCCACGCCGGGCCGGTCACGCGCGTCGCGTCGAGGCGGCGCACGCGCACCGCTCCCGAGCACTCACGCGAGATGCCGCCCTTCGACCGCACCGCCGCGCGGTGGAGAAGCTCCACGACGGCGTCGAGGTCCACTTCGACCTCGACCTCATGGGTTCGCAGGTCGGGCGCATCGCCGTAGCTGCGCGCGTGGTTGACCTGCACTTGGTATCGCCGAGTGATCACGTTGTCGCTCATCGCTGCCTCCGTCGAATCTGTTTGTTGACGCCGCCGTTCGCCAGGACCGTCGCCGCGCAGCCTGACCCGAAGTCGAACCAGCCCTGCGAGTCATCGGGGGGCACCTCGCCCGCGCGGTGGTAGGTGCCCGTGTAGGTGTTGAGTTCTAGCTGCACGAGGCGCTCGGGGTCGAGCCGCTCGCCGCACCGCTCGCACTCACGCGTGCGCGGCATCGGCCACCTCCTGCTCGTGGACGGTGACGCCCTTCTTCAGCGTGCGTGCGTAGGCCACGACCTCGTCCCAGTCCGCGCCGCTCACCGACTTGAGCACCGTCGAGCCGACCGGCGACGTGGTGCTGTCGTACGCGCCGAACTGATCCGGCACCGGCTTGGCGTAGGTCAGCGTGATGCCGTCGGTCCACACCGTCTCGTCGCTGCCCGACTCGCGCCTGCCGAAGCTGTTGGGCGTGCGCTCGGTGGCGACGACGGTGCGCGTGACGATGCTGCCGCCCAGGCGGGTGACGCGCACGCGGTCGCCCGCGAGCACGGCCTCGACCGGCACGGTGTGCCGCGCGGCGATGAACGCGCGCACGGCCTCGATGGCCTTGGTGCCCGCGCGGGTGTGCTGCACCTTGCGGCCTCGGCACCCGTAGCAGATCGTGCCGTCGCGCAGGTTGAAGGAGTGGTGGCCGCTGCCCAGGCAGCGGCTGCAGGTCTGCGTCTCGTAAATCAGGGTGGTCTTCGTCACGGGCGTGCTCCAGTGATGACCCGCTCGTTAGCGGGTGGGTTGGACGGCGGCGAGGACGGCGGCGACGCGCGCCGCGAAGCGCTTGGCGTCGCGCAGGCTGCTCGCGAAGTAGATGCGGTCCTTGCCGTCGAGGTCGGTGTAGAGGACGACGTGGGTGATGTTCTGCCCCTTGAGATCGGTGCAGAGGCTGGCGCGGAGCGAGCCGAGGTCGGCGTAGTGCTCGCGGGTGGTGAGGATCTGCGTGGTCATCGGTGGCTCCAGTGGGCCGGGGACATCCCGGCGACCAGAGAAGCTTACTGGAAACCCAGCGCTGCCGTCAACAAGTGGGCTTTTGCTAGGCTTTTCTCGAGATTCGGCGCGCCAATACGGCGACTTGGTGCATCCGGCTCAACCTGTGGCACACTGCTCTGCATGAAA
>Ga0207659_10000140_pt1 | contig 42488 bp, 36 predicted proteins | sample KBSM43metaG_FD_184330 | JGI IMG/M metagenome (GOLD analysis project Ga0207659, IMG submission 184330) | Miscanthus rhizosphere microbial communities from Kellogg Biological Station, Michigan, USA - KBS M4-3 metaG (SPAdes) (version 2) | ecosystem: Host-associated > Plants > Roots > Rhizosphere >...
CTTTTCGGCGATGTCCTCTCTAGTGTCCAGCGAAGGCCCGGCCCAGTCCGTAGGTAATGGCAGCCTCGATCACGCCGACCATCGTCATCTCGAGACCGCTTGCCCACCACGACCGGGTCGTCACCAAGGACTTCGATGCGCCGACGACGAAATGCGCCAGTGTGCTGATCACGAACGAAGCAATCACCGCCGGCATGCCGATCGTAAAGAAAAAGGGAATGATCGGGATGAAACCGCCGATCGCCGTCGAGACCGTTGCGGAAACAGTCGATCGCCACGGATTTGGAAACGATTCTTCCGAGAGACCGAGCTCTTCCTGGACGAGCGCGCGCAGGAACTGCTTCGGTTCTTTCTGCAACCGCTCGGCCATCGAACGCGCTTCTTCGGCCGGGAATCCTTTCAGTTGATAGAACAGTTCGAGTTCGAGAATTTCTTCATTCGGATCTTCTTCAATTTCGCGCCGCTCGCGCGCAATTTCCGACTCGTAGACTTCCCGCTGCGACTTCGCCGCGAGGTACGCACCAGAACCCATCGACAGCGCGCTGGCGAGTGTGCCGGCCAGCCCCGCAGCCAGCACCACTTCGCTGCCACCGGTATAGCCGGCCATTCCGGAGACGATGCCGAACACGGCGCCGAGGCCATCGTTGACTCCGTAGATCGCGTCGCCGATCCAGCCGCTGCCGCGCACGTGCCAGCGCTCGCGACCGAGGATCGTGTCGAGCGTCGATCGCGGCGTCGGAATTTTCCCGCCCGCGAGTGTTCGCAACACCACCGCGTGGTCGCGCTCTTCGAGCATCGCCTCCTGGGCGATTTGTCGATCGGCCGGATCGCTCAATCGGCGCATCAACTGGTCGTACTCGGCCTCCGCTTTGTTTTCTTCCTGCTCCAGCCGATGGAGGACGACATTGGGATCCGAGATCCGCTGGAACCAGGAGAGGCCGCGTTCGACTTCCTTCGGATCGGGAGCCGTGCCGGTCGTGGCTTGAATGCGTTCGGACCAGCGGGCAGCGTGTTTCTCTTCCTGTTCCACCAGTCGATTAAGAATGTCGCGTCGTTTCGGATCCCGTTCACGGTCGGCGAGGTGCCGATAGGTGGCGGCCGCTTCGACTTCGCGCTGCCACATTTTTTGCACGGTTGCGAGGTTCTTTGCATCCATCACAGGACCATAACCGTCGCGATGCCGGCGGACACGAGCAGCACCTGGCGAATCGGATTGTCGTCGAAGGTGCCGCGATGCAGATCCGGAATCAGATCCGCCATTGCGACATACAAGAAGCTTGCGGTCGCCAGTGACAGGAAGTACGGTTCGAGCCGCGGTACGGCATCGAGGAAAACCAGTGCCAGAATCGCACCGAGCACGCCGGCTGCCGCGGCCATCGCATTCGCCAGCAATGCCCGTCGCCGGCTGTAACCGGCATGAAGAAGGATCGCGAAGTCGCCGACCTCGTGTGGGATCTCGTGCGCGAGAACTGCAATCGCGGTACTGACGGCAAGCGGGATCGAAGTCATCGCCGCCGCCGCGATTACGGCGCCATCGAGAAAATTGTGAGCCGCATCGCCCAGCAGCACGAGCGGGGCGCTCGAACCGTGGACGTCGCATTCGTGAGTGTGACAGTGCCGCCAGATCGCCAGTTTCTCGAGCACGAAAAACGACAGGATCCCGACGAGCAAGGTAAAGAGAACCGTTCGTGCATCCAGCGCGCGCAGCGCCTGCGGCAGCAACTCGAGCAAGGCGACGCCGAGCAACGCGCCGACGGCGTAGCTGACCAGCCACGGCACGAGCCGGTCGCGAACTGACGAGGGGACGACGAGGAGACTGGATGCGATAAGCAGCCCGCCGAACCCGCCAAGCAGACTCAGACCGATCGCGGTGGCCGCCAGAGGCACGCGACATTCTATTGCGGATTTCGGATTGCGGAATCCGGATTGTGGACGGCCGATTGCCGAGCGCGATTGCGAACTTAACTCGCGACGTAGCCGCGTCGGGCGCGAATTCGATAGCCGTGCGATCCGTCACGCAGCTCGACACGAATCTCGTGCCAGCGGCCGTCTTTTTTTCCGAGCGCTGGATAACCGAGGTAGTACTGTCGGCTCAACTCATCGGCGATCGAGGTCGTGGCTGGATTGAGGTCGCGCGGATCGCGCACCAGCTCGGTGCGCCCGCCGCTGTCGTCGGTAAGATCGCGTAACGCCCGCACGTCGACTGGATCGCTGCAGCGGTTGAACGAGCGACTCGGTGGATATACCGGCGGGGCTGGCGGCCAGGGACGGCGGCCAGGCGGCATCGGAAATGGCTGCGGCCGCGGCTGACGCTGCTGCAATTCCATGAACGGCCGGCGGGGCGTGGCGACGCCGCTGCAGTCGATGCCGACCGCGTAGACCAGCGCCTCGCTCTGGCGGATGATCTGATGCACTGCCGACAATGGCGTGTCGCTGGTCATGTCGTTGCCGTCCGACAGAATGACGATCGCCTGTTTCCGGTTGCGCGCCCGTTTCATCATCGGCAGGGCGTCGGCGATCGCGTCGTACATGGCCGTTCCGCCGCGTGGCAAAGCGCCCGCCAGTGCGCGGCTGACGAGCCGCCGATCGTCGGTCCATCCCTGGAGCAGATTCGGCGTGCTGCTGAATTGCATCAGAAAAAATTCGTCGTCCTGCGACGTCAGATCGGAAAGAAATCGATCGATCGCCGCACGGGCCGCTTCAAACTTCTCGCCCTGCATGCTCTGGCTGGTGTCGAGCAGGATGCCGAGACTGACCGGCACACGGTCGGCGCTGAAATGCGTCACGTTCTGCCGTGCATCGTCCTCGTAGACGACGAAGTCGTCCTGGCGGAGGTTGGGCACGAAGCGGCCGCTCGCATCGGTGACCGTCACGGTGACGTTGATCAGCTCGACGCCGCTCTTGAACCGAAACGATCCCGACTGCGGCTGCTCTGGCGGGGGCGGCACAGGTTGCTGCGCCGACACCAGCGCTGTCGCGAAAACCAGGACGGCGGCGAGGCCGCGCAGCGGTCCTTTCATGGCGCAGTTCGTCGGTCGACGTGGGCGACAACCCGTTCGTCAGACCGGAAGCTGACGCGATAACGCGCGACATCCTGCGCGTCCGCGATCGTGACCGCAAATGTGGATTCGCCGCCCGGAATCAATGCCGGAGATGCGACTGCAGTTCGAGTGGTGGAGACGACGGTGCCGTCCTGACCGAACAGTACGACGACGGCAGTCAGTCGGTCCATTTCCATGCCCGCTGCAGGATTCCGTACAATCCCCCGCACCGTCAACTGATTCCCGTCGCGATCGTGACTCAGCGCGACGAGCTCGAGCGGCGCCCCGACCGGCCGTCGCGCCGCCGGGGCCTGATCAGTGGCTGACGCCAGCGCGGTTCGGGCAGCGGGCGTATCGCCGCCAAACACGACGACCATCGCTGCCACCGAGGCGACGACGAACGCGCCCACTGCGACGGCAAGTCCCCACCGCGAGCCGGTCGCCGGCGCCGCGGCAACAGTGCCGAACATGTCCGGTGAGACGTGTGGCTCGTTCGCGGCGAGGTGTGCCGTGGCGTAGGGCTGTGCCGTGGGCGGAGGTGGAATGGCGGTTGACCGCAGCGGCAGCTCTTCGACAGGGGTCGATTCGTGAATCGCGTGCGCGAGCGCTTCGACTCGGGCGGCGGATCGTTCGCGTTCGGCCCCGACCGCCCGCCACGCCACGACCGTCATGATCAACGCAACCAGCAGCGACGAAATCGTTAAGAAGATCAACATGACAACTACCGCAACCTGAATTCGACTCCGACTTCAACGATGACGTCGACGGGTGAACCAAGTCGAGTGGCCGGCGCAAACCGCCACTGCCGCACTGCTTGCACGGCGCGATCGTTCAACCCGCCGCCGAGCCCTCGCAGAATGCGAACGTCTCCGACCGATCCATCTCGCCGAACGACAATTTCCATCACGACTTCGCCGGAGATGCTGCGTTGACGCGCATCTTCGGTGTAGTCGGCTTTCACTTCGCGAAGCAGCCGCGGCGGTTCGATGCCGCTGCCCGGACGATAAGGCCCGCCGCCAGTGCCGCCGCCGGAACCGGGTCCGACACCGCTGCCGTCGCCGGAGCCCAGGCCGGTTCCCGATCCAGTGCCCGCGCCGCCGCCCTTGCCCGGTCCATGACTATCTGCTTCCGCGGTGGTTTGCTCGAGCACGCCGATGCGCGTCCGTGGGTCAGCGGGCGCCGTGATGATCGGCGCCACGACCACCGGCAACGGTTCTGCCTTCAACGGCGGCTCCGGTTTGGGCTCGGGCGGCTTCGGGACCGGGACGATCGGCGGTGGTTCTTTGCGTTCGGGAATCGGACTGCTGATCTTTCGCGTGCCTTCCCGCATCGCCTTGGGCGCCGGCTTCGGCTGCTGAAGCCCGCCGCCGCCGCCACCGCCTCCCGGTCCGGGAATTTGCCGGAATACGAGCCGCATCATCTCGTTGGGTCGCTCGTCGATCCGAAGCACAGCGGCGCGTGGCGCGAAATTCAATCCCGCGAGCAACACCATCAACGCGGCGATGCCCCCATGCGCTCCAGTAGAAACCAGTAGCGGCAGCAGCGGCCGACGTCGTAGATGTTCGTATTGGAGAACCTCGCGAACCCCTCGAACCTCCGAAACCTCGTGAACCCCCCGAACCTCTGGAACCTCGCGAACCCCCCGAACCTCTGGAACCTCGCGAACCCCCCGAATCTCTTGAACCCCGAGAACCTCGCGAACCACGAATCTGCCAATCCGCACCGCTTCTGCATGAACCACGTATTTCGCCGGCATCACGCGAACGACGAGATCGAGCGGCACGCCCGCGGCTTCTGCAATTTCGTTGGCGGTATAGAGTTCCACTGCTGCAGGGCCTTGAGGGCAAAAGGCTTGCCTACGATTTTCGGCCGTTTCGCCTTGAAACTTCGAGGGTTAGACGTTTTTCAGGACGATCCGGACGGCCGTGCTGTGCTGCCGGGGGTACACTCCGCGGATGGGATTTAGCGGAAAAACAGTCATTGTTACCGGCGCGACCAGCGGTATTGGCCGGGCCGCCGCTGAGGCATTTGGCCGGGAAGGGGCTTCGGTGCTCATCGTTGGACGCGACGAAACCGGCCTGGCGGAAGCGGCGACGGCCGTCCGCCTCGCCGGCGGCACTTCGGCTTTGTGCCGTGCCGACGTCACCGAAGACGCGGCGCCGGATCGCGTCGTTCAGACTGCGCTCAGCGCGTTCGGCGGGATCGACGTGCTGGTCAATGCCGCCGGCGTCATCGCCAGCGGATCGCTGGAGGCGACGACCGACGAAGTCTGGGATCGCATGATGGCGGTCAATGCGCGCGCACCGTTTCGGTTGATGCGCGCGGCGCTGCCGCATCTGACCGCACGAAAGGGAGCGGTCGTCAACGTGTCCAGCGTCAACGGCCTGCGATCATTTCCCGGTGTGCTGGCCTACTGCGTCAGCAAGTCGGCAGTCGATCAGTTGACGCGCTGCGCGGCGATCGAACTCGCCCCACTCGGCGTACGGATTAACGCCGTGAATCCGGGGGTGACCGTCACCAACCTTCATCGCCGCTCGGGTATGGACGAAACGCAGTACTCGGCATTCCTCGAACGATCGAAGACGACACATCCGCTGGGCCGGCCGGGTCAACCGAACGATATTGCAGAGATGATCGTGTTTCTCGCGTCCGAAAAAGCCAGCTGGATGACGGGCGAGACGATTCCGATCGATGGCGGGCGTCACCTGACGTGCGCTCGTTGATGGCTGCTGGTCAATGGCTGATGGCTGATGGCTGAGGGCCGGGGGCAAATGGATGAATGGGCGCGGGCTCATGAACCTTCAGCCATCAGCCATTCTGTCGTGGCTTAATCCCCTCCACGAAGACCAGCCCTTCGCGTTCGGCCAGCGTGCGCACGCCGCGGAAGCCGTCGGCTTCGAGCACTTTGTTCGCCTGGCCTGACGCGACGTACGACGGACCGGATGGCGCCCGCGACAGCAGCGCCGCTAATCCCTGGCGCTCGCCGCGGCCGATCACCATCGCGCGTCCGCCGGGACGAACTACGCGCGCCAGCTCGCGAACGACCGTGAGGCGATCTTCCGGACCCAGTGCCGCGAAGCCGCCGCCAGTGTCGTCGACGATTGCCAGATCAAACGTCCCGGCGTCAAACGGCAGCTTGTCGTCTCGGACGACTTCGACTTCCACCAGCACGCCTGCCTTGGCGGCTGCTTTCTGCACGCGCGCGGCGGATTCTTCGTCGGTCACTGCCGCAACCGCGCGTCCAGAGAGACCGACCTTCGCGGCGACTGCGGCAAGCGGTGCGCCGTTCGCGCAACCGTACTGCAACACCTGATCGCCCAGCTTGACGCCAGTCATTCCAACGACGAGGCTGTGCGGATCCTGCCGCTTGATGCGCATATCTCCTCCTTTGACACCTCTTTCAAGACATCGGGCATGACACTGATGAGCGGGTCGCGTTATGATCACCCGTTCATGTCTACGCCGATCGAGATTGCTCCCGCACGCGGCAAGCTTGGTGTGTTGCTGGTTGGCCTTGGCGCGGTCAGCACGACCACGATTGCCGGCGTGATCGCTATTCGTAAAGGTTTCGCCAAGCCCATCGGATCGCTGACGCAGATGGGAACCGTGCGGCTCGGCAAGCGCACCGAGGGGCGGTCGCCGAAGATCAGCGACGTCGTGCCGCTGGCGACGCTGGATGATCTGGTGTTCGGCGCCTGGGATATTTTCGAGGAGGACTGCTACGCCGCGGCGCGCACCGCGGGTGTCATCGAACCGTCGCTGCTCGACAAGATACGGCCGGACCTGGAGCGGATCAAGCCGTGGCCGGCAGTGTTCGATCAGCGTTACGTCAAGCGGCTCGACGGCCCGAACGTCAAGAAGGGCAAGAACAAAAAGGATCTTGCCGAGCAGCTGGTCGCTGACATCCGCAAGTTCAAGGCCGACAACCGGCTCGATCGAATGGTGATGGTGTGGTGCGGCAGCACCGAAGTGTTTGCCACCGAGACGCCGGCACACCAGACGATTGAAAACTTCGAGCGCGCGCTCGAAGCGAACGATCCCGACATTCCGTCGAGCATGGTCTACGCGTATGCGGCGATTCGCGAAGGCATCCCGTATGCGAACGCGGCGCCAAATCTCACCGCCGACATTCCGGCGCTGGTTGCGCTGGCGGCGAAAACCGGATCGCCGTTGGCCGGCAAGGACCTGAAGACCGGGCAGACGCTAATCAAGACCATCGTCGCGCCGGGATTGAAGGCACGTTTGCTCGGCGTCGAAGGGTGGTATTCGACCAACATCCTCGGCAATCGCGACGGAGAAGTGCTCGACGATCCGGAATCGTTCAAGACCAAGGAAGAGAGCAAGAAGTCGGTCCTGGATTACATCCTCCAGCCGCAGCTCTACCCGGATCTCTACGAGGATCTGTGCCACGTCGTACGAATCAATTACTACCCGCCGCGCGGCGACAACAAAGAAGGCTGGGACAACATCGATCTGGTCGGCTGGCTCGGCTATCCGATGCAGCTGAAGATCAACTTCCTGTGCCGCGACAGCATCCTTGCCGCGCCGATCGTGCTCGACGTGGCGCTGTTTCTCGATCTGGCGAAGCGCGCGAACTTGCACGGCATCCAGGAGTGGCTGTCGTTCTATTTCAAGAGCCCGGTTCATGCGCCCGGCCTGTATCCGGAACACGACCTGTTCATTCAGTTGATGAAGCTGAAGAACACGCTGCGCTATCTGAAGGGTGAAGAGTTGATCACCCACCTCGGCCGTGAGTACTACGACTAAGGGCTTCATCCAACCGGCGTTCTTCGGCGGCCTGGTGATGGGCCTGCTTTCGGCGCTGCCGTTGATCAGCGTCGGCAATGTCTGCTGCTGCCTGTGGGTGATCGGCGGCGGCCTGGTCGCCGCGTACCTGCTTCAGCAGAACCAGGCAACGCCGATTACGCCGGGTGATGGGGCGCTAGTTGGTTTGCTCGCCGGCCTGATCGGCGCGCTCGTACAGGTGGTGGTCTCGATTCCAATCAGCATGGTCGTCGGGCCGATGGAGCGCGCGATGGCGCAGCGCTTCCTGGAAATGGCGGGGAACGTGCCGCCGGAAATACGCGAGATGTTCGAACGCTACAGCGGCGAGGGGCGCTCGATGGCGTTTGTGATCATCGGGCGAATCTTCGCGCTGTTTTTCTGGGTATGCCTCGGCGCCGTCTTCTCGACGATCGGCGGCCTGATTGGCGCGCTGGTCTTCAAGAAGAACCTGCCGCCCGGGACGATCGATGTGATGCCGGCGCCACCGCCCGCGTCCATCTGATTCCCGATCCGGCACAAACTGCGCGGCGCTGCATACGGCTGCACCGCTATCGATTACACAGTTCGGATCCGAAATACAAAGACGTGCACTGGGTGTCGCATCGCGTCAGCGCCGTCAGCGTCTGCGTGCTCGTGCTGGGCGTGTCGCTCGGGTCGCAGCAGCCGGCGCAGTTGCGCCCGCTGCAGACCCTGCCACTGACCCAGCTCGACGACCGCGCCGCGTCACCGGAACTCGACGATCGCATTTTCTCGGTGTCGTTCGCGCAGCCGCAGCCCATTCAGGACGCGCTCCTGCTGGTGATGCGCGGTACGAACTTGAGCGTTGCGCCGGCTCCAGGCGTCACCGGGGTCTTCACTGGCGAGTTGAAACACGTGACGGTCCGACAAGCGCTCAACATTATGCTGCCGCCGCTCGGCCTCACCTATTCGGTGGACGGTGCGGTGGTTCGGGTGTTTCGTCGCGCCCTCGATACACGCATCTTCGACTTGAACTACGCGTCGCTCGAACGGGTCGGCGGTACGACCGTGCGCGGTGGCGACGCCAGCAGCGCGTCAGTCACCACCACAACGAAAGGCGACGTCTTTACGGAATTAACCGCGGGGGTTCGCGCACTCCTGTCCGAACAGGCGACGTTCAACATCGATCGCAAGGCGGGCCTGCTGCAGGTAACCGACACTTCCGAACGGCTCGACCGCATATCGACGTATCTCGACGCCGTGCAGGATCGCGTACACCGCCAGGCGCAGATCGACGTCCGCTTCGTCGAAGTTGTGCTGAACGACGAGAAGGCGCACGGTGTCGATTGGACCGCGCTGGCGACACAGATGAGTGAGCCACCCGGAGCACCGACTGTGACGCGTCCGACGCTCACCGGCATGCGCGTGACGAATGTCGCACGACTGCTCACGCTGCTCGAAGCGCAAGGCATCGTGACCACGCTGTCGAATCCGCGGCTGATCGCGATGAACAACGAGCCGGCGCTGCTCAAGACCGACGCAATGACGCTCGCCGTGACGCCGCAGATCTCCAGCGACTCATCCCTGACGTTGGGAGTCAGCCCGATTATCAAATTGCCGGCTGCGGGTGAATCAGACCTGTTGGTCCGGGTGGCCGACGGCGAGACGCTCGTGGTCACGGGGTTCGGTTTCGACCGCGAGACGCGCGAGCGCAAGGCAGTGGGCGCCAGCGGCGGCTGGTTCGGCCGCAGCACGGTGGTGACGCGTAAACGCGTCGAACTGATCATTCTGCTGACGCCGCGGATCCTTCCCGGCGTGATGGCGCAGTAGCCATGTACGAAACCTACTACGGGTTCACCGAAAAGCCATTCAGCCTGACGCCGGACCCGAAGTATCTCTACCGCAGTCAATCCCACGCTGACGCCTTCGATTTGTTGCAGTACGCGATCTCGCGTCGCGAAGGCTTCGTCGTCGTCACCGGCGACATCGGCACGGGTAAGACCACGCTCTGTCGCGCGTTATTGGAGAAGATCGATTGCGCGACCTTCACCGCGCTGGTCTTGAATCCGTTCCTGTCGGAAGAGGATTTGCTGAAGCGAATCCTGCAGGACTTCGGCGTGGTTTCCCGTGCAGACGTCAAGGCGGGGCGGCTGAGAGGCGTCAGCAAGCAGGAACTGATCGATGCGCTCTACGATTTTCTACTCGGGTTGATCCCGCTGAAGGCAAGCGCGGTGCTGATCATCGACGAAGCGCAGAATCTGCCGCTGGGAGTGCTCGAGCAGATCCGCATTTTGTCGAACCTGGAGACCGACAAAGAGAAACTGTTGCAGATCATTCTGGTCGGACAACTCGAGTTGCAGACCCTGCTGCGATCGCCGAAGCTGCGTCAGCTCGACCAGCGCGTGTCGATTCGCTACGAACTGCAACCGCTGGATCGCGAGGCGTCGGGCGCTTACGTGTCGCATCGTCTGGCGGTGGCCGGTGGATCGGCGGTCGTCACGTTCGCGCCGAAAGCGCTCGACCGCGTGCATCAATTGTCGAGCGGCATCCCGCGTCTGATCAATTTACTGTGCGATCGCGCGCTGTTGGCCGCGTTCTCGTTACGCACCAATCGCGTGCTGCCGGACATGGTCGATCACGCCGCGAAGAGTCTGGACCTGCAGCCGGTCGTTTCAGTGCGACGCCGGTCGAGATCGGTAGCCGCCTCGCTGTGGAATGGTCGCGTGTCACTTGCCGCCGCGGTCGCCGTCATGCTGCTGTCGTCGCTGTTGGGCGTTAGCATGACGGCGATCGTGTATCAGCGGATCACGGCACCAGTCGAGGCCAAGGCTCTCGCGTTTCAAACGACACCATCGTCGCCGGTTGCTGGGCCATCGGATACGCTCCGCGGCCGTGCGCTGCCATCGAATGCGGCGTTCACCATCATGCTCGGCGCGTATCCCGCCGAGTCGTCTGGCGTGGAACAGGTTCGCGCGCTGACCGCCTGGTTGGAGAATGCCGGACTGCCGGTCTACTACGCCCAGCTCGACCGTGGCGTTGGTGGACGTTGGTATCGAGTCATGGCAGGGTCGTACACTGATGATCAGTCCGCCGCGCGCGACCTCGAGCGGTTGAAGGCCGCCGCGCCGTCGCTCGATGCGCACGTGACCGCGACCTCGGCGGACGGCGAGAGTCCGTGAGCCTGATCCTGGATGCGCTCCGGCGGAAACCGGCGGCTGATAGCGGAGGAGGGGAATACGGCAAGTCGGCTCGTGCCGATGCCGTCCTCGCGACGCTCGGCTATCCCCGTCGTCACGCATCGAATTATCCGTCGCTCAAAGCGTTCGTCGGCTACGGCGCCGCCGCGCTCGTCGCCGGCTTTGTCGGCCTGACAGCGCTGATTTTCTATTTCGCGCCGGCCACGTCAATGCCTGCCGGAAACGCCGTAGCGCCTCCGATGAAGCCCGTTGCCACTTCGGCGAACGCGGCGGCACGTTCATCCAACGCGCCCGCGGTTCCTTCGACGGTGCCGGTGCGACCGACTGCGCCGGCAGCTCCATCGCCTGCGACGCCCCTTTCATCGACGCCGCCAGTCCGATCGCCCGCGGCGACAATTCCATCGGCTGCGCCCGCACCCCCGGCAAAACCACCGGCGCCATCTCCGAGGCCTGTTGTACCTTCAGCGAGCCCGCCGGCACCGTTCGCGAGCGCGGCACCGCCCCCGGTGAACCCATCGCCATCTTCCGCCTCGAGGCCCACAGTGCCCCAGCGGAACGCATCGGCACTTCCGACGAAGGCGCCAGTACCTCCCGGGAAGCCGCCGACACTTGCCGTGAACCCGACGTCTGCTGCCCAGCCTGCGGCACCTCCGCGCAACCTGTCGCCGGCTGAAGATCATTTCCGCCTGGCGGTCTACTACCAGCGCGTCGGCGATTATGCCAACGCGCTCGCGCATTACCGCACCCTGCTGGAACAGAACGACAAAAGCGCCGAAGTGCACAACAATCTCGGCCTGCTATATCAAGATCGCGGTCAACAAGACGACGCGATCAAACAGTTTCAGCGGGCAATCTCCATTGATCCGAACTATGTGAAGGCGCACAACAACCTGGGTGTCGCGCTGATGCGCACCAATCAAATGGGTCAGGCCGCCGCGGAATTCCGCATCGCTCTCGGTGCCGACCGCCGCAACGTCGAATCGCTGGTTAATCTCGCGCTGGTCCAACGCGCGCAGGGCCGTATTGCCGATGCCCGCGATCTGCTGAACCGCGCGCTGGCAATCGATCCGCGAAGCGCCGGCTCTCATTACAACCTCGCTATCGTCGCGGACGAGAGCGGCGACGCCGCGAGCGCGATCCAGCACTACCGTGCCTTCCTGAAGTTCGGAACCGTCGCGCACGCCGACCTGGCAGTGCAAGTCCGCGCCCGACTGACCGCGCTCGGGGGATAACCGCTCGACGCTCGACTCTTGTCCCTCGACGCTCGTCTCTCGAATTGTGACTTTCGACTTGCGACTTGCGACTGTATAGAATCCGCCCTTATGGATGCGCGCGCCGAAATCGACGACCTCCTTCGTGAAGATCGAACCTTTGCTCCGGCGCCGGCGTTTCGTGCGCAGGCGCTGGTCCGCGACGAAAGTCTCTACGCGGAAGCCGAGAAAGACCCGGAGGCTTTTTGGGCGCGATTCGCCTCCGAGCTCGAGTGGTCGCGCAAGTGGGAAAAGGTCCTCGATTGGCAGCCGCCGCACGCCAAATGGTTCGTCGGCGGGCAACTCAACATCAGCGTCAACTGTCTCGATCGTCATGTCCGCGGCGCGCGCCGCAACAAGGCCGCGTTAATCTGGGAAGGCGAGCCCGGTGATCAGCGCACGCTGACCTACTTCGATCTCCACCGCGAGGTCTCGCAATTCGGCAACGTGCTCAAGTCGCTCGGCGTCACAAAAGGCGACCGCGTCGCGATCTATCTGCCGCTGATTCCCGAACTGGCGATTTCGATGCTCGCTTGCGCGCGCATCGGCGCCGTCCACAGCGTCGTCTTTGGCGGGTTCAGTGCCGAGTCGCTCCGCGATCGCATCAATGACGCGAAGGCCAAACTGCTGATCACCGCTGATGGCGGCTATCGGCGCGGTCAGATTGTTGCGCTGAAGCAGGTGGCCGACGAAGCGATCGCCGACACGCCGTCGATCGAAAACGTGGTAGTCGTTCAGCGCGGCAGCGGACAGATGCCGGTCCATATCAAGGAAGGCCGCGACCACTGGTATCACCGGTTGATGCAGGACGCCTCGGCGAAATGCGACCCGGTGCCGATGGACTCCGAGGACATGCTCTACATCCTCTACACCTCGGGCACGACCGGGAAGCCGAAAGGGATTGTTCACACGACGGCCGGCTATTTGGTTGGCACCTACGCGACGACCAAACTCGTGTTCGATTTGAAAGACGACGACGTCTACTGGTGCACGGCCGACATCGGTTGGGTCACCGGGCACAGTTACGTGGTCTACGGTCCGCTGGCGAACGGCGCCACCGTCGTCATGTACGAAGGCGCGCCGGACTGGCCGCAGAAGGATCGTTTCTGGTCGTTGATTGAAAAGTACGGCGTCACGATCTTCTACACGGCGCCGACCGCGATTCGTGCGTTCATGAAATGGGGTATCGAGTGGCCGAAAAAACGCGATCTCTCGTCGCTGCGGCTGATTGGCTCGGTCGGCGAACCGATTAACCCCGAAGCGTGGGTCTGGTACTACAAATACATCGGCGGCGAGCGTTGTCCGGTCGTCGATACGTGGTGGCAGACCGAGACCGGCGCGATCATGATCACTCCGTTACCGGGCGTGACGACGTTGAAACCCGGTTCGGCGACGAAACCGTTCCCCGGCATCAGCGCTGAAATTCGAACCGAGAGAGGCGACAAGGTGGAGGTCGGCGGCGGGCTGCTGGCGTTGACGCGGCCGTGGCCGTCGATGCTGCGCGGCATCTACGGCGATCCCGACCGTTACGCGAAACAGTACTGGAACAAGTGGGGCAGCGGTGTCTATGTGACCGGTGATGGCGCCAAACGGGATGCCGACGGCTATTTCTGGCTGCTTGGTCGCGTCGACGATGTGATTAACGTCGCGGGGCATCGGATCGGCACGATGGAAGTGGAAAGCGCCCTGGTCGATCACCCGGGCGTCGCGGAAGCGGCGGTGGTTGGTCGCGCGCACGAGATTAAGGGTCAGGCGATTGCCGCGTTCGTCACATTGAAGGAAGGCACGGAGTTGGCCAAGGGGCTGGTGGACGACCTGAAAGAGCATGTCGTCAAGAAAATCGGCGCGATCGCGCGGCCCGACGACATTCTGTTCACGGCCGATCTTCCGAAAACCCGGTCTGGAAAAATCATGCGGCGCCTGCTGCGCGACATCGCCGAAGGCAAGGCGCTTGGCGACATGACCACGCTCGCGGACCCAGCCGTCGTCGCTAAACTGAAGGCGAACTACGAGGAAGAGTACGGCTGAGGGAAACGTCGCCGACTGCTTCAACGCGGTTCCGCCCACTCTGCTTGGCGCGTCGCAACGCCGCCTCGACGGAAACCAACAGTCGCTCGGGATCAATCGTCGTCCCGGCAACGGCATCGACCCGAATGACGGCCGCGCTGATCGTCACCTGCACCGTCTGGTCCACGCGATGATCGGTGAACGCGAGCCGCGCTTCAACCATCTGCCGTACGCGTTCCGCCAATTCCGAGGCATGTCCGGCGTCCGGGCCGGTCAGCAACACCGCAATCTCATCGTCGCCATATCGCGCCACCCAGTCGTGCTGGCGGAAATAGGTCCGCAGCAGAATTCCGAGTCGCTCGAGGATTCTGGTGCCGACACCGTAACCGTGTAGGTCGTTGATCGTGGCCAGGCGGTCCACGTCGAACAAGATCAGTGCGAGCGGATTGCCGAAACGGCCGGCCCGAGCGGTCTCTTTCAGCAACACCGCGTCGAGCATGGCGCGCGTATGCAATGTCGTCAGTGCATCGGTGAAGCTGCCGGTCGAATCAAGGTGCGTGCGCGACCCAAACAGCGCAAGGTATTCGAACGACCCGCGCCGCACCAGTTGCGCCACCACCGGCCATACTTCCGTGGTTGCGCCGATGGTTTCGTCTAGCGCCAGCTCGTCGAGGACGGCGCGTTCGACAAGGTAGGCCAGCGTGAAGAGGTGGCCCGTTTCCAGCGACCGTTCGAGGACTGCGCCGCGCAGCTGCGCCACCAACATTCCGCGCTCGTCGACCGCAGCATCCCGGACAGCTAATGCGAGGAGCCGAATCAACCAATTCGCCAGTCGCTCGCAAAAGTCACGATCGAGCGATACCTGACCGGCATGGGGGAGAATGGCCAGAGCGTCGGCGGTCAGGGTGTCCAGCCGATTCAAGAGGGCCTGTGAAACCTGTCCGCGCAAGTCCTCTTGATGGCGGGCCGCTGTTTCGCCAGGGAACCGGTTCTCGGCAGACATGGAAGCGCGCCATGTTCCTCTACGCCGCAGCATCGGCGCAACCGATTACGCGAAAATGCCGTCAGGTATTATGAAAAACCGTGACTGCGGCCGAAATGCGAACGAGAACCTGCGGTGAGACAGAAGCTTGGTGAGTGTTTGGTCCAGGCGGGCCTGATCTCTCCCGACGACCTCCGAACCGCGCTTGCCGAGCACAAACGCACCGGCGAACATCTCGGCGCCGTCCTGGCTCGGACGAAACTGGCGACGGAAGAGCAGGTCGCAAAGGCGCTCGCCTCGCAACTCGGTTTTCCGTACATCAATCTTTCCGAGAATCCGCCCGAGCCGTCGGCCGCAGCGCTGATTGGATTGGACGCAGCGCGTAAGCACGTCTGCGTGGCGCTGTCGCTCGAGAGAAATCTGTTGACCGTAGCGATGGCCGATCCGCTGTTGTTCGGCGTTGTCGAGGATCTCGAGTCGAGCACTGGCTGTCGAATCAAGCCGGTTGTTTCGACGCGCAGCGACATTCTCTCCGCTATCGGAAGCGCTTATAGCAATACATCGGACACTCCCGTCGGCCATGTGGTCAGCCAAACGCCGTCGCGAGCGGACGACCGGGATGCGCCGTTAGCCGTCGACTTCGTCGATCAGCTTCTGAACCGCGCCGCTGCGGCGCGAGCAACCGACATCCACATCGAGCCGACCGAGACTGCTGTGGTGATCCGCCATCGTGTCGATGGCGTATTGAATGTAATGTCGGATCTGCCACGCTCGAGGCACGATGCGCTCCTCTCGCAAATCAAGAGCCGCGCAGGCCTGGATACCAACGAGAGGCGTCTGGCGCAGCAGGGTCGTCTTCGCTTCGCGAACCCGGATGGCAGCGTCGCCCACTTCCGCGTGACAACGTTGCCCACCACGTGTGGCGAGAAGGCGGTACTACGGCTGGTCGATCAGCGCAAGGTGGTGCCTCCTCTCGAGTCAATCGGCATGTCCCGAGCGATGTTGGAAGCGACGCGTCAGCTTGTCCGGCTTCGGCGCGGACTGCTCCTCGCTGTCGGGCCAACCGGCAGCGGCAGGACGACGACGGTGGTTTCCGCGCTGGCGGAACAGCGTTCCGAGCCGGCCAGCATCGCGACGATCGAAGATCCGATCGAGTATCAGATCCCAGAGGCGAGTCAGACCGCGATCAGCGAGCAGGTTGGCTTGACGTTCGCGAACGCGCTGCGATCAGTCATGCAGCAGGATCCGGATGTCATCGTGGTCGGCGAGCTCCGCGATCGGGAAACGGCGGCGGTCGCAATCGAGGCCGCGGACAGCGGCAAGCTCGTGCTGTCAACACTATCGGGCGACGACGCGCCGTCAGCTGCAGTACGGTTGGCCGAGATGAGCGCAGACCGCTCAACCGCCGCATCGGCTCTGGCCGGCGTCGTTGCACAGCGGCTCGTCCGCCAGCTCTGTCCGCACTGTCGCCGGAGAGACGCGCTGCCCCTCGACGTGCTATGGCGGCTCGGCATCGCGGAAAGCGATGCCGCGGGGATTGTGTTTTACAAGGCGACCGGTTGCGATCAGTGCAATTACACCGGCTATCGCGGTCGAACCGGCATCTACGAAGTGATGCGCGTGACCGACGAACTTCGCGGGGTGATTGCGTCGGGAGCGCCGCTGGAACAGATTCGCGACCAGGCAGTCGCCGACGGCATGGTCACGCTCGGAGAGGAGGGACTGGCGAAACTGAAAAGCGGGCTGACTACAGCGGAGGAACTGCTGCGCCAGCTTCCGGACCGGCGCGACCGGCGAACCCTCTGCGGGGCGTGCGGTACTGCCGTTCGCGCCGATTTCAAGGCGTGCCCGAGCTGCGGCAAGCGGCTTGGCGTATGTCCCCATTGTGGGCGGGCGGTGGAGACAGCCTGGACCTTCTGTCCTTATTGCACCCGCGAGGTCCTGGTCAGATAGTTAGCAGTGCTAAGATAGGAACTCAAACCGCGATTCTTACGTCAGAGTCTTAGTTATATGGCACTCATCGAAACCGTCGACCTGTGGAAGACCTATGTAATGGGTACGGAAGAAATCCACGCGCTGCGCGGCGTTTCAGTCCAGATCGAGCGCGGCGAATATGTGGCCATCATGGGGCCGTCCGGATCGGGCAAGTCCACCTTGATGAATCTGATTGGTTGCCTCGACACGCCGAGCAAGGGGTCGTACCTGCTCAACGGCAAGCAGGTCAGTCAGATGAACGACAACGAGCTGGCGCGCATTCGCAACGAGGAAATCGGGTTCGTGTTCCAGACCTTTAATTTGTTGCCTCGCGCTACCGCGCTGCACAATGTCGAGCTGCCGCTCGTCTATGCCGGTGTGCCGTCAAAGGATCGCGAGGCTCGTGCCAAGGACGCTCTCGAGAAAGTGGAACTGACGCAGCGGATGACGCATCGGCCGAATGAACTGTCCGGCGGCCAACGGCAGCGCGTCGCGATCGCCCGCGCGCTGGTCAACAACCCGTCGATCCTGCTTGCCGACGAGCCGACCGGCAACCTCGACTCGAAGACCGGCGCCGAAATCATGGCGCTCTTCGAACGCCTGCACAAAGCCGGCAACACGATTGTGCTAGTGACGCACGAGGCCGATGTTGCGGCGTTCGCCTACCGAGCGATCCATATCCGCGACGGCCAGGTCGAGAACGACGTGCGGCGCGCCGCGTAGCGGCGTCGCACCATCGCGCTCGGCTGCTCACCTTTCGGCTGGAACGCGAGCGACGAGCACTGAGCCGCGATATGATTCTGCCACTCCGATGATCATGCAATTCTGGGGCGTACGCGGTTCAGTACCGTGGGCGACCCCCGGCTCGATTGGCCATGGCTGCAACACGCCCTGCGTGGTGATTCGGGATCCGAAGACCAATAATTCATTAGTACTCGATGCCGGATCGGGAATTGTCGGCTTCAGTGAGACATTGAACGGCGAGCCGCGACGTGTCCCGATCCTGCTGACGCATTTTCACTGGGATCACACCCAGGGCTTGCCGTTTTTCTCTCCGTTCTATGCCAGCGGCTGGCAATCGTCGATCTGGGCGCCGCGGTTGCGCGCGATCGACCTGGCGTGGGTGGAAACGATTTTCGATTCTCCTTTTTATCCGGTCCCCTACCATTCGCTGCCGTCCAAGCCGTCGGTGCACCTGGTCGAGGAAGGCGATCTCGAGATCGACGATTTTCAGATCAAGGCGATGATGCTCCGCCATCCGGGCGGTGCGTTCGCCTATCGTGTCACCGGCGACCGCGGCGATCTGGTTTATGCGACCGATCACGAGTTCGGCAACGTCGCGGTCGACACCGCGCTCGGTGAATTCTCGCGGGATGCGGCCGGCGTGATTCTCGATGCCCATTTCACGCCCGAGGAACTGCTGACGCACGGAGGCTGGGGACACAGCAGCTGGAAACAGTCCGCCGAGTTCGCGGTGAAGCATCACGTCAAGCACCTCTGGCTGTTCCATCACAAGCCGGGACGCAGCGACGTCGAAATGAGCCAGATCGAAGCGGCGGCGCGGCGTATTTTTGCGTCCACCGACGCCGCTCGCGAAGGCGCATCATTCGAGTTTTAGCGCGTGAAGAAAAGCGGCATCGCCACGTTGATCGGCCTGTTCTCGTCGATGCTCGTGCTGGCCGCGGCGGCAGGCTACACGCGCGGCAACGCAACCGGCCAGAGTCCGTTCGACACGATCGAACTCAATACCTATAACTGGCGGATGTCGCGCACTGCGCGGCCCGACACCGCACGCCAGGAAATCGCGCTGATCGAAATCGACGAAGACAGCCTGCGCAGCCTTCAGCCCAACGCCGGCCGCTGGCCGTGGCCGCGCGTCGTCCATTCGGTGGTCATCGATTTTCTCGCCGACGCCAAGGCCCGCCTGATCGTCTACGACGTCAACTTCGCCGAGGCCGACAGCCGCGTCGGTTTCAAGATGGGCGGCGAAACCTGGAGCGGTGAGGAATCCGACAAGGCGCTGGTCGATTCGGTGAAGCGTGCCGGCAACGTCATCCTCCTGGCTGACGCCAGTTACGAGGGGAAGGTGACCAATCCGCCGGCCATCCCGAGCGAATTTCGAATTGACGGCGAGGGGATCGTCGAGCGCGACGTCGTGTTTCCGCCCTTTGCGACGCTCGCTGACGCATCCTCGCAGCTGGCACACAACCTGTTCCTGTTCGATCGTGACGGGCCGATGCGCCACATTCCGCCGTTTGTGCGCGCGCAGGGTCGCGTCATTCCGTCGCTCGGGACCGCCGCCGCGTTGCGGATTGCCGGCATCGAGCCCGGGGATGTCCGGCTCGATGGCACAGTGCTCTGGATGCGCGATCGAGCGATGCCGATGTCGTGGAATCGCGTGGCCAGTACGGCTGGCGAGTACCGCTACCTGTGGGGGCTGATCAACTTCCGCGGCCCCGCCTACCCGCGCGGCATCACCTATAAGTCCTATTCGTTCTTCGACTTGATGTACTCGTACGAACAGATCGCCGCCGGCCAGAAACCGAACATCGATCCATCGCTGTTCAAAGACAAGCTCGTTTTCGTCGGCATCTCTGCCAATGGGCTGGCGGATCGCTTCGAGACGCCATTCGGACTCGGGACGATGCCGGGGATCCAGATTCATGCAGCGGTTGCGGACGACATTCTGTCGAATCGATTCCTGCATCCGATTGACGACCGCGTGAGGGTCAGCACCGTCCTGGCGGTCGGCTTGATCACCGGATTGATTGCGGTGCTGTTTCCGGCGTGGTGGGCCACGGCCGTTACGGCGGCGGCGATCGTCACGTTTGGCTACGTCGCGATGCGGCTGTTCGCGGTTGGCTACTGGATCAACGTGACGCAGCCGTTCATCACCTCGTCGGTCGCGCTGCTGTCGGGCGTCGGCTACCAGTACTTCATCGAGGGCCGCGAGAAGCGCAAGATGAAGAAGCTGTTCGGCCAGTACGTTTCGAAAGACGTCTACAACCACCTGGTTTCCGATCCGACGCTGGCGCGCCTCGGCGGCGCGCGTCGGGAGATGTCGGTGCTGTTCTCAGACATTCGCGGTTTTACGACCGTCTCGGAGCGCGGTCAACCCGAGGAGATCGTCCGTACCCTGAACGAATACTTCACCAAGATGGTGGAGATCGTTTTTGCACATCAAGGCACAGTCGACAAATTTGTCGGTGACATGGTGATGGCGTTGTTCGGCGCCCCTCTGGCCGATAAGGAACATGCGGAGCATGCGGTGCTTGCCGCACTGGACATGATCGACGAACTCGGCCGTTTGAACGCGAAATGGCACGCCGAAGGTCGACCGACGCTGGATATTGGCATTGGCGTCAATACCGGACCGATGATTGCCGGCAACATCGGTTCGGAACAAATCATGAGCTACACGGTGATCGGCGACGCAGTCAACCTCGGTTCGCGGCTGGAATCGCTGAACAAAAACTACGGCACCCGGATTATCATCAGTGAAGCCACCAAGGAACAATTGACCGGGCAATACGTTCTGAAACCGCTTGGCGACGTTGTCGTCAAGGGCAAGACCAAACCGGTCGCAATTTTTCAGGTGGTCGAGCGCAACAATCCACAAGTGGCGGCCGAAACGCCGCAGCCCGCGGATGCGCCCGCACCCTACTCCACGAAAGAGGCGAGTTTATGAAGAAGTCGATCATCGCATTCGCGGTCGTTGGCGTCGTGCAGTTCGCCTCGCCGGCGTTCGCGCAATTTGGTGGGGTCCTCGACAAGGCGCGCCAGGCCCAGAGCACCAAAGAAAAAATCGAAGACATCAAGGTCAGCGAAGAGGAAGAGCGCAAGATCGGTGATGAAGTCAGCCTGAAATTGCGGACCCGCTTCGGCGTCGTGCAGGACGAGGCGGTAACCAAATACGTCTCGGTGCTCGGCAATGCGCTGGCCCAGGTGTCCGAGCGTCCGAAATTGAATTGGACGTTCATCGTGCTCGACACCGACGGCGTGAACGCATTCGCGTCGCCGGGCGGCATCGTGCACATCACCCGTGGTGCGCTTGGCCTGATCCAGAACGAGGCGGAGTTGGCCGGTGTTCTCGGCCACGAGATCACGCACGTGTCGCACAAGCACGCGGTCAACGCCATTCAGAAGGGCAACATGGTCAAGGCTGGCAGCGATGTCGCCGGCAACCGCGTCGCTTTCCTCGATTCGCTCACGAACAAGGTCTACGAGATCGTTCTCGAGAACAAATTCGATCGCAACGACGAGATGGATTCGGACAAGACCGGCGTCTCGCTGGCCCAGAAACTCGGTTACGCGCCGAACGGACTGGCGCAGTTCCTGACGCGCCTCGACCAGCGAAACAAGGACACACCGGCGCAAAATGGACTGTTCGCGTCGCACCCCGACACCAAGGCGCGGATCGACAAGGTGCAGTCCACCACCAAGGGCGCCACGGTGGAAGCCCGCTACAAATCGAACATCAAGTACGAACCGACCGACGTCACCAAGATCGCGACGGTTGTCGAGGGCGCGTCGGGGCTGACCGGATCGTCCAAGGAAGAACCGAAGAAGGAAGATCCCAAAAAGAAGGGGTTTGGCCTCAACTCGCTCACCAAGAGCGCCAGTTCTGAGAAGCAGACCGCGCAGGTGTCCGCTTCCGGAGGTGCCCGAGGAGTCGGGCCCGATCGCGACGCCAAGGGTGGCAGCAATCCCGCTGTCGTGAAGGTGGCGGTCACCGCTGCCGAGATCGAAGCGTTCAAAAAGGGCATTGCCTAAGCTGTTCGTTTTCGTCCTGTCCTGCTGCGTGGCCGCAAACGTTGCGGCCGCGCAGCAACCGAAGCGTCCGGCGCCGAAGCCACCGGCAAAACCGGCGGCGCCCGCACCGAAACCGGCCGCGCCGGTCGCGAAGCCGGCGCCTCCGCCCGATCTCGTCGTCAAAGCGCAGTACAGCTCCAACGACAAAACCACGCTGACGACGCTTTCTTCAAAAGGTGAGCGGCAGCGCATCGACTACGGCAGCGAAATGTCCGTGGTCGCGCAATGCGATACCGGCAAGCTGCTGCAGATTGCCGACCAGGGTCAGCGGTTCCTGACGACAGCGCTCGACGCGCCGCCGCTGACCGACGCCAACGCCAAGCCGCCGAAAAAGGGCGGGACGATCGTGGTCGCCCGCACGGTCACGCTCACCGGCGAACGCAAGGAAGCATTCGGTCAACCAGCGAAGCGCGCCAGAATCGTGGTGACCAGGACGCCGTCGGCTGACGCATGCGACAAACACTCCGAACGAGTAGAAACGGATGGCTGGTTCATCGAGCCGCCCGCCGTCGCGAATTGCACGGTGCCGCCGCGAAAGCCGTCGTTCGCCATCACCAATGGTTGCCGCGACGACATCACCTATGCCGATGCCGACACAACCGCCGGGTATCCGATCTCCTACACTGCCGTTACGACCGCCTCAGGAGCGGAGACGGACAACAAGCCGATCACGTTGACGATGGAAGTCACCTCCTTCGACCGGCAAACGTTGCCCGAGTCGCTGTTTGTGGTGCCGGACGGCTACAAGGAAGTGAAGACCCTCGCCGACCTGACCGCAACGGTGAAGAAGGCCGGCAACGTCCGCGTCGGGGTGGTGGCGGTCACGACCAAACTGAAAGAGCAGTTGTCGCTGCAGGAGCTGAGCGACGCGCTGGTGGTTTCGCTGAACGATGCCGACGTAGACGCCGTGTCGCTCGAAGCGACCTCGGCTGCATCCGCCATCGAGGAAGCGCGTTCGAAAAAAGTCGACTACCTGCTGGTTACCGAAGTGACCGACTTGCGGAAACCGCAGCGCGGCCTGATGGGGCGGGTCACCGGCGCGCGCGATTTCGGCGCGAAGGTCGACTTCATGCTCGTCGCCCCTGGCGCGGTGTCGCCAGCGCTGTCCAGTTCGGAGCGTACCGGCGCATCGAACATGCAAATCGCAGTCAAGACCGCGCAAACCGCCTACAAATTCGCTACCCCGATGGGCCTGCTCGGCTCGCGCTTCAATTTCATGCAGACCTACATGGCGATGGCCGGCCCCCAGAACGGCAGCGCAAGTGCCGTCCCGACCTCCGATCCGGTGATCAACACGCTGTTCCAGGTGCTGAACACCTCGACCGGCGCGAGTCAACCGCAGGAGATGGCCGAGAGTGCCGACGCCGCCGTCGCTAGTGCAATGGAGCGCGAAGTCGCGGCGGTCGCAGGGAAACTAAAGAAATGAGAAATGCATTCTGCATTTTGCATTTCTAGAACGTCGCCATCTGTCCGACGCCGGTAATCGCACTGGCGAAAAACCCGAAGACGATCACTACCAGAATCACCGCAACCGCCGAGACCGCCATGTACGGAATTACCTTGTCGGCGGGCGTGCGCATGACGGCGGGCAGGCCGATGTAGAACAAATAGAGCCCGTAGAGTGCCGGAATCAGGCTCAGGACCGTTAGCGCCGGAATCAGCCTGAGGACACCTGCGATCCAAGCCGGCGTTGACGCGTAGACCACCAGTTTCAGCGCCTGGGCGGTGTTACCGCGCGATCCGAAGGTCGGCGCCAGTCTTTCGATGACCAGAGCCGCCAGCCAGCAGCCGGCCAGCCCGAACACCCACGTCACCACCGCGTTGACGAAACCGCGGACCAGCCCGATGCGAACGAATCCGGAGCCGATGATGCTGCCACCGAGCCAGCCGCAGAGCGCAGGAATCGCCGACAGCGGCCCGGCATAGTCGCTCAGCAGCGCCCCGACATTCGTCGATTCCGCGGCAATCTTCCGCCATTCTTGCGCCGGCTGCAGCAGGATCGATTTCACCCGCGTCGTCAGATCCATCGTCGCTCCTTAGCAGGGTGCTGGACCCTGACACCGTGAATGCAAAATGAAAAAACACTCACACTGCATTCGGGCCGCCGCATTGCACCGGCCCGTTAAACGGCTGCGAAATGTCCGGCCGAAATCTCTTTCAACGCCGCGTCGCGATTGACCGCTGCGGGATCGAGCTGAATGCGCTGGCGCGGGGCGTCGGGATCGACGACCGGAATCGCTGACAGCAGCGCCCGGGTGTAGGGATGCTGCGGCGCTGCAAACAGTGCAGCGGCTGGGCCCATCTCGACGATCTTGCCGAGATACATCACCGCCACACGGCTGCAGATGTGTTCCACCAGACGAAGATCGTGCGCAACGAACAAGTAGGTCAGCTTCAGACGCTGCTGCAGGTCCATCAGCAGGTTGACGACCTGCGCCTGAATCGAGACGTCGAGCGCCGAGACCGGCTCGTCGAGAATGACGAACGACGGATTCAGTGCGAGCGCCCGGGCGAGGCCGATTCGCTGTCGCTGCCCGCCACTGAATTGATGGGGATAGCGTTCGAGATGTTCGGGATCCAGCCCGACCAGCTTGAATAGCTCGATCACACGAGCGCGTCTTTCGTCGCGCCCGCCGAGCTTGTGGATCACCAGCGGCTCTTCGACGATCCGAATCGCACGCATCCGCGGATTCAGCGACGAATACGGATCCTGAAACACGATTTGCATATCGCGCCGTGCGGCGCGCATCCGCGCCCGCGGGAAGGCAAGGACGTTCTCACCGCGAAACCGCACTTCGCCGGATGTCGGTTCGATCAGGCGCAGCATGCAGCGGCCGGTGGTGGTTTTTCCGCTGCCCGATTCGCCGACCAGGCCGAAGGTTTCGCCTTCGTCGATGTGAAAGCTGACGTCGTCCACGGCGGTGACACGCGTGCCGGCGCGGAGAAATCCGCCGCCGCGCGTGAAGTGCTTCACGAGGTGTGAAACTTCAACCAACGGCATCGATCAGTTCATTCGTCGTCAGCGGCGGGCGGTGCAGGTAGCATTTTGCCAGCTGGTCGCGTCCGGCGGCATAGTCGGGCGGTGGCGCGGAGGTACACGGTTCGAAACGATCCGGGCAGCGCGGGTTGAACGCGCAACCAGAGGGCAGATGGCCGAGCAGCGGCACCGAACCGTCGATCGCGCGCAATCGCTGTCCCGGGGCACCACCCGGCATTGATGCGAGCAGACCGCGCGTGTAGGGATGCTGCGGCGACCGCAGAATCGCCCGGACCGGGCCGGTTTCGACGATCCGTCCCGCGTACATCACCGCCACGCGGTCTGCGGTTTCGGCGATGACTCCCAGATCGTGAGTGATCAAGAGCAGCGACAGGTTGAAGGCCGATTTCATTTCACGCAGCAGGTCGAGAATCTGCGCTTGAATGGTCACGTCGAGGGCGGTGGTCGGTTCATCGGCGATCACCAGCGACGGCCGGCAGGCCAGTGCGATCGCAATCATCACGCGCTGCCGCATGCCGCCAGACAGTTGATGAGGATAGTCGTCGACCGTCGCTTCCGGGTCGGGAATGCGGACTTTCCGGAGCAGCTCGATCGTCTGGGCGCGCGCCTCACGCTTGGATGCGCGCCCGTGGACCAGCATCGCTTCCGCGATCTGGTTGCCGACGCTGAACACCGGATTGAGCGCCGTCATCGGTTCTTGAAATATCAGCGCGATGCTCGCACCGCGGACTTCGCGCATCGCGCGCTCCTCGAGCACCATCAAGTCGCGGCCGCTCAAGAGTACGCGGCCAGCCGCGACCCGGCCCGGCGGCTGCACGAGACGCAGGATCGACAGAGCGGTGACCGACTTGCCGCTGCCCGATTCTCCGACCAGCCCGAGCGTTTCGCCGGCATGAATGTCAAAGCTGACATCGTTGACCGCGGCCACCGGGCCAGCGTCGCTGTCAAAGGTCGTCGTCAGGTGCTCGATGCGCAGCAATGGCTCTTCAACCATCGGTTCAGCCTTCAGTATCGCCGCCAGATCAGACGGTCGCCGTTTCTTCGTATTCGCCAAAAACGGCTCGCATCGCATCGGCAATCTCGCCAACAGTAGCGAATGCTTCGACCGCGGCGACGATTGCCGGCACCAGATTGCTGCTGCTCGACGCGGCCGCCGTCACCCCTTCCATTGCCCGTCGATGAGCGTCCGCGCTTCGGCTGGCGCGAACGCGGCGGACGCGTTCCACTTGACGGCGTTCGACGTCGGCGTCGATGTTCAACAGCGGCACCACTTTGCTTTCGTCGGCGGCGACGAAATCGTTGACGCCAACCACGACGTCTTCGTGCTTATCGATCCGGATCTGAGCTCGATACGCCGATTCCTGGATCTCGCGCTGGATGAAGCCGGCTTCGATTGCGGCCAGTGTCCCGCCGGCGCGCTCGATCCGTTCGAGCAGCGCCACGGCGCCCGCTTCGATCTCGTTGGTCATCGTCTCGATTTCGTACGAACCGGCTACCGGGTCGACGGTATTGGCGACGCCGCTCTCAGACGCGATGATCTGCTGCGTCCGCAGCGCAATCCGTGCCGACTCCTCGGTCGGCAGCGCCAGCGCCTCGTCGCGGCCGTTGCAGTGCAGCGATTGTGTGCCGCCGAGCACCGCCGCCAGCGCCTGCACCGCAACGCGCACGATGTTGTTATCGGGTTGCTGCGCCGTCAGCGTGCTGCCGGCGGTCTGGGTATGAAAGCGCAGTTGCTGCGCGCGCGGGTTGGTCACGCCGAAGCGGTTGCGCATGATCCGCGCCCACAGCCGTCGCGCTGCACGGTACTTCGCGATCTCTTCAAGAAAATTGTTGTGCGCGTTGAAAAAGAACGACAGCCGTTGGCCGAGCCGGTTGACGTCCAGCCCGGCATCAACCGCCGCCTGCACGTAGGCAATTGCGTGAGCAAACGTGAACGCCAGTTCCTGTACCGCCGTCGATCCAGCTTCGCGGATGTGATAACCGCTGATTGAAATGGTGTTCCAATTTGGCAGCTCGCGCTCGCAGAAGGCGAAAATATCGGTGACGATTCGCAGCGACTGACGCGGGGGATAGATGTAGGTACCGCGCGCGACGTACTCTTTGAGGATGTCGTTTTGCACCGTGCCCGCGAGTGCGCGCAATTCCGCACCCTGACGCTTCGCCACCGCGACGTAGAGCGCCAGCAGGATGATCGCTGTGGCGTTGATGGTCATCGACGTCGACACCTCGCCCAGCGGAATGCCGTTGAACAGCGTCGCCAGGTCCTCGATCGAATCGATCGCGACGCCGACGCGTCCAACTTCACCCGCGGCCAGCGCGTGGTCCGAGTCGTAGCCCATTTGCGTCGGCAAATCGAAGGCGACGCTCAGCCCGCTGACGCCGTGCGCGAGCAAGTACCGGTATCGCTGATTGGATTCTTCCGCCGTCGCGAAGCCGGCGTACTGCCGCATCGTCCACAGGCGGCCGCGGTACATCGTCGGCTGGATGCCTCGTGTGAATGGAAAGTCGCCTGGTAGACCGAGTTCGACCGTCGGGTTCCAATGCGCAAGGTCGTTCGGCGTACGCGCATGATGCACGGGGCCGATTGTACTCCCGTAAGTCCTTGACACAACGGAGTCTGGGGCGTACTCTATCTGTCCACAAGCTTCAATCCGAAACACATGACATCAGGCCCCCGATTCCTGTTCACCGCCTTGGTGTAGGCAGCGATCGGCAGCGTTCCGGGTCCCAGCTCCGGCGCGCAGGAGGAACCAAAGATGGACGACGTCGTGAACCGGTTCGCGCGAGAGCTGGCCGATGCGATTGCCGCCGCAGTCGCAGAAAATCCTCAAGTTGAAGCGTGCCGGGAAAAGGCGCGCGCTGCCGGATTCGAGATGAAGGTGACGCTCGAAGCGGTTGTCGGGTTTGTCAGCCGCTCCCAGACCAACGCCCTCGCGAAAGTAGCGCAGCCGACCAAAGCGGTCCGCGAGATCCAATCCAAACGCGCGTTTGAAGTAACCGCGAACGATCGCCGGTTCCTGCGCTCGCTGCGTATCGCCGCCGACGAAACGACCGAGGCGGTTGAATAGAGGAAAGAGCTGAAGAACTGAGAACTGAGAACTGAGAACTGAGAACTGACTAAGAACTGAGAACTGAGAACTGAGAAGTAGAAAGGGCTGGCGTTCTTTGAGCGCGCAGCCCTTTTTCTTTTTTAACGGCTTGTGGCGGCGAAGCGCGCGATGGTTGCGGCGGTGACCGCCGCTGCGTTTTCACTGGCGGGCTTGAGATAGGTTTGATAACTCAAAACCGCCGATCCGTCGGCGGCATCGGTGACGCTCCGTACGACCAGGCAGGGCGTCGAGAACTGACGGCATACCTGGACCATCGCCGCGCCCTCCATCTCCACAACCGAACCCCCGAATTCCCGCAACTCGTTTTTTTTGATCGGATCCGCGACAAACAGATCGCCGGTGACGACCACCCCTTCGCGGACGCGCGGTTGGCGCGTGCCGTTCGAGAGTGGTGCCAACGGCAGTTTCACGTCGGCGATCGCCGCACGCGCTGCCGCCAATAACGCCGCCGGTGTTTCGAAGAACAGCGGATTGGGCTCGCCGGTGACACTGTCGCGGGTTGGCCGACGAACGAAGCCGTCGGTCGTCAACCGACCGATGTCGTGCTGCGCTACTTTGGTCGCGATCACGACGTCGCCGGGACCAAGCGCCGGATCGAGCGCGCCGGCGGTTCCCGAAAAAATCAGCGCGACGGGATGAAAGCGTTCGAGAAGCAGCGCGGTTGCCGACGCCGCATTCACTTTGCCGATCCCCGACCTGCCGACGACGACGCGGCGTCCGTCGAGCGTCCCGATCGTCACGACGTTCGATCCGAGCCGCTGCGTTTCGGGATTGGCGAGACGGCGTTCGATCGGTGCAATCTCTTCGGGTACGCCCAGAACGCCGAACACCGGCGGAGATTGACCGGCTGGTCGAGCCCCGAGGATGGCGAGACCGCAGAGCAGCGCGCCGACGCGGCCGAAGCGGTGCAGCATTTCCGCCATCCTACGTGATGCGCACGCCTACGGCTTCGGGATTTCGATCGCGATCCGTTCGAGATCGGGCTGGGCGGCGGGCAGTTCGTCTTTCCCGGTCGGCAACCCATTCTTCTCGAACAGGAACGCCAGAATGTCGGCATACTGCTGCCGCGGCAAACTGCCGGGACGATCCTGCGGCATCTTGCCGCGAATCATTTCCAGCAGCTCGCTGGCCATCTTTCCGTTCCACGCCATCAAAAACTCTCCGACAAATTGGTCTGGAGTATGGCATCCACCGCATTCCGAGATGAACCCGCGCTCACCGCGCGTCGCCTGCTCTGAGGTGAAGGCGCCGGTCGCCGTCGACCGCTTATCGTCCTGCAAGGCACCGAGGGTTTGCATCGTCACCAGCACGGCAACGGCACACACGAACCACAACGACGAAGATTTGATCACGTCCAATTCACCCGTGGGTCAGGCTTGTTTCGCTTGATTGGCGACCCGCGCGGCCGCCGCCGCCGCAGCGGCCGGGTCGCCCAGGTAGTAATGACGCAGCGGTTTGAGCCGCGGGTCCAGTTCGTAGACCAGCGGAATGCCAGTCGGAATATTCAGTTCGACGATTTCCGACTCGGGCACGTCGTCGAGATACTTGACCAACGCCCGCAAGCTGTTGCCGTGTGCCGCGACCACGACACGCTTCCCGGATTGAATCGATGGAGCGATCGTCGCGTGCCAGTAGGGCAGGAATCGCGCGACGGTATCCTTCAGCGATTCGGTCAGCGGCAGTTGGCTGGCGCTCAGCGCGGCGTAACGCGGATCGCGCGCCGGGTGTCGTGGATCGTCCCGCTCGAGCGGCGGCGGTGGAATGTCGTAACTGCGCCGCCAGATTTTTACCTGCGCTTCGCCGTGCTTCGCGGTCGTCTCCGCTTTGTTCAACCCCTGCAACGCGCCGTAGTGGCGTTCGTTGAGCCGCCAGTCCTTATCGACCGGGATCCACAACAGGTCGAGGCCGTCGAGCGCGATCGTCAGCGTCCGAATCGCGCGCTTCAGCACCGAGGTATAAGCGAGATCGAAGACGTAGCCGCCGTCTTTCAAGAGACGACCGGCTTCAGTCGCTTCGTCGCGACCGCGATCGGTCAAATCGACGTCGGTCCAGCCGGTGAATCGGTTCTCTTTGTTCCACGTACTCTCGCCGTGACGTAGCAACACCAGTTTGTACATGTCATTCCATTACAGCCGCGCGCTCCGCACGGCCGTCATGCCGGCATACGCCGCGCTGGCGCCGAGCTCTTCCTCAATTCGCAGCAGCTGGTTGTATTTCGCCGTCCGGTCGGTCCGGCTGGCTGAACCGGTCTTGATTTGTCCGGCGGCCGTACCCACCGCCAGGTCGGCGATCGTCGAATCCTCGGTCTCGCCCGAGCGATGCGAGCTGATGCAGGCGTAGCGCGCCTCGTGCGCCATGCGCATCGCATCAAGCGTTTCAGTGACCGTGCCGATTTGATTCAGCTTCACCAGCAGCGCGTTGCCAACCTTGTCGGTGATACCTTTCTTGAGAATCTCCGGATTGGTGACGAAAACATCGTCGCCGACCAACTGGACGCGGTCGCCAATCGCGGCGGTCAACCGCTGCCATCCGCTCCAGTCGCTTTCGGCCAGGCCGTCTTCGATCGAAACGATCGGGTACTGGCGGATCCAGTCTTCCCACAGACGGATCATTTCGTCGGAGGTGCGATCCGGTTCGCCCGACTTCTTGAAGGTGTAGCGTCCATTGCCGGCCCAGAGTTCGCTCGACGCGACATCGAGCGCCAGCCAGACATCGGTTCCGGCACGCAGGCCGGCCTTGCCGACCGCTTCCATCACCACGTCCAGCGCTTCGAGGTTCGATTTCAGGTTCGGTGCGAAACCACCTTCGTCGCCGACGCCGGTCGACTGACCGCGGCCTTTTAGAATCCCGCGCAGCGCATGAAAAATCTCGGCGCCCCACCGCAGTCCTTCGCTGAACGACGGCGCGGCCAGCGGCATGACCATGAATTCCTGGAAGTCGACGCTGGAATCGGCGTGCGCGCCGCCGTTGAGAATGTTCATCATCGGCGCCGGCAAGGTGAAGGCGGTGGTGCCGGACAGCGCACCGATGTGGCGATAGAGCGGAACCTTCGTCGACGCTGCTTCCGCCCGCAGCACCGCCATCGAAACGCCGAGCAGGGCGTTCGCGCCAAGCCGCGATTTGGTCGGCGTGCCGTCGAGTGCGATCATGGCGTGGTCCAGCGCGCGTTGATCGAACTCGCGATTGGTGACCGTTCTGGCGATCTCACCGTTGATATTCGCCACGGCTTTTTTCACGCCTTTGCCGCCGTAGCGCGCGCGGTCGCCGTCGCGCAGTTCCAGTGCCTCGCGTTCGCCGGTCGACGCACCCGACGGTACCGCGGCGCGGCCGGCCGCGCCGCTGTCGAGGATGGCATCCACTTCAACGGTCGGGTTGCCGCGCGAATCGAGGATCTCGCGTCCAACCAGCTTTGCAATCTTCATTACGACCCGCCCCCCCGCCGATCAGCTTCGGCCTCGAACGCCAGCGCTTCTTCCGAAATTGCACCGATCAGCGGTTCATCGTCGGTTGTGACGATAACGATCCCCGATTCGGTAACCGTATGCCGGCGCCGATCTTCCTCGGCCTCGTAGCCGATCAGCGCGCCGCGCGGAATCAGCACGTCGCGGTCGACGATTGCGCGCCGCACCCGCGCGTGCCGCCCAACCCGCACGCCCGGCATCAGGATGCATTGTTCGATCGTGCAAAAGCTGTGAACCCGCACGTTCGGGCAGAGCACGCTGCCGTAAATGCTGCTGCCGGACACGATGCAGCCGGGTGAGATCACCGAATCCTGCGCTTGCCCGCAACGCCGTCCCGGTTCGGCAAAGACGAACTTCGCCGGCGGCGCCTGCGGCTGGTAGGTGCGCAGCGGCCACTCGGGATCGTAGAGATTGAACTCCGGATTCACGCCGCACAAATCCATGTTCGCTTCGAAATAGGCCTCGAGCGTCCCGATGTCGCGCCAGTACTTCGACGCCTTCTTGTTCTCGTCGTAGAAGCGATACGAATAGACCGGCGCTTGATGAATCAGGGCAGGAATGATGTCCTTGCCGAAGTCGTGCGTCGTCTGTTCGCCGGCGTCGGCTTCGAGCGCGCGCACCAGCACGTCTGTGTCGAAAATGTAGACGCCCATGGACGCCAGCACGTAATCGGGCGATCCCGGAATGGTCAACGCCGATGCGTCGCGCGGCTTCTCGCTGAAGCCGATGACGCGCTCACTCTCGTCGACGGCGATCACGCCAAAGCGATACGCTTCGGCGACCGGCACCTCGATGGTGGCGAGGGTGACCGCCGCGCCGCGCTCGTGGTGGACGCGCAGCATCCGCGAGTAATCCATTTTGTAGACGTGATCGCCCGACAGAATCACCAGGTATCGCGGATTCTCGCGCGTCACCGAGTAGAGGTTCTGATAAACGGCGTCCGCGGTCCCTTGGTACCAATGCTCGCTGACGCGCTTCTGAGGCGGAAGGATCTCGATGAACTCGCCGAGTTCCTCCGACACGATGTTCCATCCCATTCGGATGTGCCGGTTGAGCGACAGCGACTTGTACTGTGTCGCGATGAACACGCGACGCAAGCCGGAGTTGATGCAGTTACTCAGCGCGAAGTCGATGATCCGGTACGGCCCGCCGAAGTAGACCGCCGGCTTGGCGCGCTCTTTGGTCAGCGGATGAAGCCGCTCACCAACCCCGCCGGCCAGCACGATGACGAGAGCGTCGTCGACGAGCGCCTGCATCGGCGCTCAACTCCTCCGCAGGACGACGCGGGCCGGCGCGCCGTCGCAGCCGACCACCCGCAATGGCAGGCAGATCAGGTCGTAGCGTCCCGGTTCCACGCCGCGCAAATTGAGACCTTCAACGATAATCACGTTCGCGCCGAGCAGCGTGTGATGCGCCGGCGCGCCCGGCGCGTGGAACACTTCGACACTGAGGTAGTCGACGCCGACCAGTTTGACGCCGCACATCACCAGGTGTTTCGCGGCCGATTCGGTGACGCCGACAAAATCGGCGTGGAAATCGGGCGATCCCCACAACTCCGAATTGGGCGTCTTCAGCAGCACGCGGGTTTCGTCGGCGAGGTTGAAGGGCTCGAGATCCTCAGCGGTGATGCCGTGGCGAACCGGCACTTCGATGACTCGAGCTGGACCGATGAGCAGGTCGAGTGACAGCGATTCGGTGCGGGCGCCGTTATTGAGCGAGTGCCACGGGGCGTCGACGTGCGTGCCGGTGTGGGCGCTCATGTGCAGCGACGACACGTTGGCGTGTTCGCCGCGTCCGGTTCGCATCATCGGCTCGATACTGAACGGCGTATTTCCCGGATAGGTCGGGACGTTCGGGTCGAGCGGCACAGAGACATCGATGAGGTTCATGAGGGGACCGGGAAGGGGCCGATAATAGCACACGAGTCTGTGCTCGAAACCCGGCTGAAGTGCTGATGTCAGAAGGGTTTGACTTGTCCTTTCCGGGACGCCTATGATGGGCTGTTCGTCATAACGACTCTTCATGGAGAGCCTATTCTTATGAACCTCCGGCGCGGGCTATTCGCCGTCCTCATCGCTTCCCTTACATATTCGACCGCACTCTTCGCGCAACAGAAGAAACAGACCGATGCGCAGAAGAAAGAAATTCAGGGCATCGTCAAGATTGTCGACGGCCTCGCGACCGGCCAGCCGGCGCCGAACGATCTCGGGCTGACATGGGTACGCGAAGACGTCCTCAAGGCCCAGGGCAACAAAGAATACGTTCCGTTCACCGTCTCGATCGATTCGTCGAAGGTCAGCGGTAACGTGGCGCTTTACTGGCGCGTCGTCTCGAAAGATCCGGCGGCCACGGCCACACCTGTCGCGACCGACGGGAAGGACGATAAGAAGAAAGACGACAAGAAAGAGGGCAATGCGCCGAAATACGCCTACGAAGACATCGCCTTCATCCCGGTGACTGCCGGCAGCTCGCCGCTGCGCATCTCGCGGTCGTTTACCGTCGCCGCGGGCAACTACGACATCTTCGTGGTTGCGAAGGAAGCGACCCCTGAAAAACCGGCGAAGAACGCGCCGCCGCCGAAGACGTCCACGCTGAAGCAGCCGGTAACCGTACCGGATTTCTGGAACGGCGAACTGCAGACCAGCAGCGTGATTATTGCCAGTCGCATCGATCCGCTGCCGGCGCCGCTGACTTCCGAACAGCAAGCCGACCGGCCGTACGCGCTGGGTCAGATGGAGATTCAACCGGCCTTCGAAACCAAGTTCGGCAAGAAAGCCGAGCTGTCGACTTTCATGTTGATTTACAACCCGAAGGTCGATTCGGCGAACAAGCCCGACGTCACCGTCGAATACAATTTCTACCAGAAGCCGGCGGGACAGCCGGAGAAGTTCTTCAACAAGACCGCGCCGCAAAGCCTGAACGCGCAGACGCTGCCGCCGAATTTCGATTTCGCGGCCGGCCATCAGCTGCAGAGCGGGCAAGCGGTGCCATTAGCGTCGTTCCCGGAAGGTGATTACCGGCTCGAAATCAAGGTCACGGACAAAATCGCGAATAAGACCCTGACACGGGAAATCAACTTCACGGTCGGACCGTCGTAAACCTCGCGGCCGTCGCTCGACGCTCGTTCCCCCGGCGTTCGTCTTTCGATGGCGAGAGGCGTGCGCGAATGACGAGCGCCGAGAGGCGAGCAGCGGCAGCGGAGAGTACATGGCACGCAGAATTTCGAAGACGGCGTTAGTCGTCGGCGGTCTGGTGCTGGTTTGTCTTCCCAAGGTCGCGCGCGCGCAGTTACAGCCCCAGGCGGTCACGCACGTCGCGTCACTCGCGCCGGGATCGATTCTCGGCGTCGTGCAGGACGAACGCGGACTGCCGGTGCCGGGCGCGTTCGTGTCCGCACTTGGCACGACGACCGCCGTCGTAGTGACCGATCGAAGCGGCCGCTTCGAACTTCGCACCCTGACTCCCGGACCGTATCTGCTGCGCGCCCATCTCTCGGGGTTCGTCGCCTCGCGCGGCCAGGTGGTTGAAGTGCGTTCGAGTATTCGCAGCACTTCGTCCATCGCGATCCGCCGCGCCGTGCCGGTGGCTGGTTCGCCGGTCGGCCCGACCGGCACGCTGCCGATTGTTGCGGCTGGCGTCGGCACGACCGGTTCCGAGCCGGCGGCACCGCCCGAAGAGGGAACCGCCGTCACTCCGGCCACCGACAGCGTCAGCGACAGTCACGGCGAAATCGCCTGGCGGCTGCGTCACGCGCGCCGCGGCATCCTGAAGGACGTCGACGTTCCCGACGAGATCCTGGTCACCGACACGCCGCCCGACGCGAGTGCGTTCGGCGGTTCGGTGCTCGACATCATCGGTTCTCCGGCACGTCTGACGAATCTGTTTGCCGGAACCGCGTTCTCCGGCCAGGTCAACTTGCTGACGACTGGATCGTTCGAGTCGCCGCAACAGCTGTTTAATGGAGACAACTTCTCGCGCAGCATCACCTATCTGGCGTTAGGTGCGCCGGTCGGGGATCGCGCCGATTGGACCGTGCGCGCGGCGTTGACCCAGGGAGACATCGCCTCGTGGATTCTCGCCGGCGAATACACGACGCGCGCGCCGGCACGGCATCGTTACGACCTCGGCTGGTCGTATAGCACGCAGCGTTACGACGGCGGCAACGTCGCGACGCTCAGCAATGTCACCGACGGCAGCCGCAACGCGGGTCTGTTCTTCGGTTACGACACGTTCTCGCTGATGCCGGCGGTCACATTGATGTACGGCGCGCGGTACGCGCATTACGATTATCTGGAGGATCGGAACCTTCTCAGCCCGCGGCTGTCGGTGACGGTCGAACCGATCGATCACTTCCGGATCAGTGGCACGGTCTCGCGCCGTGTCGTCGCCCCTGGCGCCGAAGAATTCATGCCGCGCATGGAAAGCGGCGTGTGGCTGCCGCCGCAGCGAACCTTCGCGCCGCTCGACCCGTCGCAGATGCTGCGTGCCGAGCAGACGAATCATGTCGAAGTGGCGATCGAGCGTGATCTCGCCGCTGCCACCATATCGGTGCGCGCGTTCCACCAGCATATTGGCGATCAACAAGTGACGCTGTTCGGCGTCGACATGCCGCAAGCGGCGTCGCACGTCGGACACTATTTCATCAGCAACGCCGGCGACATCGACGCTTCCGGAATCAGTGCCGGCATACGGGCGGCAATCGGCAGTCGGGTGCACGGATCGGTCGAGTGGTCGACGACACGCGGTCATGCGCTGGGCGGCGAAAGCACTTCGTATCTCTGGGTGGTGGCGCCTTCGGCGATCCGCGGCGAGCTCGATCGGATCCACGACGTCTCTACGTCACTCGAGACTGAAGTCCCGGAAACGGCGACGCGCGTCATCGTGCTCTATCGGGTGAGCAATGCCTTCGCGCATCCGATTGCGCCGGTCGCAAACGCTGATCATCCGGCGCTCGATGCGCGGTTCGACGTACAGGTCCGGCAGTCGCTGCCTTTCATGGACTTCAGCACGGCCAAGTGGGAAATGCTGGTCGGTGTCCGCAACTTCTTCCGGGACATTGCGCCCGACCAATCGGTCTACGACGAGCTCCTCGTTGTCCGGCCGCCGAAGCGAGTGATCGGCGGACTCACGTTGAAGTTCTAGATCCATCGATCCATAATCTCGTAGTGGCCTCCGTTTCTTTGGAGGCCACTCGTTTCCTTTGCACACGACGACCAGATAAGTCTCTTGTTTCTTATCAATTAGGTCATGCAGCCAACATCGCAATCAGGGTATGAGCTTTGCTATCTCGAGGGTCGGCAAAGTGTCTCTGTGAGCGACGCAACCAGCGACAACGATTTCGATTTCGGCGCGCCGATCGGGATGCCCGCCGAAGGCCTGTTGACCTGGGGACGGACCGCCTTCGCTGTGGTCGTCGTCGCTGTGCTGATCACCCTCGGCATCGCCAACGTCGCGATGTATTCGCGGTGGCACGAGGTCGAAGACGGTGTTCTGTGGGGAAGCCGCGCGGAAGGCGTCACCGCGCTTGACGTGGCGACCGGCTCGGCCGCTGCGGCGGCCGGCATTCAGCGGGCCGACGTGCTGGTGGCGGTCAACGGCGCGCCAGTCCAATCGCCGGCCGACGTCATTGAGTTTCAACATCGCGGCAAGAACGGCACCCGTCTCTCGTATACGCTGCTGCGCCTTGGCACTCGCCAGGCGCTCGAAGTGTCGTTGGCCCCGTCCCCGCACGGGAGCTCGATGTACTTCTTGCTGGCGGCGGTCGGGCTATTCACGCTACTGGTCGGAGCGTCGGTTCGAGTGCGGCGCCCGCGCGATCAGGCGACGCTGCATTTCTTCTGGCTGTGCGTCGCCTTCTTCGGTGTCTTCACGTTCTCGTTCAACGGCCCGTTCGATCGCCTCGACTGGATTTTCTACTGGGGCGACGCCGTCGCGTTCGCAATGCTCGCGCCGCTGTTGCTGCACTTCACGCTGGTTTTCCCCGAGCGCGGCACCTTGGCACCCGGCACCTTGGCACCCGGCACCCACGCACCAGCACCCGACACCCCGGCACCAGCACCCAGCACTCAGCACTCAGCACCCGGCACCCTTCTGGTTACGCTCATGTACCTCCCGGCCTTCGCGCTGATCGCCACACGCGTGCTGGCGCTGGTTCGCGCATCGCAAGGGACCCTTACAGGTGCCGGCTTGTCGTCGGCGATCGACCTCCTCGATCGCGGCGAACAGCTGTATCTGTTCGTCTGCAGCGCCGCGGCGATCGTCGTGTTGATGCGGGCGTTCCGGCAGATCACGTCGATCACTGCGCGGCGCCAGCTGCGGTGGATTACGTGGGGCACGGCGCTCGGCGCCGGTCCCTTTGCGGTTGGTTACGCGCTGCCCTGGGCGCTGGGCTTGAACCCGCCGCTGGCGTTTCAGCTGACGGCAATTCCGCTCGGCGTGCTGCCGGCAACCTATGCCTCGGCGATCATCCGCTACCGGCTGCGCGACGTCGAAGTCATCATCAAGAGCGGACTGACTTACACCGCATTTCTCGCGGCCAGCATCGCGCTCTACTTTGCGATGCACAAGCTGACCGGCTTCATCCTCGGCACCGACGCCGACGATCACACCTGGATTATCGCGGCGCTGGCCACGGCGGTGATTGTCCTGCTGGCGAAACCGGTGAAAGATGCAGTGAAGAATGCGCTCGATCGCGTGTTTTATCGCGACCGCTACGATTATCGTCGCGCCCTGGTGGCGTTCGCGCGCGATCTCAACAGCGATCTCGACGTCGTTCGCCTCAGCCAGCGCCTCGTCGCGCGCATCGTCGAAACGTTGGTTGTCGATCGCATGGCGCTGATGCTCGCGCCCGGCGAGTCCGATCCGAATGGCGACTTCGTCTCGATTGGCGACTATGGGTTTACCCAGACGGTTCCGCCGCTCGCGCGTCGAGCGTCGATGATGTCGCGGCTCGACGCCAACCGCACCATCGCGCTTGACGATCCGATCGCCGCGGCGCGGTTTCAGGCCGAAGAAGTTGAATTCTGGCGCGATGCCGGCATTCTGTATTTCGTTCCTTGCGTATTCGGCGGACGCGCCATCGCGGTGCTCGCGCTTGGCCGAAAAGACACCGACGAGCCGTTCAACAGCGAAGATTTCGCCCTGCTGAGCGCGGTCGCCGGCCAGGTCGCAACCGCGATTGAAAACGGCCGGCTCTATCGGCAGCTGCATCTGAAGGCCGAAGAGCTCGGCCGGATGCGCGAGTTCAACGACAACATTCTCGAATCGCTCGACGACGGCCTGGTGGTGTTCGACGCCGACGAACGGATCGTGCGCTGGAATCGCGCGCTCGAAAGTATTTACGGCATCGAACGCGACGCCGCGATTGGCCGTTCACTCGACGAAATCTTCGATGCGCACTTTGTCGAAGCGCTGGGCGCGGCGCGCCACGAGCACCCCTACGGCGCCACCTTGTACCGCGTCCCGGTGTCATATTCCGATGCTTTGAGAAGCGGCGGCGGCTCCGGCGATCGCGCTGATGTCCGCCTCCTGGTAAATGCCACGGAAGTGCCATTGCAGGTCGACGGCGGCGACTCGGTCAGCGGCACGATCCTGCTGCTCGAAGACATCACCGATCGGGTACGGCTCGAAGAGCAGTTGCAGATTTCCGAGAAGATGGCGTCGATCGGTTTGCTCGCGGCGGGCGTTGCTCACGAGGTGAACACGCCGCTGACCGGCATCTCGAGTTTTACCCAGATGCTCCTTGAAGGCGCCGACCCGGCGGACCCGAAGACGGCACTTTTGGAGAAGATCGAGCGTCAAACATTCAGGGCGGCGAAGATCGTCAACGGTCTGCTCAACCTGTCGCGTCCCGGCACGTCGAGTTCCGAACGGATCGACGTGGACATCAACGCGGTCATTACCGACGTTTTCTCATTGTTGGAACATCAGTTCGAGGTCGGCAGAATCAAGGTACGCAAGGAACTGGCCGCCGGCATGGCCATCGTCGAGGGCATCGAGCATCAATTGCAGCAGGTGTTCCTCAACCTCTTCCTGAATGCCCGCGACGCGATGCCGCGCGGCGGCTGGCTGTCGGTCACCACGCGCATCGACGATCACCGGGTGATGGTGGAAATTGCCGATACTGGCTCGGGCATTCCATCCGAACAGCTCGCTCGCATCTACGATCCGTTTTTCACCACCAAAGCGATTGGCCGTGGTACCGGACTTGGCCTGTCGATCACCTACGGCATCGTTCGCGAGCACGAAGGGACCATCCACTGCGACAGCGTTGTCGGGCAAGGGACCCGCTTCACGGTGTCGTTGCCATTGGCACTACCCGCGGAGGCACGCAAGAGCAGCGCAGCGCACTGACGCCGCGAGCAAAGACGGAATATATGCCGACATCACGACACGGCACGATCCTCGTCGTCGACGATGAAGAGATCATGCGTGAGATTCTCGAGACGCTGCTGACGCGCGACGGCTACGACGTGCGTGTCGCCTCGTCCGGTGCGGAAGGACTCGAACTGGCGCGCGCGCTGCCGTTCGATGCCGCGATTGTCGACATCATGATGCCCGGCCTCGATGGTATCGCGACGCTCGACGAACTGAAGCGGATCGATGAAGACCTCGCGGTGATCATCCTGACGGCATTCGCATCGGTCGAAAACGCGATTTCGGCAATGAAGGCCGGTGCCTTCGATTACATCACCAAGCCGTTCAAGAACGACGAAGTGCTGGTGGTGGTGCGCAATGCGATGGAGCGGCGGCGGCTGGTCAACGAAAACCGCAGCCTCCGGCAGAACATCCAGGAGCGCTACCACAAGTTCGCGAACATCATCGGCAAGAGCCCGCGGATGCGCCAGGTGTTCGACCTGATTATCCAGGCGGCGCCGAGCCGGTCGACGATCCTGATTCAAGGTGAAAGCGGCACCGGCAAGGAACTGGTCGCGCGGGCGATTCACGCGAATTCATCGCGATCCGACCGGTCGTTCGTCACCGTCAATTCCGGCAACCTGCCGCCCGACCTGCTCGAGTCGACACTGTTCGGACACGTCAAAGGGGCGTTTACCGGCGCCGTCTATCCGAAGAAGGGAATGTTCGACCTGGCCGACAAAGGCAGCATCTTCTTCGATGAAATCGGCAACGTTCCGCTGGAAACCCAGGCCAAGCTGCTGCGCGTCATCCAGGAGCGCGACTTCATGCGGCTCGGCGGCATGGAAACGATCAAGGTCGACGTCCGAATCATCGCCGCGACCAACGTCGACCTGCGCCAGATGATGGAGGAAGGGAAGTTCCGCGAAGACTTGTTCTATCGCCTCCATGTCATTTCGATTCAGCTGCCGCCGCTGCGCGATCGCAAGGACGACATCACGCTGCTGGTTCACCACTTCCTCCAGAAGTACGGCGAAGAGAACCGCAAGAACGGCCTGGAGCTGACCCCGGACGCGCTGGATTTGCTGAGCGAATACGACTGGCCGGGGAACGTCCGCGAGCTCGAGAACGTCATCGAGCGGGCAGTCGTGCTGACCGCCGGTCCGCGGATTGGCATCGAGCTGATTCCCGACCATGTGCGCAAGGCGCCGAATTTCCAGATGCCGCAGTTCGTCGTCCCGCCGGAGGGGATTTCGTTCAAGGAGGTCATTACCGACTTCGAGAAAAAACTGATCGAATCGACGCTCGAAGCGGCAGGCGGCGTTCAAAAGCGGGCGGCCGAGCTGTTGCACATCAAGCCGACCACGCTGAATGAAATGATCAAGCGCTACGAAATCCGGCCACGGCGAAAGCGCGTGGTCAACGGCAACGGCAACGGCACCGGACATGGTCCCGAGGAAGCCGGCTCGACGCCGGCCACGGTGCCGGCGTCCGACGACAGCGTCGATCGCATCATCGAGTAGCGCGCTGACACGATGAACGCAGCGTTCGCCGAGAACGCAGAGAATCCGAGTGGAATTCACACTCGGCGATCGTGGCGGCCTCGGCGTTCTTGATTCAACTACCGCGCCGCCCTGATTTTCGCGAACAGCCGCTCGAACTTTCCGAGAACGACATCCCAGCGATAGTTCCGCCGCACGTAGTCGCGACCGTTACGGCCAAGCTGCTGCCGTAGTCGCTCGTCCGACAACAATAATTTCAGCGCCTCGACGAACTCATCGCGGTCCGCGTAATAGAGTCCGCCGTTGCTTCTGACGCAGTGCTCGACCAGCACCGCGCTGCGCGCATTGGCGAGGATCGGTGTGCCGACTGCCAGCGACTCGAGCGCGAGCAGCGACAGGCTTTCGAACGGCGACGGGCAGACGACGATGGTCGCGGCTTCGAGCGCCTGGACCCGTTCATTGTCCGAGAGCAGTCCGGCAAACTTGAGGAACGGTTCCTCGGGCAGCGACATCAGTTTCGCCCCCATCAGCGCCAGTGTCGCGTCGCCGCCCTCTTTCACGTATTCGCTGAAATACTGGATCAGTTCCTCGCAGCCTTTTCCGGGATCGATTCGGCCGCCATAAAGCACAATCGGCCCGTACAGCCGGTGCCGACGACGGAATACCGAACCGCGCTGCAAGATGTGTGAGCCATAGTCGCGCGTCACCGCGCTGTCTTCCTCATTGCCAGCCGCAGGCGCCGCGGCCACGGTGTCGCTTTCTTCGTCGGGTGGCGGCGCGGGGATCCGCGGATACGGCTGGCTCTGCGGGATCTCGATGCCGACGCCGGTGACTTCCTCGAGCAGCGGCCGATCGACGAAGGACTGGTGGACGAATTTTCGCTCGCTCTCCGTCAGGTAGCAGATCGCCGCGGGCTTCGCGAACACCTCCCGGTAAATCTCGAGCCGGATCGCTGGTTCGTCGTGCGCGGTCGATACCAGGATGCTGCGCTGGGGGCAGACGTCGAGCCCCACGACGGTCGTGGCGTAAAGATACGTGAAGAAAATCAGCACATCG